>Ga0196905_1000178_pt1 | contig 25335 bp, 35 predicted proteins | sample CB_VirMetaG_3_FD_169098 | JGI IMG/M metagenome (GOLD analysis project Ga0196905, IMG submission 169098) | Freshwater to marine saline gradient viral communities from Chesapeake Bay - CB_1508_1S Viral MetaG (v3) (version 3) | ecosystem: Environmental > Aquatic > Marine > Coastal | place: USA... | reverse complement strand
GTTTTTACTTGGAGATTAGGGCTAATCGGTCCCGACTTAAATGGAAGTAAGGCTTGGCTATATCGAGATGATTATTCTACGGCTAGAAATAACTTCTGGCCAGCAAATAATATTACAACCTTTAGGATTGAGACTTTAGGAGAGGGAACTTCTATGCACGATCATGTAATATCTATAAAAAACCAAAAAAACCCTCCGGGAGTTTTTTCTTCAGTGGAAGAAGATTTTGGTGTAATTAAAGAAACTTTTCTTGAATTTGATGGTTTATAAAAAAGGGGCTTTTCAGCCCCTTTTCTTTTACTGCACTACTTCGCCTTCCGGCACTTCTTCAGGCTTTTCCAGTTCTGCGCGCAGCAGATCTTCAAACCCGCGACGACCCACTTCGATTTGGTCAAGACGAGCGCGAGTAGCGTTGCCTTGCTGAATCAAATCTTGAAGCTGACCCACAAAGTATTTTGCTTGATCAGAGAGGTCATCAATCACATAGTTCTTGCCATCAAAAGAAAGCGTCGGTTTTTCTTGTACTTCAGTCATAATAAGATCCTATTTAAAAATATCTTGCCAGTTTCCGGTAGTGCTCGCGCGCGCATACTCGGTGGCTCGGTTTTCAAAGAAATTGGTGTGTTCCACCGCATTTAACATATAATCTAGCCAGGGGAGAGGATTGCTTTCACTATGAAAGATCTTCTTTAGCCCCAGCCCTAACAGGCGACGATCTGCAATATATCGAATATACTCTTTCACTTCTTTTGCTGTAAGATCGGGTACTTCGGCCCCTTCAAAGCAAAGGTCAATAAAAGCATCTTCAAGTTCTACGGTACGCTCAGCCGCGCAGTAGATTTGATATTTGAGATCATCGTTCCACAACTCTGGATTTTCCTGAATAAACGTCCGAAAGAGCTGAGACATTCCTTCTACATGAAGCGTTTCATCACGAATCGACCATGTAACAATCTGCCCCATTCCTTTCATGAGATTATGGCGAGGAAAATTCAGTAGAATCGCAAAACTACTAAACAATTGTACTCCTTCAGTAAAGCCAGAATACACTGCAAGAGTTTTTGCAATATTCATCGGAGTATCCATTCCAAAATTGGAAAGATGCTCGTGCTTGTCTAGCATGGCTTTGTGTTCAAAGAATTTCTGATATTCTCCTTCCTCAAAGCCGAGCGTCTCAAGAAGCAAAGAATACGCTTCTTGGTGTACAGCTTCCATTGCAGCAAACGCAGAAAGCATCATACGCACTTCTGGCTGCTTAAACGTAGGAAGATAGTGCTTTGCATACCCGCAGCAGACGTCTACGTCTGCCTGCGTAAAGAATCGAAAGATGTTATTAATCAGAGCACGATTCTCAGGCGTAAGCTTATCACGATAATCACGAAGATCATCAGCAAGATTTACTTCGTCAGGAAGCCAATGCATATGCTGCTGACTCTTATAATGCTTGAATGCCCAAGGATAATTAAAAGGCTTGTAATACTCTCGTTCTTCTAGCAAATTCACTTAGTGTTCTCCATATAGGCTTTGAACTCTGTAAAGCCGCCAATGTGTTCATCATTCACCCAAATCTGAGGAAAGGTACGAACATATTTATACTTTTCAAGTAACTCGTCCAACGTATAATCTACATCAAGTAGTTTATATTCTACTTCTGCGGTGTCTTGCGAAAAAGCAAGAATCTTTGCACTGGTACAAGCTGCGCAGTTTTCTTTTCCAAAAATCTCAATTTTCATACTCTACCCTTCGCAAGCTAAGCAAGCGTTCTCGTCTACGCTTTCGAGAATTCGTTGGCGTAGCACTTCATCCGAAACATTCTCTGCACGCTTGTATGCTTCACTTCGCAGATAGTACAGAGTCTTTACTTTACGTTTCCAGGCCATCATGTGAACCGCATGAAGCTCTTGCTTCGATACATTCGCAGGGAAGAACACGTTAAGAGACTGACTCTGGCAGATAAACTGCTGACGATCTGCTGCAAAGTCAATAATCCAACGTTGGTCAATCTCACCTGCCGTTTTAAACACATCTTTGGTCCAATCATCAAGAAAGTCCAGATGCTGTACGGAACCGCCTTTGGTGATAATATCTTTCCATACTTCATCTGTGTCCATACCTAGATCCTGAAGGACTGATTCGAGGTATTCATTTTTAAGAAGGCTGGTTCCAGATTTAGTCTTTTGTGTAAATGCATTAGCCCGATAAGGCTCAATGCTAGGGGAAGTGTTGCCACAAATAATGCTGCTACTAGCATTAGGGGCAATAGCAAGCAAGTGAGCATTGCGCATTCCAGAACCAATGCCGTCAGGACACTCACCCCTTTCTTTAGCGAGTTGTTGGCTTGCACGAACAGCCTCCTCTTTAATATGTTTAAACATTGCAAGATTTTTGCCTTTTGCAATGGCACTCTCAAAGGGCAGATTGTGTCGCTGCAAATACGCATGGAATCCCATTGCGCCAAGACCAATCGAACGCTCACGCTCTGCACTGTATTTTGCACGAGCAAGCTCAGGCGGAGCATTTTCAATAAAGTACGTCAGCACATTGTCGAGCATACGCACGAGGTCGGGAATAAAGTTTTCATTATCTTTCCAAGAATCGTATTCTTCCAGATTCACACTCGAAAGACAACAAACCGCAGTACGATTCTTGTCAGTCGGCAGAGTAATCTCAGAGCAAAGATTCGAGTGATGCACTTTCAGTCCGAGCTTCTTTTGAAACTCCGGCAGAGCATCCTGTACAGTATCGCCAAACATAATGTAAGGCTCGCCAGTTTCCACACGGTTTTGAATAAGTTTTACCCAAAGCGTTTTTGCAGAAACGGTCTTTGTAACACGCCCACTATGGGGGTCGATCAAGTCCCAGGAATCATCGAAGTTTTCATACTTGGTAGCGCCTTCAATAATTTCCATAAACTTGTCAGAAACCACTACACCATGATGTAGGTTTACAGACTTACGGTTTACGTCGCCACCTGTGGGCTTGCGTACATCGAGAAACTCTTCAATCTCGGGGTGAGACATATCGAGATAGGCTGCATAGCTACCACGACGAGTGACGCCTTGAGAAAATGCAAGCATTTCAGCGTCCACCACTTTCATAAAGGGAATCACACCCGTACTTTCGGAGCCATTGCTCGTTTTCGAGCCAACACTCCTGACCCCGCTCCAGCACCCGCCAATGCCTCCACCAACGGAGGAAAGAAAAGCATTCTCTACATAGTGGTCAGTAATACCAGTACGGCTATCGTCAGCATAGTTCAAAAAGCAACTGATCGGCAGACCGCGCTTCGTTCCACCATTGGAAAGAATAGGAGTAGAGAACATAAACCAAAGCTGGCTCGCATAGTCATACAGGCGTTGAGCATGAGCTTCATCGTCTGCAAAAGACCTAGCAGCTCGAGCAAAGGCATCTTGCGGAGAATTTTCTCCTTCAATTAAATAACGGTCTTGTAGCGTTTTAAAGCTAAATTCAGATAAATACTTATCTCGATTATAACTCAGTTGCATTTAGTGTACTCCGAATAGCCGAGATATTCTCAGCTCCTATTGCATCATCACAGTATGTGATTAAATCCATTAATTCATAATTTTTAAGTATTTGCTCAGAGTTTTCATTCAAAGCCTGAATGTATTTGTATCTGCTTTCAATAGGTGTAGCATCGTAAATACTCAGTGCATCGCCATACTCTTTAATAAGACCAATTGCTCGTTTCGGGCCGATGCCAGGAATACCAGGAACATTGTCGCCTTTATCGCCGGTGAGACACTTCAGAGAAATATACTGCTCTGGAGTTACTTCGTAGTGCTCATTCCAGTTTTCTAATGTAACTTCCTTCCTCGTTACATAGGAAAAACGGCCAACATTCTCAGTAATAAGTAAGTCCCAGTCTCGGTCACTCGAAATCAACCAAATATAGTCTAACTCATACTCCTCTCGATAACGTACTAAATGTGCTGCAATATCATCTGCCTCTACTCCTTTGAAGCGAAAGACCGTATAGTCTTCGGCAAGAAGTTCAAGAGTTGCTTCAAATTCTTCAAAGAACTCTTCAAAGGCAATTCTTTCTTCTTCTGTTTGCTCTGCAAACTTATCTTTTCGATTCTGCTTATACTCAGGGTCAAGTTCTTTTCGATATGAAGACGAGCCCCAGTCTGCCGCGATAATCACTTTTTTACAGTCATAGGACTTTGCAAGACTTTCTACGGTTCGTTGATACTCATATCGAAAGTCTGAACGCCCTTGGTGCTTCCATCGAAATGCTAAGTTCAGAGCATCCACAACTAGAGTACAGTTGGGATTTTCATTTACTAATCTGTCCGAAAAATTAAAGGCCATCTATAAACTTCACTTTTTCTAGTTCCAGCCATTCTTCTGCAAGTGCAACATAGCAGTTTAGCCAGGAAATGTACATATATTTTATGTTTTTCGGTTCTCGTTCGGTTACTACAAAAGTTTTCGATCTATCATACTTGAAAAATAGAAGAGGCTCCTGGTCCCCGCCTTCTGCTTGAATAATCAACTTCTTCCACCAGCGAATCAAATTATTTGTTTTCTCTTGTGTAAAAAGTTTGTCAGAAAGAGGAGAATCAGCATAATTCTTTACTTCAATACAGAAAAGGTTTTTTGCATGAGGTACATACAAGTCTCCTTTTAGGTATTCAAGCGCGCCCGAAGCCGGAACGCGCTCAAACTGTAAATCGGTAAATTGCCGCAACATATCTCTTACTAGATACTCCCCACGAGCCCCTTTTGCTCTGCTATCTACCATTCCGTCACTTGTAAATTCTCAAGAGTTACTAGCTTTTCTTGATACTCGGCCAGTTTACCCAGCTCGCTTTCGATTGCTTGCAGAATATCAGAATGCTCACCAATACCCGCAGGATTATTAAAATATACCTCTAGGTTTGCTTCATGATATGCAATTTTACCTGAAAGGTATGCAGACATTTTGTCCATAAGACTTGCTTTCATACTAGTTCTCCAGTCTGCTGACATTGCCTTTCTTTACCACTTCTACTTTTTCAAGTAGAGGGTGAGTCCAGCCATGACTTACAATATAGGTATTCAAAGGCTCTCCAAGAAGAACTTCTACTAGCTTTTCTCTTCCGTTTTCGTCAAGCACGTTAATCACTTCATCAAGAAACAATACATTGATTCTTGACTTGGAAATACTACTCATAAGTTTGCGAATTGCAATCAGTGTAGCAGTATTTACTCGTGCAAGCTCTCCAGAAGAAAGAGCTAGAATATCTACAATGTTTTCATTGTCAGTAATTTGTACATTCAGTTTATCGTTCGTGACGAGAAACTCAAGTGTAAAACGTCCATCAGAGAGTTCTGCCAAATATTGGTTTGTCAGCTCTTCTAATTCTTTTACTAGGTTTTCAATCTTGTAAGCAAGCAGTCCGTTTGTACTAAATGCTTTCTTCAGAATTTCAAGATTTGAATCCAACTCTTGTTTCTCTGAAAGAAGACCCTTTGCCTTTCCAAGTGTTGCCAGAAAGTCATCAGTCTGAGACTGAATTATTTCGATTTTGGTGTTTTGTCGGGTCCGGCGTTCATTCTCAGTTGAGATAGTTGCCAAGCGCTTCTTTGCTTGTCGTAAACGATCCGAAACGTCAGCAAGGCGGGAGCTAAGCTCTTCTTCGTCCAAAGGTACCGCAGGTAAAGATTGGTCAATGGAGCGATAAAGGTCTTCCCACTCTTTTTGAGTTTGCCGCTTGAGTTCAAACTCTCGGTTGTTTCTTTTGATTTTCTCAATTTCATTATTATTCTCTTGAATTTGCTTCTCCAGGTCTTCGACTCTGGACTGTTCCTCTGAAATGAGATTTTGCTTAAAACTACTGTCCACAGATTGTTCACAAGTTGGACAGTGGTCTCCGAGTTTTTGTAGCTTGGCTAGCATTCGCTGAGACCCCGCTACGGCTGCTTCAAGCTGTCCAAGCTCTTTTTGATACTTATCATAGGACAGCTTTTCTGTTGCAGCGATCTTTTCTACTTCTGCGAGATTAATTTTGTTCAGTAGCTTTTTATATTCGTTGTTCTGAAAAATTTTTTTGTTCTTTTCGGAAATATTTTCAATTTCCATCGATAAAGAACGGAATAGCTTCTCATCTTCTTCCGTCTCAATTTCAATATCTAACAGGGGTAGTATATCTGTACTCTCTAATTTATTTGAAGAAAGCCAGTTTTCCACTGTTGCTATCTGCGCATTGATTTCCGTTATTTTACTACTACTTTCTTTTGCCGCCTGCTTGAACACCTCAAAGAGCTGTACATATTCATCCAAGTGCAACAAATCTATCAGAAACTTTTTTCGATTTGTGTCTGTTGCCGTGAGAAATTGTAAGCTACCAGTAGTGCTTTGATAAACAAGCTGTGCGAATGTTTTGAAGTCAAGCCCAATTACTTCCTGAATCGTTTTGTAAGTATTCGTGGCAGTGTGGCTCGAAATATCTTCGCCGTCTTTTTCGAGCTTGACTTTAATGTTTGTTTTTCGGTCGATAGTAATTTCGTACTGGCTACCATCTTTTTCAAAAGCAAGGTAGATATTGTAGCCATCGTTTACATATCGGTTGGGAATATCTGCCTTCTTAATGCCTTTGGAGTTTTTATTATACAGAGCTTCCTCAATAATTAACGGTATGGACGATTTGCCCATACCGTTTGTGCCGATGATTTGTGTGACAGTCGTGGCATTGAGGTCTAGCTCGTTATTTGCTCCGTAACTAAAACAATTATTCCACTTGAGCTTTTTGAGAGTAATCATTATAAGTTCCTAGTATATTAGGTATTCTTTCTTCTGGAATCTCGAGAATATAGCTTAGATACTCAACTAGCTCTTCCTCGATTGTCATATCTTTCTCAATTACCAGAGTTGCCTCTGTGTTGCGTTTAATGACTTTCTTGTCCAGTAAGTCAGAATTCTCAATTGCTGCAAGTTCTTGAATATCTCCTTCAATCTCGTAGATTGTATGATGATATTCAGTTTGTACCATTTCTTCTGGACTGCGTACCGTTTTCCGAATTAGCTGCGGGAGTGAAAAAGGCTCCCACATCCAGTCCCATGTATTTTCTGCGATTAGTAGAGCACCCGTTGCGACTTCGTTACGATGAAAAGAAGTCGTCATAGGACTGCCAGGATAAACAATATTTCGCTGAGTATTGCTATGAGCATGAAGATCGCCGGCAAAAACAACAGGAAAATCTGCAAACCGATCTAAGTCTACTTCAGGCTTTACATGAGGCGGAATCTCTCCACGAACATGAGTAAACAGGGGCATATTTCTATTAAATGCTTCAATACTGTCTTTCTTATGAAGCTCACAGTAAGGCAACACTCCAAAGCCCATTTCTTCATCAATGTAGGAAATATCTACAATATTCACAAGCGGGTTAATATCTCTACTTACTCGCTTTAGTTGAGAGAAGAAAGTCCTGTTCTTTTTCGTAGCTTCGTGATTTCCGTCATAAATGAGAGTTGGAATCTTTACTTCCCGAATAAACGAGAAGTAAAGTTCCAGCTCTTCCATGTTCGGCAAACGGTCAAACAAATCGCCACCGATAATGTGCATATTACAATCAGTACTCATAGAGTGAATCTGATCGAAGAACATACGGTAACGATTTCGAGCCCACTCTACAGGAACATTTTTCTGTCCCAGCTTAATGTGCCAGTCTGCCGTAAATAAGATCATCCGATTTTGAACTCATCTTCCAGAGTTTCGTCGATCTCTTCCGTACCGCCCACGTTATCACGCACACGGTCAAGAAGCTCTTTCTGAGCATCGGGAGTCGGACGAGGCATAACGTCGTCCATCGACTTGAGGCCAGAAATTAGCTCAAGCTCGTCCTCGGTCAGAGCACGGGGCTTGCACTTCAGGACTTGGAGCTGGTACTCAACATTGTAGGGAAGAGGGCCAGTCTTGACTCGCTTGAACTTGACGTCCCAGCCAGTCTCGGGGTCCGTAGGATCTCCAAGATCTTCGGCAGCAGTGATAATCTGCTCCCAGAGCTTCTTCTTCAGATTGATAACTTTGACTTCGCCGTTATCAATGCACTGAGTGGCATAGCTCCAACCACACTTCAGGTCAGGGTAGTATTCACGAACCCAATCTTTTTCTTTGTTGTTGAACCGCTCTTCATTGCGGTCAAAAGAAAGGCACTCTAGCGGAAGCTGCTTGTTGTTTTCGCCTTCGATCCAGTACACATAGCGAGCAAGAATGTCGCCAACAAGACGTACGGAGTTATCGCCGTCACGATACTGGAAAGTAGTGATGCTAGACTTCTGAGCAGAACCTTTGTGTTGATTGAATTGAATAGCCATTAATGTATCTCCTTGGGATTGACTTCTTCGTACAGAAAATGAACAAAGCCATTTTCATCTAGTCGAAGTAGCCTATTGTTATCTAAAATGTGTTCTGGGTCTGCGGGCATTGCCAGAACTGGTAAAGTTGTGTCTCGAAGTGCTACATAGTTTGCAAAAGGTCTGAGAGCACAAAGACCGATGTATTCTGCAACCTCACGATAGCTGTGCTTATAAGCGTTGTAAAGAAGGACATCTGGGTGTAGCATCCAACTGTTCCCACTAAAATCTTTATCAACATACCTATAGATTCTATCACGCTTATTTCTGGGAACTTGGTTTTCTACAATCATGCGAAAAATAATCACGCACTCTTGTACGCTTCCCTTTGCTTCGTCGTAGATTTTGTCCCAGTTAAATAAGACCATAATTATACTATACTTTTCAACAATTGTCAAGAATTATTTTTTAGATGCAGTATGCTCTTTCTAGTTCGGCTAATTTTTGTCTTTCCTTAGCTATGTAAGTAGAGTACTCTTTGCTTAGCCCTTGCTTCCAATCTTCTAAAGTTTGCTTATTATCGACTATTAAAGATTTCGTTCTTTGGATAACTCCTCGCCCTTGGCATCTAATATTTAGACAGTCCCAGCTTATATGCTCTATAGGGATTAGGTCTGTTTTTTCTTTTATAACTACCTTTCCGTCGTCAAGACTATAGTCTACAAAAATAAAGTATAAGGAGTTTCCTTTACTAAGCCATTTCCACGCCTTGTCAGCAGACATAATATTAGGGCTATAATTGTTTTTATGGATATTATTCGATTTAACATTTACTGCTTCTGTATCAGAAAGCATAAAATCGCCAATAGCTTTTCTTGTAGTTGTACTACTACCATATTCTTTGGCTATAATTTCCTCTATTTTTTCATAGGCATCCATATACTATAGCTCCCTAATTTTGTAACCCTGCTTCATGTAATGACCAATGCGATTAGAAGCTTGTTTTCTCGCAGTATTTCCTTTTAGGTGAATATCTACGATTACAGGGTCACGTTTGTTTTCTTCTTTACGAATGATTCGTCCAATTAGCTGTGTCAGCAAAGGCTCATTGTTTACAGGCGTACCTAGAATAAGACAACTTAGGTTGTTTACTGAAATTCCTTCAGAGAAGATTGCCTGCGTTCCGAACAAAATATCCTTTCGCCCAGCCTTGACTTCATTTATGAGTGTTTCTCTATCCTCATGCGAGACCTCACCCGTAACACAAATTGCATTCTCACCAGCCAGTTCGGCGCAGCTCTTTAAAAAGTGAACTCTATCGCTTACCACCAAGACCTTATGCCCTCTTGCGGCGTAGGCCGCCGCCAGCATGGCTATGGTATGACGATACTCTTCATTATTTGCAAGAGCAGTAACTCGGTTTGCCCACGGAATACGATTTCCGTCCATAAATCGAATCTCTGACCGAACAATGTCTACAGTTGGCACCATGAAGTTTTCTTTTGGCGGCTTAAAGATCTTACTGCCAAAGTAGTCTTTAAACACAACGTGTTTGCCATCTTTTCTTTCAATAGTGCCAGAGAGGCCAATCTTGTATCTACAGTAATTTGTATCTATAACTTTAGAAAAAGTGGGACTAGATACATGATGCATTTCATCCAGTATGATAGTCCCAAACTCTTGTCTTACCTTGGGTATGTTTCGGTAGAGAGTTTGAGTATTACCAATCACGATAGGACTGTCAATTTCAAACCTTCCACTACCAATAATGCCAGGCGAAAATCCATAGACTTTTTCTACCTCTTTTGCCCACTGATTTCGTAGAGGAACAGTGTGCGTTATAACAAGAGTTTTTTGTCCTAGCTTTCCAGCAATAGCAAGACCTGTAAATGTCTTTCCCCAGCTAACCCAAGCGTTAATTATAGCATTGTCTTCGATTTCGTCATAAACCGCTTGCTGACTTTCTCGGAGCGGAAACTTAAACTGAGGAAAGTCTACAGGCACATGAACCCGCTTATCAACAACTTCATAATCACTCGGTATGAGATCAGTTCTTCCAATTGGAATAGTAACAAGATTCTCACGAATCCGCGACATATTCTTAATGACTATGGGCGGGTCGTGTGGGTTATACGAAGGAATTGTATAAGTTAATTCTTTTGCAAGAAAGTCCTTATACTCCTGCGTCACTTCCAGATAGATTCTGTTACTTATGACTGCTTTCATAAACCTAGTGTCGTCTTTGCGGTAATGTAATTCTTAACGAAATCGCTTCGTACAATGTCTTTAATTTCAAAGTCAATAAAGTCAAACTCGTCCATAACCTTGACAATACGAATAAAGTCTTTTAGGCCATTTTTAGGCAAGTCTGACTGCCTAAAGTCACCGCAAAATATGATTCTACAGTTCTCTCCCACTCGAGTAATAATTGAGTCCAGCTCATGAAAAGACATATTCTGACATTCATCAATAATTACAACTGCATTTCGTAGAGTTACTCCTCGTACATAAGAAGTAGTCATAAAGTGCACTAGATTCTTATTTTTCAGAACTTCGTAAGCGTCTCCACGCCCAAAAAGTTCAATGCAAATGTCTTTATACGGCTCTTCGTAGACTGAGGCTTTTTCCTTTTCTGTACCAGGAAGAAATCCAATATCTCGTGTTGATACTGCGCTCCGAATAATGATAAGCCTGTCATACAGGTTTTTTACCATATCATCGAAAGCAAGATAACAAGAAATAAAAGTCTTACCTGTTCCAGCAACTCCATGAAGCACAAGGTTTCTTTGACTATCAAAGACTCGTACTTGGTTTTGAGTTAAGGGCTCAATTTCTTCGAGTGTGAGTCCAGCTCCTGCGAGAGTCTTACTTTTCTTAGGCATAATACTCTTCATATTTTTCTTCGAGTGTCTGCTTTTTTAGATACAGAATACTCATAGAGCACCCAGGGAAGCCCCTTGAGGTGCAGCACCCCCGCCCAGGTATAGTCCGTGGGAGGAGGACGAGGTACCACAAAAGGAAAGTTAAAATCTTTTAACCACAAAACTGATGCGGTATCCTTTCTCTCAACCTTTCGTATTTTGTGGTATTTCAGAGCACAGCTTTCTGTTTTTTCATAGATAAATGGAACTCCATTTGTATCTATAAAACACTTGTGCCCCGACTTAATAATTGCAAGTAAATTGTCCGCAGCACGTTTTAGTGGTTGCAGGTTTTTAAACGGTGTTTGTAACCTGCGTTTTCCTATCGTATCTCCGGGCATATTTTTATCATCTACCAGAAGCTGGTCAACGTACAAAAGTCCATCAACCAGCTCCCAGTTAGATGAAGGGAGAACGTATACGGGAAATTGTATTTTATCAATTTGCCTGTAAGAGATCACCATATAACTTCTCAAACTTACCCATAGAGTAGTCGTCCCCAATATCCCAGTCAGTCCCAATCGGAGCACCTGGAATACTCAGACCCCGATCAAGCTGAATGAAATGGTTCAGCTTCTCCTGGTAGTGTTCAATCTCTTCTTCAGGCACTTCTGCGAGAATCGAGTCATGAACCAGAGCAAAGATACGGGCTTTCATCTTATTTGCTCGAATGTACTCACCCATATCAATGGCACCCAACAAGTTAATATCAGATGCAGCAGATTGTACAAGAAAGTTCAAACCAGAACGAATCGTATGACTACGAATGCCTTTATCCTCGGAGTCTACGTTCGGTAGCCGACGTTTTCGCCCAAAGTAGCTGTACACGAACCCATTTTGTGCGATAAACTTCTGGTTATCTTCAATCCAAGCCTTAAGGCGGTGAAAAGAAGAGAAGTAGTCATCAATCACTTCCTTTGCTTCGTTTACACTAAAGTACTTACCAGAATCTTTTGTAACTTGCTGGCTGATCTTTGCAGGGCCAGCACCATACATGATTCCGAAGGTAACGGCTTTAGCCGCTTGCCGCTGTGTGGCGTATAGCTCTGCCACTTCTTCCACTTCGCAGGGCAGACGAAACACAGTCTTTGCGATTGTAGAGTGAAAGTTTCCACCGCTACGAAACACATCCATCAGTGCTTTATCTTCTGCCAGCTTTGCCGCAACATACACTTCGGCAGTCGTCAAGTCCATTGCAACAATCTTGTGACCAGGAGTAGCTTTGATACAGCCTTTCACAGTCGGATTGTCACGGGGAAGCTGCTGCATATTCAGCTTTCCAGAACTACTTAGACGGCCAGATGTAGTACCATGCAGATTAAAATTAGTGCGAAGCCTACTGTCTCTATCAAGTTGGGGGATAATCTTGTCCAGATAAGTGTTTTTAATTTTTGACTTTTGTCGAATACTGAGAATGTGCTTAGGTACTTCATGTTGCTCTGCAAGCTCCTGCAAAACTTCGGCATCAGTAGAATCAGCTCCTGTACCAGTTTTCTTCCCAGTAGGAGGAAGCCCAATAAAGTCAAATAGTAGACTTCGGAGCTGTACTGTACTATTTGGGTTGAAATCCTTGCCACTGATCTCTTCAAACTTTTTTACCTCTGGAAACTTATAAAGCTCCTGTACTGCTTTATCAATATCTTCTTGCATAATCTGCTGAGACATAAGCAGACGCTGGCGGTCGAAAGGAACGCCGTTGTCCTGAGTATCTAGCAAGAAGCGACAGCCAGGAATGAGAATATTATCATAAACCCACTTCAGTTTTGGGTTTTGCTTAATCTTTACAAACTTCTCGTAAATAACATAAGTACACACAGCATCCATTGCTGCGTAAGTTTTCATAATATCAAAGGGAATCATATCCCACTGAAAACTATCAGCAGTCAGTCCATGACTACGCTTGTACTGGTCGATGAAATCATACATCGGCTTCTCATAGTCTCCGTAGGGAGTGAACTTGATAGCTAACTGCTTCAAGCCATGAGTACCGGGATTTTCATCAATCAGGTAGTGAAGAAGCATGGTATCTTCAAAGTTCGGAAACCGAAAATTGAAGTGATACTGAAAGAACGCTAAGTCGAACTTCGCATTGTGAAAGATCACAGTTTTCTTATCGAACAGCTCTTGTAGTAGTGCCTCAACTTCTTCGTCAAAACACTCCGTGTCTACATAAGCGCCACTCTTTCCATCATAAGACATAGAAAGCCCCAGCATATGCCCGTTACGAGGGTATAGGCCAGTAGTCTCAGAGTCAAGTGCAATGTATGGAGAGGGAGCAGCAATAGCTGCCCGGAAAAACTCTTTTGCTTCTTCGGTGTCTTGAATACCTTTTGCAATAGTTTCATCAATGACTACATCTTCGATTTCGCCACGAATGTACTTAATGATGTTTTCTTTAGAAGATTCCCAGGTCTTGCGAGCTTCAGGCTTGAATGCAAGCATCGCAGGATTGATTACTGGAAGAAACTTCTTCTCAACCTTTTTACCAGAGTACTCAGTTACCGAATTGATTTTGGTAAAATACTTACACGCATCAGAGCCAACGAGAACGATCCAGTCGTACTCGTTTACGTCCATTTGAAGGTCTACATCACGCTTTAGTACTTTTTTGATGTTCGGGTCAGAACACAGTTGAAACTGGTCAAACTCGAACGCATTGTCAAACTCTTTTATAAAATTTGTACGACTGGGTTTGGTTTCTACAATGGCAACCTTAGCCATAAAGCCTCCGCTCTAAGTTTCTTACTTGAGACTCGGTAAGTGCACCAGGGTCCATATCTTTTAGATGGATATTCCTAGCAAGGAGACCAACTTTCTCGCACATACCAATGATTGTTTCTGCTGCCTTCTGTCCTGCATCGTCTCCGTCAAAAAATACACCTACTCGGGAAACGCCTTGAATTGACAGCATTCTAAGTTTATCTTCGTTAATGTTATTCGTACCAAAGCAACAAACTGCATTCCGAAGTCCTTTATCGTATAGATTCAGAACATCGAATAGACCTTCTACTAAAAGTACCTCTCCAGCCTGCGGCGTGGAAAGAGGATACAGAGGAATCTTTGCTCCTGGAGGACTAAACTTGTACTTCGGAGTTCCGCCAGCAGTATGCCTTCCTTGAAATGCTACAATCTTTCCAGAAATGTCACGAATAGGAAAGTTAATACGATCTCGAAAAACAGCACCAACATGGAGAAAGGCTTCAAACTCTTTGTAAGTCTCCGGTCGTATATTTCGCCAGTTGCCTACATAAGGGCTGTAGTCTTTCGGCATAGATAAGCCGATACTTTCTGCCATCTTCAGTGCGATCTTTTTCTTGAGAGTTTCGCGTTTTAGCTGTAGCTGATTTACCGTTCGCCCGTAGAAATTGAACAGATTACCCTTGAATCCGCAAGAGAAACAATGAAATAATCCAGTAGTTTGATTAATGTACATACTTGGGTTTGAATCGTCGTGCTCAGGACTCAAACAGCGAACAACAAAATCCTGTCCTTTCGCTTGAAAAGGAATTTGTTTTTCAGCAAGCAGATCTTGTACATTCAATCTCTTTAGTCTCCACTAGGTTTTCGATTCGGTCAAAGTCACTTTTATTCAGACGTAGATTCGAGATTCTTGCAAGTAGAATGTCTACCTTCTGATAGTCTTTGCTTTCAAGTGCATGAAACAGACCGTACATATACTCTTGGATTTTTGTCATTAGCTTCTCCCGATTTTATCAATGTCGTCATTAGAAATAACTTGATAAGCACCTTTGTTATATGCGATACTTACAGTGTACTTACTACTAACTTCTCGATGAAAATCCTGCACAGGACTTGCACAGACCCCGCTGCTGGTTGTAGCAGAGGGCACGCTACGCATTTCTGCGATACGCTGAGAGTGCCAAGAGTTTGACTTTGGCTTGTATGCTTTGAACTCACTTCTCGGTTTACGGCTTACTCGCGTTTTCTTCTTGCGACGACCAGAGTAGGTGTGGTTCATACTGCCGACAAAAATAGACATATAAAGCCTCCCGGAAATGTCTACATATTATATCAAACTCAGATGCAAAAGTCAAGAACTATTTTTAGAAAGGACTTTCATCAATATCGTCAATACTTTCTCCAGTCTTGTGGGACTGGCTTTCTTTCTCTTGTGGCGTAAGTGCAGATTCTGGGCCAATCTTTTGTGTTTCCCAGTTCATTACAGAAGTGAAGGAACGCTGAGCGGCGGAGCGCATCTTTACACAGTTGAATGTAATACATTCATCTGCTTGTTCATAGGTCTCTAGAGCATAAGCTGCATCAGCAGCATCTAGAATACCTTTTGCAAAGCGCGCTTCGCCGGTAGCGTCAGTCTGATACGGCGAAATTACAGTAACTTCGTATTCCTGCGCCATAGACTTGAGAGCCTTACTCACTTCAATCTGTTCAGTCCAATCATACTGGCCATGCCGAGAAGGAACGGCAGATCGTTTTACCTGGTTGATATAGTCTACGAGAACCACACCAGCATTGATAGGCTTGACTTTCTTGTCAAGCTCTGCTTTGATGCGAGCCAGAGTCAGGCCAGGATCATAAACTACATCAATCTGCTGAGTTGGGAGAAGCTCATGCGTAGTTGTAAGTTTATGGTGAAACTCGTCAAAGTCTCGGTGCTCCCGATACTCCTTGAGTTTCTCCTGGCCCTTCTCGAAGCGGCTCGCCCACCAAGATGCGATCTTTTCCCACTCAGTAACACTCAAGTTCTTTGAGCGCAGCCGAGAGTGCGGAACCCCCGTTGCGAGGGAACAGACTCTTTGCAGAATCGACCGACTATCCATTTCGATAGTGAAGTAGATAGCCGACCGACCACTTGCAAAGACATTGTGAGCAATGTTTGCACAAGTCATAGACTTACCGGCCCCGCGACGACCCCCGATAAGAACCAAGTCACGAGGAGAGAACTGAATCTCATGATCATACTCAGTATTGAGGCCAAGAGGCAGGTAACGTCTAATCTCTTCATCAGATTCAAACAGGGAAATACGTTGCATACTTTCCTGCGGCAACTCGAGGTCGACTTTCTTCTCAATATCGAGAACAATCTGATGAAGGTGCGTTACAGATTCTTCAGCATCTTCAAAAGCAATTGAATCGTCAATATACTTTTCCAAAGAAACGAGAATCTCTTTTTGAGTATACTCGTTCTTCAGGTACTGAAGAAGCATAAACGCATCTGCGTCAACATCTAGCTTCTCGATAGCATAGAGCTTTTCAAGAGTGCCAGGGTCCCGCAGAGAAAATTTCAAGTCTTCAATAGAGGGCAGCCTGTGAAACTTGTCACAGTGCTTATCAATAGCTGAAAACAATGAATGGTATTCGGAAGGTAAATAATCTTTACGAACGCAAGTCCAGGTCTCGAAGTCCTGTAGCACTAGTACCTGCTTGATAAGTGCACTTGCAATGTTCAATTATCTCTCCCAAAATAACTGCATAAAAAAGCAACCGCCGAGTAAAGCCCAGCGGTTGCTTTGAGACTACAAAGGTAAATTACTGAGCAGCTTTAGCTTGCTTAGCAGCACCATCATAGTCGGCAGCTGCAAGACCGCGACGGGTCAGCATCGTCTTGACACCACGAGCCGTTTTGCCAATCGCTTCTGCGATAGCTTCGACAGTCATGTCAGCGACAGCCAGATCCGCGAGAGGATCTTGCTTGGCAGCGCCTTTGGTGGTCTCTTGACGCGGAATCGCATCAATGTGACCGGAACGAAGAAGGCTGAGAGCCTTACCACGAACGCTGTTCACGCTGCGGCCAAGGGCTTCTGCAATTGCTTCCACGAAAGCGCCGTCTTGCACCATGCTGATGAATTGAGCTTCTTCAGCTTCGCTGTAAGTACGAACGGTTTCGACTTTGGGAGCAGGCTTCACATGATCGGTCAGTTCCATAGACAGGATTTTGCCCTGAATGGATTTGGCCGAGAAAGCGCCATCTTCAAAGTGCTCAGCAATCTGAGCGTAGGTGTACTCGCCACTGTTGGCTTCCACGAAAGCGCGAAGCGTGGCTTCTTGATCTTCCGAGAAAGAACGAGAAGCAGAGGCAGATGCCAGCTCCACGTCAAAGCCCATTTTACGGAGCTTGGAAGAAACAGAACGAGTAGAGGTCTCAAGACGCTCTGCGGCTTCTGCCACAGTTGCTTGAGAAACGGGGGATTCGTCGCCCACAAACGATGCGAGTTCGTCAGTGCGCTCTTCAGTCCACTTGGGAAGTGCCATATTAATTCTCCAAAAATTCAGAAAGATTGGTTACGATAGTTACGCCAGCTTCTCTGGCTTGTTTTGTTTTTGCGGATTCAACGCCACTCTCGTTGACAAGAATCGTTACTAGTTTCGTTAGACTACTTTTTACTTCAAAGCCTGCATCATTCAATGCTTGAGTTGCATCAGCTTTTGTTTTGAAACTCTTCAATTTACCACTAATGCACACAACGCCTTTTGTAGAGCTAACACTAGTTTTCTTACTCATCTTAAAATCGAAAGGAAAGTTTTCCTCCACGAAGTCCCAGTGATACCACTGGAGCAGGTTTTCCGTAGCTTTTGGTCCAAGTCCGGCACGCCTACAAGTGTCTTCACTTAGTTCACTAATATGTTCGATTTCTGTAGACAACTTTTTTGCTGCCGTGTTACCTATCAACGGAACACCGAAGGCAGGAAGAACAAGCTCTAGGGGAGCGGAACGAGAGTTCTGAATCTCCGCAAAGAGCTTGTCTGCCAGTTTTTCAGAGGACAAAGCATCCTCAATCTCAGCTTTCGTGAGCAAATAAATGTCACTCAGATCAGAGAGAGGCAGCTTTGCGATAGCAGCAGGACCAAGGCCCTTGATTTTAAGGGTCTTAGCGAAATGCTCAATCTTCTTGTCGAGCTGAGAACCGCAACTCGGATTGCGGCAGTACAGCAGGTGATTCACCCAAACAAGGTCCGAGTCACAACTCGGGCAATGCGTAGGCGCTTGAATCGTTGACATGAAGATGCTACTCCGAAAAATGAATGTATATTATACGAAAAAATGAAGTCTTTGTCAAGAACTATTTTTTTCAAGGTCTACACGTCGTAAAATTCGAGGTATAATTTCCCCAGATCTAATAACTTCAACCATACATCCAATTTCAAGATCGAGCCCACGAATGTACTCGATATTGTGGAGAGTTGCCCTTGAGACCGTAGCATCTCCGACTACTACAGGCTCAAGAATAGCTACTGGGCTGACAACTCCGCTTTTACCGACCTGCCATGTTACATCAAGTAGTTTTGTAACTACACCATCCTTCTGCTCTTTGAAAGCGAAGGCGCCACGAGGGTGATGATCTGTAAAGCCAAGTCGATAAAACTCATGGTTATCATTTAGCCGATACACTTTACCATCCGTAGGATAGTTACTTGCATCAAACATTGTGACAACCTGAAAGCCCTCTTCGTGCAGCATATCCATAGTCTCAGTCCAGAAATTGAACCGAGACTCTTGCATATCGTAAGCTACGAAAGTCAGAGGACGAGAGCAGAACTCCGCCATGTCTTTCAAGTTTAGCGACCCCGCTGCGACGTTGCGGGCATTGGGCACACTCGATGGGCACACTACTTCACCAGTAATCTGTACCGTGCTCTTGAAGGAAATCTTTTCAGGAACAAGATGCCGCATTTTATCGGTAATATCTCGTCCCAGACTACCATCGCCTCGAGTAAGTGCCTGTGCTAGAAGGCCGCCAGAGTATAGCAAAGATACTGCTGCGCCATCTAACTTGGGAGTGCATATGAAATCTTTGGTCGGAGTTACACTCAGATCAAAGACTTTACGGAGAGAATACATTCTGTAGTAATGAGGAATGCCATCAGTTACTCTGTAACCAACGGACTGATCCCCATAAGCAGCAAACAAAAGGTCATACTCAACATCCGAAATAATCGGAGCGCCTTCGTAATAGCACTTGCTTGCATATTGCAGAAATTCTTCCATTTATACACTCTTCCCAGTTGAAGTACATATTATAAAGGCTTTAAGGAAAAAAGTCAAGAACTATAAATAGATCTCGTCCAAAAAATCTTTAAAATATTCTTCTATGATTTCCTTTGACTCTGCAAGAGAAATGATCTCTACCAGCCCCGCAAAGAGTTGCCGTGAGTTGTTGAAATCAAGTTCCATAGCAACGCCTTCAGGAGTAGGGCACCATTCTTCGTTAAAGTCAAGATAGTATTTGCGAAGATGTAAATACTCAATTCCCCGAAAAGAGCTGACTACCAAGCGGACTTGAATCTCTTTGGCGGCATCGTAATGTACGATTTTTTCATAAACTGGAGGAGCCTCATGCAGTTCCATACTATTCCCCGTTCTTTAGAATTGAGGAAAGAGGTACTACACTTGTTACATTCTCCGGCTTAAGAAGTCGAAAAGAGTCTGTATCCCAACAAAAAAGCAACAGAGTTTCATCCGTCGCTTTTGCTCGGTTAGTTTTCTCCTGAATATACGGAGTGCTAAAATCTAACGTACAGACGTTATACTTTAACTTATTTGAGTTTTCACTTCGATAGGTGATAACAGCATCACCGTACTCAGTTACTAACTTGGTTAAGTCTTCCTTGTTCACAATTGCTCCTTGGTAAAGCAGGTTAGCAAAACCTCTTTTGCTGTGCTGACTTTCTAGGAGCGTGAAAAAACGGGGGAGAGGAATACTCTACCCCCGTAAAAAACTTAACCGTTGATTGCTGCGATAACGCCTGCGAAGTACTGAGCTGCTTTGCCCGTGAGTTTGGACACAACATCTTCGTCGACTTCTTGGCCTGCATCTTGAAGAGCAGCTACGAGAGCCTCTTGGGCTGCTGCTTTCGATACGCGGGAGCCGCCGCCGCCGCTCGAAGATTTGCCTGCACCTGCGGCAGGAGTCTTCTTGACGTAGACGCCAGCTTTGCTGAGAACCATGCGTACGCCGTTGGGGGACTCGCCGAACTCTTCAGCGATTTCCTTGACGATTTCCATAGAGTTCTCGGGGGTAGGTTCTGCTTTTTCGTATGCCTCGATGACTTCTGCTTTCTTGTCGTCGTCCCAAGCCATTCGTTTCTTCCTTTTAGTTTGAGTTGACCCCGGGCAGACGCCCAGGGCTTGGAGTTGTTGCTGATAGAATCGGTCGCCCATAGTGCTTCCTCAACTTTTGAAACACTATTATACACGGAACAGACGTTTGTGTCAAGATTTATTTTGACTCATGTTATAATAAAATTCCATATACTGAGGCCAGCGTAAATATTCCCGCAGCTCGTAGACCCAGAAAAGACCTTGATAGTGCGGGTCTTTTGTGTCGTCCTTGCCACAAAGATCACAGTCTTGACCTTCGGGAAGCTCTTTGACACGACCTAGCTCATGGCAGAAATGTTCCCACATTAGATTCGCTCCAGAATAAAGTCCGGCTTGGTGTAGAAGTACGGATCAGTTTTGGAATCATCTTCACGACCTGCTTCAATGAAGGCTGCTTTAATCCAACCATTCATTACTACGACTGCATACCGCCAGCTACGCTCGCCAAAGCCAAGATTCTTCTTGTCAACAAGCATATTCATTTCGCGGGTAAAGTCAGCGTTTCCATCAGGAAGTACTTTTACGTTCTTCAGATTTTGACTCTCTGCCCACTTGTTCATTACAAACGCATCGTTTACTGACACGCAGTAAATCTCGTGAATACCTTTTGCTTGAAACTCCGGGTATAGCTTCTCGAAGTCAGGAAGCTGAAAGGTATCACAAGTTGGCGTGAAAGCGCCCGGAAGGGAAAACACTAGCACCGTCTTGTTTGCAAAGAGGTCCATTGCACTCACTTCACGCCAGCTATAGGGATTCGGCCCAGCAGCTTCAGGATCTCGTACTCGCGTATGAAAAATTACATTCGGTACTAGTTTCGGCAGTAAGTTCCAGCCCCACTGCTTTTCGTAGTCATCAATAGTATCTTCGTCTGAAAAAACTAGCATTAATTTCGCTCCAAATTCTTTAGGTTGATTCCCAACTCACGAAGGTGTGCGAGCTTACCAAGATCGTATGCGGCTGAATAGGCATAGAATCCTCCCGCATTGACTCCAGGAAAGAAGTTCTCATGCGACTCAATTTTTTGCATCACATAGACCTGGTAGCACTTTGCACCGTATTTTGCTTCATAGTCTTCGTTAGTCATTTCATGGTACACAATTGCAGGCGCGTTATAAACCGCAGACCATACAATCTCTTCAGGTTCAAACTCTTCTGCACAGCAGCTTTCTGGGAGTAGCTGAGTCCCCGCTCCAGCTTTTTGTTTTTCTGGTACGCCGACTCGCTCAATGATTGCTTTTACAAAAGAGGGAGAACGATAAAGCTGTTTCGCAATCTCACTAAGACCATCCCCCTCGAGATAAGACTCTACTGCCAAACGGATCTCTCCTTCGGACGCAGGCTTTCCACGATTCTGGGATTTACGCTTTTTAGTGTATTCTTGATTGCGCTGAAACTCTTCAATAATACTGTTGAGGCGAGTAGTATTGTAAGCAATGTTTAGAATTCCACACGCTTCTTTTTTAGTTATCGGCTGCTCGCCCTCGCCAGTAGGATTCAATAGACTGATAACTTTCTTGATGTTCGCTGCGGTCAGATTCTCGTAATCTTTTTTCTTGATCTTCTTCAAGTTCAATCTCCAACTTAAACAGTAAACAACAAAGGGCGTGTGCAAGGTGAGAGATTCCACTCTCTGGGTCTAACTGCTCTCCATCCATGTGAGCAAAGATGTGACGAAGTGCGCCTGAAGTATACCTCTCCTGAAGCTTATCTAGCTTCCTCCAATTCTCCTCGTCATACTTCTGAGCGCCAAAGGTAAGTACCTTTGCTACTTCGATTGTTGCTTTGGGAGGAAGCAAGTGCATTCGCGGCTTCTCGCTATCGTACTTAACTCCTTCCATCGAGGGCCTCCGCTACGGCAGGAAAGTGTCCGACTAGAATATCCCAGCACTTTTGAGCAACTTCCATATGCTCTTTTTGAGTTCCATTTGCCATACGAAGCTGGCAGTAGTGAACCCAGGACCGTAGCGACCCCGCCATGTAGAGAGTGGTTTCAGTGTTGCCTTCAGGAAGCACAGCACGAGCCTGCTCCTTTGCAATACCTTTTTTGAGTGCCCACTCGTACACTTCTTTCGTTTTCAGTAGAACTTCACATTGCTTCATATTCCAAAGCTCTGCAAGATCTTTATCTTCCGTTTCAATACTGTTTTGACGATTCTTTGTGTCTTGAAGGCGAGCTTCTCGAGTTACAAAGGATTCGCTAACTGCATATCGCTGCGAAAATTCCTGAAAGGAAAAAGAGCGGTGGCGAAGAATCTGCCGAGAAATATCACGAGTCGTCTTGATTTCAAGAGTCATGTGAACCATTTCCAGAGGCGACCAGTGTTCGTTTTGAATCAAATACTTCAACAGCTTTCCAGCCGTTTTCATATTATTTTGATTCGCAGGATTACTTACTCGCGCTGCATAAGCAACAAGCTCTTCTGCTGTATGGCAGTCTGTAATGGCGCTTGGCTTGCTGAGTGCGATTAGATTAACTTCGCTCATCTTACGATGCTCCGTTGTTCAAACAAAAACGAAAATATTTCCTTCTCTAGTTCTTCTTCCGCTCTAAACCAGGGCATCTTATTATTACCCATAATTTTATCTATAGTAGGCTTGAGGGTAGGATACTCTTTTTCCAGAGCTCTTTTATTAAACTCTCTCTCTGCTTCAAGAGCACGTTGCTCAGCTTTATGGGCTTCTGCAAGGGCCTTGTCAAGCTCTTCGTACTTATTTTTCAATAAATTATACTCTACAATAAGAGAGCCCTGGCTCTGGGTAAACTCTCGTAGTAGCTTTAGTAAGTCTTCGGCTTGAATTTCTCCGACCTCAATTTGACGTTGGATATTTGCAAATGTTTTACCAGAGTACTCCCTAAGCTTTTGTTCAGTAAAATTCTTTCCTAAAGGAGACATTTGTTCACAAAGTTCCCCTCTTTTAAGCATAGAGGCAGCTCGACTTCCTGCGGGATGTTTAAAGTGACTAGGGGCTCCGGTTTCATAGTCATAGACAATCTCAAGCTTGTGCTCACAGCCTATACATTTATATATTTCTCCTTTATATACAGAGTCTTGTCTAAGGTATATTAATCTACCTCCTGTTTTTGCAAACTGGGTCATTTGTCTGAACCCCTCCTGTCATCGTCAGCAGTACAGCAGCCCTAAATTAAAGGAGGTTGCTGATAAAGAGGACCATACTGAGTATAAATAGTATGATATTTATACTGGCCCACAATACTCAAACCTAGAAAAACCATAATTACTGCTGCAATACCTACGGTTTTTAGATTATCGAGTAATTCGTGATTCATAGCTGGCTTCTGTTTCACTCCACCAAGGAGGTTTCTCTCGAAAACTCCACTTAGCAAATGTTGCTTTGTCTTTATGATAAAAACGGCGATACGCCTCTACGGCGTCTTCTCCTTTAAGTTCGTCAGGCATAGCCTGTGCAAATGGAGTAAGTCCGTTTGATTCGATATGTCGTATATCGGGGAGTCGGAGTATAACTTCACACACTGACTTATGCTCTTTTCCATATCGGAATCTGTACTCTTCGTTGAGGGCAAGAGAGTAGACGAATAACCAGTCGTAGTTCTCTCTGGAGGAACGAGCCCATATAGTACAAGGATGGTTGTGCATAGTAGGCAGATAGGGAAAATCTCGCGGTTGGTGAGTTTTAACCTCCCGAAGTAGCGCGAGTTCTTCTTTTGTAAGTTTTCTTGGCGCATATCCGATATACTTATCTACCCAATGATTCGTGCACAGCATCTGCGCAGCTTCAAGGGGCATCTTGACAATGTGCTTATCCACATGGTATTCAGCACATTTGTCGAGGTCATTGTCAAGCACAAAAATATTCATAGTGTGTATTATACACCCTATAGCAAGAAAAGTCAAGAATTATTTGAGGGTTAATTCCAGGGAGTCCAGTCTCGTTTCGGCTCTTCTGGTTTGTAATTATTTACTTTATCTTCAATGCGGTCTAGCTCAGCATCTGCTGCTTCAATACTTTTTTCAGCTTCGATATAGTACGCATCGTAGGCTGCAATGATTGCATTCTTCTGCTGAATAAACGCACGAAGATCTGACAGATTCATTGCAAGGTTTTCATAACCTTTATCTGTCAGACCGAATAAAACGAGAGGACGACCTTTTTGTGCTAGCTTTTCATATACTTCTGCGGCGTTATCAGGAGTAATAATGAACCACTCAATTGGCCGGTTGTTGTTCAGAGCGTCGGCGGCTGGCAAGGTAAGCTGCGGTCTCTTGATCGGTTTGGTCGCTACCTCCAACCTCTGCGGGCTCGGCGCCTGGCATCCGACCAGGCCAAAGCCAAGGGCACTCACTATTAAACTCTTTTGCAGAAGTCGCATTTATTTCTTCCTTTGTGTAAGTCGCACCTGACAGAAGAGAGAAGCAGCGCATTGCCTTTGCAGAAGCTCGATTTACTGTACGCTCTACAAGGCCCGGCTTTGCTGCTGCAAGCAATCCAATGTCATGGCGATTCAGCTTATTCGTTAGAACACTGTTCTGTTCACGAATCTTTGCAAACTCAGCATTGACTTTCTGTGCTTGTTCGTTTGCTAACTGTAAGTCAGCTTGCATAGACTTCAATGCTTCTTCATTTGTTTTTACAGCAATCTCTAGCTTTGCATTGTTTTCTTGAAGAATGGCCATGCGAGATTGCGTATCTTTATAATACGCATATCCCGCACCTCCACCTACGAGAATAATCATTACTAGAGGTCCAGTAAGATTAAACATTCTTCATCCGATGCCAGAGACGAGTTGCTCGAACACCTACTTGACGGTACCAGAGGCTATCGACCATTTCATCTGCTGCTTTGCTCCAGTCACTTTCGAGAAGAGCTGCATTAAATTTCTTGAATCCCGTAAGACGAGGACGGCCCATATTAAACATCATATTAACCAAGACTTCTTGGACTTCGGACGGAAAGTTGTTAAACGTCCCTGGTCCGTATAGAGCGTAACACTCGTTGACTGCGGTTTCGAGGTCTGCTTCAAAGGCTTCCCAAACACGCTCTTCAGAAA
>Ga0196905_1000175_pt1 | contig 25508 bp, 24 predicted proteins | sample CB_VirMetaG_3_FD_169098 | JGI IMG/M metagenome (GOLD analysis project Ga0196905, IMG submission 169098) | Freshwater to marine saline gradient viral communities from Chesapeake Bay - CB_1508_1S Viral MetaG (v3) (version 3) | ecosystem: Environmental > Aquatic > Marine > Coastal | place: USA... | reverse complement strand
GTAATAACCCTGCAAAGCTTAGGTTAATTACATTTGATGATTACACAGCAAATTACAGACCCAATGAAGATCTATCAGGATCGGGTGGGCATTCTGTACCGGTGTATGTTTACCAAACACAGGAAACAAAGTTTGGCATTAGCCCAATTCCTGATGCCGCTTACGAAGTAGAGTACAAGTACTGGTCATTTCCAAGTGACTTAGTTAATCCTACAGACACAACTATTATCCCCGACAGATTTAAGAATGTGATCATTGACGGGGCTATGATGTACATGATGTTGTTCCGGTCCAATGAACAAAGTGCAGTTGTCCACCAGCAAAAGTTTGATCAAGGTATCCGCATGATGCGTAGGATTTTGATGGATGACCCTGTAAGTATTCGATCTAATTATATATTACGTCCGTTGTTTTATCCTAGGGCATTCTAATGAGTGACCGGATAGCAGGGTACAAGGTAAACTGTATTGGTGGCCTTGACACTAACCGTGACCTATTATCTCAACCTGAGATAGCTCCTGGTTCAGCCACACAGTTAATTAACTATGAGCCTTCTCTTTCCGGTGGTTATCGTAGGATTAGTGGTTTTGCTAACGATTATGGGACTGTCCCTGGTAGCGGATCTGTATTAGGGATTGCAGTAGCAGAAGGTATCAATGATGGTATCTTTGCTTGTAGGGCACCTACCTTTGGTAACACCGAATACTTTTATAAGTGGGATGTTGCCACAGACGATTGGATAGCTGTAACAACGCCGGGTTCAATTAACATGACCGGTGTTAAGAAAGTAAGGTTTGTTGATTATAACTGGGGTACACCAGCGATGGTTATTGCAGATGGTGCAAACCCAGCAGCAGTGTATAATGGCACTACATATACACAGATTACACATGCCAATGCACCAACAGACCCAAAGTATTTAGATGTATTTAAAAATCATTTGTTTTTAGCTGGAGATCCTGCAGAACCGTACAACCTGTACTTCTCTGCTCCATTTAATCCAACAGATTTTAGTCCTGCTAATGGTGCAGGTGTTATTAATGTTGGTTTTGATATTGTCCAAATTAAACAGTTCCGTGATGCACTGTTTATATTTGGTAAAAATAAGATCAAGCGTCTGTCTGGCACAAGTATTGCAGACTTTGTTATTACTGAGATTACAAATAATCTTGGTTGCTTGGCACCTGACAGTGTTATTGAACTTGCAGGTAACTTGATCTTCTTGTCACCGGATGGTTTCCGTCCTATTGCAGGTACCGATAGGATTGGTGACGTTGAACTGCAGACAATATCAAAGTCAATTCAGTTTACTACTAATGCAATTATTTCTGATATTGCAGCAGGTGATGTAGACACAGATACTATTACTTCTATTGTTGTACGTACTAAATCGCAGTTTAGATTCTTTACACCAGAGAACGGTGTGTTTGGATTGTTAGGTGGTATCCGACAAACGCAACAAGGATTTAACTTTGAGTATAGCCAGTTGTTTGGTATACCTGCTTCTTGTGGTGACTCGGGTTTCCTTGGTACTGAAGAGTATGTATTGCATGGTGATTCAACTGGCAAGGTGTATAGGCAGGAAACTGGTACTTCATTTGCCGGTGAGAATATTTTAAGTGTCTATCAGACACCTTTTTATTACTTTGAAGATCCTACGGTAAGAAAGAACTTCTACAACATTTCTACTTTCTTGCGTAGTGAAGGATCAAGTAGTATTGCATTCAGTGTAATCTACGACTTTGATGATACGGTAGGTGTATTTAATCCTGCTAACTTTGACATTACAGTAACAGGCACTGCTGCTTACTACAACGAAGCTGTATACGATGCGGTTGCAATCTATGATGGTAACCCATCACCAGTAGAGAAAACAAATATATCAGGCTCTGGATTTTCGGTTGCTTTTAAATATGTTACTGAAGACTCAAATGCAAGTCACACCATCCAGGGCTTTGTATTAAATTATGGCGTTAATGATAGACGCTAAGGAGAATAACATTGGCTGGTTACGTTAGACAATCTGCTGCCGATATAGTACCTACCGCAGTTGTTCGTGCGGCACCAATCAACAATGAGCTTAACGCCCTGCGGGATGCGTTTGATGCTACGTCAGGACACACGCATGATGGATCGCCCGGTGAAGGTGCTTTTATTGAAGCACTTGCAGATACCGCAGGCTATACCCGTATTGCAATTGACGGTACTAATAAACGCATTCAATTATTTATTAATGTAAGTAATGCTTCTGTAGAGCAGGTTCGTATTCAAGATGGTGCGATTGTACCTGTAACAGATAACGACATTGACCTTGGTACAAGTAGTTTAGAGTTTAAAGATCTATACATTGATGGGACAGCAAACATTGATAGCCTTGTGGCTGATACTGCTGACATCAATGGCGGTACGATTGATAATGCAACCATTGGTGCCGGTACTGCTGCTGCGGGCACATTTACTAACCTAACGGTTAACTCTGCAGCAACCATTGCTTCTGCTGATATTAATGCAGGTACAATTGACGGTGCTGTTATCGGCGGTAGTTCTGCACAGGCTATCACTGGAACTACCATTACAGCTTCTACAGGTTTTGTAGGAGGCCTTACAGGTAACGTAACAGGTAACTTAACCGGTAATGTCACAGGCAATGTAGCAGGTAATGTAACCGGTGATCTTACAGGTAACGTAACCGCTTCTTCCGGTACGTCCACATTCAACAATGTCACCATCAATGGTGGCTTGGATATGAATGCTGGTACCTCTGCCACCATCACAAATCTAACCTCCCCAACTAACACAGGTGATGCTGCCACTAAAGGCTATGTCGATACGGCAGATGCCCTGAAGCTTAACCTGTCGGGCGGCACTATGTCTGGCAACATTGCTATGGGTACAAACAAGGTCACAGGCCTTGGTACCCCCACAGACACCGCAGATGCTGCTACAAAGGGCTACGTTGATACGCAGGTATCTAACCTAGTTGATAGTGCTCCAGGGGCACTGGACACGCTTAACGAGCTTGCAGCAGCCCTTGGTGATGATGCTAGTTTCTCAACCACTGTAACTAACTCCCTTGCAGGTAAACTGTCTTTGACAGGCGGTACCATGACAGGGGCTATTGCCATGGGCACTTCCAAGATTACAGGTCTTGGAGATCCTACTCTGGCACAAGATGCTGCTACTAAAACCTATGTAGATACTGCAGACGCAACCAAGCTTGCTTTAGCAGGTGGCACCATGACCGGTGCTATTGCAATGGGTACAAATAAAATTACAGGTCTAGGTGACCCAACAGCTAACCAAGATGCAGCTACCAAGGTTTATGTAGATACACAAAGGGATACTCGACTTGCTACTGCAGGCGGGACAATGTCTGGTGCTATTGCAATGGGCACCAATAAGATTACCGGTATGGGCGATCCTACAAATGCCCAGGATGCTACGACTAAGAACTACGTAGACGGTATCTTAGGTTCAGCTACTTCGGCAGCAGCCAGTGCTGCAGCAGCAGCTACCTCTGCTTCTAATGCTGCTACCTCTGCAAGCAATGCGTCAACCTCTGAAACCAATGCGGGTAACTCGGCTACGGCAGCAGCTAACTCTGCCAGTGCAGCAGCAACCAGTTATGATAGTTTTGATGACAGGTACCTGGGGGCTAAGTCTTCTGCACCTACATTAGACAATGACGGTGACGCACTAATTACTGGTGCTTTGTACTTTAATACTGTTTCAAACACCATGTTTGTTTGGACAGGAAGTGCTTGGACTGCGGCAGGATCTGCTGTAAATGGCACGGCAGAGCGTCAAGTTTATACAGCAACTTCTGGGCAGACTAATTTCTCAGCTACCTATGACGTAGGTTATGTTGATGTTTATGTTAACGGTGTTAAGCAGGTCGCAGGAACAGACTTTACAGCAACAGACGGGGCTACTGTTGTCCTATCGACAGGTGCTACAGTTAATGATATAATCGATATTGTTGCCTACGGCGCATTTAATGTAGCCAATACATACACCCAGGCACAGTCGGATGCTAGGTATCTACAAATAGCAAATGACTTGTCTGATTTAAATGATGCCTCAGCAGCAAGAACAAATCTTGGTTTAGCTATTGGAACAAATGTACAAGCTTACGATTCTAATTTAACAAGTTTTGTATCTACATTTACATTACCAACTTCTGATGGTAGTTCTGGGCAGGCACTTGTAACAAATGGTACAGGAACACTTTCTTTCAGTGAAGCTGGTATTTCTACTGGCAAATCCATCGCAATGGCAATTGTTTTCGGAGGTTAAAAAATGGCAGCACCTAATATTGTTAATGTATCAACCATCACCGGCAAGACTGCCGTTCAAGCTGTAGGCACAAGCGCAACAGCCATTGTTAGTAACGGCGCAGGCTCGAATAAGGTGCTGAAAGTTAATGCGCTTTATGTCTCGAACGTCGATGGCTCGGTTGCTGCCGAGATCACCGTAGACCTGTACCGCAGTTCAGTAGCCTATCACCTTGCAAAAACGATAAGTGTGCCTGCTGATGCGGCACTTGATGTTTTATCGAAGGCAATTTATTTAGAAGAGGGCGATGATCTTCGACTAACCGCAAGCGCAGCGGGAGATCTTGAAGCCGTGTGCAGCTACGAGGAGATCTCTTAATGGCTAGGGGTAACGGTGGCGTTACTGGGCCTGTAAACACCCCTCAAAAGTTGGGTGCCGCTTCTGGAATCTGGTCACTCAATGAAGTTTTTGAATCAAGGTCTGCTGACATTTGGCCCTTCCCACCCGGGCCACCAGAATTTGTTGAGCTTTTACTGATCGCCGGCGGCGGCAGTGGCGGCAGTGGCGCAGACGGATCGGGCGGCGGTGGCGGTGCAGGGGGCGTTGTAACTGCCGCTTCTTGGGCGGTTACTGCGGGAACAGCCTACCCCATTGTGATAGGTGCCGGCGGCACTGGAGCCTCTGCCTCTGCCGGTCTTACTGGAACGGACTCAACAGTGTTTGGGCTGACCGCTAAAGGTGGCGGGGGTGCGGGGGGCGGTCCAAGAGGCAGCCAAACTTCAGGAAAAAACGGCGGTTCTGGCGGCGGCGGCACTGGCTTTGATGCATATCGAGGAGGGGGTAGTGCAATTCAATCCTCGCAAAACAGCGGAGTCAGTGGAATCGTACAGTATGGAAACGCAGGCGGTGGTAGCGGAGCATATGCAACACCAGCCCCGGGCGGCGGCGGTGCAGGAGCCGCTGGAGGAGTTTCTACTGGTGCAGGCATAGGCATTGAGTGGCCTGCTTCATCAGGTACCTATTATGCTGGCGGTGGCGGTGGTAGTGTGGCTCCACAAGCGGGAGATTCTACTGTTAATGCAGGCGTTGCCTTTGGAGGCGGTGGCCTATATGGCAGTAGTGTTGATGCGGGGGCCGGGAGCGCAAACACAGGAGCAGGAGGAGGAGCATCGGGTTCGGGTAGTGCTGGCCCCAAGGGAGGCAACGGAGGCTCAGGCGTTGTGATTATCCGCTATCCAAGTTATGCCCTACCAGCAACCAGCACTACGGGTTCACCAACAGTTACTGTGGCTGGTGGCTATCGGGAATATAAATTTACCGGCTCTGGCTCGATTACTTTTTAGAGGTAACTAATGGCGCATTTTGCAAAACTTGATGAAAACAATTTAGTGACCGAGGTGATCGTTGTTGCTAATACCGAGTGCCTTGATGCAAATGGCAACGAGTCTGAGGCTGTAGGTGCTGGATTCTGTGCCAAGCTTTTTGGTGGCACCTGGAAGCAAACTAGCTACAACGGCAACATCCGCAAGAACTACGCAGGCATCGGCTTCACATACGATGCCGAACGTGATGCGTTCATCCCGCCTAAACCTTTTAAGTCATGGGTGCTAAACGAAGAAACGTGTCAATGGGATACGCCAACTCCTATACCTGCTGATGCAGGCACAGGTGACCCACCTAAGAGCTATGCCTGGGATGAAACAACCACTAATTGGATAGAGGTGACAAATGACTAAAGCACGTACACTTGCAGACTTTGTAGCAGACGGTAATGAATATGCCGATGGTGTTATTGCTATCAGTGAAGTCACCAATCTACAAACATCATTAGATGCTAAGTTGGATGACACCGATGTTGGTGTGTCTGTACAGGCTTATGATGCTGACACAACTAAAAATGATGTAGCTAATACTTTTACTGCAGATCAAACGATTAATGGTGAATTACTTGTTGACAGCTACAATGAAAAATATAATGCAGTAACCTCATCTTCTAATGCAACTACAATTGATTGCGAGGCAGGTAATGTATTTACACATGTCCTGACGGAAGCAACGACATTCACATTTAGTAATCCACCTGCCTCGGGTACAGCCTACGGTTTTGTACTTAAGGTTGTACAAGATTCTGGTGCTAATGCTTATGCTGTCACATGGCCCGGTTCTGTTGACTGGCCTGCAGCTACTGCACCTACATTAACAGCTACTGCCGATGCGGTAGATGTGTTTGTGTTCTACACCCATGACGGGGGTACGACATGGTATGGGTTTGTTTCAGGACAGGGCTTAGGATAATCAATGAGCTTTTTAACTAAAGCTATGACGCAAGCTGCCGCTGGTGCTGGTGGCGTGGAAAAGGATGAGTACTTCAATCAGACCACGCTGCTGTTGCATGGTAATGGTTCGCAGGGTGCTAACAATGTAAGCAACCCTGGGCCTCCAGCGTATGTAGCATTTGAGGATGGCTCAGATAACGACTTCCCCATCACGGTCAATGGCGATGCTTACGGCACACCGTTTAGCCCGTATAACACAAGCTGGTCAAATTATTTTGATGGAGCTTCAGATTATCTTACTGCGGCTGATAGTGCCGAACTAGAGTTTTCTGGTGACTTTACTGTGGAAGGTTTTTTTTACTACACAGGTACAGCGACAAACTTAAATCCTGCGGTTGTTCGGGTTCAAGCAACAGGGGCCGTGTGTCGTTTCGACTTAAACAATGGGTCAACCTTTCTTAATGTTGCAGGTGTAACAACAAACCCAACCGCATCCAGAACAACCTTTACTGGGGTTACGGTTACTCCTAACTCTTGGGTACACATTGCTTGGGTACGCAGTTCTAATGTAATTAAGGCGTATATCAATGGAGTGGCATCAGCAACAACTCTAAGTAACTCAGTGACAACTGAGCGTCTGCGTCAAATCGGAACAGGCTCAGGACTTGCAAATGGGTTTTTGGGGTATATCTCATCGTTTCGGATGGTTGACTCTGCCGTTTATACATCCGATTTCACGCCGCCAACGGCTTATTTAACTGCAATCTCTGGCACTTCTTTACTCACTTGTCAGTCAAATAGGTTTGTAGATAATAGTGCCAACAACCTTGCATTAACAGTTACAGGAACACCAGCAGTCCAATCCTTCAGCCCCTTTGCCGAGACTGACACCACAACAGGGTCGGGGTATTTTGATGGGACGGGGGATTACTTTGTGGTTGGTGGCAGTGGAACTTCGGCTCAGTTAGGTACTGGTGACTTTTGTGCAGAGGCATGGTTTTACTCTGGAAGCACAGGAATTCAACAATATGTTTTTAATAACTTTACTGGTGCTGGAAGCGGTGATACCCAATGGGCAATGAATGATACTTCCACAGGATTTCGATTTCAGGGGTGGAATACTGTTTTTCTTACTGGTGCGACGAGACCACCAAGAAACCAATGGAATCACGCAGTAGTATGCAGGGAAAGCGGTAGAACTTCATTATTTATAAATGGTGTGCGTGAGGCCACAAGCACATCTACTTTCAATTTAACAGCACCAACAAACGAGATTAGAGTAGGAGCGCACACGACAGGCACATCGCCATTCAACGGGTACATTTCGCAAACACGGCTTGTTAAGGGTGATTCCGTTTATGATCCAGCACAAACGACATTGACTGTACCAACCTCACCGGCAACCTCAGACGCAAACACAGAGTTACTTACCTGTCAGTACCGTGGAACAGTACGCAATGTCGGCTTCATTGACTCCAGCCCCAACAAGTTTTTAATCACCCGTAACGGCAGTACCACTCAAGGCACATTCAGTCCGTTCTCTTCTGAAGATGGAAAGTGGTCAAATTATTTTCCAGCGGGTACTGATTATCTAACCACGACTACAACAAATACAGGTATAGCCGGTGAGTTCACAATAGAATTCTGGATGTATTTGACTAGCAGTACTGGTACTGACTTTGTTGTGCTTTGGAACAATTCAAGATGGATTCAATTTGCAAATGGCGCTTTGTATGCGACACTTGCAGGCTTTAGTGGGCTTGATATTGGCGGTCTAAACAAAAATGAATGGGTTCATATTTGCATAACCCGTGACGCAAGTAACAATACCTATGCTTTTAAAAACGGTGAGTTAAAAGGTACTAGCACCAGTACGCTAACATTTTTTAATAGTACATTCCGAATCGGTCAATACAGCAATACAACAAGAACCTTTGCTGGGTATCTGTCAAATATGCGTGTAGTCGATGGAGACTGTTTGCATACTACTACCTTCACCCCGTCAACAACTCCACTAGAAGCAATATCTGGAACAGTACTACTAGCTTGTCAAGGCAATCGTTTTGTTGATGCCAGCGGGACACACACTATCGCAACTACTGGGGTTCCATCAGTTCAACCCTTCAGCCCCTTTGCTCCATCTGCGGCTTATTCTGCGAGTACTAACGGCGGGAGTGGGTATTTTGATGGGACGGGAGATTATCTCAGCATTGCGAATAATGCCGCTTTTAATTTAGGAACAAACGACTTCTGCATAGACGGTTGGTTTTACCCAACATCAACTAATGCTACTCAACTTGTATTCAACAAGTGGGGGACGGTAAGTGATGCCCAGTCTATGTTTCAAATCGGCAGACTTTCATCTGTGTTCTGGTCTCAGTTACGAACAACGGGTGGCTACATAAATTTCACAACAAGCACTTGGATACTCAATGCTTGGAATTATTTTGTAGTAGTTAGGGATGGAAGCACTATTTCTGCCTACTTGAACGGTGTTCGCTTTGGGACAGATACAAGCAACCCAACGTTAAATACTGGTACAGAAACAATGACCATCGGCAGTAAACAGGCGCAAGATTATTTTGCGGGGTATATCTCTGGATGCCGTATTGTCAATGGGTCTCCCGTATATGATCCAACGCAGACAACACTCACAATTCCAACTGCGCCTTCAACTGCCATTACTGATACGCAATTCATAACCAGCTTCACCAACGCTGGCATATTCGACAACACAGGCAAGAACAATCTTGAGACAGTCGGCAATGCTCAGGTGGATACCTCGGTGGTCAAGTACGGTACAGGTAGTATGAAATTCGATGGGACTGGGGACTGGCTTGTTTGTTCAAACTTAGAGCTATCAAAACTGGGTAGCTCTGATTTCACTATAGAAGCATGGGCTAATTTCACCACTTTAAGTGCCATTCATTGCATTGTCGGACAGACTGCCGGTTCTCAAACAGTCAATCAATTTATGTTAACTGCATACGCCTCTGGTTTAATGCGGTTCTGGCTTTATCGATCTGGAACATACACAACATTAGATAGCCCTACAGGAGCCGTTACGACTGGCACTTGGTATCACATTGCCGTTGTAAGAAACGGCTCAACATTCACAATGTATATTGATGGCACCTCAGTAGGAACATTGACAGAATCCGCACCACTTACTACGCCAACAGGTCTAATGACGGTAGGTGCAGCATCTACTGGCGGTCTGTACCCAATGATTGGTTATGTTGATGACCTTCGTATAACGAGAGAGGCCCGATACACTTCTAATTTTACCGTGCCTGACGCTCCTTTCCCAGATCAATAAGGAATTAAATTATGCAAATCTATTTTCAAGGTCGAGTAGACCACTACAAGAAAATCTTTCCCAGCACTAGCTTTCCACCTTCGGGGCCAAGTGATGCCTTCTTAACTTCCAAGGGTGCTATCAAGGTCAGTGCCTTTAGAGAACATGACCGTGCTACCCAGAAGCTAGTCCCATGCGATCCTGTGGTTGAGAATGGCTGGGCCTACATTGTCAAGGTAGAGAGCAAGACGGAAGAAGAGATTGCTGCCGATGTTGCTGCTAAAGCTGCACAGGTTCGTGCAACCAGGGACGCTTTATTGACTGCTTGTGACTGGACACAGCTTGCTGATTCGCCACTGACCGATGAAAAGAAAGCTGAGTGGGCAACATACCGACAGGCATTGCGTGATCTGCCTGACGCTGAAGGCTGGCCTAATGTGGATCTACCTAATGACCCTGATTACATTGCACCTGAAGGAGTGTAAGTAGATGGAAGAGTTAGAGCGTATCACTCGACTTGAAGCACAGCATGCCGAAATGATGCGTTTGCTACAAGAGACAAGGCAAGACATGAAAGAGATGCATGAAGACATCCATGAGCTAAAAGAATCCTTAACCAAATGGAAGGGGATTAGTGCAGGTATTGCTATTACAGTATCCATGGTATGGACAGCTTTTATAGGGTTGTACGCTTTATTGACAGGTAAATAAATGATTGCCGAGTTGATGGCTGTCAATGCAGCATATGCTGTGATCAAAGAGACAGTCCAACACTCCGGTGAGATTATGTCAGCAGCAAGTCATATTGCTGACTTCTTTAAGAATAAAACACAGATACAAGAAAAGCTTGCAGATAAAAGGCAACAAGGTAAAGAGACATCTGACTTAGAAGAGTTCTTTGCACTAGAAGAAATAAAACAAAAAGAACAAGAACTTAAAGAACTAATGATCTACTGTGGTAGACCTGGGTTGTGGGATGACTGGTTAAAGTTCCAGGTTGAAGCTAGGCACAGAAGAGAAGAGGCAGAACGGGAACGGATTGCCGAGGAGTTAGCTAAGAAAAAGAAGTTTGCTAACAAAGTACAAACCTTATTACTTAGTTTTTGGTTATCTGTACTAGGAGCTTTGATTGGATTTATTATCTGGTTTGTGGTATACTTAAAGGATTTTAAATGATTACATTGTTGTCTACGCTTATAAGTTTTCTTGCAGGTGGTTTGCCTAAGATATTAGACTTCTTTCAAGACAGGTCTGATAAGGCACAGGAGATTGAAATACTTCGATTGCAGATGGAGCGAGAGCTTCAGATGGCAAACCTAGGTTTTCAGGTACAAGAACGTATTGCTGAGATTCAAGCGGAGCAAACATATGTTGAAGCACAGGCACGTACTGCACAATCTCTATACAAGCATGACATTGAGATTGGAAAGGGAGCGAGTCTATGGGTCATTAACCTCCGTGCTTCAGTACGCCCTGTTATTACCTATTGTATGTTTGGCATGCTTGCCTTTATTAATATATTTGGTTGTTATTATGCAGTTGAGCAAGGTGTACCGTTTGCTGAGGCCTTGAACCTGCTGTGGGATGAAGAAACTCAAATCTTATTTGCTTCAATTATTTCATTCTGGTTCGGAAGCCAAGCCTTTGGAAGAAGGTGATAAGCCGGTAACAGGCATAAGTAAAGAATGCCTGTACATGATTAAGCACCATGAGGGGGTCAGGAACAAGCCATATCAAGACCCTATCGGCTTGTGGACGGTTGGTGTGGGTCACCTCATAGGCGATGGCAAGAGCCTGCCAGAGGAGTGGAATAGGGTCTTTACGGACGAAGAGGTAAATGACTTACTTAAGAAAGATCTTAGACGTTTTGAGGCGGGGGTATTTCGACTATGTCCTGTGGGTCTTACTCAGCCTCGCTTTGATGCACTCGTTTCATTCAGTTTTAATGTTGGGTTAGGTAACTTACAAAGATCCACCTTAAGGCAGAAACATAATCGGGAAGATTACGAAGGTGCAGCCAAGGAGTTTTTAAAATGGGCTCGTGCTGGAGGTAGGGTATTACCGGGACTAGTCCGTAGGCGTAAAGATGAAAGTATTTTATATCAGAGTTAACTATGGCAAAAAAAATATTCACAGATAAACAACGAGAGATCATTGCCCGTAGGCTTGGGTATGACGGACCTATGTCGGAGTTCGACAAGTTTGTCCGGTCAGATCCTGCTATGGAGCAGAAGGTACGACAACTTGCCGTAAAGATTATGGCTCGTGGCGGCGTTGTACAAAAGTTTGCTTCAGGTGGAACCCCTATTGGGTTCTTTCCTGGTGCTACCCCTGACATTTACAGGTCTATGGGTAATGAAGCAATGGCACAGAAGCTAGAGATTGCTTTAGCTGCTCCATCTACCCCTACGCCCACCCTTCAAGCTGGTCCCACCAATGTTGGTCCTGCTGCACCGGCATCAACGACTGTTGGGTCAACGCCCAGCGGTGTTCCTATCACTGCCAGTCCAACGGTTTATGCAAGCGGTCCTTCTTCTGACGGCGGTCCAGCACCAGCAGCTAAATCAGCAACCGCTACAAGCACAGCTAATATTACCCTTGATCAATTGTATGATTCTATTTTAGGTAGAAAACCGGATGCCGAGGGTGAAAAATTTTATACACAAAAGTATGGCTCAACAATTGACCCATCTGAGGTGGCAGATTTTGTTAGCGGTATTGGTCCTGGTGAATCTGTAACCAAAGAACAGGCAGCACAAAAGGCACAAGACATTATCACCCAGATGAACCAGATTGCAACAACCTCTGGTGGTGGCGGCGGTGCACAAACAACTACGACTCAAACACAAACGAGTGCACCAGCTGGTGGTCCACCCCCTGCTTCTGTGCTTGGATTTAGTTTAGTGGGTTATTCACCCGGCGTACCTGGGGCATGGCAGTCTACTCTTAAAAGAGAGATTGGTTCTTCTGCTTATGTCCCTGGCAACAATGCTGCTGCACAAGGTGCTTCCGCTAAGGTGGGCGGCATACAGATGGTACCGGGTGGGCCTGGATGGGACGAGCAAAGTAAAGACCCTGCTATTGTAGCTAAAAGGGACGAAATACTTAAAACGCAGATTGCCCCGAATGACCCCGGTGTTCGTGCTTACTTATGGGAAACTGGACAGTGGGATGAAACAGCACAGAATGCCTATGCAAAACAAGTTGAAGAGGATGCTAAGTACGAGGCAGTAAGACAGGCTGTTGTTGCCGGTACAGTAGACCCTAATGATGCACAGGCTATTGTCGAAGGCAAACTTCAAATGCCCACAGATGTCAAAGTAAAAGCTGACACACTGTCCAAAAATGTTCTTGACGGAACTGCTTCTATAAGCACTATTAAACCTAGTTCTAACCTACCTACAACTGCTGTTCGTACTCCTACTACTGATATTGCAGGTGTGTCTGGTCAAACGGCTTATGCAACAGCGCCAACAGAAAAACCTACCTTTGCCCCTGCTACTATGGATGTGGCTAAGATAGGTACCGCTGGCACTGAACAATTATTGTCTACCGAAGGTAGGGACGTAGCTGCTACAACTGTCACAGACACAACAAAAGCTGCAGCACCTGACGCAGCAACTGCGGCTACGGCTGTAGGCAAAACATCTGAAATCTCTGCAGTGACTACAGAAGATAAGGTAAAGACTGCTGGTGCTAACGCCATAACAGGAACTTTATCAGAGTCAGCTAAAGCTGCAGCAGCAGAGGAAACCCCTTCAGAGACAGCACTTAAGGATCTTGAGGAGGCTAAACTCAGTGCTCCTCGTGAGGTAGCTGGTGTACCTGAACGTACCCTTACTGCCGGTGAATTAGTCTCAGGATCGGCTGTTAATCAGGCACAGATAGATGCTGCTGTCAACAAAGCAGAGGCTGCTACCGCTGCTGTAAAGCCTGAGATGACTGTACAAGGCCAGCTTGATAAGTTGCTGGTTGACTTTGATTCAGGTAATCCACCGGCATGGGCTGCTTCTTCCATGCGTAATGCCAATGCTGTGTTAGCGGCAAGAGGTCTTGGTGCTTCTAGCCTAGCCGGTCAAGCCATTATTCAAGCTACCCTGGAAGCTGCTGTACCTATTGCTGCCCAGGATGCACAGACTGTTGCTAACTTAGAACTACAAAACCTTAGTAACCGACAGCAGATTGCTGTGCTTGTTGCCCAACAAAGGGCTGCATTCTTGGGCCAAGAGTTTGATCAAGCATTCCAGACTCGTGTTACTAATGCGGCTCGTATTGCTGACATTGCTAACCTTAACTTTAGTGCAGAGCAACAGATTGCACTTGAGAATGCAAGGCTTGCTCAGTCGGTTGACTTGGCTAACCTTAGCAATGAGCAGGCAGTTATCATGGCTCGTGCTGCTCAGGTTGCTAATCTAGAGTCTGCCAATCTTAATAATAGGCAACAGGCTGCATTACAAAATGCTCAGGCTTTCTTACAGCTTGATATAACCAATCTTAACAACCGACAGCAGACTGCCTTGTTTAATGCAGAGAAAAACATTCAGGCAATGTTTACGGACGCTGCCGCACAGAATGCTGCCAAGCAATTCAATGCTACCAGTGAGATGCAAGTTAATCAGTTCTATGATTCCTTAGCTGCACAGGTTAGTCAGTTTAATGTGTCACAGAAATCTGCCATTGAACAGTTTAATGCAGGTCAAGAAAATGCTATTGCCCAGTTTAATGCAACAGCACGGAATGCAGTAGAGCAATTTAATGCACAGAACCGATTAATCATTGACCAGTCTAATGCCGAATGGCGTAGGAATATTTCAACCATTGATACTGCAGCACAGAACACTGCTAACCAGTTTAATGCCCAGGCAGAATTGCAGGTAACAATTGCTGAGTTAAATAATACATGGCAGGTTTACCGTGACAATATGGAGTATGCTTTTAACTCTGGTCAGAATGCTCTTGACCGTGAGAATAAACTGGCGTTGCAGGTGCTTGCTAATGAAGCTACAATATTAGCTGCAGATAAAGAGGTTGACTCTGCTATGTGGACTGCCGGTGGTATGTTAACAGCAGTTGTAGCCAAGCCTTTTGTTGAGTCTTGGGCAAAACCTTCAGGCGGTGGCGGTGGTGGCGGTGGAACAAATACTGTGACTTATGGTACCGGTAGCTGGGCTGACACCTTTGGGACAAGTTCTATATCAACGGGCGGTGTAAGTTTCGATGACATAGATTCATATATTGATTATGGTGCTGGTCTTTAATTAAAGAGAAATTAAAACATGAATCGATACATTAAAAAAGTAGAGGCACTTGTAGCCGAAAGAGAACTTAGTAAACCTAAACCAAAAGGCAAGGGTTTACTTGCACCTAAACTAGCGGCTGACAAAGGTAAAGAAGAAAGTCCTAATGACATAGAGCTTGTGACTAATATTGTTTATACCTTGCGCCAACAAAGAAAGCAACTGAATAATGAAAAGACCACCAAACAATCCTGACTCAGAGATGTTTAATCGTGCTATTCCTGGCATGTCGCTGACGACAGAGCCGGGTAATCGTCCATGGGAAAACCCACCCATGTACTCTACTGTTGCCGAAGCAATTGAATACTATAACGAAAGATTGCTGGATAAGAATGTCACTTCTGCTGTAGCTGAAGCATTAGATAAAGGCATTCCTGTTGAGAGTGCCGTACAGCTTATTACTACTTCGAGCACAATGAATGGTGTTCACTCGTTGGATATAGGAATACTTGTAGCCCCGGTTGTTAGAGAGCTTGTAATGTTTGCTGGCGATATACACAAGGTAGATTACGCAATGTCTTTCTCTGATGATGCGGAAGAAGGATTGATTCCCTACCGACTAGCCAAGCAAATTGCAGAAGATATTACTACTACTATTGAAGAGGTGCCACCTGAAGGTGACATGATGGAAGAAGATTCAATGGACATGGAAGCACCTAAAGGAATAATGGCTCGTAGGAGAATTGCATAATGGGACTTGCAGCTAAAGCTTTTTTAACCGGCTTTATGAAAGAAGCCGCAACCAGCATCAAGGAAGAGAATGAACGCCTTGAGAATTATGCACTGACTCGTGCTAATCAACTCATCAAGGAGATGGATGAGTTTGAAGAGGAGAAGAAAAAGTTTGAGTCAGAGTTTGATCAACAGGCTCGTGACCTAACTATGTACATACAACAAGCTAATCCCAACCTTAGCCAGAAAGATGTTCATGCTCGTGTATCAGGCATTATTTATAAAGGCCAGGGTAAGCGTGTTATTTCTATGTTTGAAGCTGCTGATAATAGACTAACAGCACAGATGGCAGACGCATTTAAGCTGGAAGATGAGCAGCTTAAATCTGTTAGTGACGATATTTTAAATGAAATCAAGAAGCAAATGTCAACGGGTATTAAAAAGCCCGGGGGCGGCGTTGGTGTTATGCCAAGCCGTGGTGCTTGGGGGTTACCAGTCCCAGAGTCAGCGTATCGTGGCACCATGGAGCAGGCTGCAAATACCCGTGGTAAGACACTGGATGAATTTGGCGCACAACGACTGCCAAGGCCAGAAGAAATTGACACACCCTTACAAAAAGGTCGTGTGGACCTTAGTGTATTTAAAGGCGAAGAATCCGTTTCAAACATGCAAGACAGGCTTATCAAGACCATCATAGATCCATCTAGCTCCGAAGAAGAAAAAGATTCGGCATCAAAAACACTAGGAGAAATTGGCGGCGCTAGGGCCTTGCTTAAGGCAAAAGAAGAGGGTATTAGTTTTAAAGAATCGGACATTCGGGCAAATCTTCGCAATTATGTAGCCACTATTAAAGAAAGAATGGCTGGGCCGGGCAATACAAAACGTGTTTTAAACCCAGAGACTAACTCAGTAGATATAATATATGGTAAAACTGTTAAGCCAGATGAAATTAGAAGAATTGAATCTGCAGCAGATACTGCGCTTAGTGCTTTTATAGGTCAATACTATTCTGTAAACGGTACAATACCAGAGCCTGTTCGAAGAGTTGCTGCTACTTTTACAGCAAGTCCAATGGCAATAAGAGTTGGTACAGGCGGTGCTGGCAAGGCTGCAGGAGAAGTGCCGCAAACAGGAAAGCCGACTAAGCCTGCAGGCATTTTGCCTTCACCTAAAACCAAGGAGGAGTACGATGCGATACCCTCTGGGACACGTTACATTGACACAGACGGCAAGACAAAAATCAAATCTTAAGGAAACTTAATGGCTTTTGGTATTAACGATAAGGTTGTAGACGATGTAGAAGAGCTACAGCCTACGCCAGTATTTGGCGTAAATGACCAAGTGATAGAGGAGCCTGCTCCGATTGAGCCGGTTAAAACTTTTGGTACCCGAGACAAAGAAGTAAAGGAAGAAACAAGACCGTCATTAAAGGGCGCTACGTCCGAGTCTTTTGAATCGACCTTTGAAATGGAGATGGGCTTAACTGAACAGCCGCAAGAAGTTGTTGAGCTCAAGCCAAAAGAAATACCCAAGACTGCGTTTGAAGACTTAGAGAAAGACAAAAACTTTTTTGTTATTAAAGACTATGCCGAGGCTAGGTTTGGTGAGGAAGGTAAACAAAAAAAGGGAGAGTCTCGCAGTGACTACATCAAGCGATGGATGACTGCCATGCGCCAAACGCAATGGAATACTACGCTTAATGCTGTACCTGAATTGAATTGGTTGTATAACGCAGGTAAAGAGGACGTAGCTAAAGCCGCTAAAGCATGGCAGTTGTACGACACTATACCTGACTGGTATGAGGAAGGCGGTCAGCCTGGAATTAGGCCTTTCTATGAGGCCACTTTGTCTGCAGTATCAGACCCGACAAATTTAGTGTCATTAGGTTTAGGTTCTTTTGCTAGGTATAAAGCTGCTCGTGCTGCTATTGGAGCAGCAATGAATCAAAAAATTAAAGCTGTTGGTGTTGCAGCAAGTGCAGAGGCTGCTATTGGGGCAGCGCAATCTGCAGTGGATCAACAAATTGAAATAGAAACTGACAGAAGAGAAAGTATAAGCGGAACAGAGATAGCCATATCAAGTTCAGTAGGTGCTTTATTTGGTGGGCTAGAGGCTCGTGCTGCCTTCGGTAAAGGCCCAAAGAAAACAACAAAGCAAGACTTAGAAGAGGTTCTTGCAGCTAAAAAACCAATTAAGCCAGATGCAACTGAAACAAAGTTTAATGAGATATGGGACAAAGAACTAGAGCAAACCCTTACAGAGTTTGACAAGTTCGAGGGCAGGCAAACACTTGACAAACTTTCTCCTCCCACTGACATTACTGAAGCCCAGGTAAAAAAGAATCTCAGTTTAAGATCTATTGAAGTGGCTAAGTACATTCTTTTAGCAGACCCTAACTTTAGGGATGCTGCACAACGTGTAGCTAATAAAGAACAAAAGATAAGTGACGCTGTTAAAGATGTCTTTATGACGATTGAGCAGCGCACTAAAGAAGGTGATGTTGACGTACCCAAGATTAATGACACTATTTTTGAGGCTGCACTCGAACGTGCTGGCATTAACTTAAAAGAATTTGCTGAGGCTGCTCGTACCACTGTAGGCGATGGCGCAACAATCATGCAAGGTTACAGTGCCGCCGCTGCAATTATACGCAGGGCAATGGACATTGACCCCGAAGCTAAGAAGCTCATTAATAATTTGTATGGCAGAAGCCAAGAAGTACCTAGCTCGTATGGATGGCTGGGGGATGGTATCCGAAGAATTGAAAGGGAATCGAAAGCCCTCGTAACCAGTGCTATAGGCACAACTATGCGTAACATGATGGGCACGGGAGTGGGTTTAACTTTTGACGCAGCTAAAAATTTACTAGAAAGTTCTACCTTTGCTGTCGGTAAAACAATTAAAGCTGGATATAACATAGCTGTACGTGGCGAAAGCTACCAAAAAGGTGCTATCACTAAGGGTATCAGTGACATTGTCAAGGACAGCTTTAACACACTTACGTATTTAACTAATGCTGGCATCACTGCAGAAGTGACGGATGCTATTCTTAAGCACAATCCTCGCATTCAAAGGCAGATCTTCCATGCCCTGCAAGAAACTGGCACCGAAGAACTGTCTGCTATATCTCGTTTTGCTAGTACGTTTAACGTAGCGCAAGACGTATTGTTTAGACGGGCTATTTTTACAGCAAGCATTGAAAGACAAATGCGCAGGGCAGGCATGGACATGTATGAAATACTTGCCCAGAATAAAAGAATACCAGCAGACGTAATCAAGAATGCTGCAGATCAAGCTTTAATGGGCACGTTCTCTTTCATGCCTAAAAAAGGGCTGGGTAATTATTTTGTAAAAGTATTTGAAGCCCCTGGCATGAGCTTAGTTAATCCCTTCCCACGGTTTATGGTAAATGCCATTTCATTTCAGATGAAATATAACCCTATTGTTGCGGGTGCTCGTATGACATCTGATGCGGCCCAAGCACTATTGCAAAAGAAAAAAGATCCTGCAATGGCAGAGCGCCTTGGTAGAAGGGCTGTTGAAAGAATGAGTGAGGGTGTTGTTGGTGGGGCTGCAATCTTAGCTGCGTATCAGTACCGATCTGAAAATGAAGATCTCAAAGCTTGGGAATTAAAGAATGATGACGGTAGTGTTATTGACACTCGTGCCATATTCCCTGTTGGTCCCTTCCTTATTATGGGAGACTTATTCCATAAGTTAATGAACAATAAGTTTTCAGAAGTAAAGGTTAAAGAATCTCTAGAAACCCTTGCCGGTATGAAGATTCCTGGCGGCACACAGTTTACTTTGCTTGAAAGTCTTCCTGAGTTAGCAGAAGGTGTCCTTGCTGGCTTCCAAGGAAAGGAGGCTGACAAAGCTTTAGCGGCTGCTGGTAGGTTCGTAGGTGACTTTGTTACCCGTTTTATTCAGCCACTACAACCACTCAATGCATTCGTAGAAACTTTCGACAAAGAAATGCAGATAGCTAGAGATCCTAACGTAATTACAAGTGATGATCTTGTAATGGAGTCTGCTATGAATCGGGTCAAGGCAAAATTCCCTATTGAAGCTTTGCCTGAAGATATGGTCGAACCTTTACCAGAGGCAGTGTCGTATTTTAGAGAAGGTCCACCTATCCGTGGCGGCGAATTCTTTAATACTCTTACAGGGCTTCGAGCACAACCCGCTGCGAACAGGCTTGAAAAAGAAGTTAAAGAATTAAACATAGAACCTTATAAATTCTTCCCTAGTTCAGGGCTTAGAACTCTTGACAGAGAGATAATTAAAACTGCATTGCCATATGTAGAACAGCTTGTTTTTGAGCGCATGGACAGAGGGGATTATGATGACATGTCTTTGTATCAAAAACGGGAAGCTTTTACTAACGCAATGCGTCTAGCTATAAAAGATGCTCGTGATGAAGTTATGGGTATGTTTGAAGCAGAACAGCAAAGTGCATATCACAAACTTGTGTACAACCGTTTACCGGCAGACCAACGTAGAATTATTAGTGCTGCTTATGCAAGAGAAAATGATGGCAGGTCTATTGAAGAAGACAAGGCCTACGACAGGCATTATGAATACATTGGCGAAATTGAAATGCTGGAATAAACTAGGGGGCCGAAGCCCCCTTTGTTTTATGCTAGACGTTTGTCTTGATTCTCGAAGTAAGCAGCATTAAATCCTCGCTGCCACTCCTTGCCCTGCACTGTCTCACCATCATAAGGGTTGCCAAGCCAGCCCTTCTTGAAGGCGTACTGCCCCTTCTCAAATTGAATTCTTAAAGGAGCAGTCCTGTCCTTCTTAGGCTGCGAGTTTGTGTTCGGTTGTTGCATCGTTCCATCCCCAGTCAGATCCAGACAGCCCAGCCGCACTGTAGTCTGTCACCACTGCCTCAAAGAAATTGGTATGCCTGGAGCTAGAGAGTATCCATTCCATCCACTCTAGTGGGTTCTCCTTGGCCTTCCAGTTTCCTTTCAGCCCTAGCTGAATCAATCTTCGATCAGCAATATACCGAATATATCCCTTAATATCTTGTGCTGTCAAATCTTTAACTGGCCCCAGTTCAAAGGCAGCATCCACCACTGCATCCTCCAGTGCGACACCATCCCTGAACATCTGATAGATCTCTTTCTTGAAGTCATCGGTCACAACTCGGGGGTGCTCCTTGCAGAACTCCCTGAATAGCTTAACCATCCCCTCACAGTGTAGGGTTTCATCCCGCACTGACCACTCCACAATCTCACACATGCCCTTCATCAGGCCATAACGCTGGTAGTTTAGGAGCATGGCGAAGGCCGAGAACAGGGACATACCCTCGTTCATCACAGAACGTGCTATGGCCTTAGCAAGCCCTGCTTGGCTATTGACATCAATGTCAGACATGAAGTCAATCTTATCCTTCATCTGCTTGTAGTTAAGGAAAGCTGAATACTCCTCCTCAGGTAAACCCAGGGTGTCATTCAGCAAAGCATAGCTACGCTGGTGGACAAACTCACGGTTAGCAAAGCTGGTGAGCATGGCTCGGATCTCATTGTTCTTAAACTTCTGAATGTAATGCTCAAGATAGTTAGTACCCACTGCAACATCACTCTGTGTGAACAGCCTAAGTATCTGAGTGATATGGTTTTTTTCTTGCGGGGTCAGCTTACCGGACTGCCACTGTGCTACGTCATCCTGTAGTTTTGCTTCCCATTCACCCCAATGTGCTTTCTCAGAGTCAACTGCGAACTCAACTGCCCATGGATACTGGAATGGTTTGTAGGTAATATTTGTTGTTGTTAGGGACATGGTTACTCCAAATTGAAGGGGAAAAAATAGGGGCATCGAGTGTGCCCCTGGAACGGATAGTTATAGCAGATTTGAGATTAAATGCAAATAACTTTTAACTATCCTCCCCTTCAATCTTTAGCTTGCGTATCTGTCTGGCAATACCATCCCTAAAAGATTCAGTTGGCAAGACAGAGATAGGATCTAGGCCATACGTTTCTACCACCCTAGCAGCCTGCTCAAGGGCTTCGTTAACCTGCTGTGTACTAGCCTCCTCCCTCTCTTCCTTGTAGGCTTTGAGAAGGTTTTCAAAGGTCCTGAAGGCCTTATCAGATTTAAGGTCATGCATACAAGCAACCCCGTACACAATGTTATGAACCTCGTCTTCAGTCATGGGTTTAGGCCCATCCATATAAGCCTCAAGGAATATATCTAGTTCCTCTTTGGTTCCCCACATGGACAGGATCTGCTGCTCTAGGTCGAACTGCAGGTTAATCCTCTTGCCAGTAACACTATTGTCGTCCCACTCTTTCATAGCAATGCCTCACTTAGAGAATGTAATTCCGTGCTCGGCCCAGGGGAACTCTTCTTCTTCTGTAAGTACCGTAAGAGTAGGCCCCGCTCCCTCTTCGTCTTGAAAGGGGAGATCCATCTGTGCATCATCATACCACTCGGATGTTTGCTCATCATCTTCGTCCCAGTCATCGAAGCTAATGTCTTCGGCAAGCAGTGGCGCAACACTATTACGGAGTGCTGTAATGTCTCGTTCGAGGGTGTCTGCAAGATTCTCTCCTAGTTTAAGTACGGACTGAACTCCGAGGTAGGCGTATTGTACGTCAATGTTGGGATCATTGTATCCCCATCGTTCACCCAGTATATCCAGCATACCCCTGGCTTCACGAAGCTTACAATATATGTCGCCTATCTGCTCTTGTAATGTATCAATCGTTTGTTTGAATGATGCTCGGTCCATCGTCTTCTCCTATGTTAAGTTCCCTACGGGATTTAATCCACTTCTTAGGTATATGCATGCGGCAATTGTTATGCGGATCTGCCCATGTTGAAGCAAGACAGATAGCATCTTTTGTTTCACTAACTAAAAACCCTATGGTTGTACACTCGGCAAGGTTAGCCTTGACATCTTCTTCCCAGCCAGCCTCTGCCTGTGCATCCCACCATACAACAATGGTGACCTTGTCAGACTGTACTTTCAACGGGCACCTCAATCAAAGTTAAGTTACTTATAGGGATTTGATAGAACATTTCACCTGACCAATTGTACTTATTAGGTACTTCGACTATCGGGGAAAGAGCAAGTTCAGTGCCCTGGCACAAGTATCCATAAGTTTGGTCGTCATTAAACACAATATACGATACCGGTAATGCTGAGTCCAGGTATTTACCCTTCCTGGCAGCAATCTGTAGTGTGTCATACTGAAACTCTTTTCCTTTCCATACTTTCTTTATCTCTACTTCACAGAAGAAACTGCCCAGTGCGGTGTGAACGATTAAGTCAGGGCCATATCGATCTGGATTATCTTCAACACGAGTACTGCCTGCAGATTCCCAATAGCGTTTACCTGCTGCTCGTGCCCGGTCATCGTTCTCATTAAATAAGTCCTGACAAAATCGTTTCTTAACCATGGCAGCTTAGGCACTCCTCTGAATCTTTAAGAGCATCACGCTCGATCTTCAGACCAACCTTGTCAGCATGCACATTGGAACTGGTACGAAGGTAGTACAAGCCCTTAAGCCCCTGCTTGTATGCCGCTAGGTGCACGGCATTGACATAAGACTTTGGGCTACCGGCAGGGAAGAATACGTTCACTGACTGCCCTTGGCAAATGAACTGCTGTCTGTCACCGGCATGCTCAACTACCCATAGCTGATCAATCTCGTAGGCAGTCTTGAATGTAGCCTTGTCATTCTCAGACAAGAAGTCTAAGTGCTGTACCGAACCTTCGTTCTGAATGATTGACTTCCATATGTCTGCATCATTTTTACCGTAACTATCAAGTAAATCTTGTAGGTACTTATTCTTTACCAAGTGCGATCCAGCCCTCGTTCGATGTACATACGCATTAGATTTAGTAGGCTCAATGCTAGGCGAACAATCACAGATAATAGAACTATTGGCATTAGGAGCAACAGCAATGAGATGTGCATTCCTACGCCCAGTACCACACATGTCAGGTGCTTCACCCCGCTGTTCTGCAAGAAGGATAGTCTCGGCATCGGCCTGCTCCTTAATTAGTTTAAACATCTGGCGATTAACCAGCTTGGCAGAGATACCCTCAAAGGCAATGTTGTTTTTCTGCAAGTACCCATGGAATCCCATAGCACCAAGACCAAGGCTGCGCTCCATCATGGCACTGTGCTTTGCTCGTTGAATATCGTCAGGTGCATTGTCAATGAATGCCTGCAGTACGTTATCCAAGAATCGGATCAAGTCTCGTACCATGGTGGTGTCTTTCCAGTCATCAAACTTCTCAAGGTTAACACTGGATAAACAGCAGACAGCGGTACGAGTTTCGTCTGTGGCTAAATGAATCTCATTACAAAGGTTACTGCCGTTGATCTTCAGGCCAAGCTTCTTCTGTGCTTCAGGCAAGGCAGCATTGGCGGTGTCAATGAAGTTAAGGTAAGGGCTACCGGTACGGAACCTAGCCTCAAGGATTCGTTGCCACAGATCCCTGGCCTTGATGACCTCACGTATGGATTGATCAGACGGGTCAATCAGATACCAGTCGGCATCAGCAACCACTGCGTCCATGAACTTGTCGGTTATGTTAACTGCATTAAATAAGTTGAAGCACTTGCGGTTGATGTCACCGCCAGTGGGTACCTTGAAGTTAATGAACTCAATGATGTCTGGATGACTCACATCAAGGTAGGCAGCGTAGCTACCCTTACGGGTCTTGCCCTGCTTGTAGGCAGTCATCTGGCTGTCCACCACCTTCATAAAGGGGATGGGACCTGGAGCCTTGTCACTGATACCACGAACGTCAGACCAGTGCCCACCGACACCACCACCTTTGACTGACAGCCATGCAACCTCTGCGTTGTGATCAATCAGACTGGGCAGGTTGTCGCCAATGTAGGTAAGGAAGCAGGAGATAGGCAGGGCCTTGAACTTCTCACCATGCTTGGGTGCATTACTCAGCACAGGGCTAGAGAACATAAACCACTGCCTACTGGCGTAGCTATATATCCTCTGTGCAAACCAAGTGTCACCACCTGAGTAGGCTAGTGCAGCCCTAGCAAAAGCTTCTTGTGGGCTTTGCTCCTCGGGCAGCATGTAGTAGTCCTTGAGCAATTGCATAGCCTGCTCAGACAGCAGACTGTCCCTGCTCAGGTCAAGATCAATACCGTGGTAGTGCTCTCTCATTCGTCCAGTCCCTCGATTTCGATTTCGATATTCTTTGAGTCTGCCGCACCTAGATCGGTCATGGCATCCTCAATGTTTTCACGGATAGCGTCTGTGAAATAGTCAATCTCTGTGTACGCACTGGGCAAGTCATCTTTTTTAAAGACAGTATCAAACTGCACATGAACGTAGACCTTAGACATTACCAGTTCACTCCCCTTGTTTTCTTAAGTAGCTCAATCATTTTGTTGAGGTACCACACAGCCTTCTCGCAATCTTGAATAGGCTTGCCCTTGTGCTGAGAACGGATTACATATTTAAGTACATTACCGTGGCAGTAGTTAATAGCATCGTGCTCACCGAGAGTATCAACAATAATGTCAATTGTCTCAAATCTACCAAAGTTGTAATGAGCAGGCTTTTCAACCTCGTCAAACTTCTCGACTGCTTCGTTATGTTTACGTTCGATACCTTTTGCCCAACTGCTTTTAAATATGGATTCATTCCATTGCTCCGGTGTTGCGTCATCGATAGAAGCTCTGGCGTTCATTAGG
>Ga0196905_1000172_pt1 | contig 25619 bp, 47 predicted proteins | sample CB_VirMetaG_3_FD_169098 | JGI IMG/M metagenome (GOLD analysis project Ga0196905, IMG submission 169098) | Freshwater to marine saline gradient viral communities from Chesapeake Bay - CB_1508_1S Viral MetaG (v3) (version 3) | ecosystem: Environmental > Aquatic > Marine > Coastal | place: USA... | reverse complement strand
TGTCATCGCTAGTCTTGTGGTAAAGATTGTTACTAGAATCTAGCGCGAGTATGTGGCCACTATTCTGCTGTATCTTGGTAAACTGATTGGTTGACAGCTCATAGGCGTAAGCTGGGATATCGCTGAAGAACGTGGCCCAATCAAATGGAAAGCTAGTAAGCGAAAGTCCTCCGTAAGCGATTGTCCCAGTTGACGGATAGGTTAGTACGTGAGCCTCAGACCCAGTACCAATACCTGAGATACCATCAATGTTAGCTGCATCAACACCGATAATCTTACTCATAACTCAAGCCAAGTATTGTCAGGATTAAAATAAATTTCCCCGTTAGTGGCATCAATTACGTACCCAACGACACGAACTATATCTCCAGTACCTGAAGGAGCGGTTGTTGTGACCTCGCCTCCTGTCGTGGACAGATATAGAACGTCGCCTTTAGAAGCCCCACTAAAGCCAGTGTTAGACCCAAGCTTTACGGCTCCCTCTAGAACAACTTCGGCAGCACTTCCTGCGTCTGTAGCTACAGCCAAAAGTCCAGAACCAGTACTAGCAGCGTCAGCATCGGCAAGTGTCCATGAAGAGGCTCCGAGTATGTAAAGAGAGCCAGCAGTAATCGCTCCAGAAGTAAAGAATCCTCTACCTATTCTAGCTCCATCTGTAAAGTGCCCGTTTGACGGGGAGGCTGGGAATATAGCATCAACATATATCTGCTCGGCTCTTACTTCGCCAGACACGGTGAGCGTCGTACCATCAAAAGTCAGGTTTGCCTCACCATCCAACTCTGTGGTTGTCGCGCCAATAGTGGTTAATCTATTTTCTGCCTGATTGTTAAGAGCTGTGATTGTTCCGCTACCTCCTCCTGACGCACTGAGAGTGTCAGCCGTCATAGTCAGGTTAGTTCCAATCGTAGCGTAAGTAAGCTTGCCCTCAGAGTCATCCCAGAAGACGAGCTTGTCGGCTCCTGCATCTTGTGAGCCAAGCACTTGACCCGCACCCATACTCAAAACGTCGCCCGCGTTCGCGTTGATTGAAACGTCCGTACTGTTGTCCGTACCTACAGGATCGAAATCAACCCCTGAGGTTGGGATTGTAGGGGTGTTAGATATGTCTGTCGTGTAGTCTACCTGTCCGAGAGTAATCTGTTGTCCAGAAAGCGTCAAGTAGTTATAGGCTCCTGCAAGAGTTACATCAGTGGAGTTGTCTGTACCGACAGGGTCAAAGTCTACGCCAGAAGTAGGTATAGTCGGCGTGTTAGATATGTCTGTTGTGTAATCTACTTGGCCAAGCGTAATCTGTTGTCCAGCAAGCGTAAGGTAGTTGTACGCGCCAGCAAGCGTGACGTCAGTACTGTTGTCTGTACCAACGGGATCGAAGTCTACGCCTGAAGTAGGAATCGTAGGTGTGTTGGATACATCCGTAGTGTAATCTACTTGACCCAACGTGATTTCCTGACCAGCAAGCGTGAGGTAGTTGTAAGCGCCAGCGAGTGTAACGTCTGTACTGTTGTCGGTGCCAACGGGATCAAAGTCAACGCCTGACACTGGGATGGATGGGGTTCCGCTCAAGTCAGAGTAAGCCCCGCTAGTGGCTACATCAGCAAGAGTAGTTGGTGTGGCTACACCACTTGCATTACCAATCCAAGTCTGTCCCTCGGGAATGTTAGGCACGTCGTTAGAACGACCGATAGCCATCACAACAATCTCGCCGTTGTTTTGCTGACGCCTACCTACCTTGCCTACGTTCTGAATGAGGTTGGTGCCAGTGGGCTTGACATTGGTTAGCCCACCTCCAGAAGCCACGTAAATCACATCCCCCTCTTGAAAGTCATTATCCACCTGAGTGTCAATATCCTCAAGACTTCCTATGCACGTAACCTGACCATTGTCGTTTTGAGAGTAATCTGCAAACGCCAACCCAATCGACGGCATCTTAGATGAGTCAGAAGCATCTGCCTTTGCGACGGTGATCTTGTTTTGACCGTTGTTGTATCCAGTCACATAAAGAGGGTCTCCCTTTGACACCGCCTCATCAAATCTTACTTCGATATTAATCCTGTCTGCGTAATCCCATTCTGTGTCGTAGTCAGTTCCGCTTACTTTTCTAAGCAGTTGATACTGATCCCCTCCCACGGGTACACCCTGTCCATCGGCACCAGCTGGGCCCGTCTCGCCTTGTATGCCCTGTATGCCTTGTATGCCCTGAGGTCCAGTCTCACCTGTATCCCCCTTAGGCCCTTGAGCCTTAACCTCTACACTAGACTCAGTGGGTGAAGATACCGATACAGCTGTGCTAGTAGTCGTAAAGGAGGTTGAAGTGCCTCCAGATACAGATACAGATATTGTGTTACCAGCAGAGTCTGTTACAGTAATTGCCATTACAGAGTTGTTTTAGAGATGTCGTCGTTGACAATAAACAAACCCTCTAATATAGTAGTATTTACGTTGTCTACAATTTGTTGCAAGTCATAGTAGTACTTGCCTGCATCAACCTTCTCCATGACTTCGTTAGAGGCAGTTATGGTTACGTTTCCGCTGTCGTCAGTGGTGAAAGTAAAGTTTGTAGAAAAACCATCTTTTTCAGCAAGCCTTCCTTTTGTAGACGTACCCATAATCAAAGGCCTTTGCTGAGTCCTTGGGTTTTTAGGTCCGCGAACTTGCATGAGAAATTCGTAACCACTTGTGGCCAGCGTCAAGGCCGTGCCAGACGAATCCTTTAGTGTCAGGGTGAGCGTGAAGGTGTCGCCCTTTCTACACGTGATGTTTAGCTTTTCAGCTATATCTAAATTTACCTTGTTAGCCATTATTGAAGAAGTTCGCTAATATTTGTTTCTTGCTTAGTTTCTGGAAGCTCGCCGCGCTGGTCTTTTCTTTGACTCAAAAGTTTGGACTGAGCCACAGCTTGTTTATCTACACGATCGTCTTTTCTGTCTTCCTTAAGAACCTCAAGCTTTTCCTTAAACTCTTGCTCTTCGGTTCTAAATCCAAGCGTTGCTTGAGCTCTGATGAGTTCAATTTCTTTTCTAAACTGATGCTTCACTTGTTCAAGCTGAGCTTCCAGCTGGTTTTTAAGCTGCAGTTCCTGAGCTGTAATCTGAGCTTGCATCTGCATCTCTTGCATTCTTGACTGACTGGCAGCCTGAGCAGCAGCAGCCTGCTGTTGAGCCTGCATCTGAGAGTTCTGTTGAGCTATCTCTTGCTGCTTCTTCATGCGCTTCTGACGTCGAACAACAAGAAGTCTCTCCGCTTGGTTTATGTCTTTTAAATCTCTAACAGCCATAGCGTCTTCAAGATCTATCTCTTTCTGAGCCAAAGCCACCTGTATGTTTTGCTCCAAGAACTGACGCTCTTCATCCTCCATTTCTTTTTGGACTTGAACTCCAAAGTTGTACATAGGCAAGTCGCTAAATGAGCTAAGAACCTTCATGTTCTCTTCGCCTATAGCATTCTTGTATGCCGTCATAAGCACAGACTCTGGCGGGATGATTTGAATGCACTTTACAACATCTTGACAAACCTTCTTGAAGAGCATCATAGAAGAGTTTGTTATATCGTATATGGCGTTATTTCCAGCCGCAATAGCTTGCTGTCTAACACCCACCAAGGCATCCCCCTTAGGAGAAGAGGCATCCATCGCTTCGTTGATGCCAGTAGTATCTCTAATGAGTCGCAAGTAGTGGTTATACAATCCGATAAGCTCGTTAATATTTCGGATGCTATTACCTATCTCACGAACTGGTGGATTCTGGAATCCTCCTTCTGGGTTTTTACTTCTGTAGTAGAATACGCCAGTCTGCTCGTAGATGTCGTGAAGCTCTAGTGGCTGAAGCTCACCGCCCTTACCGAGCTGCACATTTTCCAACCCCTCAATGTCAATAATCAATCCATCTGGCTTAGCCTTGGCGATAGCTTGCTGAAGCTTCAAGTGCGTTATCTGAAGCATGTCTGCAAAACCTACACAGCTGTCAACCATAGACTTAGGCATATTGTCTTTAAGGTTGGTTGCAACTGGAGAGAAAGACATCTTGCATCTTGAAAGATCGTGGATGTTTTTAGGTACGTTGGCTACCTTACCGTACTTGATAACGTGCTTTGTTCCAAGTATGTAGGTTCCACCATACACCATCTCTGTTTCGAGCTTGTAAGGCTTTCTTTCATATACAGAGCCAGCTCTTTCTTTGTACTCGAATCCTTCGTAGTAAAAACCAGTGTTCCCGTATCTGTTTGACTTCTCTTCAAAGTACATGCAATCGACAGATATAAACTCAAAGTCCATGATCTGCACCATGTACTCGCTGTAGTCTTTATCTGCGTTGTATGCTCTGTAGTCAGATGGAGACGCACCGTACTTGCTTGACTTCTTGGAAGCTACCTTAAGTATCTCTTTCAAGTCATCTTCTGTGAGCTCGCCACCAGCCATTCTCTTAAGCTCACTTACAGTAACTTCCTTTATGTGTCCAGCGTACACTATGTCCTCAAAAAATGGGTCTTCGGTGTAGCTGTGGACAAAGTTCTTTGGGTCTACGTACTCGACCTTAATACCGTAGTTGGGATCGTTAGTTCTTTTTACAACCGCCAATCCAAGGGCCGTCAAGTCGTTTACACATCTCCTGTATGTCCCATCATTAAAGTTGTTCCAAGAGAGGGTGAGGTTAGTGGCAACTTGAGCTGCTATCTCTGCGTCTGTCTTGATGTTTGTATCCAAGAAGATTTCAGCTTCTTCTAGCGTCTCTGGAAGGTTTGCTGGATCCTCGTCAAGAACAAGACCACCTGTCTGTTCTTTAAGTTCTTCAAGCTGCTTTCTTACGGCTACTTGTGTTCTGATTCTGTTCTTCTCCTTGTTTTTTTCTGAAGAGGAGAGAGGGTCTACAGCCTCAAGGTTTGGATAGGGGTTTCTTGACAGTATTTTGTTTACAACAACCCTAACAAATTTAGGAAGCACTGGGACAGGAGTAAAGTCCAAGTTAAGCAAGCTCCCCTCGCCATTGTTTGGCGCAAGAGAAGTAAGCAGTTGTTTGTATATACTGGTGTCCTGGGTTCCGTTGGCATAATTCCTGTTTCTACTAAAGATCTCATTTCTACTTCCGTAGAGAGAACTTTTATCTGCCATCTTACCCCACTGGCTTTCTATAGCTTTTGCATACCGCAACCCATAGCTCTTGTCACGCTTTTCTTGTTCGCTAGCAAGGGGGTTGGGGAAGCCAGAAGACGATTTGTCCCTATTATACATTTATACATTATTTAGGGCAAATATAACAAATCATCCGCGCACCTCATATCGCCTAAAAAATTTGCGCTCATCGAAGCTAGATGTCTTCTCTTTTGGCTTCACTTTTTGCGCGGCCAAAAGACACAATCCAGAACTTATGGTAAGGTCAAATTTTGTTCTGTCGTTGATCTTAAATCCAATCCAGTCCTCAAGGGTCCTGTTGAAATACATCTTCCCATAGTCACCAGTCTCTCTATTTATTCCAACGTGGTCATGTATGTATGCTTCAATAGCGTGAGCGTGAGCCTGAATGACATCTTGAGAGTTAGACGGTATACCCTTGGTTTTAGTTTTTATAGAGCTGTTTGGCGCAACAAGGTGTTTAGGTCTTTCCATTAAGTATCCATCGTAACCCCTTGATTCAAAGTACCTTGCGATACCGTACTTATTGTTTTCAATTAACAATGGGTACCCATAAAACACAGCTGCCATAAGGCAGTCCTCATAGAAGATTTTAGCTAGAGGCGGACGGGACGCATACTCAAGCACAAACATGTTCGATGGGTACTCCATGTGGAACTTGTTGTACAAGTGTAGCGCACCCTTAGACCCGCGTCCGTCGACGGTGGCATCAAGGTCATAAGAGTCAACCCCGCCTACCCCCAGCTCTGCATTAGGTGCAATGCGTTTACTTCTTTCAAACTTCTTTTGGTTTCTCATATTCTCTGGGGGCATCCAAGAAACTCTAAACCTTCCTTTTGCGTCTGGCTTGAATACAACCTCCGAATCTTGAACCCCGTCCTTCCAGACAAAGTTGCCTTTTACTACTGGATTTGGAAAAAGGTCGTCGTTGTATTGTATTTGTTCATATATGTGGCCAACATTAAAAACGCTCCCATCAATGCTATCTCTAAAGGCCTCGTCTTCTGTAAAAGGAAACTGACGAATAACCTCATTAAGCTCTGACGCATCGTTCTTCAAGTTCTCTCTTTCGTTCTTGAGATACGTCTTGGCTCCAAATACAATGTCTTCACCGTCTAACCCTTCTACAACTTCCTCTGGATCGGATACGACTGGATTACCGTACTTGTCAAAAAACCCCTCTAAGGAATCATATGCTGGTATAAACAGCCTATACAGGCCGCTTCTAGTCCTGCCATTCTTGTTCCTCTCGTTCGGGTCCGAATCCTTCCAAAGGTCCTTGTATTCCTTTCCACCCTTGTCCATTGGATTTACGGTGCTTCCGACCAGGGCCTTTCCGATTATTTTTCGACCGACGATCAAACACGTCCGTTGAATCCTCCAGGCGTCCCTTATGTCTGTAGGTTTTTCCCATTTTCCAGCCTCATCTAGATACAGTATGTGGAGCTTCTCTCCATCATACGCATTGTTAGTGGTGTTCTTCCAGTTAATTACCGTATTAAGAGCTTCGCCCGTCTGCGAAGTCTTATTCTTCTTCGTGATTCTCTTACTCGGCTCGCGAAAAGCCAGCTCCATGCGTGGGTTAGTGGTACCATCTTGAATGGGTTTAAAGAAGAAGGGGTAGTGGCGGAACATCTGCACCACCTTCTTCATGAATATATTTTCCTGAGCGTCCTTACCAGTCTTTGACTGGATTCCAAGGAGTTTGTCTTTGACCTGCGTCGCTTCATCAAGAAGGACGGCGGAGCAGATATTCGTATACCCACTCCGCCTGCACTTAGTATACAGCTGGCCTATACAGCGCGGGTCCGCCTCACACGCTGCCAAATGTAAGAAAATTTCTCTTTGGAAGTTTAGGAAGCTCGGATAACCTATATCCATCCGAGTCCACTGTAGCATCATGTAGTGCCTACCCGTAATATATGTAGGCTCACCGTTATTATAAAACCAAAAGCCCTCACGCCGACGGCGAAACTCTTCTTCGATATACGGAGAAAACTTTTGTCGAAACTCCCTTGGCATCTCCCCCCACTCATCCATAGACTTAATCCTAGACAGCTCCTGGGGCATAGGAATTCTCTGCCACAGCTGCATATGCTTTGTGGCTCCATGTCCAGCAATTTCCTCCTTGGGAGGTGTAGCGGGAAGAACAATGACCAGCCCACCAAGTTCAATACTTTCACCTTCCGTACCCTTGGGGCAAATTCGGATAGGATCCTCATCAGAATACCTGACCATAACGGTTGCTTCTAAAACTTGGTGCCCCAGACTTTGGGTTCTTGAGCTCCATGTACTTACCGCATGGACACTTTATGTCGTGGTAAGCTCCGTCAGATCCAAACTTAATGGATACGCCGCTTTTTGACTCTTCGTGTTTCTCTTTGCAGTTGCAGATGTAATCAGCCATTTTAATTCAATTTAGTACGCCCGACAGGATTCGAACCTGTGACCGTTTGCTTAGAAGGCAAATGCTCTGTCCAGCTGAGCTACGGGCGCATACAGTTACCTGCTGCGTCTTATCCTAGGCCTGTTGTTAGCCCTGTTTCTGGATGCTGGCATAGGAGTCGTTCTCTTTGAAGACCCAACGTGAGCTTCATCAAGTCCGTCCCCATTGCCATACGTGCCCTTTCTTCTGTTTATCCTGTTCAAGGCCGCGCGGTACCTCTTGGCTTTCCCGCCCTTACCGTACTTACGATACTCTTCTTTGTAGTTGCGCTTCTTGAGCCTCATGCCGTAAAGATACAAAAGTGGACACATATATACCCCCATGCACAAAAAGTGGACACATATATACCCTCAACGCCCTTGAGCCCTGTATACCTTCTTGTAGTTTTTAGAGTTTTTGTTTTTGGACTGCTTGGTTTTCGCGTGCACCCCCTTACGCCGAACGGTCGTTTTCGTGTAGGTTTCACCTACTCCTTGTTTCTTTGCCATGGTTTAAATTTTATTTGTTGGGGCGGTGGGACTTGAACCCACGACTTCCTGTGTATAAGACAGACGCTCTAACCAACTGAACTACGCCCCAGTTTGATTACCCCTTGTTTGCGTAGGGGGCCGCCTGGCGAAAGGAGGATGCCGCTTAATCTTCGAATTCGTCGTTCCAGGATTCCTCCCAGAACCTAAAGTCTGTTTTGTTCATTTGATATACAACTTCTTTCCAATCATTTAGAGAACTTTTCAGCGAAACCTCCGCTGTAGTCTCTGGCTTCTTCGATGCCTCCATTTGTAGATAGGTCTTTTATCATTTGTTCTAACCGTTGTCTTTCAACGATTAGTTCTTTACAGTCTGTAGCTGTTTGCTTGATGGACTGAAGCTCGGCCTTACGTGCGCTTCCGTTGATCTCAGGATCAACAGGTTTCCTCACTTCGTCGATCATGTTGTCGATTGCCGCCTCCATGCTCGCCATAAGGCGCTGAGCTGCATCAATCGTTGTGAACTTCTTCTTCGACATACAACAAATCTTCTAATCTAGTTCTGTAGTACTCCTTGCCTTCGATGTTAATTCGGTAGTCTCTGTTCTCTTTGAACCCGACTATGTCGCCAACCTTAAGCCCGCTTTCTTCTATCCAGGGAGCGTTAAAAGCCACTCTACCTTTTGTCGGTAGCTTGTCTTTGAGTTCTACGATATCAATAACATCTGACTTTAGGTGGAGCTCTTCCTGCTCAACTTCCTCCAGTAGCGTCCACCCAGCCAAAGGCTGTATCTCCCCGCTCTCTTTGCACTTGTACGCTATAGCTTGATTGTTGATCGTGCTTCTTGGGTCGTACATTACGATAAAGTGGTTGTCGTCACCAGTAAGTGCCTGTCCTTTATTCATGACCACAAGATGGTGAAAATAAAGCGTATCTCCAACTTTTACGCCAGTATTATGCTTTAGCGGTGGAGAAACTACGGGGCCCTGAGTCACCCTGTGCTTAAACTCGCTGCCTTCGAAACGTGTGTCGATATACAGCTCCAAACCACTCTTCGTGGTAATCGTGTCGTTGATCTGTTTTTCAAGCTCAACGACGAACACATGTAAAGTCTTCATTTAATTAATATAAAGTTGACCGTGACCCTGGTCGTGGGTTTTGTCTAGAGGTCCTTATAAAGGACTTTTGTCTTTCCGCCTCCACCTGAGAAACCTTTTTAGAGGCTGCTGCAGTGATGGGGGTAAGGTTTACACTGCTTGAGGTATGAGAGGCCCCAGACATAGCCCCTCTACCTTCGTGGATATGATAACTCCCTACATACGGCTTTCCGTTAGGTCTAGCAAACTCGTTGCCACCAGTATATAGGTTGTCTTTATTCATCAGAAGTTGCAATCAAATTCTATCATACATGGCATGTCGTCGACAGACTTCCACAGCACCTGACCGTCATCCGACTGCAAATATACAAGATATCTTTTCTTACTGTATCTGTATAAGTGTTCTTCGTCTAACACTATAGCGCTAACCTTGCCTGTGCCTGCCTTCATCCCTACATAGTACGCCATCGCGTCTTTCGGGTCTCTGCCGACAATAATTTTCCTAATAAGTCCTTGCATTTTAATTAAGTGATATACCCAGTCCGTCGAGTAATCCATCGATGTCAAAGTCATCATCGTCTGACGGTGAGTAAGAGTTTGTCATAAAGTCTTTCACAACATCTAGCTCCTCTTGAGTTTCGAGGTTGTAGTAAAAGAAAGCTCTCATGTTGCTTGTTTCTTCGTCAACGGGTTCAAGCACACCTACCACTATAGCTGATATGACTTGATCTTCCATCCCATACTTCTTTATTACATCAGAAAAAGAATGTGCAAGCTCTTGCATTTCGAACCAAAATCCCTCTTGTTCCATACCTTTGTACTTATCCATATCTTTAGTTTAATGCCAAAAAGCGTTGTTTCAAAAAAGAAACTCTTTAGAGAGTTTTCTCGCCTCAATCAAAGGTACGTAAAAAAGAACTACCTAAAGAACTACAGGCGCACTATGATGAATTTCTGCCACAAGAAGGACATCTTTGAGAGAGAGATGATGTTTATGCTCTGGGCTTACGATCTGGAATTCTTTACTCTAAAGCACGCATCTAAAGAGTACGACTATTCAGAAAAGAAACTAGGGGAAAGGATTATATACCCACTGCTTAACGAGGGCTATATATACAAGCACTTTGACAAGATGACCCCGTCACAGACTATGGCGGACCACTTGTTTAGAGAAGAGACCAAATACAACTACAGAGTACGATATGCTCTCACGCAGAGAGCAAGGCTTCTTGTGCAGTCGTTTTACAAAGAGCTAGAGCTTTAAGCACTAGCAACAAAGACTTCTACGTCTACGTCAACATTGTTGTCGTTGATAGCTATGATGCTCTCAAGATCTTTAAGTACAGTTACAGCTGTGGCGGAGTCATCGTCGACAGCAGTTACACCAACACCTTTGTGCACTATAAAACTCTGTTTCGCCCCCAAGAGTATGCTGGCTGAAGAGTCTGCATCGGCATCACCGTTAGCAGCTATCTGCAAAGACAAGATGATCTGGTTGGTTTCGTCAAGGTTCGTTACCCTCACGTACTTTACATCGTCGTCATCCATAGCGCTATCTGCCGTGGTGACAGCAGTTCTAAAGTTAGCTATGGTGGTTTGAGTAGCTGCCCCACCCCCATCAGCAGGTGTGCTTACTATCCTGCCCATGGTTTGATTGACACCCGTTATCTCAAGGGTGTTTTCGCTACCCCTTTCTTTTCCATTGAGGGTGACGTTCTCTGTTATTGTTACTGTGAGTGTAGCCATTATTCAAATATTACTTTGTAGTAAGTTTTCCCTTGATCATCGCGACAAGCTTTGAGGCACCGACCACGATTAATCCCATCGTAAACGAAGCTGACGTGAACCCAATCAGGATTGTCTTCGTCACCAAACTCCCAAATAAGCTGATCAAACGTAAGGTTGTTGAGTATATACTGGAAGATTTGAGAGTTTGTGCAGCGTCCAAAAACGTCTGCGTCCAGATCGAGTGCTCTTCCTTCCACATGCTGACTGCGCTCTGAGCCACCGATAGCAGCGTTGAGCTCAGCTGAGCGATAGCCGCTCGACACGTATATAGGGCACCCGAAAGCATCCCTAAGAGGTTGAAATACGTTGAGCGCAATTTGTCGAAGATTTTCTGTAGTCCAGTCATCGGGGGTGTTATCTATGCCTAAGCGCTTAGCCGTGGTGCTTTTTGTCACTTCTGCGAGCGACAGATTTTTTGACAGCTTCATTGTTTAGGCGTCTTTTTTCATTCTCTACTCCAGAGTCCTTTCGCTTCTGCTTCGGGTTGAAGTAGTGTTTCCTCACTTACTTCTTGAGCAATCTGTACTTCATGCCGCCCTCGGCACCACGATTCAAGCGTCTGCGGTTTTCTTCGAGCATCAGTCTCATTGTCTCCTTGTCAAACTCATTAAGTATCTCGTCTCTTTTTCTTGAGAGAGGACCCTCGTGAGGAGTATCATACTGAGACTCAATCTGCTGTCTCAAACCACTTCTGCTGTATCCATACTCTCTTGGATCGTGGTCACCCTCCAGCATCTTGAGATGCTCAGCAACCAAGTTCCTTCCATTCCCCAGCATCTCTTCTCTTCTGCGGTTTCCGCGTTCGCCACGATAGTCCATACCAGTTACAACCTGATCAACGCCACGCACAAGTCTTGGCAAGTTGCTTTCTTCTATCTGACCAACGTAATACCCATGGGGGTCAAACGTTCTCTCTTTCTGAAGAAACTTTTCCCTGGGGGTCATCTCTTGATATGGTCTGTACGTATCCGACGGAAAGCTCTCCGCGTTTGCCCCCATCTGAGGTATATACGCTTTGAGCCTGTCCATAATGGATTCATACTCTTTCTTTGAAAGGGGTTTTTTACCCCCATTGTTGTATTTCTTCATTGTCTTCATGACAGCAAATATAATTACTTATTTTTAAAGTATTCAACCTGCTTAAGCCGCCTCATAGCAGCCAGCCTGCTCCCATAAGGACCCCCTAAAGCCTTCCCTTTTTCGCTCTTGACGTAATACCCGTCTTTCTTCTTTACAATCATTGCATAAGGCTTCTGAAGTGATCTCTTCTGTCCTTCTCACCCTTAAAGTGTCCAACCTGATACTGATCAGCCCAGTTCTCTTTGCTAGAAAGAACCTTTTCAACCGAAGTAGAAGGGTCTTTGGCAAAGTGAGCCGTAAACAACATGTCCTGTATCTCTGGATCCAAAGAGCTCACATCCCTCAGCTCATCGTCACTCAACTCAGGATACTCCATATTCCTTTTCTCTGCAATAGACTTCAACCTGTTGTATGCTGTCTGTGCTGTAGGGTAGTCAAACTGGTAAGCACCCCTCCCAACACCTACAGGTATGTCGACACCATCAACAGTAACTATCTGACGCTGCCTATACGGGTCTGGTGAGTCAGGACCAGCCTCAACCCTTCTTACTTGGTCCCTAAACTCCGCAAAATCAATCATAGCATTGCGGTAAGGGGACTGAACAATGCTGTCCAAAGCAGCAAGATTCAAATAATTGTCCCCCTCACTGTGAAATTCACTGAAATCCACAGGAACTAAGTTCCCAGCCTCGTTGTAACGATAACCCTTGGGGGGATCCTTCTGTACTTTCATGCCCGATTGGGCTCTATATGCTGTTCTCATGTCTAGATACAACTATTCTCGCGCCATAAAGAAAAAGGATTCTTCTGTGTACACACAAAAACCAACTTTGCATGCTTATTCTTACTTCTGAATCGCTTCGATGCCGTAAAGGTATAAAGGAAAATCTTAAAAGTCAACCCTAAAGCAAAAGTTTAAACAAAAGACTCTAACTGGCTATAAATGAAAGGATTAAGTAGTAGATTCTGATGTGTTGTTGATAAGGTGTTAGATCAGTTTTGGTGGTTTTTTCTTGATACTGAAGTCAATGATCCAAAAAAATGCACCAGAAATGTAGATGGTGGGGATTATATATACTTCCGCACGACTGCGCATGTGAACCGAAACCGATTCCCCAACCCCACCCCCCAACTATCTTCGATAGTTGCTGGAATACTTTTAGCTTTTTACCTACTGACTTTCAGTCAGTTAGGTAAGGTTAGCTCTACCACTGCATGAGACCTGCGAAGCTTGCGCCGTCTCCTAAGCGGTGGGACAATCCCTCCCCAATCCATCCTTCGACCTTGACTCTTCCCCTTTCAGGGGAAACAATCGGTGCCGTTTTGGTCGGTCTTCGTGATGGCTAACATACGGAGATAACGAGTTATCTCTCAATGTGTTAGCGGCTTTCATCTCCACTACTACTATCTTCGATAGTGTAGTGAATACACCGAACCCTAGAGATATGTATTAAATGAAACGAAACTCTATGAGTTTCATTTAATACATTATCTCATGTCAAACTTCAATTTCTCCGACTGCCGTAAGGCTGTCAACCAAGCCACCTTCCGTCCAACAGCAGCCCGCAAAGCAGCAGCAGCGAAGCTGCTGAGTGAGGCCTTGGACTTCATCAACAACCTCGAAGAGGTTGCCGACAAGCCTTCGAAGAAGGCTACGAAGCGTCGTCGTAAGACGACGAAGAAGGCAACTCCACAGCAACGAGTTGCTGACCGCCAAGAGAAAGCCTTCCATGGGAAGGCTGACTCTCCAGTCAAGCCTTCTCCGAAGGCTAAGACAGCTTCGGTCTCCGAAGCTAAAGCATCTCTTGCAGAGATGGATGAGAAGCGGTCTTTGGCTAAAGCCAACTCACCGAAAGTCAAGCTTGCCGCAAAGCGCAGGGCAGAGGCAGAGGCTCGCAAGGCTGAGGCCGAAGCTTCCACTGCTAAAGCAGTGACTGCTGATGACTCTCGAATTGCTTCCTTGGAAGCAAAGATTGAGGCTCTCACGGCCTGCCTTGCGATTGCGATGGAGTCTATGACTCCTGCTTCCTCCCCTTCTAACGAAGTTAGCTTCGAAGATGTTCCATTCCAACTCTAATCCTGAAAGGATTAGTTTAATCGATAACCCTTAATTCATTGAAAATGAACTACCTTGTTTCCGACCTTGATATCGAAGATATCAAATTCATCAGCTCCTCTTACCCGAAGGACGCGACGCTCGACTCTGCCGCTTTCAGCGAAGCTGTCGATTGGCTTGACACCTTCGTTGATAACGAAGAAGATGGCGACAAGCCACGAATGATTTGGGCTTTGCAAGGTCTGAAAGACCTCCTGCATGACGCAACAGCAGGCGCTGTGAAGATTACCATCTTCCGAGAGCTTATTCGATAACCCCTTAGAGTATCTTGATATATACACTCTCTTCATTTATGAAGAGTGTATATATCTTAGATACACTTTGAACTCAATTTTCAAACTTCAATTCAATTTCCCTATGCAGACATTTGCAGACATCCGCCGTCAGCTCATCGCTGACCTCCTCGACCTTCACCTTTCCTTCGACGCGGTCCGTGCGACCGCTGAGTGGGACGAACTCACCTGCCTTGAGCAGATGACTTTGGAGGACTTGATTGAGATGTAATCTCAATTCACAGGTACACTGATGAGTCCTGATTGGACGAAACACCACGAAAGTGGTGTCTGTATCAAACTTCAAAATTCATCTACGATGACAATTAAATCCTTATACTTCCTCGTTCAAGAGAGCGAGGGCTTCAGCGTAAACGCTGACCTGCTCACCTATGCAGGAAATGACGGCTATGCCGTTGGAGGTGCGGCGGATTCCGTCGAGATGGAGGACAACAACGACTTGTCTTTCAACAAGTTCCGAGAAATCATGAAACTCAAAGTTGAGTTCATGAAGCGTCAGCCCGACACGGGTATGCAGGTAATCGGTGCGTGGGTGAACGACGACAACTATGCCTTCATCGAAATCTCTGACGTAGTCAAGTCCAAGCAAGTGGCTCTCGAACTTGCGAAAGCGCGTGGTGAGGAAGCCATTTGGGACTTCAAGAACAACTGCGAAATCAAGCTCACATGAACGTATGGGAGCGCTACCCCAAGCGGGGCACGATGAGCGATTGGCTCCCCAAATCTACTCCTTCTAAGGAGTACCGAATGGTTTACTACTACGGCTTCGACCGAGATGACTGGGATGCGCTCACGTTCAAGGCGTGGTCGATCGACCATGCGCGTAAGAGAGCACTCGAACTTGTGCCAAATGGACACAACATCAAGTCAATCGAACCTGTTGATAATCAATAACTTAAACGCTTTCAGATGAACAAACGATTGAACATCGCGTTCCTCGCGTTCCTTGCATGGATGGCCACGCTTTTGGTGGTGGCAATCCTCCAATCCTAATAGAGAGGTGAGTATATTACTCTCTGAACGTAGTGAAGAGAGGTAATATACGAACCCTCTCAAATGTCAAACTTCAAAACTCAATCATCATGTCAAACGTTTCAGACATCATCGACTCCGTCATCCAATCAGGCTACATGACAAGTGTAGATGTATACAGGGTGTTGGGCGACGACCCTGCGGCAAGGCAGTACATCCTCGACTACCACTTGGATGAAGAACTCGAAGAGTATTTAATGTCCAAGGCGATTGATGCAGCTCTCTCATCATCACCTGACAAGCCCCCATACTGACACCACAGGTACACTGATGAGCCTTGAATAGGCGAAACCCCTTACGGGGTCTGTATCAAACTTCAAATTTCCAATCTCATGGACAACTTCTTTTCTCAGCCCGTCGGTGCGGCGGTGCTCTTCCTCAACGACTTCCACCACGGGAAGCGACTCAACGAACTCAATCGGTGCGCTCGGCTTGTGCCTGACGACGTGAAGGGGATGGCCTCCATCCTCTCAAACGTGCCACAAGCTGGCACATCCACGGCAAAACTTGCCATCGACACGCTCGTTTCATGGGCTGACGATGCCGAGCAACTCCAAGAGAAGTTGCTCTGCGACATCATCGTGGACTCCGAAAACATCGACCAATGAAATTCAAACTCAACTTCAAGACCACGCTACCACACGTAGCTATGACAAGCACCCTGTACGGCGACCACGACCGAGCAGGGAACGTAGAGATGGACACCACCATCGAGATTGACCCCAACCACAGGTATGGTGGACGGTACAAGACGTATGACGTTGAGTCAAGGGGGGAGCGCTTCTATGCAGGCGGTGTGCTCGAAGTGTGCTGGGATGACAACGGAGATGTACGCCTCACTGGGTGGGATGGATGCTTCGAACTCCCTGAATATATCACCGATGCCCTCGAAGAGAAGGGCGTAATCATTGACCTATGAACAGCAAAGAAATCTTCAACATCATCATCGACCTCGCCAAGATGCAGGAGGCCGAGCTTGTCAAGCACAACAAGTCCCTTGCGGAGCAGTTGTCCAACACCAAACCGAAAGAACAATGACACAAGAACAATGCGAACGTGCAGTCAAAGCACTGCAAGATGCGGGTCACTACGCATCCCACATAATGGGCGCTCCTGACGACCACGGAGTGTGGATTGAGGTGTGGAACGGAGACCTCAGCGGATGCATCGAGTTCCGCCTCCACGACGAAGAAATCGAGTGGTGGCAAACCCCAAACGAACCAGCATGACACAATACGAACGACTTGAACTGCGACAGCAGAACTGCGGGAGCTTCGAACGTGCACTCATCGAGGCGTACTTCAAAGCAGACAATATCAACAAAAGGATTCTCGAAGAGGCCTTCAAGGACACGATGTTCAGCCTCAAATAGAGAGTGTTAGTATATATCTCTCTGAACGTAGTGAAGAGAGATATATACAACACCTCTCAATAACAAACTTCAAATCAATTACGATGGACAACATCAAACAAATGACAAATGCGGAGTTCCTCACTCACCTGACGGAGGGCTACTCCAAGTACGGGGCACTCGTACAAATGGTGGTGATTGACTGCCTACAAAAAGGACTCGACCAATACATCGAGAACAAGGATGCAATCCTTGCGGACTACAAAGCAAACTGCGAAGCGGGCAAGTTCTCCTTCGTGAACATGGAGGCATGGGTTGCATGCTGTGAAGAAACCAAACAACGAATCGAAAACAAATACTCATGAAAGTAACACTCGAAGACAATCAAGTAGCCATCCTCGACTACTCTACACGAGAGGTGGAAATCATTACCATCGTCAACCTCGATGACGTCGAGGACTTGGAATCAACACTATACGAACTTGGGTACAACCCATCTGAAATCTCATACATGGCATGACTGACATCGTAAACGTAATCATCGAGCTTGCTCGTATGCAAGGGCGGGCAATCGATCGAGTGCAGGCAGAGGCTCTCAACACTGCCGTAGAGAAAGGCTACAACAAGTGGCAAACCGAAAAACAACAAGACAATGGCTGATACACAAGTGAAAGACCAACCATGGGGTACTTACTGGGACAATGAAGGCAAGTACCAAGAGCAGTACAGCAAGGCATGGGAACAGCTTATCCCTGCATCAGGCGAAGCGGAAGACGGGTGGCCCGAAGCCCTCCGTGCTATCTCTCGTGTCGGGTACGACTACTACAACAACGGGTTCTGCAACCTGTGGCGGGAGTGGGATGAGGGTGACATCACTATGGATTCATACTACGAAGACATGGTAGAGTATCTTCGACGCCACATCCCTTCCGATATGTACAAGCAACTCAATGAGTTCCTGCATGACGCCAAAGGGTACGGGAATTGGAGCGACCAAGCGGGTGTAATCGACCGCATCATTGACCACATTATAGAAGGCATCGTGGAAGATGGCCTTCTCGAAAAGGAATTGGTTGATTGAAGTTTGACCATCGAGGGGGAGACGTGAAACGTCACGCCTTTCCCTCACCTTTATCAAGGGAGCGCAGTCGGTGCGTACATCAGTGTGGTAAAAGGCTGATGGCAGTTGTGTTCGAATCCCAACCTCCCTTCTATTAGTAGTGTGGTATATATACTCTCTCTGAACGTAGTGAAGAGAGTATATATACACACAATACTTATCAATCATTTTCAAACTTCAATTCAATAACCATGTTACAAGACATGAACACACGGCAACTTGCCGAAGCAATTCAGGAAGACCTGAGCAAGGTCAACCTCATCCTCAACTTCAGCCGTGGCAGGGATGTGGCATCACTAATGGCCGCGTCATGTGCCTCTTTGGAGGGCAAGCACTCATGCACCACTCCATTGTACACACTCCTGTCTAACATCGACGAGGCAGCTGACCTCATCATCGAAAAAACTTACAAGAATCCTTTCTCATCATGAAACAATACGCAGTAATCCACGCTGTCGCAGGACTCTTCGAAGGGTACTCCGACACCACTTGCGAGTTCTTCCCCAAGCGGGGATTCGCAGACAAGCACATCCTCCAAATCCTCAGCGACTATCGCAAGGACGAGATGTGCGTAGACATCGACGACTCTGACCCTATGAACGTCATCGTCACCATGACCCGTCAGTACATGGACTACCATGCTTGTGTACCACATGACATGGACCACGACGACTGGGTGGCAGAGAACATGGACGACGTAAGTGTCGAGGTCTTCCGCATCATCGAGGTCGATATGTCCAATCGCTCTGACTCCACCGAGTCATGTTGGTTGACGTGGGACCAACAGGACACCTCCCCTGCATGGGACTACTTCCCCTTGTGTATGTCCTTGGTGGCTCGTGTATCAAGTGACGTGATGGACAATCAGCCCGACGAGCACGGCCTCGAACAACTGACGGAGTTCATCTCCGCTGTGTACTACCGCAACCACGCCTTCATCGACGTTGACGACTACGTGATGCACGCTTTCCGAATCCCCAAACCCAAAGACTCAGACAACTACGACCAACCCAAAGACGCCTTGTCAGAGTGGATGGACAATAACATTTCATTTGAATCATGATTAAAGAAACCTTATACGACCTGCGGTGCTACGTTAGCGACTGCTTCAACCACCGCGAAGCTGCTCATGCAGACAGCGGATACATGAGACTCTCCAAGCTGATGCAAGAAGAGTACGACCTCGACAACAACGACGTAGACGAGGTGGTCAGCGAAATCGAAGAGCTTGTCGCCAAGTTTATCATGGAGAACTCACCAAAATTTACAGACGATGCATATTAACGACTTCATCTTCATCTGCGAAGAGTACAACATCGATCCCGTGCTCGCGTCGGAAGACGAGGGCGTGAAGGCCATCCTCAAGACACCAACCTCAGACGTAAACCAACAGCTTATGCTTTCGGGCTACCTCCACAAAAACTTCTAACGATGGTACGAGTACACGACATCATCAGTGCCAACCCATACGACGGGGACTACCGCATCCGAGTAGAACACATTGAACGGGAAGCACCTGAAACTACACGACAACTACAAAAACATTTACAAACTTCACCACAACCCAAGAGCGTAGTCATTGACTGCGTCAATTCAATCTTCAAAGCAACATTACAATGAGCAAAGTCGACAAAGCCAAAATGGACAACTACATGTTTAACATGATTGAGGACACACTTATCGGCCTGTGGAAGGACGGAAAAATCCTTCGCTCCGCCAACCCCCAAATGTCCAGCGGTCAATACTGCTGGGTATCACCGAATCAACGCCACGAAGCAGATAAGAACGACCCAACTTTGGGTGGCTTCGTTACCTACGAAGAATTCCAATCTCAAATCAACTAATCATGAACTCATTCCAAGAATCCAAGAACGAACTCGAAGCGGCTATCCGCTACGCAGAGAACGCTATCTCCTCAGCACAGGGAACTATCGAGTCGATGGAGTTCCGCCAAGAGATGGCCAAGAAGCAGTATGCTGAACAGACGGGGCGCGAAGAGTCACTGACCAAGCTCGTCAAGGAGCTTGAAGAGGCAAACGAAAAGCTCGTGGTTGATAACTACAACCTCGAATGTGAGGTCGAGAAGCTACGCAAAGAGAAAGAAGCATCAAGCGCACCATGCGGATGCCAAGCATACCGCGACCTCGAAGAGCGAGCTACTATGCCCGTCATTCCCAAGGACGTAGCCCTTGCTATCTACAAGGAAGGCGTGTTGTCTGGGGTTTATGCCGCTTGCGAGGAACTCGAAGGACAGCGCATCAACATCGAAGAGAACGAGTACGTCGGTGACTTCGAAGTGTCCTTCTCACGAGAGATTGACATCGAAGAACACCTCGACCTCGACTGGATGCGAGACAAAGTTGGTGACTACTCTGACGACAAAGCTATCGAAGCCCTCAAAGGTCTGTGCTCTGCCAAAGAGTTCGAGTGCCGCATCCACGGAATCGACGACAATGAGTAAGCAAGTCAACGTACCCATCGAGGTGAGAGTACGTAGGCTACATAACGTACAAGGAGTGAGCGTACAAGAGGTGGCTCAACGATTAAACATCACAACACAAAGAGTTCAAAACATTATCAATCCAAACAACATGGCAGGAAAAACAACAACAGCAGCCGACCGCAAGCGTCGCAAGACAGAAGTTAAAAAGTTGCACGCTGAGGGGTACACTCAGGCAAACATCGCAGAGATGCTTGGGTGTGGGCTAAGCACAGTCCAGCGCGACCTCGGTGTCCGTTGGTCTAAGAAGCCACGAAAGAAAGCATCGGCGCCTAAGGCTTCAGTAGCTAAGCAAGTACGTCAGAGCACCAAGGCTCAGACAGGCATGGTCAAGGAGTACAGCATCCTTTGGGGAGCTTTCAAGTTCGTCAAGCGAGGCTGATGACTGACGAGTATATGGATGAGCTCATGCGCCGCATCGACAACAAGATGCAGGCGTATGAACTCTACCGCAGACCACAAGACAAGATGATGTTGGAGTGTATGCTCCAAGACTACGAAGCCAAAATGAAATTAAAACTACAAGATGAGAAAGAAGAAGAAGCGTTTTCAGGTGAGGTTTCACCTTGGTAAAGGCCCGAACTACATGTGCTGGCAAGTAAAGGACTACGGACTCAACCCCGCCGCTAACAACGGCAAGGCAGACATCGACTACTACGCCCCGTCCAACGTATCCCTTGAGCTCACCAACTGCACGCTCAAGAACAGCGTACCTACGGCCATGAAGATTTACAACGGCCAAGCCAAGACAGTGTGCGCATGGGTGGAGTGCGACATGATCGACGTACACTACAAGAAATCCCCAACGTTCAAGAAGGTAGACACCAAGAACCTTCGCAAGTACAAGTACAACCCAAAGAAAAACATGCACTGGTTCACCAGTAAACAACGAAACGTAGACAACAAAGACTTATACAAAATGCAGACAAACAACCGCTCACTATATGGACAAGTATCTAAGATTCCTTCGTAACATATCCAAGCAACCACCAACAGCACGGGGTCGGCGGCGACTCATGGAACGAGAAATCAAAAAACTAGGCAATGACACAGGAGGAAGTAATCCAATGGATGAAGGAACATCTGGACGGGACGAAGGCTGAGCAGACAGCACTCGGCATGATTCTCAACGACATAGATGAGCATGGCTTTGAGAACTGGCTAGACCTACCCGCCATACCTATCGTAGAGTGGTACATGGATGCAACCAACGAAGTTGCTGCTCAACTTGTCGAAGACTTCAAGAGCATGCTTAGCTTCGAGGATGGGCTCGATGAGCTAGGCATCGAGCAATCCCTTAGACTCGACCCTGTGTCAGCTATGGGTGGATTCAAGGACGGGGTCATGGACATCATGAAGTCACTACTCATCTACCTAATCACACAAGAAATGGCAAACGCATACTATGGAGAACACACACATTAAGCAGATGATGCTCGACGCACGACGCGAATACGAGCATCGCATGGGCTACCCCATTGACAACGATTCAAGGCTCCAGCACTACGTGCAGGACAGGACAGCACTGGCTAACGCATGGAGGCCTTATACTTCGTACCGAGAGATTGGCGAGGTATTCGGCAAGGACCACAGCACGGTCGTGCATTACTGCAAAGAGCATGAGCCCATGCTGTCCAGCTACCCAAGCTACGTAGCCAAGTTCAACGACGCAATAGAAATCAGCAATCGCGTAGCATCACGCATGGCTGTGCACCCCAAGATCAAGTACGGGCATGTGCGTAACCTACACGACGAACTAAAAACCATCAAGAACACCATCAAGAACCTGAAACAATTCCAGAAAAAAATCGAACTAAAGCTTGCATCCCGTGGAGAAGTTGCGTAAATTTACACAGTTGTTGAAGGTAATCTGGTATGAAGATATTCTGCAATGGATTGATAATCAGTTCTTTTGGCCACGTCGAGTAGACAAATACTTCAAAGAGGGTAGGTGCATTAGGTGTGGAAACCTTATCGAGTCAGAGAGATGCGAATGTCATCTAACAATATAATTTAATTCACTATCATCATGTCGAACTACAAGTTCAAGACCACAAACATCCGTGGTAAGCAGTACGTTGAAGTCAACGAACGCATCAAGTTCTTCCGTCAGGAAGATAAGTACAACCTGTGGGGTATCCGCACAGAGTTCCCTCTGATTGACTCAGAGCAGTGCCTGTGTAAGTGCACCATCACTGATGCTGACGGAGACATCATTGCTCAAGGCCACGCTCACGAGGAGCGAGGTTCATCTAACATCAACAAAACAAGCTATGTCGAAAACTGCGAGACATCCGCTGTCGGACGAGCTCTTGCCATGCTCGGAATCGGAATCGACACGTCTATTGCGTCAGCTAATGAAGTCGAAGACGCCATCGCCAAGCAACAGGAAATGGTCGACAATCCTCATGTACAAAAGCTTTCGAAAGCCCTCGACGCGCCAGTAGAAAACATCATGGACAAGGCTGTTGGCTACATCAAGTCGCAGACAGACAAGAAGAAGGCATTCGATGCCATCACTAAGAAGTACGGCACTCAGCTCACTGAGAAGCAAGTTGAAGGTCTGAAGAAGTTTGTGCGATGAGCATGCGCGACAGGTTGCAGGAGAGCGTGGGCAAGCCCCACCTCTCTTATTCCTCACTTAAGTACGCTCTTGGAGACATGCGTCTCTGGGAGATGTACATGCGTGGTCAACTCAAGAAAGAGTCTGAAGCCTTAACCTTCGGGAGCTTGTACGATATGCTCCTGTTTGAACCAGAGAAAGCACATGACACCTACTTTGTACTTAGTGATGACGATATCGTTGCTGATATCGGTGGCAAGTATCCTCGTAGTACGAAACGCTACAAGGAGTGGAAAGCCGAACAAACAGCAGCGAACGTCGGCAAAGAGCTGGCAAGCCAAGAGGATTGGAAGAAAGCGCATGAGATGATCCAGCGCCTGAAGGACTGTGGCCTATACGACAAGCGTTTTGCAGGCGGTAAGTTTCAGGTGGAGTTCAACGTGGATATCGACGGAGTTCCGCTCAAAGGATTTCTCGACTGCCTACAGGACGACTGCATCATCGACTCTAAGTCGTCACGTTCAATCGACAAGTTTAGGTACGACGTCAACAGCTGGAGCTATGACATCCAAGCCTATGTGTACACAAAGGTATTTGATATACCTGATTTCTATTGGGTGGTGCAGGAGAAGGCCTTTCCCTTCTACCCTGCTGATGTGAAGTGTTCAGAGGAAACTCTGTTCCGAGGCGAGATGAAATTCCACCAAGCACTCGAAAACATCCAAGCATATCTCAATGGAGACAAGCAAACAGAAAAGCACTACGCTGAATTTGTGGTGTAAGATTTTGATTTACGGAACAGCATTCTTTATTTTTGACAACCTTTTTTACAATTTAATTCTATCATGAGCGATAAGCAGTATGATTCAGTACTCGTAGGGTACGCCGAAGAACCACGTTACAATGACGATGGTGAGTTGATGTCTTGGAACGTCCGCTTTAAGGACACCGAACTCCAAGAGATGATTGAGAAATACGCTACCAAGCGTAACGAACAGGGACAGGGTGGCAACTTGTATGTCACAATGTTCATGTCCAAGAACGGTAAGGCTTGCTGCCGCGTGTTCGATCCGAACAGTGCAGCTGCCAAGGAGCGCCGTGCCGCTAAGGAGGCAGAAAGCTCTACAGAAGATGCCCTCCCATTCTAAGGGGGCGCCTATCTACTACATGACCGCTCGTGTCGCCTTCAAGAAACGGAAGGTTGTACACGAGCGTGTCTTGTGGATAGTTTCTGTGTTCGACAACCCTCACGACATAGCTTCCTATGATTCCAAAACCATGCACAGACTCGGAGAAGAGCTATACGGCAAGAACGCTAAGTCAGAGAAGCATATAGTCATCAGGGAAATCGTATCAAAAAAATTCATTTCACATTCAAGTCTAACATTAGATGAACACAAGAAACAAAATCAAGAAAAAATGCAAGGAGCTTGAGGACCTTCTTCTTATGAAGAACGCTAGGTATGGTGATGCTGCCCTCGAACCTCTAAACATTTTCTCAAAAGCTAACGCTGTCACTGGCATCAAGGTGCGTATCGACGACAAGCTGAAGCGCATTCAAAACGCAGGCCTAGTAGATGCTACGGAGGACACGCTACAGGATCTTGCAGGTTACTTTATCCTCCTTATGATCGCCAAGGACAATGAAAGTCACGATATTCAAAAACGTATTCGACAAGACGTCACCACATCACATACCGCTACAACAAGCGTTGGATCGGATTCAGAATGGGAAGTCGAGTACTCTGGTATCTGAAGTTCGTCAAGGTGATAAAACAAAAAAGCAAGAGCTCCCCGTTGTCTGTTTCAGCGGGGAGTTTTCGTCTCGTAAGGATGATGCGCTTTTTGAGCATTCGGGATTTATTATTCTCGACTTTGACCACGTTGATGTTGACTCGACCAAAAGGGCTCTTGCCACGGACGATTTTGTTTATTCATGCTGGACTTCGCCAAGTGGAGCGGGTGTCAAGGCGTTGGTCAGAGTTACAAACCCTGAACGACATAGAGACCACTTTAGAGCGCTTGTCAAGTATTTCGAGAGAACACACGGACTAGAGCTCGACGAGTCTGGCATCAATGAGTCTCGTGCATGCTTCGAGTCTTACGACCCAGACATCATCATCAAAGACGAGTACAAGCGGTTCGGTCACTTTACTACCGAGCATGCTGAAGCTCAGACGCCAACTAACGAGGCGTATGACTACACGGACTACATGAAGCTGAATCTGGCGGCTCGCATGATTCGTCAGGCTCAGGATGGTGAGAAGTGGATTACGCTCAACAGAGCATCTATCCTATGTGGTGGCTACGTAGCTGCTGGACGTATGGAGGAGGAAGAGGTTATCCGAGTCCTTTTTCGTGAGATCTGCAAGCGCGAAGTAGACAACGAGGATCATGCTAAGCAGACCATCGTCGCTGGTATCGAGAAAGGCAAGCAAACGCCAATCAGAGAAATCATCGACCAAGAGAAGTCTGTACAGCGTGAGATGCTGCTTAATGATGGCGACATGTCTTTCATCTCCTCTGACGACGAGGACTTCAGGTGGATTGACGACTACTCCCAAGGCAAGATTGACATCGGTCTTGATACGGGAGACCCGCGACTTGACGAATACTTCCGATACAAGAAGGAGTTTGTCA
>Ga0196905_1000171_pt1 | contig 25828 bp, 31 predicted proteins | sample CB_VirMetaG_3_FD_169098 | JGI IMG/M metagenome (GOLD analysis project Ga0196905, IMG submission 169098) | Freshwater to marine saline gradient viral communities from Chesapeake Bay - CB_1508_1S Viral MetaG (v3) (version 3) | ecosystem: Environmental > Aquatic > Marine > Coastal | place: USA... | reverse complement strand
CATACCTGTTTTAACAAGCTCGCCGAAAAGAATCAGCGTGTCGCGGCGACCGAGACTTCCCATTTCGAAGTCTACGATGTCTGAAAGAATCTGTTCTTGTGTCATACGATTGGTGTGTTTGGTGGCAGGTAGTCGGGTTGTGTCACGTTGTAGATGCAATGCTCCACAATCAAATCCCATGTAGCTGTCGGGTCATTATCGTATTTCGTTTCTTCTTCATACATCTCCAATACTTCCATTATTTGGTCATCGGTGATGGCAACGTTGATTCGTTTAGCTACGTTTCTCACGTCTATTGCTGAAACATATACTTTCATACGATTGGTGTGTTTGGTGGCAGGTCAAGGTATTCGAGGGCTTCCGCTCCGAGTTCGTCGTCCATTGATGCGTCAAGATTGTAGAACATCTGCTCCTTTGCCCATACGACAAGGGATTGGTAGTCCATGTCCTCGACTAACTGCTCAGCGTATGATTCGAGCAGGTCTTGGTACTTGATAGGTTCGGGTGTGTTGCTCATGACATGTAAGAGATTTCTGATGGGTTGTAACCCATCTCGATTAAAACGGATTCGAGGTCTTCGACTTCGTCGAGATTGTTGACGATTACGATATCGACTTCACGATTGGTGTAGTCGAGGATGGCAACTTCGTTTTTGCCAAGTTTGTGGTTGAGATTCATGTTCATGCTTCGTCGATTTGCGTCATTTCATACTCGCGGATTGATTCAAGAAGAGCATCAAGCTGTTCGTAAACTGCAACTTTGTTGCCCTTGACACCGAAGAACTCCTTTAAATCCTTGAGTCGGAATCCACGATATGGGATGATGCCATTGGCAAACAATCGCATGGCAGACCTTGCGGCTACAAGCTTGACAACTGCGGTGTTGGCAGGTCCGTTGTTGAGATTGGTCGTGCGACCTTGGTTGTACAGCATCCCGAAGGGAGTGTTGGGGTTCACAGGATTTTTCATAGTGTGATGTGTTTATGATGTGATTAGAACCGAAGGTGGAATCGAACCACCACGGACTTGAAGTCCGTTCCCGTCATACTCGGTAGCGCAGGTTACCTCGATGGACGTTCGGTTGCCGCTGTTGGCTCAGCAAAGGTAAGGGACAGATTCCCTGTTTTCCAAATTTATTTTTTAACTGATTAAAAATCAGTTAGTTGCGAAGTCCTCTTCGCTCAACCACTTGCTGTATGGGTTGCCTGTCTTGCCCATGATATACACGCACTTGGAGCCGCTCTCGAATTCGTAGATGGTACGACCATCGAACTGCTCGGCAGTCGGCGTTCCAATCCACAATGCATAAGCATTGCCAGTCCGTGATGATGTGAGCATCACATAACGAGAACCTTTCTCGGTCTCAAGCACTTCGTAAGAAGTGCCTTCGATGGTGACGTTGTCTCCCGTGGCGATACCTGATGTAGCATCAAATACGGGGCGTGATACGGCTACGCTGTCGGTAGCGATGTCAGAGGTTTGACCGAAGGTCATGGTTGCCGCGATGATAGCGACGAAGGTTGCGAAGTAACGCATGATGTAAGGGATTTAGATTATGTCGTTGGCTGAGTGCCGTTGACGTTGCAAAGATAAGGACAGGAAAACTTAATTTCCAAATTTATTTTTTTAACTGATTGTAAATCAGTTATTCCATCGGTTGCGGATTGTAACCCACACGACCGCTTGGAACGCATAGCCTGTCATGTTATACTCACGAGCGACATTCATCGTTTCTTCTTCGATGATTCGGTACTGCTTTGCAGTACACGACTCGGTGAGCTTGATTGGCTTCGTAGAAGCCGACTGACAAGCACGGAGATGCCACTTGTCAATCGTGATGTGATTCGTATCACATTCGCCTACATTACGAGCGAAAGCGAAAGTCTTCGGCGATTCTTTCAGAATCTTGCGGTCTCCACGAGCAATCGCAAAAGCTTTGCTTTTGTTTCTGCTGAAGGTGCAGACCTTGACATCGTCCTCTGACTTGCCGTCTCTGACGGCTTGCAGGACTTGCATAGCATCATACTTGTTGCGATTCCACCGATTATTAGGGCTTAAAGCACTAATAACTCCTGCGGCAGTTTCTCCTGAGACACCAAAAGCGTTGCTAAGTTCCTTCGAGTATGACATAGCATCGTGATACCATGTCAAACCCTGGTTGACTTCGTCACTCGTCGCTCTCTTCATCCACAATCGAAGATTGTGACGAAGTTTCTTCCGTTCCGCTGTGCTTGTCGTTACCTTGCTGAGATTCATCTTCGATGGTTTTTTTGTTTGACTCCGTCACCTTCGGTGAAGGGACGTGTAATATGGGGAACCTGTAATACATCCTGCTCATGACAGCTCGTGTTTTGTTCGTTGTTCGATGTGTTCCACATCGATTTGAAGGCAGAATTGTGCCGAATAAATTGAAGCTAAAGCTTCAGAAAGTTTGCTGAATTCCTCACTTGGGAAGTCAAACGGCAATGACATGACGTGATCGTGAAGCACTTTATGTGCTTCTTTGATGCTGTCGGTTTGACGACGAAGCGACTTTACTTCGTAAGTCCAAATGTTGGAGTAAGTGATATTTTCCATGATGTGATATGTTTAGAGATTGATTGTTTTGCCTTCGGCAACATCGTAGATGGCACGTTCGCCCTTGGACTTGGCGACCTCCATAGCCTCTTCGAGGCTATCGAAGTTGAGTGATACATCGAAGATGATGAAGTGACCTTCGACCCAAGTCCCGATGAATGCTTCGGATTTATCCGAATCCTCAAGCACTTCGTGACATAACGTCAAGTACCATGAGAAAGCATCGCTAAAGCGAAAGAACGTTCGGTTGTCGTCCTCATCCATAGGCATAGCGAACTCGTGATGCCAGCCGCCTACCATGTAACCTGATGTCGGAGACTTGAAGTTCTTTGAACTTGTTGAAGACCCACCATTGAAAATGGTGTTTTGTAGTGCTTTCGCTGAAGCGATAGCGACTTTGTGAGCTGAACTCTTCATGTGATGTGATGTGTTTGTGATTGACATAGACACTCCTACGGAGTGTTTCGACCATTCAGGTCTCATCAGTATGCCTCAGTCTTCGAGCAGTTGTTCCAACTGCATCTGCTCGTCACAGGTGAGTTCGTCATACATCCCGCAGTTGCGGACAGCGTCGAATCCAACAGCAGAGAAGAGGTCAAGCATAGCTTGAAGCTTGGGGTTGTTCATGGTGTTCATGATGTGATGTGATTGTGATGTGAATGCCGTGGCTGAGTTGCCATCGACTCGGCAAAGATACGGCAACGATTCCTTAAGTTCCAAATCTTTTTTTTTAACCCTTTAGGGTTAGTCCTCGTCATCCGTGAGTTCCGCAAGCATGTCATGCGCTTGCTCATCATATGCCATATCATTGACTTCGTCAATGACTGCTTCGGCAATGTCTTTGAGTTCTCCGAACTCGAAGACGTAGAAGTTGTCGAACTTGAAGAGGTCTTCCAAGTCCTCGATGAGGACTAAGCATGCCATACATATGACATGACATGCGAGATTGTTCCCTTGCTCTGCCTTCGGCAGGTTTTCATTGATATCTCTTACCACTTTGTGGTAAGAATTGACAACGAAGCTTGTCATGTAGTTTGTGCCGAAGGCAACATGGTCCTCGATGATGTCAAGACCTATGGTCTTGAGGGAGTTGATTGCTTTGTGCTGCATGATATGATGTTATGTGATGTTAAAACTTCGTTTTCAGTTGATTAGCCAATCTTCGATTGGAACCCTGCAAGAATCATCCACTCTTCGAATGAAGAGTAACCATTCCCTTCATCGTTGATGAAGCAGTGGAATTGAAACAGAGCATATTCAAGAGAAGTAAATGTCTCGTAGAGACTTTTACTCTCGAAGAGTCCTCGATTCGCAAAGACGAAGTCTTTGATTTGCTTCCTCACAGGTATGATGCGCTCCCACGCCTTGGAGACTTTCTCAACATCTTTGATGTTGTAGTCGTTCAGCTCCCCGTTCTCAATTCCATTGAGAACCTTCACTGCTTTCGATACTGCTTTGCAGTAATCGAAAACGATTTCTGGCTTATCTTCATTGTAAATGAAGATGATGTTAGCAAGACCTTTGGTCTTGAGGTGGTTGATGTGGTTTTGAATGTTGGAGTTCATCTTCGATGAAAGTTTTGTGTGATATGACATGAGAGAGTTCTAAGCGAAGCTTAGAAAGGGCAGTCTTCGCCGAACAAATCCAACTGCTCTGCAGTTGCTTCAGCCAAAGCCTCTTGCTCTGCAAGAAGCTTTGCTTGAGCTGCTAAAGCAGCTTGGCGAGCTTTCCGCTTCATCTCAGCAGCTTTAGCTGCTGCAGCGACTTCGTCGTTGATTGCCAACCGACGAGTCCCAAAGGGACTTGCTTTAGTTGGTTTGTTATCACAAACCACAACCTCCTTCGGAGCATTCTTGGCAGCTCGGTCTTCAGCAGCTTTCAAAGAAAGCTTCTGAGCTTGAGCTTCCAACTTCTCGTTCCGAGAAGGACGACGAGAAACCTTCGGTTTCCGAGAAGTCGTAGACTTCTTGCGAGGTGAAGCCTTCGGCTTCGGTTGAGCCTTCGGCTCTTCAACAGACTCAACAACTCCTTGCGAAGCAAGGAACTGCTTGAACAACTCCATCATCTCTTCAGCCTTCGGCTGAACAGCTTGCTCCTTCGGAGCAGCTTTAGAAGGCTTCGCCTTCTTAGCAACTGGCTTCGAAGCCTTCGGCTTCGGCATCTCGATTGCATCAACGAAGTTGATGAGAGCCTCGATAGAAGCTTTAGCTTCTACTTTGTTTTGCTCCGAAGGAGCAAAGAACAGAGTGTTGACAGCAGTCTTAACATCCTTCAGGATGTTGATTCGGTTGGTGTTATGAACTTCGTTCATGGTGTAAGGTTTTCAACCTTCGGCAACAGCGCCGTTGGCTTCGGCAAAGGTAAGGGCAAGATTCCCGAAATTCCAAAAAAAACTTTGCTGATAAAAAAGTTAATCCCCCTAAAGGGGGATTAAAGAAGGGCATCAGACCGCGCCTGCGCATCATGCTCAGACATGCGAGCGCATGACATGACATGCCTGGGCGCACACTGCGCATCATACGCGTGGGCATGCTACATGGCGGGCAAGGCTTCAAACCAAAGGTTTGGGGAGGGATTGGCGTGGTGCAGAGTCAGACTCCGACTCCAACAGCTACGCTGTTGACGCTACTCCGTTGCTTTCAAAGCCTCAAAGCTTCGCTTTGGCAGGGAAAACGCTGAAAATTTGGTCGAAACCCCGCTTGCATTATACCCACGGGGTTTGGGAATCCGTTTTGGAACTGCTTTGATTACGCGCGTAAATTTGCTCTATCCCCCTCTCACATAAGACTCCACCATTTTTAACGGGGTGATCGCCCCCAGAAGTGTTAAAATCCCTCAACTTCACCAAACCTTGCTTAGAAGCTACATTAAGTAACCGTACATAAGCTGTTCATTATAAACGTCTTACGTGATTTCATTAAAGTCACCAAAAAAGCTTGATTTTGTCAGAAAAAAGCTGTAACTTCGCCAAAGCTCTTGAGCGATTAAGCTTCTAAGAAAGAGAAGAAGCGACTAAGAAGAGGGTTTTCTCGTGTACGAGAGAGTCTGTTAGCTGAAGAGCTGTATTAGCGCATACTTGTGCCTTTATTTTGGGTAGGTTGAGGCTGTTTTTAGGTTAAGTGAAGTTGTTTTATATTTGCGCTATGCCAAGAGTAACAAAGAGAGCCACCAGAAGAGCATCTGAGGAGGCTTACAACAAGCGAGAGAAGCGATACGACAAGCGAGAGCTGAATCTTCTCGGAAAAGGTAAGACTGCAAAAGCTGGGCGCTATGCAGATCGTAAAATCGCTAAAGAAGAGCGCATTTTGAAACGCGCTGGATACTGAGTCATGAAAGCCAAGAAGTGTTATAGCAACGGAGGCAAGGTGACTGGTGCTAAAACCAGGAGAGATGACAGTCTAGCAAGAAAGACTAACGTCAAGTCTGTCGTTTCTGCTTCTAAAAGAATGGCTAGGGAGTCTGGTGCAGACGTTTCTTCTTATTCTAGCGGTAGATCCTCCAGATCAGCTAGAGGGAAGTCTTATAGCGCCCCCGCAGCGATGGCCCGTAACGTAGTTACTGGTTTGACTTACACAACGCCAAACAAAAACCTTAAGAGATAATGGCAACGCCAAGAAAAAAGAACCAGCGCTGGAAAGGGCGCGGAGACGTAGATGTAGAAGGCAAGGAGTACGAAGAAAGAAAGATGCGTACTAAAGCCGTTTACGACAAAGACGGCAAAGTAAAGCGCAGCAAGACTGTTGTCAAGGGGGAGAAGGGTGATCCTTTCCGCCGTAGCGTGACGAGAACTAACGTTCCTAAGATGGAGCAAGAAACCAAGACTCGCTACAGAAGAAGACAGGTCAGAAAAGGTACTCGTGGTTACGGTGTCGATGGCAGAGAGATAGAGACCCAAGCTAAAGTTGTGACTCGTCGCGATCCTAAGACTGGAAGCATTAAAGCAGTTAAGACTGTAGCTAAGGGTAAGAAAGGAACTCCTATCAAGAAAATAAAGGACAGAATTTCGTTTAACGCTCCAAAGAATGGCGAGCAGACGGTAAGAACCAACAAACAAAAAACAAAATACAGAAGAGGATGAACTACATGAAGTTCCAGGATGGCGGCTTTGAGGCTATGATGCGTGAGCAAGCACAAGGCGATCCTACTAAAAAGAATGGTTTTACTCTTACTGGTCAGTATGCTGGTAGCGTAGAACAAGAAGGAGCAGACAAACAGTACGTCATGTACGATATGCCTGATGGTTCTAAAGTCAAGGTATACGGTAACTGGAATGAGTATGCTGTTGCCCGCGACGAGAATGGCAAGGACATGATCGCCGACGATGATTACCCAATCACGATTGACGAAGAAGGTAACTACGTTCTTGATGAGCGCCGCTATGAAGAGATGATGATGCATGACGGCGAAGGTCCTGACGACATGGGCGAGCCACCCGCGATGAAAGAAGATCCAACGCAGCAAATGCGCAACGAAACTAAAGGCGGCATGGGAGCATCACCTATGGAGGATCTTATGGAAAAGCTAAACCAGGCGGGGGCAAAGAGACAGAGTTACGCTCGTGGCGGTAAGGTGGGGGGAGATAGATTCGGAATAAACAGAACGTCTGATCTTCTTAGCGCCCTACAGTCTTACGGTACAGGGATTAAATACAACAGCCCTCAAGGAAAAGAAATTAGAGACGAGCTAAATAGAGCTAACACCTCTGCTTCTTACAGCACCGAAAAGTTTGAAAAAGCTCTGAAGAATTACGAAGGCATGATGAATCCTATACTGAGAGACAGATACCTTAGAAGTCTTCAAAAAGGCGGTCAAAGTAAATGAAATTAAGCAAGAATTTATCACTAAAAGAAGTAACTAAGAGCATTACAGCCTCTAGGTTGGGTATTGACAACACACCAAGCGAACAAGCAGTACAGAATCTAAAACATATAGCAGAGGATGTATTTCAACCGATTCGTGATCACTTTGGTGTGCCTATTGCGGTATCTTCTGGATATCGTTCTAAAGAGCTCAATTCAGCTATTGGAGGCAGTAAAAACTCTCAGCACATGTCAGGAGAGGCGCTCGATCTTGACGCGGACGTTTATGGTAAGATCACTAACAGGCAAATCTTTGAATTCATCAAAGACAACCTAACGTTCGATCAAATGATTTGGGAATACGGGGACGACAATGAACCTAACTGGGTTCATGTCTCTTACAAGAAGAACGGAGAAAACAGGAAGAGGATTCTACAGGCTAAGCGCGATAATAACAACAAGACTTATTACACGCTTGTCCAGACCTCACTTTTCGAATAACGCATAGAAGCGCTGGACCAAAAGTCTGGCCTTCTGCGTTATTCCATATCTAACCCTATAGTTGTACTTGGTTTCTTCTCTGAAGATCTGGTCGTCTATATTCTTCTTAGGGGTTAACTTATCAAAGTGCTTGTATACGAGTTCTTGCTTCATGAGGGGATAGACTACTCTGTCCCCCATGTTGTTTTTGTTCATTCCGTACTCGCTGGAAGCAAAAGCTATGGTCCAGAATTCTTTGTCGTAAGCCCATAGAAGAAACTCCAGATGACTGAAGCTAATTTCGTTTGACTCGCAAAACATAGTTCGCTTTGATCTCAAGTCTTTTAAGTAGTTCTTGCTGACGTATCTGTCATCAAGAAACGAGACCTCCCTGAATAACTTTTTTCTCTTTACTGTAGACTTAGGCATTAAATTGGTATCTTAGTCAAAAATACAAAATGGACGAGAAATCAATAGAGCTGTTGATGAAAGTCAACCAGAAGATACAGGAGATAGAGGACCTTGTCATCGATAGCGAAATGGAGCACAGAGTGTTGTCCGTAGTAATGTTTGGAGTCATCCCAGAAGAAGCACTAACGGAAGAGAACGAGGGGGAGGCAATTGAAATGAAGTCTTTGTTCCAGTTTAACATTCAGTCTAAAGATGAACTTAAGTCTGTAACAGAAGCTATTTTTCAAGCTTATGACAGGGAAGACCCGCTTGACAACCTTTTAAACTCACTTGGTCTATCTTTGAACTAATGGAAGGTTTAATTAGAAAGATCATAATAGGTATAGACCCTAAAAATGCTCTGGCCTATTATGTAGGAATGAAAGCTGGAGAAAACAAAGTATCAGCAATAGTAGATGACGATAGATCACTACACAAGTTTGGCAAGCGTAGATACTTTGTTTACGTTCAAGACGACGAAGGAGAAACTAAGCTATGGAAAGTAGTTGAAGACGCTCCAACAATAATTGAATTTGACTTAAACTTTTAACATGAAGCCATTTGACAACTTCGTCGTTGAAATCGAGTCTCGATTCAACGACACATTAACGCTGTCCAACGGTCAAGAACTGTTTGTGGACACTCGGTTTGATGAGTTTGCTCACAGAACCGTAGAAGGCAAAGTAATAGCTCCACCATTCAAATACGATACAGGAGTTAAAGAAGGAGATACGCTGTACTTTCATCACCATGTAGTGATACAAAAAGGTCAACAGCTGCCGCTAGATAATGAAAACCACTATTTAGTTAAGTACGACGATGAACAAACTCTGGCTTGCCAGGCTATAGCTTACAAGGATCAAGAAAGTGGAGAGATAAAGACGCTTGGCGGTTGGTTGCTACTAGAGAAGATAGAGAAAGAGAAAGAAGAGAAGAGCAGCATATTGGAAGTCGTCAGCTTTGAAAAAGAGGTTATTGACTGCGGAAGGTTTACAACACACAACAAAAAGTCAGAACATCTTGACGTAAAAGAAGGAGAGGTTGTGTATTTTCGCCCTGGTATCGCTTACGAGATAACCATTGACGGGGTAGATTATTTAAGAATGCGACCAGAAGATCTGATGTATGTCAAGACCTAAATACACTACAGAAGGAGCCTCAGAAAGACTCATGAATAGCATGGCGATAGCTATTGAAAACATGATAGAAGAGGTAAAGAAACCCGTTGATCCAGAGATCAATGGGTCGGCGCGAAAAGCAGAACTTCAATCAATTAAACAAACAGCCATCGACTGCAAGGAGTTGATAATTGAGCGACAAAAACTTGAGCAGATGGTCAAAGAATTAAAAGAAAATGGCGAAATTGCTGAACAGAAAGATTACGGCGGGGGATTCGCTGAGCGTTTCTCCAAGTGAACTTGTCTTTTGGGACGGGTGGCATGACATGAACTCAAACAAATCAAATAGAATGGAAGACTTAATTACACTGGTTCAGCTCTGGGCGCGAGATCGAGGGCTGGTTGAAAAAGAAAACGCATCGCGACAGATGCTCAAGGTGGTAGAAGAACTCGGTGAACTGGCTGGGTGCTTAGCAAAAGGAAAAAATAGAGAAGAAACCACAGATGCTTTTGGTGATGTAATGGTCACTTTGATTATCTTAGCCGCACAGACGGGGTATGATCTTGAGTCTTGTCTGCAACACGCTTACGACGAAATTAAACTTAGAACAGGAAAAACTGAAGATGGGGTTTTTATCAAGGACTAAAGTTAATGCATACGCCTCGCTAAGCGAGATTGGAGTGCAATTGATGTATGAGAACACAGGAAGATCTAAAGTTCTATGTATATCACTACTCGTCGTACACGTCTACATAGTCGTTAAAGACAAACCTATGACGTACTACTGGTGAGGATAGCCGAGTGGCGGAATAGGTAGACGCGCTGGACTTAGAATCCAGTGTCTTGGACGTGCGGGTTCGAGTCCCGCCTCGGCTACTTTCTTTGACGTATTGGTTTTTTTTAGTCAGGTGGCGCACTGCAATTTAAAGCGTCGATCAACTTGGGATGTAGCTCAGTTGGTTAGAGCACCTGTCTTATACACAGGCGGTCATGGGTTCAAGTCCCATCGTCCCAACAAGGGTTTGGTCGTTTAAAGCTATTTAGATGTAAATCGGTGGTGTCCTTTAAAAACGACTCTATGGTCAGGTAGCTCAATTGGTTAGAGTATAAGCTTAATATGCTTGTGGTTGCAGGTTCGAATCCTGCCCTGACTGCAAATAAAACAGAAATGAAAGTTAAACTCATAAACATTACACCAAACGCGGAGAAACATATTGCTGAAGTGGCTCGTGTGTCTTCGTCACGCAGCGACAAGCAAGGCGATTACGCTGGACTCATCAACTATTTGATGAAGCATAAGCACTGGTCTCCATTTGAGCATGCATATGCAACTTTTGAGATTGACACCAGCAAGGCTATCGGCATACAACTCATCCGTCATAGGTCGTTCACATTTCAGGAGTTTAGTCAAAGGTATCAGGATGTTAACTTACTTGGCGATATGTTCGAGCCTGTCGAGCTACGCAAGCAATGTGAAAACAACAGGCAAAGCTCAACAGAGATATTCTCTCCTAAAATTGAAGTAGCTGGAGGAGTGATTGAAGCACAGCATTTGATTCAAGAACACCTTCTTTTGTCTGAGAAGTTGTACAATAGATTGATCTCAGCTGGTGTTGCTCGTGAGCAAGCCAGAATGATTCTTCCGATGTGTACTAAGACGAAAATTCATATGACGGGTTCTATTCGGAGTTGGATACACTTTCTTGAACTTCGTGACGACGAACACGCTCAGAAGGAGATTCAGCTTGTGGCTAAAGAAGTGAGGTCGTACCTTTCGAAGGAGCTTCCAATCATCTTCGGTAATGATTAAATAATGATGCATATCTCATGCATTAAGGTCCTTTAATGAACTTAATGCACTATATTTCGTTCATGCTCCCGTAGCTCAGTTGGATAGAGCAACAGCCTTCTAAGCTGTCGGTCCTTGGTTCGAGTCCAAGCGGGAGTACAAAACATGTACAAGCTTCCGTAGCTCAATTGGTAGAGCAGCTGATTTGTACTCAGCAGGTTGTAGGTTCGAGTCCTATCGGAAGCTCTAAATTTAATACAATGCCTAATCTATCGTGCCAAGACTGCGGAAAAGAAAAGTACGTAGACAGACTGACCATAAAGGTCAAAGAAGGTGAAGTGTATTCTCCTGAAGCAGAATGTGACTGCGGAGGAATTATGATCAACACTACACCAAAGGAAGGAGTTCCGTCTTTAGGTCGGATGAACAAAAACGGAAGTAGCTACTAATGAAGTTTAGATTTCACGCTCTTGGAGTGCCTCACACCGTAACGTCAGAGGATTTCTCTGCATGCGCATATACGCAGAAAGTGTTAAAATTCTGCAAAATGATGACTGAAAGAGGTCACGAAGTAATTCACTATGGTCACGAAGACTCTAAAGTCATCTGCACAGAACACGTCCCTGTCTTAAGTAGAGACACATGGAATGAGGTATACGGAGATCACGACTACAAGAGCAAGTTCTTTAAGTACAACACTGAGGACAAGGCTTACAAAGAGTTCTATTGGAACGCAATCATTGATATAAGGAACCGAAAAAAACCGCTTGACATTCTTCTGCCATTTTGGGGGCTTGGTCATAAAGCTATTACGGACGCACATAACGACATGATCATTATTGAACCAGGCATTGGTTATGCTGACACATTTTCTAGCTTCAGAGTTTTTGAGTCTTACGCTCTCATGCATGCTCTATCTGGAAAGCAAAGTGTTTCAAATTGCAAGCCAGACTGGTACGGTGTAGTCATCCCAAACTACTTCGACCTAAAAGATTTTGAGTGGTCTGACAAAAAAGACGATTACATGCTATTTATTGGTAGGGTTTACGAAGGAAAGGGGGTTCACATCGCGATACAGGTTACAGAGCTTCTAGGGTTGAAGCTCAAGATAGCTGGACAACTTGGAGACGGATATACAGCTGATTCTTTCCCAGATCACGTAGAGTACGTAGGGTATGTTGGAATTGAAGAGAGGAAAGAGCTAATGAAAAAAGCTATGGGGTGCTACGTCCCATCTATGTACATTGAGCCATTTGGAGGTGTACAGATAGAAAGCTTACTCTGCGGAACACCCACAATAACTACTGACTGGGGCGCTTTTGTTGAGAATAACATAAACGACGTTACTGGATATCGATGCAGGACGTTTGCTGACTTCGTGTACGCAACTACAAAGGTGATAAACGGGGAGATAGACTACGAAACATGCAGAAAGCACGGAGAAAAGTTTTCTCTAGAAAATGTAGCCCCAATGTATGAGAAATACTTTCAAGACGTAATTAACGTGTTTCAAGGAAAAGGATGGTATGAGTTATAAGATAGCATACATAGGTGACCCAAAATGGTCTTTAGGGTCAATTCACTACCACATGTTCAATAATATAGACTCGTTTGATTGCAGATTTTTTAACTGGTCTGATTCAAAAGAAATACAAAAGGGGCTGGACTGGTGTGATTTAGCAATCGGAACAGTAGATTTATATGAGTTTGAGCAAATGGGATACAATGTTAGCTCAGAGATTATTGGAGTTTTTCATTGCGATCCATTCTTGAACTCCAGTGCGTTTAACAAAAATTTTAATTTGTCTCACGTTAATAAGGTGTACGGTATAAACAATGAAATTTGCATTTCTACTGAAAAAAAATACAACTTGAAATGTGGTTTACTTCCTATCGGGGTAGACACTTCGTTTTGGAAAAAAAGAAGGGTAGATAGAATAACTAGATTAGGATTTGTTAGCCGTTCTTATAATGATGAATATAACGAAGTAAAAAGGCCAGACGTGTTCAATAAGGTGTGTGACACCTCTAAAATTGATGGAAAAACTGTATACGGGAAGCACTTTTTGTGCGGAAGCTATATATATAAAGATGTAGACGCTATAATCTGTACTAGCGTAAGCGAAGGACTCCCTACGGCTTTTTTAGAATGCGCTGCTATGAAACTTCCTTTCATTTCAACTAAGGTTGGCATTGTTCCCGAGTATAGCTCCGTAAAAACATTCGATACTGTTGAGGAGGCAGCTGAGATATTAAAGTACCTCAACTCAGATAAAAAGATACTGAAGAAGTATGTTGATGACGTTTATGACGAGGTTATTCCAGAGAGAGAATGGAAGCATGTAATAGACAAATATTGGCTTCCAGAGATTGAGCTATCTTTGTCTAAATGAATTTAATTGATCTTGAAGATTACGAAGATAAAGCCATCGTTCTTGATCCTGATGGCGAGGTGGGGGAACATATTGAACTCCACGGGCTTCTCATTGTGCTACCAAAACAGCCGCCTAAAAAAGAAATTCTTTTCTACGACAAGCCCCAATCTATGCAGATGTGGGAAAGGATACCTATGCCAGAAGACTTACGTAGGATTAGAAGCATGGACGAATGGTATGAGAAGCCAAAGGAGTTCCGTGATCGCTTCTCTCCATATATCGAAGAGGAGTTTAAGCGCCGTCGCAAAGGTGTTTGGTTTTACAATAACGGGGAGCCTACGTATATTACGGGGCGACACTACATGTTCCTCCAGTGGAGTAAGATTGATATTGGCTACCCGTCCTACTTATCCTTTCAACGTGAAATATTTCTACACATGGCTGCGTGTGAAGCTGATCCTCGCTGTATCGGTCAGCTTTATACTAAGTGTCGGCGTTCTGGCTACACTAACGTCTGTTCTTCTGTGGTTAATGACGAAGCTACTCAAGTTAAAGACAAACTTCTTGGAATACAGTCGAAAACTGGTAAAGACGCTCAGGAAAACATCTTCATGAAGAAGGTGGTGACTATCTTTAAAAGCTATCCATTCTTCTTCAAGCCTATTCAAGACGGTACTACAAACCCGCGTATGGAGCTTGCCTTTAGAGAGCCATCAAAAAGGATTACTAAGTCGAACAAGACTTCAAACTTCGGTGAAGCTCTGAACACCATAATAAACTGGAAAAATACAACGAACAACGCTTATGACGGTGAAAAGCTTCATATGCTATACCTTGACGAAGCTGGAAAATGGGAAAAACCTTCTGACATACGTGAAGCCTGGCGGATCCAAAGAACGTGTCTTATTGTGGGCCGTAAGGTGGTGGGAAAGGCTTTGGTGGGCAGTACGGTAAACCCTATGGATAAGGGTGGTAAAGAGTACAGGACGTTGTGGGAGGACTCGGACCCTTCTCAAAGGAACGCTAACGGAAGAACGAGATCAGGTCTTTACAGAATATTCATTCCAGCTTACGAAGCTCTAGAAGGATTTTTTGACAAGTATGGCAACCCCATAATAGAGGATCCAGAGATACCAGTAGAAGGGCTTGACGGTATGGAGGTTTCAATTGGCGCAAAGACATATCTAAAGAATGAAAGAAACAGTCTCAAGCATGATCCTAAAGAACTGAATGAGGTTGTTAGACAGTTCCCTTTTACGGAGGAAGAAGCATTTAGAGATAGTATAGAGGGCAGCATTTTCAATATCGGTAAGATCTATCAGCAGATAGACTTTAACAACAATATGTACCCTAATCCCGTAGTCAGAGGCAACTTTATATGGAAGGAGAAAGACAAAGAGGTGGTTTTTTCTCCAGACGTAAAGGGAAGGTTTAGGGTTACTTGGCATCCAGATCCAGAAGACAGGAATAAGATAGTAGAGTTAAAAGGAAAGAAGTCTCCAGGAAATGTTGGGGTTGGTGTCGGTGGAGTTGACTCATATGACCTTGATCAAACCTTAGACGGGAGAGGATCAAAAGGTGCGCTTCACATGTACAAGAAGTTTAGCATGAGTCCTCCTTCAAACATGTTTGTAGTAGAGTATGCTTCTAGACCAGACCTGGCAAGTATATTTTATGAGGATGTTCTTATGTGCGCGGTGTACTATGGGTGGCCTTTGCTTATAGAGAACAACAAATACGGAATTGTTAGGTATTTCGAGAGTAGAGGATATGATGGATATGTGCTAGACAGACCAAAACATCTCATGTCTACATCATCTTCTGTGAATGTGAAGACTAAAGGAATACCATCAAACTCTCAGGATGTTATCCAAGCTCACGCACAGGCAATAGAGTCATACATACATAATCACGTCGGCATCAAACCAGACACTGATGATATTGGAAACATGTATTTCAACAGGACCCTGGAAGACTGGATTGGATTTAAGATAGACAAAAGAACTAAGTACGACTTGACAATAAGTTCTGGATTAGCTTTGCTTGCCGCTCAAAATCACAAAGAAGTAAAGAAGGTTTCTTTTGAAGACAAGAAGTTTTTTAGAAAATACAAGCTCACAGAGTACCACTCCTGAATTTACTATATTTGCGGAAAGTGTAGTCTGTAATGACGAACGGATCAAAAAACTATAAACCTACTGGATTTCCTGACCCATTATGCTCTGAAGAAACTAAAAGGTCTTCGGGGTATGGATTACAGTTTGCGAAAGCAGTGATGAATCAATGGGGCGGTCACCAAGACTCAAGCTCATTGTATACCAAGCGATATAAGAAGTTCGAAAAGGACAGAAAATACGCCACAGGAAATCAAGACACAACCATATACAGACAGCTGCTAAATTCTTCCGATCCTAACAACGGAGATGGAAGCATGCTGAACCTTGACTTTACTCCAGTTCCAATACTCCCAAAGTTTGTTCGCATTGTAGTAAACAAAATCTTGTCGCAGTCGCCATATCCAAACCTGGAGGCTGTTGACCCGCTTTCCTCTTCAGAAAAAGATCAAGAGAAGAGAAAGACTGAGATGCTTGTAAAAACAAAAAAGCAGCTTCAAAAAGTAAAGGAAAAAACAGGTGTAGAGATTGGAGGAAAGGTTGAAGACATTCCAGAAACTCTTGAGGAGGCTGAAATTTTCATTGGGTCTAACATAAAGTCATCTTCTGAGATAGCAGCTCAGATAGCAACAAACTTGACGCTAACCTGGAGTGATTTCAACGACCAGATTTTTAGAAGGAATGTCAATGACATGGCTACAGTTGGGATGGCTGTAGTTAAGCGTGACAACGACCCCAACTACGGCATTAGACCGAGATACGTAGACCCAGTAAACTTTGTTCATAGCTTCACTGAAGACCCTAACTTTAGCGACCTTACTTACGCGGGAGAGATTAGAGTAATAACAATACAGGAGCTAAAGAGATTGGCTGGCGATCAGTTCACAGAAGAACAGTACAAAGAAATAGCTACAAACGCTAGGACTAAGTTCAACAACGACGCAGCAAAACTGCATCAGACTCAATTTGATAGAAACTCGAACAGGAACATATACGGTTATGACGAGTTCTCTATTGAGGTTTTGGATTTTGAGTTTGTCTCTGTTGATACTATGATCTTTGAAGACAAAGAGAATAGGTACGGAAACAAGAATTTCTTTTACAAGGGGTACGACTACAAGAAGCCAGAGAACTCTGTGTTTAGCAGAGAGGTCTCTAAGATGAATAATGAGGTCGTTTACGGAGGCGTTTACATCGTGGGGACTGACTTTATGTTCAACTACGGCAAAAAGACCAACATACCCAAGAATATATACGACATTTCAAAGGCTAAAATGTCATACTCGGTTACGGCAACGAACCTGTCCGAAATGATGCCGAAGTCTATGGTGGATAGCTGTATAGGTTTTGCAGACCAGCTCCAGATTACTCACTTAAAGATACAGCAAGCCGTAGCGAAAGCAAAGCCAGACGGAATCATAATTGACATTGAAGGTCTTGAAAACGTTCAATTAGGAAAAGGCGGTGATCTTCAGCCTCTAGAGCTGCACGACATATACGAGCAAACTGGTGTCTTCTACTACAGAAGCAAAAACCCAGAGGGTGGATTCCAAAACCCTCCGATCAGGGAGATAAATAACAGCATCCGCAACATCAACGAGATGATTGCGCTGTACAACCACTACCTTGGGCTGATACGAGACACAACTGGTATTAACGAGGCTATGGATGGCAGCTCTCCTAAAGGTGATCAGCTTGTCGGTGTTCGCCAGCAAGCAATATCGGCTGGTAATAACGCTATATATGACATTACAAACTCGGCAATGCTGCTGTATAAGTATGTTTGTTCTGATGTAGTAAAATGCCTTCAGATACTACCTCCAAACTCGGCTATATACAAGATGTATGAAAATGCTATTGGTGAGGAGAACGTAAAAGTCCTGACTTCTTTTAGCAATCTCTACATGTACAATTTTGGCGTTACTGTAGTCAAAGACATGGAGGAGATAGAGAAACAATATCTAGAGCAAAACATTCAGGTTGCGTTGTCTCAAAAAGAGCTAGACATTGAAGACGCTATAGCGATAAGACAGCTTAAAGATGTAAACCAAGCTGAACGACTTCTTATTGTGAGAAGAAAGAAGAGGATTGCTATGAATCAGCAAATAGCTCAGCAAAACTCTCAGATGCAAGCTCAGGTTCAGCAGCAGTCTGCTATGGCAGCGTCTCAAGCAGCGCAACAGGAGATGCAAATGAAGGCCCAGATAGATGCTCAAATGAAGCAAATGGAGCATCAGATGGAGATGGAGAGAATGCAACTTGAATACTCTTTAAAAAAAGAGATAGAGATGATAAGAGCTAGCTCAACAGTCGGAATGAAGATGAATGAGCAGGAGTTCAAGAAGCAAATAGAGACTGAAAAAGACGACAGAAAAGATGAGAGAGTGAAGAAGCAAGCTGTAGAGCAAAGCAAACTTATCTCTCAACGAGACGGCAATAGAGGCGAGCTGAAAGGTTCTGCTGAGGCTACCGAACAGCAAGTCAATCCAGAAGAAATGATCAATCAAATAATAGGTCAATGAGCGCTACAATAAACTTAGATATAGCAAAGAGAGTAGATGTCGTTTGTAGAAAAGGGGATACGTTTTCTATGTCGATTACTATGACAGACTCTTTGGGTCTGCCTATGAACGTTTCGTCACATAGCTTTAAAATGCAAGTTCGACCATATGATCTTCATGGAAATTCTGACGATGCTACAGCTACCATAGGGATATCGACAGGCAGCGGGATTGTAATAAACTCAGAAGAAAACAACGTTATAGATATTGTGATCGATGCTACAACGATGGAGGGTATTGACTCTGGACTATATGTGTATGATTTTCAGTCTGACTTGTCAGGCGTTGTAACAACTTGGCTTTACGGCACGTTTAAGGTAAACGAAGACATCACTATCTGATGGAAATAAAGGTTACTATACCGAATCTAAACAACGTTAATGTAACGGCTCCAGAAAGTCAGACCGTAAAGGTTCTGAAGTCTACGGATCAAAACATTACCGTAAATCCAGCTTTTGTTCCAGTTGGCGGCGGTCCTCAAGGTGAGCAAGGACCTGAAGGTCCTATAGGGGCCACTGGAGCCACAGGACCTCAAGGCCCTCAAGGTGGAACTGGCCCTACGGGTCAGGCAGGAGCTACTGGGCCTGAAGGCATTCCTGGAGTTACAGGCCCTCAAGGGCCTGAAGGTCCTCAAGGGGCTACAGGTCCTAAAGGTTTAGATTCCACAGTTCCTGGACCTGCTGGCCCTACTGGGGCTACAGGTCCTCAAGGTTTAGATTCTACAGTTCCTGGACCTGTTGGACCTACTGGAGCTACTGGGCCGCAAGGAGATTCTGGTAAAGATGGGTTTGCCGCTGGTCAAATTTTCACTAACAAAAATACTCTTACGGGCCTGCAAAACGGTGAGTTTTATTACGAGGGCTCTGGCACTCCTTCATTGTCTTTTGGGGGTGTTCAGCTGTTTTTTAATTTGGCGTTAGAAAATCCATTTTTGATAATTTCTGGACCTGATGGCAATGGAGGTTTTGAAACTATTTTTTCTGGCAATGTTGCCGTTAGCGCTACGACAAATCCGAACAATACTGTAATAACAGCTGCTGGAGGTGGGACTGGACTTCAGAATTTGACGTTTACAGAGGGTCAGAGCTACGCTTTTTACTTTGGATTAAAAGGTCCTGCAGGTGATGACGGAGCCACAGGCCCTGAAGGTCCGTCTGGTCCTGAAGGTCCGTCTGGACCTGTTGGTTCTACAGGTCCTCAAGGGCTGCCTGGACCAAGAGGACCCGAAGGACCTCAAGGAGCTACAGGAGTTCCAGGCAACAAGGGCGACACGGGCGCTACAGGGCCTAAAGGTGACGATGGCGCTACAGGGCCTAAAGGTGATCTTGGTGATTCTGTTTTTGAAGTATGGTTAAAAGAAAACCAAGGCGGAACGCAAGAAGAGTTTTTTGAAACTTTAAAAGGAGCTACTGGTCCTGTAGGTCCAGCTGGGTCTCCAGCGCCTACAGAAGTCATAAGCGTTCCATTACAGGTATTTGTACCTGACGCTGAGGGTGAGTATATTTTTGGAAAGCTTAAACACGGAGACATAATAGACGCTTCTGAGCAAAACACCAAAACAGCGCTTCAAATAATACAAGAGGTCCTTTCTCAAGCTGGTCAAATATCAGCACCCAGTATATCCTTGTCACCATCTAGCGTTCAATATTCAACAACCCCAATATCAGGCGCTTCTGGGTCTATAACAGCTAGCATAGAAAACGTAAATGATGCTCTTGGTGGAGAAATAATCTTCAAGTTTTACAAAAAGATAGGAAGTAATTCGTTTCAAGAAGCAGATGTAATACACACCGAGACGGTTAGCGGGCCAGGTACGGTTCAGTATACTTATTCGTTTACATACGATTTTGCTTTTGCTCAAGAAAACCCTACTACAGAGCATATTTACTTTAAGGTTACTGCTGAGGACTCAAAAACAGAACAAGTAACTGAAAGTTCAATACTGTCTTACACTCCATCTTATAATGCGCCTGACATAACGGACTTTTCTCTTTCTAGGCTAGATTATGCTTCAGGGAGCGGAGAAACTAATTCGAACAGACAGCTGTATAACGGAAGATCAAGATTGACATTTAGAGTTAAACAAGACAATAGCCAAGTGCCTCTTGATCGGGCTCAAATATTGAAAAATGGATCTCCTGTAGAGGACGTTGACTTAAGCGGCCTTTCAATTATCGGTTCTTACACCCCTTACATAACAAGGGATTATGACGATGGAAACGTTGCTATAGGCGACAGCAACACCTACCAAGTTAAAATATGGGACGATAGAAGGCCATACGTCAATGACAGCAGCACTACCTGTGATACAGATTCGGGCAGTTACACCGTAAACAGAATAAACGTCAGACAAGTTCTTTCCCCTAATTTGGTTGATGATGCATCAACTATTGCACAGGTTCAAGCTATTTACGACGGATCTACTGGAATAACTGTCAACGGAGTGACGAATATAGCCGAGGTAATAACAGCTTCGGGGGATATAGATCCGACAAAAACAACACAGCTAGAGGCGTACCTTGAGATACCAGTTACTCAGCAAATTGAAGACTACATTTATGTTTTTGTTCCGTCTTACTATTTCTCTGGTCAAGACATAACAGGAACGAGTAATCCAAACATTGACTTTTATCACAATGGTCCAACTGGAACAAGCCAAGTAATACAGCCTGTTGGAGAATTAGGTGATTACTATTTAATAAAATCAGACTGGCCTTTGACTGTTCAGTTTGGAGACGAAACGAACAAAGTGGATTATCATGTGCTTAGAATAATAGATACATTAAAAGGTACGGCGTTAAGAGGTAGTAGCAGTTACATAACAAACAACGAATAATATGCCTGAATTTGACGGTATACTACAAAGAAGCGGAATAGGCGACAACCTTATTCCTTTGTCTTTAGGACAGGTAAAGGGGATTGGCAAGTTTGACTCAGTTAGCGCAAGGGACGCTCTGTCATCCAAAAACAGAGACACCCCATACATAGCCCTTATGGGTGATGGTCCTTCAGTTTACTTTTATCAAGGAGCAGACACGGAAGATGCTAACTGGGAAAACACATCTAATTGGGTTCTTGTTAACGCGGAAGGCGTTGATGGTGCTACTGGGCCTATAGGAGCTACAGGACCAGAGGGTCCTGCTGGTCCTGTAGGCGCTACAGGACCGTCAGGGACTAATGGAGAGGTTGGGGCTACAGGAGCTACTGGACTTCAAGGACCGCAGGGAAATCAAGGGGCTACAGGTCCTCAAGGAGATGCAGGAGCGACTGGACCTGAAGGGCCACAAGGCGTTACTGGACCGCAAGGTATTCAAGGAGCTACTGGACCCGAAGGTCCTGCAGGCGCTCAAGGAGCTACTGGACCCGAAGGTCAACAAGGGATTCAAGGGGCCACTGGGCCTGAAGGCCAGCAAGGGGCCACTGGGCCTGAAGGACCTCAAGGGTCTACTGGCCCTGAAGGGCCGCAGGGAGCTACTGGGCCTGAAGGTCCTCAAGGAGCTACTGGACCGCAGGGGCCTACAGGCGTGGATGGTCTTACCGCTGGGCAGATCTTCACAAATAACGACATTTTTGCGAACCTACAAGAAGGCGATTTTAATTATGAGTCGTCTGGCACTCCTTCATTGTCTTTTTATGGGTCTCAATTGTTTTTAAGCCTTGCGACAGAAGATCCATTTTTGATAATTTCTGGATATGATGTGAATGGAGACGTTGAAACTATTTTTTCTGGTGGTGTCAATGTAGAACCAATTATAACCCCGTTTGCTGGTAGTAGAGTAACATCATCTACTGGTGGGTCGGGGCTTTCTGGATTGTCATTTACAAATGGTGAAAGCTACTCTTTTTATTTTGGAATAAGAGGAGCGGATGGAGCTACTGGCCCACAGGGGGCCACAGGCCCACAGGGAGCCGACTCTGTTGTACCTGGACCTACTGGATCTACTGGTCCGCAAGGTGATACGGGAGCTACTGGACCCGAAGGTTCGCAAGGTGCTACAGGTCCTCAAGGGATTCAAGGAGCTACTGGACCAGAAGGTCCTCAAGGCCCTCAAGGAGCCACTGGACCTCAAGGAGCAGACTCTACTGTCCCTGGACCTGCTGGGGCTACGGGACCGCAAGGAGCGACTGGACCTGAAGGGCCTTCTGGAATTCAAGGCGCTACAGGCCCTCAAGGAGCCACTGGACCAGATTTTACTTACACGAATTCAACTGCGATGCCTGAGTCTGTTGGCGCTTTTGATGCAGGGACTACTTTTAGTGAAGTCACTTTGAATTCGCTTTTTGATGGGCTGTTTTATCCATACCAGTACCCTGCTTTCATTATTTTTTCAGTTCCGTTTTCAACGATTACTAAAGAAATCGGACAAACGATTAACTTAAATGGGAATTACTCTTGGAGTCTTTCAAACATAGCTAACGTTAACGACAATACAATATCTATAAGAAGGAACGACAATTATTCAAACATAGTAACGGGCTACTCAAAGACTTCTCCATATACGGCAAGTGGTCTTGAAACGGACTATACTAAATCCACAACTGGTTCTTTATCGTTTACAGTGTCTGCTCAAAACACTAAAAACCAAACGATAAACAGAACCTCATCCTCAGTTACTTGGTGGTATAGATTTAAAGCTGGAGGCTCTAACATTGATGATGTTGCTAATAACACCGAAGCGCAGGCATTGTGGGATAGTGTTAGTAGTGCATATAGCGCACTGGCATCAGGGACCACTAATTCGGTATTTTCGGCTGATCAAGCTATGGATACGGCTGGAAATTATACATGGGTGATATACCCAAACCTTTATGGTGATCTTGCAGATATACTGTTAGCAGCGACTAGCGTTTTGTCAGATTTTACGGATTATGGCACTTACAACGTTACAAACTCGTATAACGCAACAATAGCATATCGATTCTACAGGAGTAATTCTTCAAAAGCATTTGCTGAGGGGCAGCAAATAACAATAAAGTACTAAGATGCCAATATTTCCAGGACCAGTATCACACAATAACCCAGAAGCGGCTATACTTGACGCTACTGAAAATCAAATAGTTGGGTTTGGTGTTTTTGATAACTCAACAAGTAGAGACCTTTTGAACTCATCATTGAGATCAGAAGGATATCTAAGCTATTTAAAGAATGAGGATAAGTATTACATATTCGTAGGAGACCCAGCAACAGATTGGGGGGAAACTTCTTCTTGGAATGAAGTAGCTACTAGCGCAATAATAGGGCCTACTGGCGCTACTGGACCCGAAGGTCCGCAAGGAGCTACAGGACCAGATGGACCTCAAGGCATTCAAGGAGCTACAGGACCAGATGGGCCTCAAGGTATTCAGGGGGTTACGGGTCCTCAAGGGCCTCAAGGATCTACTGGTCCAGAAGGGCCTCAAGGTATTCAAGGCGCTACTGGACCGCAAGGGCCGCAAGGCATTCAAGGGGCTACGGGTCCAGAGGGACCTCAAGGCATTCAAGGGGCTACGGGTCCTGAAGGGCCGCAGGGCATTCAAGGGGCTACTGGACCTGAAGGATCTATTGGAGCTACTGGTCCAGAAGGCATTCAAGGGGTCACTGGTCCAGAAGGACCTCAAGGTATTCAAGGAGCTACTGGGCCTGAAGGACCTATTGGAGCTACTGGACCTGAAGGTCTTGTTTCTTCCATAACTGATGGGAGAATCATTGTAGGAGATGCAGCTTCAGGATTTGTTGAGTCGGGATATACAATGCCAAAGCTTGACGGCGCTACTGGGTTTGTCCTTCAAACTGACGGAAACGGAACTGTAAGCTTTTCAGACATTTCTTCTTTGTTAGCTGAAGAACTTTTATCTGCCATAAACAGCTCAAGCTCAATCAATTACTCACTAGGTTCTCCAGACGTAAACGGGGATGACATCATTGGAACCGCCGACCTGTTGGTTCTGCTTGCTTACTATGGTAGTACAGTGGCAGATTTAAATCAGACTTACATCGTAACAGACTCTAACGAGCCTTTAGTTTCGATAAATCTTTCGTCTCCTGATGTATTGGATTCTCCGTCTAATTTGTACACTTTGAACATTCCTGCGACTGCGTCTTCTGCCGAAATATACCAACCTTGGGATTGGGAAGCGTCCGCAGCAAACGACTATATAAGGGCTTACGATCTTTTTGGGGATGAAGCTCCATTGCCATTCTATGAAAGAAAATTGCAAGTAAGGAGCGTTCAGTTGGCAGTAAATAAATCAGTTGCCGTAAACGTAGCTGTTGGGATTCATATAAAGGTGACTAAAGAATACCCAACGCAAAGTGATATTGTAACGACTCATTATGTTGGTCAGGTCCTTTCAACTGGGGAAGCTGGACAGGAATTGTTATCTTTGGCTGACAATAATGATGTTCTATACAACATATACAGCCCGTCTAACAATGAGTATCCAAACGCTATCAAGCTACAGCTTCAAGCTTGCGCTAATTGGAACAGCGGGGCAGTTAGTGTTGCTTTAAAGTCGTTTGATATAAGAATGAATCCGCCCAACTAAAATGGATATAAGAGTAGTAAGAAAAGATAATTTGGTCTCTATTGCTGGAAATGTATTTCAGTGTGTTGACTCTGCATCGTCTGACTCTGTTGTTGCTACAGCTGTAGGAGGATTTGTCAATATCTACGATAACATAAACAATAGGCAAATAACCAAAAATGCCGCATACGAATCTTTTAAAGACGAGCGAGGAAACTCTCTTGGAGTGAGCGCTACAGATGTTGCGAATACGATAAACTCGTACATTCAATCAGCTAACCCCGAACAGATTATAAAAGCGACTAACAAAATTACCGACCTAGCAAGAGTAGAGAAATTTACAACCGCGAAAGCTGGAGAATTTTTAGCTATTGGAGGTACGGAAGATGGAGCGATGGTCGGTTCAGGATATACAGCAGACAGTTTCTTGCAACCTGGGGACAATATTACTGTAGGAGACATCACCGCATACGGCAATATAACAATCCCTATAGGACAAGGAAACTTAAACGTATCTGGAACCATAGACGCTGGTGGAGCAATTAGATCTGGGTCTTTTCTTTCTGGAGATTACATTAGACTTGAAGGAAGCACGGATGATGAGTTTGAGACCATCCTTCAAGTTGTCGACCCCACCCAAGATAACACTATTACTTTTCCAAATACTACTGGAACAGTAGCTCTAACTAGCGACATTCCGTCTGGCGAGATAGCAGTTGATTCGGTAGACTTTGATTTAACTGAGCCCCCAAGCTTAGTTAATGGTCGTCTTGCATATGATGTAGACAAAGACACTCTTATCTTTCAATCTGAGCATGGAGAGATTGCTATTGGTGAAACTTACAAACCAGTCTACAACGCAACTGGGTCGACCATTTCAAAGGGTGCTGTTCTAAAGGCCACAGGTGTACAAGGAGAAAGGTTTACTGTAGGACTGTTTGATGCATCGTCAGGAGTTGATGAGGAGCTGTATTTAATTGGGGTAGCTCAATCAGATATCCCAGATGCAACAGAAGGAGTTGTAGTTAGTCAAGGGTATGTAAAACACTTAAACACAAGCA
>Ga0196905_1000168_pt1 | contig 25924 bp, 51 predicted proteins | sample CB_VirMetaG_3_FD_169098 | JGI IMG/M metagenome (GOLD analysis project Ga0196905, IMG submission 169098) | Freshwater to marine saline gradient viral communities from Chesapeake Bay - CB_1508_1S Viral MetaG (v3) (version 3) | ecosystem: Environmental > Aquatic > Marine > Coastal | place: USA... | reverse complement strand
ATGGTACGTTACATTACCTGTCTCAACCATCCGGTTCGTAAGTTCCATTACGTCCAGAAAATGCAGTTCTTCATTGGTGATATTCAGAGCTTCGTTCAGAATTTCACGCTGATCCAGGAAAGGGATCGTGCTTACATAGGTCTTATTGATTGTTCCTAGTGCCATTGTTTCATTTGGTTTTTAGTTTCACATCTAGCCCTTGTTTAGTTTTGTGGCGAATAGCTTGTGAAACGGGTCTTCGTATTGTTTACTTGTCGGGCCTGAATGCGTCTGAGAAGGATTCTCAATCTCTTTCAATACTTTAGCCTGGCCCAATTCTTTGCCGTGAGCGACCAACAGTTTGATGAACTTGTCTGGGTCACGCGCAAACGAGGCGACCTGGTAAAATCTTTGAAGGTCAGGACCATTCTCTGTATTGAAGAGTTCAAAAAACTTCTGGCTATTCACGGCCATGTCAACGAGTTCTTCGGGACTTTCAACTTCAAGGTTAAACTTCTCATCATCGACTGTCGGGATGATGAAAGTTTTCTTCTCAAGAAGTTCTTTCGTCTGCGGACTCGTCTTGAGTTTTTGCTCAAACTCTTTGAATTGCGCCATGATTTCTTCTTCAGTCGGACCCTCTGGCTTCGGAGATTCTTGCGTTTCGCTTTCCTGTTTTAGCGGCCCTGGCTGTAGATATGGCTTCAATTTCTCTTCGTACTCACTTCGGATCGCTTCGGCGGCTTTTGCCATTCTGAGTTTACCCACAGATATTTCATCTTCTTCGTAGGACTCTGGATCGAGTTTGTACTTATCAATTACTTCGTCTTTGTAAAGTCTTTCAAGATCTTTCCCTGATACGCCGTACTCATCCTTCAGCTTTTTGCGGAACAACTGCTCAGGAGTCATCTCCTTTAAGTTGACTGTCTTAGCTTCCAGGTACGGGGTAATATCGTGACCGGCCTTTATCCTCTCGAAAAGACCTCTACTCCATTCATCAGGAAATTCTGGCTCAGGAGTCTTGCTTTCAAGTTCCTGGTATTTAGTGTACAAGTCCTCTATTGATTGGAACTTGTTTTTTGTTAAGTTGCTTACGGTCGTCGCAAGGTCAACAGGTGGTGCCTCTACCTGCTCAAGTGGTGCTGTCTCCTCGACTGGAGTAGTCGCCGCTTCTGTCTCTTCTGCCACTGGTTGCTCAACTACTGCTTGTTGTTCCGGCTCTGTTGCCGGAGTTTCTACTTGATCTCCTGTTACTGCTTTCTTAACTAAATCTATAAATGCCATAGCTTGGTTTGTTTTTTTCAAAATTATGTTAAAACATTCTGTTTATTGTAAAATAGGCCGAAATCAATCGCCCTTTCGTTCCTCGATGTATTCCTTACTTTCTGCTGAGATAACCTTTTCACTTACCCTTGCTTCTGCCGAGATGTCTGCTACCTGGATTCTAGACTCGGCATCGATACCAGCCTCTTGCAGTCTGCCCTCAATCTCTGCTTGCAGGTTCCTTAGCTTCAGGTCGTACTCTAATTGCAGCGTCTTTCTCTTTTCTTCCTCTGCTACCATTGCCGACTGTTGCTGTGCCTGTGCGTTCGCCTGTTGCAGCATCATCGACTCTTCCTGCTTTTCTTTCTTTCTTCGCTTGATCTTATACGCCAATAGTAGTTGGGCGACCTTGAAAGACTCCATGCTCTGAATGATCATCAGATCTTCAAAGTCTAGCAGGTCTTGACCGGCCATAGCCTCTGCCTGTTGGCGTAGCCGTTCTCTTTCCTGGTCTGTTGGTTTGTCTTCGATCTTGATTCCAAATTCATGAATTGAGATGTTGGGGTTCATCTTCATAAAGTCAACCGACGCTTTACCAAGGGCTTGTCTGTAGCCAGGGGCAGATCCTTTCTTGGAGATTAATTGGATTCTTTGAGCCAGCGAGTCACATAGCCTTTCGAAGATGTTGCGCTCCATATCTACCACAGCGTATAGAGAGTTGTTAGTGCCTTCATTGGCCATGTTTGCGACGGTGGTCAAAGTCCTGCTGTCGGGCGTAGATCCGTCCGTGAACTCATTAAGGCCGGTGATGTCCCTAAGCTTATTGATAAGGAACTCAATTGTTTGCGACCAACGGATGACTTCATCCCCTACCCCGCCAGTCAGTTCCTCGATTGGTTTGTAGTTAGTCATATTACCTGCTGGGTCCATCTTCCTATATACGAGCGTACCCTTCTGATAGTATAGATCAAGGATGGATGCAGGAGATAGCGTTGTTCCTCCTTTGCCTAGTGCGACATCTTCCAACGCGCCAATTTCAATTGCAATACCCTTGGGCCGTGCCTCAGCAATAGTTTGCTGCAACTTGTACCAGGCTATCTGTAGTTCGTCGATTACCGGGATGCACTGCTCAGTAATACCAACCACACGCATGTCATAAAAGTCAATCGCGCCAATATGGTAACTGGAAGTAGTATCCATCAACTTTGATTTTGCTCGCTTCATGTCCGTACATAGGCCGTAATTGAACAGGTAGTCTGTTCCTTCAATCCAGCAAGCCTTGTACAGTACCTTGTACGCTGTACGGTTGTATTCATACTTCGAGTTGGTCATATTTGCCTTTCCGTACTTGGTTCGGCTTACGCGCTTATTGCCGCGTTTGTCGTAACCAGTTTGGTGGACCATCTCGTTTACCGAGAAAAACTCCAGGTCGATAATCCTAACCTTTACGTCATCGTATCCCCTTGAAAAGTTGGAGTGGAATGGACGGATGCTGTTTTTGCCGTGACGACCGGCCACGTTATTGGCAATGTCCTCGTATTGCTTCTCCGAGAACTGATCACCAGCCCATTGCTTCAGGTCAGAGATACTCAGCTCTAGCACCTCCCCTATGTATTGCAGGTCCGTGAAGTCGTCACGGTTGCAACGGCTGATTACGATATTGGTGGGGTCTACCTGCCGAACTTTGATCGCTCCGTTAGAGTCTACATATTCTTTGTAGCCTCCGATACCATAGTCGAACAGAGTTTGCTTTACGTTCTTGCGGATATTTTTGTAGTTGTTTTGCTCAAGCACCAGGTTGATCCACTGCTCCATCTCAACAGCCATCTGGTGCTTGTATGTGTACATACGCTGCAACTCCAGTTCTTCGTAGTCGGCTGGATCATCTTCTCTCTTGGCGACAGGAGTCATCTCGGATAATCCTGGGGCGACCTTCTCGATCTCTTGTCTTACTTTAAGCCTTGCTTTCTTGTCTTGGAAAACCTCTTCAATCTCAGACTGAGCGAGAGGATCTATTGGAGTGGCATTAACATTGAAGTCCATTTTCTTTAGTCGGCTCATTGCAAGCCTACGGAACTTCGGGAAGATGGGTAGTACATCCCAGTTGATGTTCAGCCAGGAAGTATCGTCTTTCTCGTCGATACCCATCAGCGGCTTGTATCCATTAATACTTTGCTTTCCCTGAGCATAGTCCATTATCTCTGCATACTTGCGCCGCTTATCATAGAAAGATCCAAAGGAGTATTTATTGAAAGTCGTCCATACTGCTTTACAGTACTGGAGTATCCATTCCTTGTCTTTCCGTTTCGGATCGATCAAATGTGACGGGAAGGTTGTCTCGTCGTAAGTTTTTTTCATCTGGTTCTTCGTCGCTTAAAGAGACTTTCTAAGCCTCCTGATTTTTCTATGGTCGTTGCAGACCTAATGAACATCTTCTTGTCTGCTATTAACGCATATCCGAATGCCATCGTAGCATCCGATTTTGTTGTATTGCTAATGTCAAAATTGATTAAGTCTTTTAGTAGCTCAGGAAAGTATATCTTATTTACGTGCTCCAATATGTATTCTTCCAGGTGCTCGGCCAACATCTGATGTGTCTGCTGAGAACCCGGAATACCAGGAGCCTTTCTTCCAGGCAGCGTTATCAGGAATCCCTTGTACCCTCTAGCGTCAAAGTAGGATTCCATGCCTGGTTTATTGTTTTCAAATAGTATTGGCGATCCGTAGTACGCTGCTGCTTTCAGCATGTCCTCGTAAAATATCCTCGCCATCTTAGGGCGATGAATGTACTCCATGACTGGGGAGTAGCTTAACTCGTCCGATGGATCGAACTTTCTGAATATGTACCCTGATCCATCTGATCGCCTGTTGTCTACCGTGACATTGTGATCGAACGGGTCAACACCCATAACAAATTTTGTCTTCTGGTTTGGGTAGTAGGACGCGCCAACTTTTTTAGCGTTTATCACTCCTTCAGTAGACTCGTATAGCAACCTAACCTTGAAGCGTCCCTTCTTGGTTGGTTGCCAAACAACTGCCGTATCTTTCATTCCGTCTTTCCAAACAAAGTTTCCGATGTCGTACAAGTTGTCCTGCCATGACAATTCATCCAGCCGGTGATTTAAAGCAAAGGAGTCAAACAAAGAATCCCGTCCACTAACCCTGAAAGCCTCTTCCATAGTTAGTGGCTCTTTTCTCACGTAGCTGTAGTATTCGGTCAAGTCATCTTTATAACTTTCCCTTTCGGCCAGGATAAAATCTCGGTTCTTTTCTGTGTCACAGTATCCGTACCGATCCCTATTCCTGGCTTCATCGCTTCTAAGGAAGTATCTATACAATCCAGTTTTCGTTCTTCCAGTTACTTCATTCCGATCCTCTGGATTAGAGTCTTCCCAGAATTTTATGTAATCATCAATAGCTCCCTCAATCTCCTCTACAGTTGAAGTGTTAAGAACTTTGCCTATGAAGTTGCCATTATCGTCTGTACAGCAAAGTCTAACTACACGGTGCCTCTCTCGTATGTCAACATCTTTTGTTTTAAAGATTTCATCTCCAACATAACGTTGTAATTTCTGACCGTCATAAGCAACGTCTTTGCTAGATCTCCAGTCTAACGTACCTCCTAGTTCCGGCTTCTTGTCCTGCTTCTTACTCCCTCGGTACGGAGTATTGACAAACCTTAGTTCCGACTTTGGTTCTCGTCCACCACTTAGGTCGTATGTTGGTTTGAAAAAGTCTGGTAGCTTTTTAAATGCCCTCATTACTCCATCTCTCCACACCGTCTTCTTCGCATCCTCCTCAGTCTTGCTTTGAATACCAGCATTCACTTCCAGTGCTCTGGTCGCCAAGTCTAGTAAGAACGCTACACTTTTGGCGGTCTTGCCAGATCTTCTCTTTGTGACTAGAAGAACACCCAGACTCCTTGGGTCATTAATAGAGTACTCCAAAAAATAAAAGAACTTTCGATCACTGTCGTAGAAGCTCGGATAACCGCCATTCCCTTCCGCAGCAATATAGATCCAGTCAAGGTAGAAACAATGCAGCGGAGATACATACACCGGCTTACCATTGTTCTTGAACCAGCATCCGCATAATCGCCGATCCCACGCTTGTCGTCTTACCGATTCAAGCACAGGATCGTAGTACTCTGGATCTAGCTTCTGTCTCCTTTCTTCTTCTTTACGGAGGTCGCTCCAATCTTCGGGTAACGACATCCTCTCCCAGTACTGCTCCTTCTTTACGTTACTCCTGGATAAAACCCCACGATGCTCAAGCTCCTGCGTGATCGGATTCCACACATATCCAACTGGTGGTATGTTTACCTTTAATCCCTGTATCGTTTCTGTCGATCCTCCTTTAAACTTTCTATACATGCTTGGCTATCGCTTCTGGCGAAAACCTTATACGATCTGATTTCTCCTGTAGTTCAACATCACCCATGTAGAAAGTTCGCTTGTAGTCTTTCAGTCTCGAATGTATCTCATCACAGAACCCAAGAAGTTTTTCCTTCTTCTCAAGTGCTGTGATCTCATCCTTATCCTTGTCGTCCTCTACCGGGCTGAGTATCCGCTTCAGATTCTCGTAGAAGGTTTCCTCGTTCATCGTAATCAATGACCACTCGTAACTCCCCTGGTAACGTAGCATTGCATGGATCGCACTGACTACCTTTTCATCATCGAGAGAAACAGGGCCATCAACCCCAGCCATCTTTGCGGCTCGTTCCTTACGCTCGTTCAAGTCTCTGGATCGCTTAACGACCGGACTGTTCGAGTCGTAGACATAAGCCAAATACTTGATGGTTTCCTGGGGCAGTTCTTTTAACTCGTCTATATCTTTTACTCCTTCCGCTTTTGTGACATCCTTGACACCATTCACCTTGAATGTCATGTCCTGGAAGTCTCTCTTGTCAAAGATCATTTCGTGCATGATACAACTTATTTGGCTCTTGGAAAGAAAATGTGCCGAAATCGACCCCTCTTTAATTCCTTTAATTTTTTACTGTACTCCTGGTATATCTCTTCGTATGTGTAGTCTGGATGTTGGTGCTTCTTTGCTTCCAGTTCTTCTACTGCCTCTTCTCCGTATTTGTATCTTAGTTTTTCTATGTACGTTGCAAGGTTGCCGTCTTTGGTTCTGTTGCATGTCTTGCATTGTGGATGGTTATTGATGAGGTCGAACATGGTTGATTTATACCTACGGTCTATGTAGTGGCCACAGTCCATGTTGTCGTAAAAGTCGGAAGTGTTGCAGGTAAAACAATCACAGATCCCTGAGTCGTTTGATGCTTCTAACTTTACCCATAGCGAGAATACTTCCCATGCCTTTCGTTCTTTTGACTTCTTCAATTCTTCTGCGTTTAGTTCTTGATATTGCGTGGATGGATGCAAGCGGAACGGTAGTTTAATACCGATCTGCTCTTGTGTCTCAAAGTTGCGCACCAATAATTTAGACTGATCCCAACTTCCAGGGCGCGACTTTGGCTTGGACCACTTATCAAAGTAGCAAATCGTTTCGTATAGCCGGTCGCCTACTATGTATCCTGCTTTCATATCATCGGGAAAAAATGAGCTTCTTTGCCGCCGACCACAACTCCACACCCAAGGGTGCCTGACTGTGGAGATTGCTTTGCATAGGAGAATACATACTGACTTTCGTCCACTCCACAGCCTACGTTCAACCCAAAGACAGTACCGCCAAACGAAGTATCGTACTTGACACCTCCGTATAAATGCGTGTGTCCTTGAACCACGCTTTGTCTTGCGGCGATGGCATTGTTGATTGCCGCGTCCCGACCTCCTTTTGCCCCATGTCCATGAATGTACAACACCCCGTCGATCTCCAAATTCTGGTGCACCGTCCATGTATCCGGGAACCCGAATGCCTCATTGATTGTCTTTTGTAATCTGGATGGGATGAGTCCGTAGTTGTACCGGCGCATCAATCTAGCTTCATGGTTCCCGATCAGGATCTTCATTTCAGGGAACACCTCTTGCCATTTTTCTTTAGACTCCATCGCCTTGTTGATCTCCTCATTCCCACTCATTGCGTTCGCAGATGTTGGATGAAAGCTAAGGAAGTAGAAGTCAAACATATCTCCAATTTGAACCACTTGGTCCACTCGGTGCGCGTCGAAGATGTCCTTGCAGAAGTCCAGATAGTCGGGGTGCTCAAACGGAAAGTGAGTATCAGCTATGATACCCACAACGTTGCTATCCTTAATCCTCTGCTGTCGGTTAAACTCCGCAGGGTTCAGTCTCGGTTTGTGTATCGTCATGGTTCTCTGTTAGCGCGTACCCCAGTTCCATGTAGTTCATCAGATCTGAGAAACGATTGATCATGGGTTCTGACGGATCAATGTCTTTACCGTCCATGTAATTGTATACGGCCACCAGTTGCTTGGCAACCATTATCTTCCACACTTCATACGGCGTACATCCAGCGACTTGTGCTTGCTTCTCAAAAAACTCAAGTACGTTCTCGTCACTGGCGTAGCTGTACAGCTTGTCGTCACGTATATCGATACGGTAGTCGTGTAAGTGCTTTGCTATCGTTCTGAATTTGTCTATGTTCATTTGCCGTAGAATCCTTTTGAGAACTCATCAAACATATCAATGAAGTTGTTCTCGTCGTAACAAGAGTGGACTTCTAGTTTGTGAAATCCTTTAACAGTTTTTTCTAAATGCTTTTCCAGTCCGGCCATTGCTTCGAACTTGGAACCTTTGTTCCTCGCTCGCATTTTGCCAGACTTTAAAGTATTGCCTTGGTTGTCTCTGGCTGTGTATGAGATTATGTAGTTCATCAATGCTTATTTATGGTTACAAATCCGGCACCGGGAGATAACACTTCAAATTCTTTTATTTCATACCATCCATATTGCTGGTCTTTCAACATCTCTTTGATCCTGTACTCTGCATAGTGCTTGTTAGAGTGAACTTCTACGATGCAGTCTTTTAGGGTTGCTTCTTTGTCAATCACCACATTCACCTTCCTTAATGGCATCGTCTTGTCGTAAAACAAATCCCTTTCCTTCCTCCACGAATCAGCCCAAAGTTTTACATTCTCTATCGTAGCTTTATTGTCTACAGCGTTGCGCTCTATTGTCTGTATTAGTTCTTCGAATATGTCTTTCATTTCTTTAGTTTATCTTTTATTAGAAATATTGTTCCGGCGATGGTCGCTGCAAGGTTTGCGATTAATCTGATCATGGTTCTTTATTTACAAACCGAAGCATATCTATGTATACAGCCATGTCTTCAATCCTGGAATTTTCGTATAAAACTTCATTTGTGTCTCTGTCTATTAACACCATAGTTATAGGATTGACCTTTCCATCTACCCTTTCTGCAACATAGAAGCATACAGCCCTAAGTGGCGGCAAGTCGCCAGCCGTTGGATGAGAGCACCACCTGGTCATTGAATCATTTACGTACCATTCAAAACCTTTATCATTTATAAAATCTGGCTTCCCGCCATTATCCCAAGGGAATAATTTCAAAGTCATACCTTTAACATTATATCGTCCTGGTAAATAACTTCATACCACTCGTCGTTCACTTTCTGCCGTTCGGCGTACTTAGTATCGTATACCACCTCATCACCCGGTTCCACTCCAATTTCAGCTTCATCCTTGAACGGCTTGCCGATCCACTTAACAATCCCCCGGTTGGTCTTCTTTGTGAAGTCGTCCGGTATAATGAGGTGATCTGACTTGGCGATCTTTTCTTTGATCGGTTCAACAAACACGAAGGAACCAATCGGGATTACCTGTCCGTCCACTTCCCTGGCAAAGATGTCCGAGTATGGGATCGCCTGGAACATACCGTCTTCGTTGTAGATCCGGTTCTCTATCCGGTCTATGGCCGAGTAGCGGAAGTGGATCTTGTCACCTACCTCTACTTCAGGCACGATGTCAGCCACCGTCCTCATCTGCTCCCTGTTTCCTTTTCTTACTACCACCGGAACCATCATCGACTTGGTTAACTTCCAGGGAGTAGCCGCCACAATACCGTATGTCCTGATCGCATCAGCATCCGTTTCTGTGTTTGGATCGTTCGGGTCGATAGCCATAGTAGGTACGTAAAACGTCATGCCAGACTTGGTGGTGAACGTATCGTCCCTGGTCTTATCCAATTCTATCAATACGTGGTTCGCTGTTGTCTTCATGTTTCTCTTTTAACGTTCTTGCAATACCCAGGAGCCGCTTAATTACGTCCATTGATGTATGACCATCCCACTTGCCTCTCTCGATCTCAGGGGCCGCTACAATGTCCCACAGGGCATCTGGCATTTTGTAGGTAATCTCCTTTCCGATACCGGCAATGAACCAGCCTTTGTATTCTTCTCCGTTACTTTGCTTCCAGGACTTCCACGCTTCGATGTCTGAGTCTGACGCGGCAATTTGGTTTAAGAGCACGATGAAGAGTGCGTGACGGTGCATGTATAATTCGTCGAACGTATGGTATCCGTCGCTGATCTTGCCCTTCTTTGGGTGCTTCTTGATCTTTCTGTTTAGTACGTCTGTAGTCATGCCTCTACGATTTCTTCGTCACCATTAATTAATTCAAGCCAACTGTTTACCATGAACTTTGCCTTATCCTTATGTTCTTCGGGAACCATATCGAGCGAAGACAAATGTTTGTTTTCCATTGCGTATTCGTAGCACTCGTCATAGTTGCCGGAATTATAATCAATGTAGTAGTCAATGTGATCAGGGCTATAATAAATAAGTTTGTTAAACAATGCTGCTTGCTCCACAGTAAGTTCCCTGTATAGTTTATACATGTAGGCATCTTTCTCGTGCTGTCCTTTTTCATTTGTGATGCCAATCTTAGCCAACTGCTCATCAGTCAATTTCTCCTTCATTAATTCTTTCGTGTTCATGCTGCTTTAATTTCGTAGTCTTGGTTATAAATAAGATTCAGTTCCGGTCCTTCCACTGAGATGTGGAACTTGTCAATGTAGTTGGTGTGTGTGTCGATCACAACTTTCAGTGCTGCTTCCCACTGGCTTCTAGGCACCAATACCGCATCATGCTTGCCGATATGGAAAATGCCCATGTCTTCCAGTTGTTTCTTCACCTGTGACCATATACCACTCTCTGCTCTCTGTAGAGCAATAGCATAGTGGTTGTATCCAAACATGTGTTTGAAGTCGTCAATCTGTTTTTTCATCTCTGGATCAAATACATTTAGCAGATGACCCCACTCATTATCGAAGTTCTTTGAGAAAATTGACATGAAGAAGATCTTTTTTGCCTCATCTCGCGTTATTTCTCTCCCTCTTGAAGCTAATATTCGCATTATCTCTTCGTAAAATCCTCCTGAGTCTACTGCCTCTGCGAATGCTCCTCGCACAATAGGGGGTATAGTTAGTAGAAAGGAGCAGTAGATAGACAATAGAGGTATACTATTAATGAGGTACGGTAAGTGTTTAGCTAGAGTAGCTTGGTATGAAATACCATCTATGTTTATTAGATCTTCATTGTTGTATTTATAGAGAGTCAGCAAAGGTTTAGGCATTAGCGTTAAGTTGTTAAACGTCCTGCCATTCTTCATTGAAGACTTGTAGATGTAGTGGCCCTCTTCCATTGCGATCACTTTCTGCAACCATGTAGCATGGATCTCTCTGCTCTTGTCTTCAATGAAAGAATTACCCGCGTAATATTTGTTCCTAAAGTAGTACACCTTTATCTGGTCAACCACCTTGGCAAACTTCTCTTTACCGTAGTAGTAGGTCTTGCCGCTGCCCATGTACGTCAAAGCAAAAAAGTCTCGCTTCACTTCGTTTCCGTTCATCTTAACCACTCCGTCCTCCACGTAAACTCTCTTCGCTCTCTTGCTGATTGCTTCAACAGAGGTGTGCTCGTTGATCAGTTTGATCGCTTCCTCTATATTGGGGCGTGAAACCTTTGCCAATTCTCCAAAGTATTCTCCATCTGGCTTATTGTACTTCCTGTGCCACTTCAAGATCTTAGCCTCTTCCTCTGGCGTGACCATAGACCTGTACCCGTATGCCAGCTTGCCGACCTCAAATTGGCGCAACACCTCGATCTTGCCTTCTTCTTCTAACTGTCTGATTATTTTCTGATAGGATGGGAATTTCTTCTTGAGGAGTTTTGACGAGATCCTGACAAACCCCTTCTGAGTACGCGGACCTCTGAAGCTTATGATCAGGGCAAGAACCCTTTTCATATCAGCCTTGAATTTCTTCTCGGCCTTGAGCTTGCGTTGAAGCCCGTTATGTCTTAGATGATCATATTTGTCAGGCATTACACTTATTTAAAAAAGCCCCAGGAAAAGTGCGAAACCCAGGGCACCGGTTTTGTGTAAAAGAATTACGTTGCAATTTACAACCTTTGTCGCAAAACAACGCAAAATAAAATCCAATCAATGTCTCTTTCAAAAAACACCCAGCCCCCGAAGGGACCAGGCACGTTTTACAACACCCATTGTGTCCCTACAAAGATAAGAAAACTTTTCAAAAAAAAGAAATTATTTTACCATTAATGTTGCTTTTTACAACAAAGTTATTTACTTTTGTTCCTGAGTGGTCGCCAACCCTTTACAGGCTAGCAATGATCTGTCCCGACTGGTGGCCACTCTTCTTGGAAATTGTTTTTGTTTTTATTTCAATGAGTGGTCCGTCGGTATATCGTGTTATCATTCGTGGAATTGCTTTTTAACATACCACTCTTTTCAAATTATAACCATGAAACACTACATCAGATTAACTTCAAACGGTACTTACTACTCCTTCTATTGTTGCGTATTCGAAGACGACGGATATACCCTTACCATCACCGATCACAACAATAAGGGAGAGGTAACATCGATCCATTCTTTCAACTGGGATACGATCACGATGTTTCGTAAGTTCCCACACAACCCCCACTATGGCAAAGAAAGAAGAGAAATGGATCAGTCTGCCGGAAGCCACCAAGATGACGGGCCAAACCAGGCACAAAGTACAGAAATGGGCCGAGGAAGCGGAGGACATGGGCCTGTCAGAAAAGCGTGGCAAGCACTGGTATCTTTCCTGGACATTGATAAAAGTCGCCAAAAAGTTTAAGCTATGGATGATTATAGCGATCTGTTTGATGGCCCTATTAATGCCGAGGTGCCTGAATTGACTGTAAAGCCTGACGATACTTTTCTTTTAAACGTAGAAGATGAAACGTACATAGTTTCGGTTGAGACTGTGATCGGCAAACAAAAAACAAGTATCTTTGCACCTGTTGTATATTACAACAATATTCCACAATACTACCCAGTAGATTTCGTAAGTGAAAGTAGGGGTCGCTTGATAAAGTTTTTGCACCACTTCAATATCCCTTACGATGACATTCTACGAAAGGTAGATAAGTTTTAATAACAAATTGTAACCATGAAAAACGCAGTAACAAAAGCTTGGGCTTTTGGCTGCTTCCTACTTTTCGCCAATCTCGGAGGCTTGAAATACTCCCCCATCCTGATTGAAGCGAAGATTGACTGGTACGAACCTATCGACGAATACACATATGAGCCGGATGTTGAAGTTCCGATCTTTGTAAAAGTCGAAGTTGACGACACCCCGGATCTCAAGTCTCTAATGAGGGACAGTAGATTCGTCACCTATATAGAAAAGTATCGCGAAGCAGCCGAAGGACACCGCATCCCAGCCGGCATCAAGCTTGCCCAGGGACTCCTTGAGAGTGACGCTGGCAATAGCAAATTGGCGCGGGAAACGAACAACCACTTTGGAATCAAGTGCTTCTCCAAGAGATGCCACAAGGGTCACTGTTTTAACTACACAGACGACTCTCACAAGGACTTCTTCAGGAAGTACAAAGATCCAAAAGAATCCTTTCGGGATCACGACGAAGTATTTAAGAAGGAGAACTACAACGAACTACTTTCTTTCCCTTACTCGGACGCGCCAATTAAGAGAGAGTACCGTCCATACAAAGAGAAGAAGAAAGTAGACTGGTATGGGACGGCCTTAGTGCCTGGTAGAACTTACACTTTCACTGGCAAGGAATGGTGGGCGATCCACTTGTGCGCCTCTGGGTATGCAACGTCAACCACCTATGCCACGAAGATCGACAAACTCATTAAACTGTACGACTTATGAACATCCAATACGTGTTTGAGAACCTGGGAGGTTTGATTTTCTGTATCGGATTTGTCATTGTGCCGTTTGATCCTGAGACTGGTGCTCATTCAGTCCTTATTGGCGCGGGAGTTTCCGGGATGGGCCACTACGGTAGTAAGTTTTTTGAAGATGTCGCAACAGAAATTCGGTGGCTTTTTCGCCGGAAGCCAGGGCCGTAATGAGAGGCGGCTATATAACTGGATGGAGGTCGGTAGTTTTAATTGGTTAAAATACGGTGCGCAACTGGGCTGCGGGTTCGAATCCCGCCCGACTACAACCCAGACTCCTCCCTGCCTTTATGGTAAGCGGATATGGGTGACACTACGGAAAGACGAGTAGGCAAGGCGGTAAGCCGTTATGAGGGTATGACGAAACATGCCGAACCCGCCCTAGAAAACACAGGCCATGTTGGTGTGGCCACACTGGTCGGTATGCAAGTGGCTAAAGCAAGGTGTCTGTAAAACATCTGTCATCGACTTCGTAGGTTCAAATCCTACCCGGCCAACTAACTTTAAAACAGCAACAGATGGACTACACGAAATACAGCATGAAGGATTTGAACGATCTCCAGACGTACATTGAGACATTGAAGCGTAATACGAACAATGAAGAGATGAAGAAGCAATATTCTGAAACCTTATCTGAAATCCGGGCGGCAAAAGCAGCCATCCGTAAAAGCCATTCTAATGACCTACCTGCTAATTATTCTTGTATTCGCCCTGGTCGTTGGGCCGATAGCTAAAGCCATTTTCATGGCTCCCACCAAAGGGGATGATTACAACCCCAGTCGTCACCGAGGTCGAAAGTCAAAGATGCGCACCAATATCCTGTCGAAAACATCTGAAAAAAAGTTTAGAATGTAGTTGTAATTTACAACATTAAATCGTATATTGCATGAAAGTTATTTACGACGACAACACAGGGAAGTTCTTTATCAAACCCGATAACTACTCTCCAGGAGCTACCCTTCTTAGTGACGATAAAATTATTAAACGACCGGCCTCCAGAGTAGTCTATGAAGGATCACTCTATGAGTGCAAGGATTACATTAAAACCTATGACAGTCTCACGAAAAAGTAAAGGAGTAATTGAGGATTTAGTAGTTGCAGTATCTCTCCTGTTGCTCGCCTCCTGCTCTGATCTCTGGTGTGCCGATGGGCCAATTTTCAACTACGAATATGTATGCCACTCGCAAGATTTTGGAGTATACCGTGTCGGTGGGTTCTCCGACAAAGATTTACTATCTGTATCCAGGCTAAAGTCAAACTTTGAGCGCGGATACTACTCTTGCGACGGTGACAGTGTAAGTGTGATCATCCGCAGAGCACCTGCCTGTCATACAGAGCACTACGACATTTTGAAAAGTAACCCTATGGACACTATAACCCTGATCAGATGAAAGTTATCACCGTAGAGAAAGGCGACCAGGTTGAGGTCGTTATTAAAGAAGGAGATAAGTATATCGCCTGTGGAAAGGCGCACAATACCCGTGAAGAGGCCGTAGCAACTGCAAAAGAAAAACTCGCCACTGTAGCTCAAAACAGGTAGAGCAATGGTGCTCCTTGGGTTTCCGGTCGGCACTAACTAAATCAACAACCATGACACCTGAAGACAAAGTAGCAAGAGCAAAGAAGATCGAAGAAGACAAGAAGCGTAAAGCAGAAGAGAAGATCCGCAAGACAAGAGAAGCCGAGAAGCGGAGATTGTCGTACTCCAAAATTGGCGTGAAAGATGAATAACAAATACAAAGACTTAGCCGCAAAGACCTTCCTCGATTCAGGAGATCGAGAGAAGAATATCCTCCACCTGCAAGCCGGTATCCTTGGCGAGTACGGCGAGATCGTGGATGCAATGAAGAAGAAGATCTTCACGCCACAACGGTTCAAAGACAACCTGGCCGAAGAGTGGGCAGACGGCATGTGGTATATTGCTGTGTGGCATTCTGTTCTTGGTAGAGAACTATATGTAGAAGAAGTCAAGCCATTCATTGATACCGACAATAGTAATCTCAAGTTCTTGATTCATTACGCTAGTGTGATTCAGGATTGTGTAGAGAAAAGGAAGCTTGGCGTACTTACGCATTCTTGGATGGTTCTTGCTAGTATCCTAAACATTGACGCTCAAGTAGCTTTAGACGCAAACATCAAAAAACTACAGGAGCGATATGGCTAGAGTATATTACCAAATGCCCATCGGTGTCAAAGTATGGATGCCGCACAAGGACGAGTTTAACTACCCGATGAAAGGGGTGACTGTCCATTTGATTACCGGCACTTATGTTGTAAGAGAGGTTAAAGAAGAAGACGATAAAATCTTAATCTGTTTAGATCATGCGTGACCAATACATATACGTCCTAATTGTTGCGGTGATTATCCTGATCCTTGTAACTCGATGACCTTGCAACGACCGTATAAACTAATAATAGCCGGATCAAGACACTACACCAACAGAGGAGTAGTATTCGGCGCAGCAATATGGTATCTCTCCAATAAAGAGAACATTGAAATAGTAAGCGGAGGCTGTAGAGGAGTAGACAAACTAGGAGAGGAATTTGCCAGATATAAAGGATGGCCGGTAAAGTCGTTTCCGTATATCCGTGCTTTTGGCAAGGCTGGCGGTCCAGTCAGGAACAGAGACATGGCCGAATATGCGGACGGCTTACTGGCGTTCTGGGATGGGAAGAGTAGAGGAACTAAAAATATGATTGATACCGCTAAGAAGCTTGGCCTGGGCGTAAGGGTTGTGAGGATTGATCAGCCCAATAAGTTTGCGGATCTTTGGTATGCGGTAGAAAAACTTGGATTAAATGAAGATCGTTAAGTTCAACAAGTCTGGAGAAAGTTACCTGAAAGATGTACGCGCCAATAAAAAGTTTGAAGCAGCCGGACAGCCTTGGGCCATCTACAAAGGGAAGGTGTATCATTACGTCAGCGGTGCTGATACTGGATATTACTTTGGAAGCGCGACAAACGAGGGGATCATTGAATCGTTTACTAATGCGCTCGATGCCTATCATGGTTCTAAAGTAAAACAGTGGGCTAAGAAGTTGATTGACGACTGGGGAGAGAATAACTACTATCAGTATTTTAACAAAGCGTCGGGCCGCACCACCAGGCAAATTGACGCGGCAATACAGGGACTCTTCACGAACGGATGGACGCACGTATGGGATCATCACAACTCGAAGATTGCCCACGAACGCACATTCAGTATCTTTATGAGAAGGCTTGCCGAAGAGCACTCTGTTTTCGGACTCAACGTAGCCAAGGTAGTACACAACAGAGATGCAGCAGGATACCTGGCGGCGTTTGACAAGGACGATTCAGTGGAAGCGTTCTACAAAGAATACCCAGCAAAAGATTACAGCGTAAGATGGTTATAAAAATCAAAAACTACGGAGTGGCAGTAAAAGTAGAACTACCAGAAGAAACCGACGGAGAACAGTTAATGTACGCCCTTGTTGGTGCGCTGATGTCCGTAGGATGGGCAAAACAAACCATACTAAATATAATGAGAGAATACTGTGATGAAAACATACGAGATTGATACTTTATTCAGGTATGGTTCGTGAAGTATTTGTGATAATGTCAAAGGATCGTCAGTTCGTGGCAAGAGGAACTATCAAGAAGAGATACTTGGTGCACAAAGACGAACGGAGTAGTAAGCCTTTTCTGGGGACTACCTCTATTAAAGTAGCAGAGAAGTGGCTGGATATGTCTTACTATGGCCGCTACAAATTAGGGCTTGAGCCTGACGAGCCATTGAGAAACCACCTAATGATTGTTAGAGTTAAAATAGGAATACTATGCGAGTTGGAGACAAAGTAAGGATAATCAAAAATGACTCTATGCACGATTTCAACATTGGCGATGTTGTGACTATGATCTCAGTAAAAGAAACGGAAGTCATTGGTGGTGCAAAGCAATTCATTTACATGGCGCAGAAGGATACAGAGAAGTACTATGTGGCATCCTCTGACTTTGAAAAGGTAAAGTGATGTGGCTGGTAATGAAGGAACCGGGCATGTATTACATAGATGACCTGCTGATCCTTCATTGGACCCCAGTAAAAGCAATAGCCAAAAAATTCAATAACTACCAGGATGCTGAGATCGTTGCAAGTAAGTACCCTGGTGCAATAGTGATACCGGCATGAAATACGCAGCAATACTGATACTGATACCGTTCTTTTCTCTAGCGCAGAAAACGGTACCACCCCCACCGGAGATGATCATCCAGTGGGACACCATACACCAGACGATCATCTGGCATGAAGGAAACCTTAACTGCGATCACGACTGGGTATACAAGCCAACTACCGTCAACCTGCACGAAACAAGCAACAACAAAGGTATCGAACGGATCTGCCGGGATTGCTTACAGTACGAGGAGTATGTCAGGCGCATCCGCTACAAAGTGATAAAGCCGGAAGAGTCTGACTTCTACAAACTGAAAAAACTTATCGAGCAATGATTTACGTTTTACTTTATCTTATTATCGGGATCATGGTAGCCGTGGTGTTTAGAACGAAGGGAGATGTTGACGGGGTATTGTTTCTGTTCACATCATTGCTATGGCCTATTTTTTTGACCGGCCTTTTTGTTGACTTTTTAAAAGACATGTTAAAATGAAAGACTCCTGGTTTGAAAAGTTCTCGGAGGAACACCTGAAGAATATGGAAAAAGGCTAACATTGCAACGACCATGAAAGCATACATAGGAAAAGACAATACCTGGGGAGCGTTAATTACAGATGGTGGACAAGGGTTCTTGTTCACATTCACGGCTAATGGATCTGGAGGCGCATGGGACACTCTTCCGGCATTGCTTCCAGCGGTAGACATGGAAGAAGTTAGTCCGAGTAAGATGTTTGAAATACTTGGGATGGAACGGAGTGAAGCATTTAAAGCGCACCAATCTGCTTTTAATGACGCATACAACCTAGATGCCAATGAGCTAGATGAGTACAGAGAAAAGATAAGAAAGACTCGCGAGCGCATTAATAGAAACAAGAATCACTAACCTTGCAACGACCACATGCAAACCCTAGCAGTAATAACCCTGATCACGATAGCCGTCTTTGTCTTCTCCCTGAAGCTGGGTGATGCTGTCACTGAAGAGACTGGAATTGATGAATATGGTACAGTGGTGTTTCTTCTAACCTTTACATACTTCTCATCTTTCATCTCTTTATTGTTCCTTCAACTTGTTTATGGTTGAAAGTTTTCTTATCTTTGTTGTAAATTATAACGTTATGAATGTAATCGGAAACCTTGCAACGGCCAAAGGAAACTGCCTAACTCTAATGGAAAGCATAGAGGATGGAACTATAGACATGATACTGGCAGATCTGCCGTATGGGGTTACGAGAAACAAGTGGGATAGCGTGATCGACCTGGATGAACTGTGGAAGCAGTATAAGAGGATCATCAAAGACAACGGAGCGATAGTCCTCTTCGGCCAGGGAATCTTTAGCGCAAAGCTCATCCTCAGCAACGAGAAGATGTTTCGCTACTCCCTGGTGTGGCACAAGACAAATCCTTCCGGGTTCTTAAACGCCAATAGGATGCCACTGAGGGCGCACGAAGACATCCTGGTGTTCTATAAAAAGTCTCCAGTATACAATCCACAGAAGACTGATGGGCATCCGAGGAAATCCGCTTCCGCTAAAAACAGAAGAGATGCAGCGCAAAGGATAAACGATAAAGAGCATTACTCTTATGGAGCGCAACAATTAGAGAATATAAAAGACTACGACAGTACTGAGCGTTTCCCTACCTCTATCTTAACATTTAAGAAGGACATACAAAAGAGTGCGCTCCACCCCACCCAGAAGCCGGTAGCCTTGTGCGAGTATCTTGTCAGGACGTACACTGATCCTGGCGATACAGTATTGGATAATACAATGGGATCTGGCACTACCCTGATTGCCGCGTATAATACTGGTCGCAAAGCTATCGGTATGGAACTAGATGACGAGATATACAAGGTGGCCGTTGATAGGATTTCTAAACATTGTTGTAAATTGTAACGTTATGGACTACGAGAAATTCAGAGAGAAGTATGGTGATATACTTGAAGACTTTAGCGAAAGAACGGAGGAGGAGAAGGGGGCTATAATCGTCCACAGTTACTACGATCAGATCAAAGAACTGTTATTTGTGAAGGATCTGATGCGTATGAACTACCGAGAGCAAATGACAGCCATCGACAGCAGGATTAAATCGATTGAGGCCACTATGGTTAGTGAGTGGAAAGAAATACGGAAGAAATGAAATTATTCGTTAACCTTGCAACGACCTTCTGCACCCACAAACAAAGAAAAGAAGTAGTAATAGATACCATAGCAGGTATAGTATGCGAGTACGAGGAAGTATGTAAGAAGTGCGGGAAGATGACTGGGTATTGGGCGTATGGTAGCTTTATGAAAAAACCTTCTTGGTGGGATCGGATTTGGAGTAGATTACGCGTCAATAAGAAGATAAAGCCGTTTGACAAATGACTAACCTTGCAACGACCAGAGAAAACACACAAATAAACGACCAGATAAATAACCCCTAGGCAGAAGGCATAACTACTATGAAGCCAGTAGAAGAGTATATACGATGGATGCTTGCCTCGGAAGGGTGGGTAGCCGGTGAAATAGATGTCTTCTATGATGACCTCCAAAGGTTTTGGCGGTGGGAGTGTGATATAGAAAGGGCTTGATTTAGAATAATATTTGGCGTGGTTAAGTAAAACCCCGGCTTTAGAAGGACTTCGGTTTTGTGATACGCGCCAATACGGGAATAATGTTTTAAACTTTTAGAGTAACACGAAATAAATGGCATTCTTCGACTTTTATGGAGTATCAATTAATGGGGAGTATCTGACCCCAAGCAACATAACCAAGTTTGGCTTAAATAAAAAGTATAAGTCAATCATAGCTGATATATACTATTCCGGTAAAGATGGGCCAATGATTCTTCATATAAAGCGTCCAGACTTATACGCAAAGGACAATGAATATCTCCTGGAAAAAGATTACCACCTAAAAAGACCGGAAGTATGCTGGGACGAAGGAGATCTTAAAGAGGAGATTGAGTACATCAAAGCTAGGCTACCCAGGGCGCATTTTAAGCCGTTCTAAGAGGAGATAATACTTGGGATGACTACACGCCAATAAGGACACTAAAAAGGGTTATAGAGGGTTTTAATTTTGATGGAATTACAAGGAAGGAGATCTGCGAAAGTGGGTTTCCTTTCGCTGTTTATAGTGCTCTTGTTTTTCTCTGATTGCCGCTTTTGTTATTAGATTTGGCTTTGGTTGGGGGGTTGGGGTTATATCTTTACGTGGGATGCCAAGCCGTTTTTGGGAACGTGCTGGCGTAACCGGGTAGGGTGTGCATGTCAATTTTTCGTCAAAAAATACGCCTATTTTCTACGGTAGAAAGTTGACGGGCTTAAAACCTATTGATATTCAATTCTTTATGTTATGCCTCCCTTATCTTTGTGTCTTATTTTGTGGCGATCTCTATGTGGGGTGGAATTGTTAATTTGTATTTTTCGGTCACTCGTTTGTTTGTTTGGCAGGATGGAGTAAACCTACCCAGCATATAACCAAATTAGTGACAAATAAAAAAGTATAATCAAATTAATTACATTGAAGATCCAACCTACTTAGTGTATATTTTACACTAACTACCTTAGTGCACAAACCAAACTAACTAATCTACTTAGTTTAACATCTAAACTAACTATTCTACCTTATATATATATGTATTATAAATTTACTCCATCCTGGCATTTTCCTATTTATTTTTACTTTTCTGTTGTGTATATCAGAAATAATTCTTATTATTGTGGTGTTATTAATTACATCACTATTTAAATCTAATAAAATGACTACTAGAACAATGAAATTGGAATTTGACTGTCTGTGCTGGGATGGAGATAAGAGTCAGCCGGCGGATCTTAAATTAAACATGGTATTAGCTATGATTAAAGATGATTATTGGGCATGGGAGCCCGCAATAATAATCTTGACCAAGACGTTTCACAGGACAGCTCAAGAATCTGTTTTAGCTGTTGCAAAAGATCCCAAATCAAGGTTTAACCTTGAGTCAGCTTTGGGATAGCATTAGGCCGTTGCAAGGTCACAAAATAGCCTCAACCGTAAAAAGTTGGGGCTATTTTGTTTCTAGGATGTTTCAACCCCAGGGAATAGCCTCAACCGTAAAAAGTTGGGGCTATTTTGTTTCTAGGATGTTTCAACCCCAGGGAATAGCCTCAACCGTAAAAAGTTGGGGCTATTTTGTTTTTACTCCATCCTGGCATTTTCCTATTTATTTTTACTTTTCTATTGTGTATATCAAATAAAAGTCTTATTATTGTGGTGTTATTTATTACATCACTATTTAAAAAATTAAACAGATGGTAAAATACTTCAAAACGCCGATTTACGTCGGCAAAAACGAACAAGGATCTTTATTTGTCCACAAAGTGGACACAAATGATCCTTATGGTCCAACAGCATATGGGCATACCAAGAATAAAGACGGAAAAATAGTTATGAACTGGTCCGTGGATCTGGCAAAAGCCAATTTACCGACCAATTGGAAACAATGGGAATAAACTGCAAGGTCACAAAAAAGCCTCAACCGTAAAAAGTTGGGGCTTTTTTGTTTCTAGGACGTTTAAATCCAAAAAAGCCTCAACCGTAAAAAGTTGGGGCCTTTTTGTTTCTACCCTATTTCAGGTATTTTTTACTTTTCTATTGTGTATGTCAGAAATTACCACTATTATTGTGGTGTTATTTATTATATCACTATTTAAAAAATTCAAACATGAAAATTAGTATATCTATTGACCGGTTAATTTCCCTTGGCTGGAATTTTGACCAGCATTATTATGGTTTTTTTATAAACGTTGTTAACTCCAAAGAACATTTTGAAGATATTTCCGTGGTCCACTTTTGCCTTAGTGGTTACAAGATCGAATATAATAACAGAATCGTATCCCCGTGTTTTTCCCCATACAATCTTGAATGTTTACTTAATGACGTTCGGGAGATCTTAAGCGTATCTTATATGGTTGACTGATTTGGGACGTCGCAACCTCAAAGAATAGCCTCAACCGTAAAAAGTTGGGGCCTTTTTGTTTCTACCCTATTCTGGTATTTTTTACTTTTCTTCTATTTTTAAACCTTTAAAATTTAAAACAATGAGATATTATCAAATTTTAAGTACTGACAAAAACCGTTCTTTGGGTTTTAATTACTCAACCACTACTGAGCAACCTAACAGCAATTTGGATTATAAAACGCTTGAAAGTGTTAACGGTACATTTTACAATATTGATACGCCCAAAAAGGTTATTAATATTTTAGAGTGGTCAAGGATAAATAAAGAACGTATTGTACTGGATTATGGGGATAGTGAAACAGAAAAAAGTTGGGGCGAAGTATACGATATTATTGGTTGTATTGGTAGGTCAACCGGACCTATTAAGATACCAATATTGATACATAATAAAAGATCTATTGGTGGCGGTTCTGTTTTGGACCATTGTATAGTAAGGATATTAACCGCCAAGGGTAAAAAAGTATTATACGAACATAAAAACTACCATAAATAGGGTATTTTCAAACAATTATCATTTTTCTATTGTGTATATCGTAAATTTCCCCTATCTTTGACATAAATTAAAACATCATTCTTTAAACCTTTAAATTTAAGAAAATGAAAGTTTATTGCGGAACCTACCACAAATACAATTGCGGATCTTTGGCGGGAGAGTGGATCGACTTGACCGACTTCACCGATAAGGAAGATTTTTTGGCCTATTGCGCCGAACTTCACAAAGACGAGGAAGACCCGGAGTTCATGTATCAAGACTATGAAGACATTCCGGCGGCTTTTATTTCCGAAAGCTGGGTATCTGAGATGCTTTGGGAGATGCCCGACGATATTGATATTGAGGCGTTGGGGGCTTTTATGGATAATTACGGAATTAACGCCGACGACTCGGATCTTTTCGATAAATTCGAGGAATCCTACCAGGGCAAGTGGGATTCATTCGAGCAATACGCCGAGCAATGGTTCGACGATGTTTATTTACATGACGTTCCCGATCATATCCGCTATTACATAGACTACGAAAAATTCGCACGTGACCTTGAAATGGATTACGCCTATATTGGCGGCTACGTTTTCCGGGATTTCTAAAGTGGTAATTTATGTCATTAATCTATCTGGACAGCAATTGAAAACAGATTGCAATAGATCGAATCTGGTCCAGATAGCTAACTAAAATTTATAACTATCTAAATTATAGGACTATGGAATATGAAATAAGAAGAACCTCCGACTCTTATCATTGGATCGAAGAAAGGCCATGTATAGAAGCCACAAAAAAAGTCATTGATGGGCGTACGTTTTGGACTATTGAAATAAATACCCTTGAGGAATTGAACTATTTGGCCGAAAAGTACGGTGAAATAATTATCAGCATGGGAGATACACCATCTATTGAAATTTACGACGATTATCGGGAATAGTCTGGTGATCCTCAATCAGTACTTGAAAACAAAGTACAATAGGTTGAACCTGGATTGAGGAACTAATTAAAAACAGTAAAACAATGAGAAATTTTAATGATTTGGAGTTATGGAATATGTGCGAACGATTTGTTGAATCTCCTAACCCTGGTGGCAACTGGATCCAGCAAATGAAGCATGTATATGACGCAATAAATTGCGCTGCCCGTTCGCATAATCGCTTTGATTTGCAATTAGATAGGGGCACACAATTAGATATTTTATCCGGCAGGGTTTTTTATTTGGTCAAAATGACAAACACCATCGAAGATGGGTGTGTGTGGATTGATAAGGACGGATATTACAAGTTATGTAAATAATTAAAAACAGTAAAACCATGAAAGTAAAAACAGTATTCAGAAAGTACCTAGACGGCGAAATAATCGCCCTATTCCCGGAGGAAAAATGGAATAACGAATTTCCTGCCTGTTACGCTCATATAGGGCAGCATGGCGGCGCTGATTATGCCTGGGTAGTATCAATTACCAAGCAAGCAACCAAAGCCGAATACAAAGCCTTAAAACGCGAATTAGAGAACATTGGCTACGAATTGGAAGTGATCAGCGCAAGCGACTACGCCTATAGTCAGATCCTTTGCAAAGTCAACACCAAATACGGCGCTCCAATGGGGAGAAATAATCGTTACCCAGATCCAGGCGACCTTAGAAAATACGACCGTCGCGTATATCTCGACTCAGGGGGATACGACAAAGGCGGCGCGTATTGGGGCATTGGCGAACCTTTGCGAGTTGAATTTACAGCCGATCTTTCCTTTGTTCGGTTTTATCGGGATTAATAAAGATTTCCCGGCATGGCCTAAGAGTCTACCCTTTGATGCGGATGCTGGGAACTAACTAAAATTTTGAAATGATGAAATATCAACCAAATGGCACTAAGGAAGAAGTAAAGCTCGGTATATTACACAATGCAAATGGATACTGGGTTAGTAATGAAGGAACTAATGAAGATCCCAATTTTCATGTTTGGATACCAACCATAACTCATTCAGTTTTAGATAGCGCATACGCAGATATTACACTTGCGGTTTCTAGGTGCAATTATTTAGCTAAATATAACATAAAAAAACGTGTGTACAATAAATAAAGTTGTAAATTACAACATGAATAAAAGGATATTATACACAACTGAAATAACAGCCCGCCGTAAAGCCTTTTGGAGTCTCAAAATAGACATGAAAGGTTTTACGACGGCGCATTGGCGAACCTTTGCGAGTTGAATTTACAGCCGATCTTTCCTTTGTTCGGTTTTATCGTGAAAATTAACAATTATGAGACATATAAAACTAACGGTAAAGCATAGAGACTTTACGCCTTTCAGTGAAGTATATACAGACGCAAGTGAAGTAAATTCAATCATTATGCCGTCTTGGATGGATCGAATGTTTACAGAGTGGCTAATTTATAAGGATCTTCAACATTTCAAGCTTTGCGTAAAGGTAGGCGATACCACATACTTTGCTAAGTCGAATAATTAACTTCTTTCCCGGCACGGTCCAAGAACCTACCCTTTGATGCGGATGCTGGGAACTAACTAAAATCTGAAGCCATGTATCCAAAACTTCCTAAAAGAGTATTCAACAGTCCTCTTATTGAGTTTGCAAACTTTGAAGATGGCAGCTTCGTAAACCTAATAAAGATTAATAAACCATACGCCAATGGGAATAGCTACGCCGTTTATGAAACGACCAAAAGCCCGTTTTGTAGTAACGGAATGTTCAAAACCTACGAAAAGGCAAAAGAGAAATTTGAATTAATGGTTAGGAATGGCAGCTATGTTAGTCTGCTAATGGAACGAGGATTAACCGACAAAAAAAACTTGTGTACAAGAAAACAAAGTTGTAAATTACAACATGAATAAAAGGATATTATACACAACTGAAATAACAGCCCGCCGTAAAGCCTTTTGGAGTCTCAAAATAGACATGAAAGGTTTTACGACGGCGCATTGGCGAACCTTT
>Ga0196905_1000167_pt1 | contig 25943 bp, 31 predicted proteins | sample CB_VirMetaG_3_FD_169098 | JGI IMG/M metagenome (GOLD analysis project Ga0196905, IMG submission 169098) | Freshwater to marine saline gradient viral communities from Chesapeake Bay - CB_1508_1S Viral MetaG (v3) (version 3) | ecosystem: Environmental > Aquatic > Marine > Coastal | place: USA... | reverse complement strand
GCCCTCATCCCCTCCCCATCCCATCCAAGCCTGCCACCCCTTGCCCTGTGTGTTCCACGTGGAACCTTCTTTATCAATCTCATGGCGCGTGAAATATGCCACCATGCGCTTGATGGTATCGGGGCTGAGTGTTTTACCGTTGGCCAAATCACGCGCACGCGCAATCCCTGTGGGTGTCATCCCTCGATTAGATGCAGTTTTATCTGCTCTCACCTCAAGTGCGCGTTTGGCATTGGCCTGCACACTCTTTGGGGGCTCAAATGAGATATGGCTATATTTATCAGGTATGCTGAGCTTGATTTTAATACGCTTAGCCATTGCGCCTGCTCCTCACTAGACGCTCAGCAAATGCACCAAGGCTGCCACCTGTTGATGCTGTGCGCTCACTCGCTGTACGCTGTGCCTCCTCAGGCAAATCACCTGCGCCTAGCCTCTCTCTGATAGCACGCTCGAGCTCATCATCTGGCGTGAGTATGCCTGCCTGTACAAGCTGAGGCAACATGGCCATGCTATCTGCTAAATCATCAGTATCTAGGCCTGTGTGTGTTAGGCGTGGCAATTTTGATGGGTCTATAGCGCCATAGTTCCAACGCACCAAACGACCAATAGTGCCACCCCCTCTGCGATCAATGCCACTAATCTGAGAGGCTACCAAATCACACAGATTGATAGCTGCACGTCTAAACACGCTGAGATGTATCTCACCCACTGAGCGTGCACCTGTCTCAGTGTTGCCTAGGTCTGCAAACTGAGTGAGAAAAGCAGAGGCAATCTGTGAATCACATTTATTGATGATATCTAGAGGCCCCTGTGCATAGAGGTTAGGCTGTTGAGCATATGAATCAAACTTTACTGCTGCAGTCTCTACTAAATAGCTCTGCTCTGTGCTGAGAAAAGCCTGCGCTTGTGCCTCTGCATCATCGATCATAGCAGTGATATCAGCATCAGTGAGGCCCAATGCCTCAGCCTGTGATCTGTCTACAGTAATTTTAGGCGTAGGCACTGCCCATCTATCGAGCCCCACACACATGAGATTTGATGCGCGTTGCTTGGTGCGCCACCACCACCACACAGGGCGCAACATGCCCACGCCCTCAAAGTTTGAGCCTGTTTTATTGAGGGTGAGCAATAGCAGCTTATTTGATGGTATGGGCTCAGGGGCTACTGATGAGCCCACAATATTCTGCATCACGCCATCGAGCTGCTGAGAGTCACGGCTCAGCCACCTATTATGCGCTAATGGCTCACGGTCTGCATATTGATCTAGCCAAACTCTGATGCGCCCCTCACTATCGGGCCCTACTCTATAGACCTCCTCAGCGTATCTATAACCCAAGGGGATAAACTCAAATAGATATGCGAGCTGCTCCTCAAAGCTCAGAGACATTTGCCCTGCATAGCCATCAAATCCATAGGCCTCATTTGCAAAGCGCGCTAGCTCATCAGCAATAGCATCACCCTCAATGCCAGGCTCAAAACGCCATGATGCGCTGAGCAGTGTTTGCCTCAGCATATGCCATGAGCGCCGAACAATAGGATCAGTCCTCAGCATCTCCTCAGCCTCATGCACCCATGAGAGGCCTGTGAGCTGTGGGTTTTGTTCTTTGCCTGTGATAGTGCCACCACTGAGCTGAGTGCCAGTGATACCACGCACGCCAAAGCGTGGGGCTATTGCTCTCATGTGGCGTGGGTTTCGCTCATCTATATTCATGGCATCCCTGCTCATCTATTTGCGCACTATAACTCTGTTTAGCATTTATCATATGTGAGATTATAGATTTTATCAACACCCTCTGCTAATCTCAGCATGCTCATGGTATGCAATAGAACAAACGCATTTAACCATAAACACACAGCTGGCTGTGATACAGGGGCCATGAGCATTTTATGTCCATCTCTGCACGTCAGGATGTAGGATAACCTCATCCTCTGTGGGTGGCGTTACAGGTGAGCCACTGAGCATGCTGAGCTTTTCAATGATGGTGGTTTGCAATGTCAACAAATGATCATGTTTAATCTGCATTTGAATCTGTGCATCTCTGAGCCTAGCAATAAGTGCCTCTCTATCTGAGTTAGCTGAGGCTAATTTGTCTTTAAGCTCCTCAACCTCTGAGGGGTCACGCCCTGAGGCAATGGCCATCATCGATGAGATACTGCCTGTGATCACACCTAGTATGCCAATTAACACATCACGATTCTCATCTACTATTTTTACATAGGTTAGAAATAGGATGAGGCCCACCACCATGCATAGAAATACCACACTAAACCACCACCCCCTGCGCGCTTTCTCTGTTTGCGTGAATTCTTTATGGCTCTGCATCTGTGGCTTTGGCTGTTTGTCGCTCATGGTAGCTCTGGCAATATCTCTATGATGATGTAAATGATAGGGTCTAGCCATGTTAGGCCATTCATTAACCTAGCATGAGGATCAATAATAATGGGGGCTAATATACTGATCCACCATGCAAGGATGATCAGAGCTAGGTTTTTAGTAAACCACCATAGCCATTCTCTCAATGCTCGATCTCTCAAGCGTGATCTAATTTTTTTAGGGCCTGCTAAGCGCTTCACCTTCTCAGATGATGGTGGTGGCTGTAGTGATTCAATGGTAGCCCCTACAGTATAGATAAGCTGAGGCTCACGCACACCCTTAAATCTATATTCACCTGCTAACGCATAGCGTGTGCCCTTAGGTGTAAAATTATTAGTACGCCCTTTAACAGCCCTCATGGCCTCAGCTGTGAGAAGTACCTGCCCTGCGCCACATAGGCTCATTGTGCGTGCTGCAATGTTTTTAGCTATGCCCTCAAGCTCAATGCTTTTAGCACCTGCCATCACACTCAGCTCATCCTGCTGCACCTCCACTATCACGCCATAATGCACACCAATGCGCGCATGTAGTTTGGTTTTCTCAGGTATGCTCTGCTGATAGATGAGGGCAAAATTAACAGCATCTACAGGCCTCTCAAAGCTCAGCAAAAAGCCATCAGATCTATCTATTTCTCTACCATCAAATTTGTAAACTAATGAGCGTGCTAATCTGTCATGATACTGCAGCCATTTTGCACCCTGCAGAGCTCCTGCTCTCTGCACAAATGCTGTGCTGCCTATAAGATCGAGTAATACTATAGTGAGATAGCGCTCAGTGTATTGCATCACTCACCTCAGAACAGGCTGAGCTGATCACCTGCTTTGATTGTGGGTTTCTTGTTTGTAGGTGTTGAGGGTTCATATGCACCACCTGACCAATGAGCCAACCTTGCCTGCGCAATTTCAACATACTCAAGCTCACGCTCAATGCCTAGCATATTGAACCCCTCAAGCGCAGCTGCGCAGAGTGTTGTGCCTGATCCTGCAAATGGATCAAGCACAGTTCCATCAGGTGGGGTGATGAGCCTGCAGAGATAGCGCATGAGATCAATGGGCTTTACAGTGGGGTGTGTGTTTGCCCTTGGCTGTGCGCCACTTGTGTCTGCGTAGGGATTAGCTTTTTTCATGCCATTTTCATGCAACATCACTAATCCTGCTGAGCCCTCTTTTCTACCTGTAATCTCACTGCTGCTCACTTTAGTGAGCCCCTCCAAGCCTGCTTCACGTTCTTTCTTACTAGCCTTAGTGGTATAGAAGAATCTATCAGCCCCTTTCAGCATATCAGCAGCAACCTCATCAAGCATGACGTTTGCAGGCCATCTGCCCAACTGCTCAAGCCCTGCCTGCTTTCTCAAATATGCGCTGCTTGCCCCATTGCCAACTGCAAACATACCACCATCAATTTTGTTCATACGTCCTAGATCATCTGAAGTATCAATTCTGCATGAATCTATATTAATAGCACCACAGCCATGGCTTAAAGTATTCTGAGCTACAGTGCCCTGCAGAGGTTTTCTAATTAAAATAATAGGCTCATAAGCAGGCTTGAGAGCAGTGCCCCATCCACGCCATTTTTTTGATTCTTCTTCTTTAGGCTCATATTTATCTACTTTATTAGATGTGAGTTTATTAAGCCGCTCAATATCACTGCATTGATAGCTTGATGCAGTAGGAATTGCACGCCCTCTATTAGGATGCCCATTGTGTTTATCAATGCTTAAAGCCACATTATGAGACTTTGGGAAACCACTGCTATAGAGCCAGACTAATCTATCTCTTACCTCAAATCCACTTAGCCTCAGTGAGATGCTCATCAAATCCTCAGTGCGTGAGCCACTGAAAACAAGCCCATGAGCACCAGGCTTTAACACCCTATAGACCTCACGCCATAGCATAGGATCAGGCACCCATTTATCCCAATCTTTACCCATAAAGCCTGAACATTTTGCGTTATAAGCTGAGCCACTGAGCCAAGCATTAAGGCACTCAGTCACAGCTGATGATGATGTATCACCTAGCCCATAAGGGGGATCTGTAACAAGGGCCTCGATACTATTAGACTCAAGCTCTCTGAGCTTCTCAATGCTATCACCATGAATAATCAAAATGTTCTCCTACTTGAACTGCCCACTTGCACACGCCTGCTGCCCCCGTTGCGCTTTAATCTAGGCTGATAATGTTTTGAGTCTATAATAGTGTCATGCCAGTTAAACATAATGCAGTCATATCTGAGCGCGTCTAGAGGATCCTCTCGCCCGTCCTTTTTGGGCTTTTCGTCATTATCCCATGAATAACTGAGCAGAGCTTTTCTGAGGCTGTTACCTCTGGCACGCTCACCACGTTGCCACACCTCAGCAGTGATCAGATAACGCCTAGATGAGAAAGCGCGTTTAAGGCGTTGGATGCCATTGAGGATATCTACTCTGATGGGGTCTGATGTGTTGCGTAGTGGCATGCCTAGCCCTGCAGGTGGTGGTGCTCTCATGGCTCTAAATGCTGAGGCCCCTGTTTGATCATTGCGCGCTTTGCCTGCCTTATCTGCCACCCCATCATCTAGCCATATGCGTGGCCCTGGTGCCTGTCCTTGCAGTGAGCGTGGCCATGCTATGCTGAGAATCATCTCAGCTAGTTGTGATGTAGTGACCTCAGCAGGGTTGATCTCATGGCAGATCACTGAGGCCTGCAGCCTCTCATCATAGGCCATAATTAAAACAGAGGGTTTCCTAAACCCCCAATCTATGGCAATGCGCGCAGTCATGCTCTCATTGTATTGCCAGCCTTCAATTACATGCGATTCAGTAAACTCAGAATAGATAAGGCCTGTAGGTGGTGATGGCTTATTCATCACCATAGCCTCACGCTCAGATTGTGGCAGTAGTTTAGTGGCCTCAAACCATGCCTCTGAGAGATTGGCCTGATTTACATATGAAGTGAACAATAGAGGGTCATAGCCTGCCTGCTCAGCCATCGAGCACCACCATGCATCTGCTACAGGTAGGCCCACTAAAATGAGGATAGGTGAGGGGCCTGCCCTTAAGCGTCCTAGTGCTTTGTGTGCCACCTCTGCTGTGAGGGTTTGGCACTCATCGATGAGGCACACACCGCTTGTAATGTTGAGGCCCTCCAATGGGTTATGCGTGGCCTCTCTAGTGCCAGGTCGATAATATGAGCGACACCACACTGATGAGCCTGTATATGTATCTGTCCATAGTCTCAGCGTGTGGTTATATTCCCATCCCAATGGTTCAAGCCATTTACTAATTTCAGGCATCAACACTGATGAGTAGCGTGGCGTGGTGTCTGTGATGAGCAGGCTTGAGCACCCCCTGCGCCATTTGCTCACCATCAATAGGGCAAACACTAGCGCTGATGTTTTACCGCTACCCCATCCACAGCGCGCTGATATTACCTCATCCTGTCTGATGATGCGTGCAATAATCGAGCGCTGCAGCTCATTGAGATTAATCTCACTCATCAGACTCCTCATCAATGGCATTCTGCTCAGCAATGAGCTGTTGAGCCTGTGCCACCATACTCACCACCACATCAGAGCCATCACTCTTGTTTATCGTTACGTCTAGATCTCGCTTAGCCCCAAACTCATGAGGCCATCTGCGCTCAAGCAGCCACGCAGCTGCGCGCCAGTCCTGCCTAGCCTCACCTAGTGTTTTTATTTCATTGAGCAGCACAGCCTTACTCACATCAATAGCAGCCTCAACATCAGCAGATAGCTCAGCATCCTCATCACACCATCTGTGCAGAGTTTGGCGCGCTATGCCTGCCTGAGTGCATGCAATATCTCTAGTCATGCCCTGCCTGAGGTTCATTAATATTATCTCTATCACCTCTGATGTTTTTTTGTTCCTGCTCATAATGTTCACTCAATGCTGCTATTAGTGTTTTTTCAATGTGGGTATAGAGTTCTCTGCTCTCAGCGCTCAGCTCAGCCTCATCAGCTAACCATAAGCGCCTGCGTAACTCAGCCAAGATCTGCAGAGAGGCTGATTCACTCATGCGCGCTTGCGCTTGCGCGTGAGCGTGGGCATGTGCGTGCGCGTGCGCGTGCGCGTGGGCTGTCTCTGTTTGTAATATATTACTCATCAGCATCACCTATAATAACTGGCATTTAGCTCTCTGATATGTTGCCTATTCTCAGCCCTGTATTTTTTTCCATACTCACGCCTATATTGCTGCCAATACTCAGCCCTCTCCTCAGGAGTATCACCGTGTTTGGCGTTGCGTAGTCCTCTCTGATCAGCAATGCCTAAACAAAACTGTCTTAGCGTGGTGAGGCCAAATGGTCTTTTCGTGCGTGGGTTGATCCACCCCTCAGCCTGCATAATATCAAGCACCTCATCATAGGTAGCGCCTGCCTTTTTGATCTCAATTGCGCGTTGCTCTGCTCTCTCATATGTCTCAAGTGCACCCTCACACATCCATAGGTTTTTAATAGCCTTTGATGTATAAGGGGCTAATGTTGCAGGGTTAATATATCCCTCAAATTGTAAATGCATGGCAGCCTCTGCACATGTGATGTTTTTTTGCATAGCTCTCAGCTCTCTCACTCGATGCTCTGCTTTTCTGCGTTGCTTAATCTGCGCCTCATTTAGATTCATTGTCTAGCCTCCTCTCTAGGCTTTCAATGCGTAGTATCTGCGCCTTGACGGTATCTAGTAGAATATCAATGATCTCTCTATTTTCCTGACATAATCTAGAGTCACCATATGCCCACAGCTCACCCTGCACAGCATCTCTAATATCCTCACGCCTCACAGGTTTTGAGTCGAGTTTGTGATTAAACTGATATCTAGCCTGAGATTTACAGGCCACAAAAAAGGCTGATTGAGTGTGGTACCTAAACCATCTGCTCAGCGTAGTGTTTGCCACATTGAGAACAGCAGGCAATTTGCCAGCTTTAGCAGATGCTCTGATACAATCCCCATCAGCAGGCGAGAAGCGCCTCACAGAGTTAGGGCTGAGTGCCCGCTTGTTTCCATTGACCTGCCCATAGGCAGACTTAAAGGATTTGATGAGCTCCTGCTCAAAGTCCTCAAAGCTCATCTCTCTCATGGCCTGTGGGGCTAGCCTATTGTTTATGTCCTGCAGCATCAATGGGCGCTCATCATGAGTGATATTTTTAGAGATAAGATCATCTAAAATCTGCTGATGACTCATGCCTGATTTCGAGAGCTGTGCAATGAGATCATGTATGCCCTGTATCTCATTAATGCTGCGAGATCTCACAGGCTCAACAGGTATTTGCTTGAGTGCATTGATGCGCTCATCAGCTTGATTGCCATGCAGCTCATCAGATGGCAGATGAGCCACCTGTAATAGCTGATCATATGTAAAGCGTGGGCATACATTGAGCAGATTGCTCACAGCCTCTGCATATGATGTGCCTGGTAGATCAATATCTCTAAGATGATTGATATGATTACAGGCGCATATATCATCACGCCCAATGATCACCATATAGTCATGGATGGGGCAGTTATCTAGATCAATATATAACTGCTCAATGTTCTCACCAAAATTAGCGCGGTGAAACCCAATGATAAAAATATAGGGCAGGCCTGTTTTGATGAGCTGATCAAATTGGCGCTTGAATGTTTGATTATCCTCAAAAAACATTCTGAGCATATTGCCTGCCACAGAATCACCACCATAGAGCCTGCGCCCCTTAATCTCAATGAGACAGGCCACCTGTCCTGTGGCATCAAGCTCAGCTGCATCTGCCAGAGTCATGTGCACTTTTTGGCTGATATTTCGTTGAGGAGTGAGAGGTGATTTTAATGAGCTTAACTGCTCGATCACATGGCGCTCAAATCGAGCAAACCATTTGATTTGAGATTTTTGATTTAATAGTTTACTATTCATTTGTTCATTACTCCTATGGCCTCTATGCTCGGTGTCAGCTCAGCATAGAGGCCTGTGGTTAAAGGTTAGCGTTGCCAACCTGTGTTTGATGGGTGAGGCTCACCCCATTTAGTTTGTGGCTCAGCAGGCGCAACATGCCACGGCTGAGGCTGAGGTTGTGAGCGCGGTGGCTCAGGTGGTAAAAATTGATCTGAGGTTTTGACCTCATCATCACGCTGTGAGAGGTTGCGCCATGTGAGCGCTTTAATCTCAAACATACGTTTACTCTCATACTCATATGAGCGCAGTGAGCCCTCAATATAAACGAGATTGCCCTTGCGCAGCTGCTGCACACATCGATCAGCAGAGGGCCCCCAAACTTTTACAGTGTGCCACTCTGTATCAGTCTGCCAGACTCCCTGCCTGTCTTGATAGTTTTCATTTGTGGCCATGGTGAATCTAGCATACTGCTGATTACCTGCGGCCTTTAGCTCTGGTGGCTGCCCTATGTTGCCTATCAGTGTTACTCTGTTTATTGAAGTCATTTAACTGCCTCTCTAGATCATAGATGCGCTGTGCAAAATAATCAGCTGTTACTGCTGCGGTGGGTAGGTGTCTGTTTTGATTCCAAAACGCATAGTATGTCTTGGCCTCTCTCAGTGCTCTCTCTACTTGCTCTTTGCTCATATTGCTCAAGCCCCTGTGTGATCATTTCGTTTGCTATGAATGATACAGTGCGCCTATGCAAATGTGCTAGCTCATTGAGCCTCTGTTTATGTGATTCATCAATCCTCAGCGTTAATAATGTTTTCATCAGCTCACCTTGGATTAAATGACAGCCCCCCACCACATAACCGTTAAATGGTTAGCAGAGAGGGGCTGTGCTAAATACAACCTCAGAAACACCATAACCTATGTGTACACTGTACACAATAGAAAGATTAAAATAAAAATCCATCATGGGGGCCTGTGTTGTATGACGGGCCTGCCCCCATGATGGCGAAACTGACATTATGATTCTATACAGATGGCGCACAGGGTTGCAAATAATCTAACGCAGGACACTGCTGTAATGTTTGAATGATAGGCCCTAGGCATGTGGCGCACCTGGCAGCTATAAATGGGCTATCAGCATAAACCATTGAACCGCGCACATATCTCAGCCACCTCATTGCCTGTTTGCGTGCCTCATGGTTTATTCTCACCTCTGATGTAAACCGATAATCACCACGCACTGTGTGTGCATAGTCATCAGTGAGAATCTGCAGCAGGGTGCTCTCACAGTATATCACTCGATCACCTGTATCTGTGATCATAGCAGCATCATAAAATGATCGAGGTTGTAAATATTGTTTCATATGAGCCATGCCTTACTGAGAGGTTTTGCCTGCCTGCGATCTGTGCCCATCATCTGCACAGGCTCATCAAACATCTGCACTAATCTTGACCATGCAGCAGGATTATCTAAAAGCTCATGAATCAGTGATGGCCTCAGATTTGTGCCCATGATTACTGCCAGCTCACCTGCTGCCCATTTTTCATAGATTGCCTGTATCATGGCCACGCTTTGAGCTCTAAACCAATCAGTGTGAGCGCGCCCACCACCTACGCCACCAAACTCATCAAGTAAAAGTACATTTACTCCGGTCAGCCATCCCTCAAATGGATCATCTGCTTTACCTGAGAATGACCGTTTAAGCTGATCAAATAGCTGTGTGTGTGTAACCCATCTCACAGAGAAATCATTAAACACGCACCATTTGGCAAGTGCATAGCTCAATGTGGTTTTGCCATTACCAGGTGGCCCCCACATTAGCAGTGATGGTGAGTGCTGGTCATGATCATCAGTGCCACCATAGGTGAGCCAATGCATGAGCTGATTTACTCTGTGTCTCTGCTCTGAGCTATCCCACTCATACATTTCAAGGTGGGCCCCTTGTGCATCAGAGGGCAGATGCAAATCATTGAGCCGCTTGAGTCTTCTGCGTGGGCGCTCACAATGATCACAGAGATGTACTGCAGATGAGCCATCTGTTTTAGTGATCCGCACCCATCCATCCATGCACCTGCCACAGTGGGGCAGATCTTTTGCTCGATAATGGGCAGCCCTCTCATAGATGATGCCCTCAGCCTCTAGATTTGTTGGGTTTAAATGTCTGAAATCTAGCAGCTGTGTTGGCGCTTTAATGTTTTGAGGTCTATCTGCTATCGAGCGTTTAAGACTGTTGAGCATTTGATTGATTGCAGGACTATCACCTAGCCTCTGCATATTGTCTGATTTAGAGCTGTTCATAATACCCCCCTCTGTGGAGTCTGATGTTTAAATGTTTACGCGCCACTCTGCAGCGCTCATAAAAACCTGTTTTAAAAGAGCAGTGTTGCTCGATGATTGCAATCTGCTCATCAGTGAGTTTGTGCCAGCTGTTGAGCTTTGTAGGGCGCTCATCAGTGACCTCATCAAAACTAAAATCTCTCTCTTCCTCCTCAGCCATTGGCTCAGGTTGATCATGTTGAAAATTAGGTTGATTAAAGGTTGTTAATTGTAAGGGTGCAAATTTTGCAGGGGTAGGGGTGCAAATTTTGCCACCCAAGGGCTGCAGATTTTGCCTATCTACATGGGCAGTATTTGCCACAGTGGCAATATTTGCAGGGGGTGCAGTATTTGCCACTGTGGCAATATTTGCAGGGTTTAATGTGATGATGGGCATGGCCTTACCTGCAGCGCTGCCCCATCCTCTGCTGAGCATGTTGAGCTCCTCTGCTGCCTGTAAACCATAGCGCACAGTACGAGCACTGATGCCTGCTAGCTGTGCAAGGTCTGCCACTGTGCAGGGGCCTGCCCACGTTTGCCAATCAACACGCAATAGCACAGCCATCAGTGTGAGCTTTGTGCCTGCGTTTATATCTGTGCGCCTCATCAGAGCGCGCCTTAAATCGTTTTCTGTTGTCATGTGTTCATTACCTCCTGCCCCCATATATATGAGGCCTAATATAGATAGTCAAAGTTTTTTTTGATTCAGTCAAAGTTTTCTTTGACAAGCGCTTCATGTGCTGTTAATCCTCATCTCATCACTAACCCATCACACAGGAGTAATGAACATGAGCCCTGATAAACGTGAGGCTCTAAAACGCTTTACCAAACTCAGCACGCTGGCACAGGCTGTTGAGATCTCAACTAACTATCTCAGCCTTATCATCAATGGCCATAGATCTGCAGCGCCTCAGCTTGCTGAGCGACTCGCAGCAGCTGCCAATGCACTCACCCTACAGACTAACTATTTCACCCCCTCAGATTTCACACAGGAGTAATGAACATGCACCCTGATAAAACTTTGGTAAATGACCTCTCTATTTTCATCCTTGGCTCATCTATGGTTTTACTACTCATCTACATCATGAGCTCATCATCAACAGGCTACCCACCTGCAGATCAATGTGCACAAACATTGCGCACTACTCTCAGCCCCTATCAGGCACAAGCGCTCACAGAATCTGATGAGATGCCCATCTCATATGAGACTGCACACTCATGGTGTGAGGCTCACATTAACAGCTACGCCACTGAGATCACACGCGCCACATCTTGGCCCATGTATCCTGCTGTCGATATGTACAGCGAATATTAATCACACACACCACAGGAGCAATGAACATGCAATTATACATCCCACAAACTAATCAAGAACTGATCGAGACTGCCAACCTACTCACAAACAATCATGCACAGCAGGCATATGAGCTGATTCTCAATCATGCATCATTTGGCCATCACTTTGGTGGGCATATGGGGCTTGTGCTTGTGAACTGTGTAACCATCAAAGGCAAGCCCACCATGAGAGCTGATGCCCTTGCAGGCATCTGTAGAAACAGTGGTCTGGTGAGGCGTTTGCAGGTGGTGCGCCATACTGACACACTGTGCGTGATCGAGTGTGAGCGCAGTGATGAGCCTGCAGGCGTGGTGCACACGTTTGAGTTTACATGGCAGATGGCTGAGCAGATGGGCCTCACTCGTAACAGTAATTGGTCACGCATGCCCATGCAGATGCTACGCGCTCGATGTGTGGCCATGGCATGCAGAGCAGTATGGCCTGATGCTGTCTCTGGCATTTATACTGCTGATGAGATGGCAGATAGTCTAGACCTCAGCGATCGTGAGCGATTTGAGATTACTACACAATCATTAGGTGAGGATGATGTGAAGTATGAGCCATCACAGCCACCACGCTCACAGCCTGCCCCTCAGCCATCACGCAAACCTCAAGCTCAGAGAGCCCCTCAGCCATCACGCCCACCACAGCCACAGCGTGCCCCTCAGCGCTCACTCTATGATTTCAGTAGTGAGGCATCATTTTGGGCTGTGATTGCTGAGCATGATATTAATGCAGATGAGGTGAGAGGCCTATTGCATCGACTCAGTGAGGATGTGAGCGTGATGAGTACAACTGAGCTTGAGGCTTTCTTCTATGAGCATTGCCTATTTGCTGTTACTCGCCTCACTGCAAATGTGCCAGCAGAATGGTGGCAGCTGCCACAGACTAAGCGCCAGGTAGTGCATGATGGCTATGTTGCTCAAAGCCCATGCCTCACACTGTTTGAGCCTGAGTTTTATGGCCCTCGGTTGTCTCATCCTGCATGGGTCGAGGTGATGCGCTATCTTAATCATATTACTGATGATGAGAAGCGCTCAGAGGGCCTAGGCGTATTGAGACAAATGCAGCCTAATGATTGGAGCGCCTACGATTATATTATGAGCCTGTGAAGGCGTGGGGCTAGTCTCGCCCCTCCAATGATGATGAGATCATTGTTTTAAAAGGCGCAGGGGTATCGATTAATTTATGCCCCCTACGCCCTAATAACAGGTTTAGGTGCGCCTCTAATCTAGCATTTGACTCCATCAGCTGGCTGAGCTTTTGATCTACATCACCTAATTTAGTATCGATGAGTGCAGCTCTGCTCTCTAGAGATCTCACCTGCTGTTTGATTTTGCCCATCTCCTCAGCATGTATGGCGCGTGTTTCGCTGAGTTTATAGAACAGACCAAACACAGCCAACACTGTGCCGATATCAAGTGCGCTCATATCCATTGGGGGCCCTCATTTCAGTATTGCATAGATGGTGGCACTTCCTGCGATAGCAGAAAGGCCTGTGGCTAAGTACATCAGTATTTTATTCTGTTTGTAACTAACCTGCAATTCACCCTCAATGATTTTTAATCGTTGCTCATAAGCTGTGATGAGCTGTTGATCTGATGTTTCACGCCCTAGCATAATCTCTTTTTCACGCTGTAGCCCTGCAGAGCACTGCTTGACTGCCAGATCAATGGCATGTGTGCAGAGATCTGGTGAATGTTCGATGGCGTTTTTGAGCTCTATAAACTCATAGGGTGTGAGCACCATGCTGAGCGTAGGGGCCACCCATCCCTTTTGCACTTTGATTGCTGTGATGGGCTCAATGTACTCACCTAGATAAATCTGATTGGCAGGGATATCAACAGGCCTAAGGGGCACTAGAAACAACATGAGCACAGATACAATCTGAATCATGTTAATCCTCACAGACTATATCAGTGTGATTTTTTAATGCATCTCTCACACGCTCAGCGCAGATGGGGCCACAATCGAGCACAGCCCCCCCTGCTTTGGTAGCCTTGCATGTGGTGAGCTCCTCATTAAGCTGAGAGGCTTTCTCAGTTTGACGCTCAGCCTCTACTACATATGAGGCACAGATCTGCGCCTCATCTTGATGGCCTAATAGGTAGCCCATAACTGTTGCCAGGCAGATGGCCACAATAGCTAGGGCATAAGGCATGGCCTCTCTGTGTGCTAATAATTGCTCAATCATGATTAACTCGATAACTGCCAGATGACAGTACGTCCTAGGCCGGCATAAGCATAATAATTAGAATTGTAATTGATTCGGTCAAATGTTTGATTGGCTGTTATTTTCAATGATACATCCTTAGATGCACTTGAGCAGTCAATCAAAACTCTAGAGCAGTCATCTCTAGAAAACAATAAATCATCTTCATTGCTAATCTGTGCAACAGTCGCAACTGTGCCAATACTAGATGCGCCTGTCTCATCATAATGTTGAAATGATGTGTACATACCAGCAATGAATGTGCCTGTTTTATAGGCCTGTATCGATGACTCTAAATAATAATAATAGCCACTCGGTAAGGTAATTTGATTAGTCGTAATTGTAGGACTGAATGAGCCATACCAATTATGAACAGTTCCAATATTGACTCGATTGCCTACTGAGATTGTTTGTGATGTGCTGGCAGTGTGCTCAATAACTGTTAATGCTATAGGCTGAGCTAGTATTGGCAATTCTGCATGTGATGGTACATAACTCATTTACGCCTCCATTCTAATGATATTGAACCGTGTTACAGGGTCATAGTTTGCATAAGCAATTTGAGTGCCTTTGTAATGTGTTGTATCATTACCATAGTAAATCATTTCATCATCTGAATTAGCCCAATTCTGATTGACATCATAATGATAGGCTCCTGATGTATAAAAGTTATTAGTACCTATATAAACCCTTGCCAAACTATTAGCTGTAGCTGTTAAATATCCAAAAATATAGCCCTGCCCTGTAAACTCATAGCCATTAAATGAGGTGGTAGTAGCACTTAACCAAGGCGCACTTACTGTATCAGGTCGGTTGTTTATATTCCAATCAATCGTATTTGATATTTGAGCAAATGGTGATTCGCCATTTCCATATCTTTGTAGATAGCTCATTGGTCACATCTCCAAATAAAGCATTTACTATCAGTGGTTAAGGTTGGCGCTGTTCCCTCAACACTCTCACATTTTATTTTGAGGCTAATTGATGAACTGCTAGAAAATGGCGCTTCTGCTAAATCTGCTTTTTTGTCGAAAGCAAGGCCAGTGCGCCCACCTTGACCAATCAAAGAAGAATCAGCCTCTAGTTTGAATGTATAGTTATCGTCTGCTGATGATCTAGTTATATCGAGTGTAGCTCTAATAAAATAGTTTCCACTTGGCAGTGTTAAAGTCTGACTGCTTAAACCGGTTGGTGCAGTAGTAAAGGTATGATCAACTAAGGTGGCAAATGTAAAATACCCATTTGCTGCAGGTGATCCGCTCAATGTGATTTCTGCGATTTGTAATGTATTAGCTAAACTTTGACCTGGTGCTAGATAACTCATCTTAACCCCTCATCATTCTCAGATTAATAGCCAATTTGTGCCATCACTGATTAATGTAATTGAATCATATTGAGCACCTATTGAAAATGTAGTTTGACCGCTATGGTCGATGTATTCGGTTGATGCAGGGTCAACGGTCACTGAGCCTGCGCCTAAGCGCTTTATTTGATACTTAAAGCCCTCACCCACTGTTGCCGCGCTTACTAAAGTAAGAGTCACAGCGCTTGCACTATTGACGGTGTAAACCTCCTCAATAATTCCTGCACTAGGGGTGCTTAATGTTGCAGTAGAGTTTTGTGCTGTCACTGTGGGTGCAGATATACTTACCGCCTGATTGATCCATGCAGAGCCATTGTATGTGAGCACTTGGCCATTGGTCGCAGTGGTGATAGTAACATCACTGAGATCACCAATGCTCTCACCTGTGATATCTGTGAGATAGCCTGCATCATTGGTGAACGTGCTCACGTTTGTAGGCGTGCCTGATAAATCAGAATATGCAAGCGTAGCATCTACCCACGCTGAGCCATTGTATCTGAGCACCTCACCTGTGCTAGCTGTCGTGATGGTAACGTCTGATAGATCACCAATGCTCTCACCTGTGATGCCTGTGAGATAGCCTGCATCATTGGTAAACGTGCTCACATTCGTAGGTGTGCCACTAAGATCTGAGTAAGCGAGTACAGCATCAACCCATACTGAGCCATTATATCTGAGTACTTCACCTGTAGCAGCTGCTGTGATGGTTACATCACTGAGCCCTGCTAGTGAGGCTGAGGCTGAGGCTTGATTTACCCACGCTGAGCCATTGTATGTGAGCACTTGGCCATTGGTCGCAGTCGTGATGGTTACATCACTGAGATCATTAATGCTCTCACCTGTGATGCCTGTGAGATATCCTGCATCATTAGTAAACGTGCTCACGTTCGTAGGTGTGCCACTGAGATCTGAGTAAGCGAGCACAGCATCTACCCACGCTGAGCCATTATATCTGAGCACCTCACCTGATGCTGCCCCTGTGATGGTAACGTCTGACAGATCACCAATGCTCTCACCTGTGATGCCTGTGAGATAGCCTGCATCATTGGTAAATGTGCTCACATTCGTAGGTGTGCCTGATAGATCAGAATAGGCGAGTGTGGCATCTACCCACACTGAGCCATTGTATCTGAGCACCTCACCTGTGCTAGCTGCTGTGATGGTTACATCACTGAGCCCTGCCAATGAGCCTGCAGATGCTGCGCTATTCACCCATGCAGAGCCATTATAGCTAAGCACCTGGCCATTGGTCGCAGTGGTAATAGTAACGTCTGACAGATCACCAATGCTCTCACCTGTAATATCTGAGATAAATGCTGAATCATTATTAAACTTACTGAGGCCTATTGCGCTCAGCGCAGTGCTCACAGATTGATTGCTGGCATTGCCTAAAAAGATCTTGTCTTGATCTAGATTAGGGGTAGCAGCTGAGCGCCCTGCGCCACCTACATTAATCACCCCATCACCATTGTTTGAGCGTACTACGCGCCCAATATTTTGCAGCTGTGATGTTTCGCCTGTGGGCTTTGTTGCTGTGAGCGCTCCTGCTGTGGTGCTGATATAGAGTGTATCACCCACGCTAAATGTGGATGTGTTGAGCCCACCTAAATTGCCAAATGAGACAACCTGCACCTCTGCTTGATCATTAGCCCCTGCAAATGCTAGCCCAAATGCAGGCATTTTAGATGCATCATTTGCATCAGCTAGGCCCACTGTAGGTGTAGTGCCATCACCTGCTAAACCCTTAATATAGAGGGCCTGCCCTGCAGTGATTGCAGCCCCCTCATCATTCTTAGCCTTGAACCTCACAGCCCCATTGAGATCAGAGTGGGTGGTGATGTATCGGTTATTCTCAGAGCCTATGGTGTGAGTAGCATCTGCATCTGGCACTAGATCAGCACCTATTGAGATATTACCTGTGCCATTTGGATTAATACTGACATCAGCATTTGAGGCTGAGGTGATGGCATTGCCATTGGTATCAAGTGCACCACCTAATTGGGGGCTAGTATCATCTACAACACTCAGCGCTGCATCTACCCATGATGAGCCATTATATCTGAGGTATTCACCATCTGCAGGGGCAGTGATAGTAGTATCAGTTAGCCCTGCTAGTGAGCCTGCAGATGCTGCGCTATTCACCCATGCAGAGCCATTGTAGCTCAGCACTTGGCCATTGGTCGCAGTCGTGATGGTTACATCACTCAAATCACCAATGCTCTCACCTGTGATATCTGTGAGGTAGCCTGCATCATTAGTAAACGTGCTCACGTTTGTAGGTGTGCCACTGAGATCTGAGTAAGCGAGTGTGGCATCTACCCATGCTGAGCCATTGTATCTGAGCACCTCACCTGTACTAGCTGCTGTGATGGTTACATCACTGAGATCACCAATGCTCTCACCTGTGATATCTGTGAGGTAGCCTGCATCATTGGTGAGGGTGCTGATATTATCACCACTCTCTAGTTTTGTGCCTAGTGTGGTATCAATGCCACTGAGATGGCCATCAATGTTGCTATTTGTGGGGCTGTAATTACTCGCAGCGTGATCTGCTGCGAGATCATCAGCGCTGAGCACTATTGCACCAGAGGTAAAACCATTTACTGAGGTGATGGCATCTGTGTTGTCTATTTTGTCGATTTTACTATTGAGGATCACTCCACCGCCTATATCCTCATTAATCAGCAGATGGTCACCTACTGCCCATATACGCCCAAAGGCAGTGCCAGCTGTGTCGATGATATAAAGATCACCCTGCAGAGCATTGCTCAAACTAGGTAGCTGTGTTGTAGCATTAAATGACCCCTTATATGTGAGGCCTGCTGCAAGTGTGCCTAGCTTAGTATCTATGCCTGAGAGGTGGCCATCAATGTTGCTATTTGTGGGGCTGTAATTACTCGCAGCGTGATCAGCTGCGAGATCATCAGCGCTCAGCACTACAGCAGGGCCTGTGTCACCATTTACTGAGGTAACACCACCACCACCACCACCTGTGAATGTGTCAAATTTAATAGCCATGAGTGCACCCCTTATTTATTAAAGCCACAATAGAGGATGAAGCTGTCACCAGCTGCTGCCTTTTTATAGGCCATGCTTGTAACTGTTGAGCCCTCACTGAGCGCTTGAACATCAACATCATAACGTCCTAATAGAGGTATCACACCATCAGTGTTGCCTGTGCCATCACCTGCGCCTGCTGCCTCTCTGAGTTTAATAAATGAGACTGCAGATGTGCTCGATGATACAGCGCCCACAAATGAGAACTGCAGGCCATCTGTGAGCTGTGCACCTGTGATGGGGTTATAAAACTCATTAGAGGTGAGGCTGTGCCAATCTGTATCTGCTACTGATGAGGCATTATATGCGCCAATAAATTGGCCTGCTGTGATTGGGTTTTGAACGCCTAGTTTGTTACTCATTTTTTTTTATCCTCTTCAGTGTTGAGGGGCTGTCTTTTAGCCACCACGTTTGCGCCAGCATAAAATAAATATAATGTATCGATGAGGCCTAGCACCTCAGTATGCGCTTTATCGAGCAGGGCCAATAATAGGCATGAGCTCAATGCAGCATAAAAGCCTAGGGCCTTGCGCCCTCCTGCTCTCTCAGTGAGAGTGTTTTGTTTCACGTCCTCACTCATCAAAATCCTCACCTAGTAATCTATAAACATGAGCAATTTCTGAGCGTGCACGCTCACGAGTAATCACACCCTCACCCCGTGAGCCATCACCTAATGTGCCATGGGCGTTGCCTTCAATGGTGGTGATTGATCCTGTGCTGAGATACTCAGAGGCATCTACACATAGCGTGATGTGATCACCCTGCACTGCTCTCTTGCCTGAGTACACTACCACAATATCGCCTGCTCTTAGATTGTCAGGGTGAATATAACGTGAGGTTTTAGCCCAATTAGTGTGCAGTCTGTAACAGCTAGGAAAAATCTTTTTTCTGATCAATGGGCGTACTTTGGTATAACAAAAACTAGCAAACGCCCCACACCATGCAAACTGCCCATTTTTTACATAGGGCTCCTCCCAAGACCAATGCAGGCCTGCGCTTGATCTAATATATGTATCAATGCGCTCCTCAGGCTCACGCACATTAAGGGCCCATTCTGCCTGTGCTCGTTTGATTGCCTCAAGCGCATGCTCTGAGATGTGGGGCGTGACCTCTGCAAAATCATTCACTTCATCAATGCTGAGATCAATACTAGCCTGCCCAAGCGCTCGATTCATGCGCCTTAAATCTGTTTCAAGCAGATCAACTTTGGCCTGCAGCTGCGCCTTGGTTAAATTACTCACTAGCTCATCTCCTGTGCATTTACAGTGGTGTTGATAATGTTTGAGCTATTTGCCAGATAGGCATCAGCTCTGTGTGTTGCACTCGCATCAGCGTATGTGGTGGGCTCAAGCGTGCCCTCTGCTGATGTTATACCATGAGCAGAGCTAAATGTAATTATATTAGCGCTGATGTTACTGATGGTTAGTGCTGTGATGGCGCTGTCTTGATCGCCTGTAGGCACATAATCAACTACATCACCCACTGCAAAAAATGACACATCACCTCCATCTGCAAAACTATAGTCATTGGCAGCAACCTCAACAGCAGTGAGACTAGTGATAGCATTCACCTGCGCTGAGCTATTCCAAGCAACAGGGCTGAGGCCTGTTGTGATGAGCTCTAAATCACAGCCCTCATTCATGAGTTCTTGACGTATCGAGCGCACCATGCCCACGCCATCAGTCACACCATACTCATCACCATATCCACGCAAATGAGGTGATGAGCATTTAACATATGCGCCTAGATCTAGCAGTGCGCTGTGGCCTGTGCCAATGCTACCGCGCCACACTCTGAGAGGATCACTGAGCAAATTAAATATGCGCTGTGAGGTAGGTAAAAACTCTGCATACACATCACCTGCGCCCCTGCCAAATTGCTCAGAGCTGATGCCAGGTAATGTGAGAGTGATCTGTGAGCGCTCACCCCCATATCTGCTGATAGCCTCCTGATTATTAAAGAAGACCTCAGCCCTAAACTCATCTGCAATAGGATCATAATCGTATTCATATTTAATCTGAGTAACGATATCATCTAGGCTATCCCAATGGGGTGCAGGCTCTGTGAGCCAATCACCTGCACTGATAGTGGCTGACACATCTGCAGGACGCTCAGCACCTATAGGCATGAGAGTGATGAGACTTTGCCCCTGTGTGTTTCGCCTCATGACCATCACAGCCCCAATGAGCTGCAGTAGATTATTGATGGTCTCACGCGCATCAGTGCCCACGCCTAGAAATTGGCCACTCACTGTGAATGGGCTAGCAGCATCAATGGCTAGAAATGAATTCACATCTATATGAGAGGGTGTGAGATTGCACCCTACTGAGAACACATCATAATCAGAGCTATTATAGCCCTGCCCCCCTCCACTCATTAACAGTTTGAGCATGGCTGTGCCAGGTCGCTCATTCTCAAAACGCCCACCCATAGAGATGAGTGCACGCTCACCATCTGACCAATCACCAAATGATTGATTCTGATAAATGTAATTTCTATCTAAATGGATATAATAACCTACATTAGAACCGTTATGTGTAGCCACGCTTTGATGTGTAGCCTTAAACACCTGCTCTTTTATAGTTTGGCTTTGTCGGTCAAAGAACTGAGCTACTATATCAAATCGATCTGTGCCAGCAGTCGTAGGCAGGCCTAGGCTGTCCTCTACTAAAAGCCTATCCTCTCTATATTGATAATAGGCCATGGCTACATCTTTAAGCTGTTGTGATATGTTAGGCTGTGCAGAGCTCACTCTAATATCTCGCACCACACCTCTTGAGCTATCCTCAATAAATGGCTGTTCATCTGTGCCAATATCTAGACCATACCATAGGCGCATGTGATTCTCAGCAGGTGGCTGTGGTATGTTGCCATCCCAATACATAGCCCTATCAAACTCATCATCCATCAGTGACCTAAGCGCCTGCCACCTAGTCCACAGCCTCAGCTGTGCAGGCTTATCACCATCACTGAGCTTTGAAACTATGAGCTCATTTTGTTCATTTAATCGCCATGAGAGTAGGCCACCGCTTGTGCCCTGTGTGGTAGTAGGCCCCTCACTCTCTAATGTGCTGTTGATAATGTCAGGCCATAACTGCAGGCCACTCAGCTCATGCTGTTTGATCTCTGTGCGTGTTTCTATCTCTGCTGCATATGCAGCCTGTGCCACTGCTGTAGTCAGTGAGCCTGTTGGGGTTGAATCGAGCGCACACTCATAAACATCAGTGCCATTGATATTAGAGGTGGCTGTGATGGCTGTAGGATATGCAACATGGCTGCCCACTTTTAAACGTGGGTATCGTGGGTGAGCTGTTGATGTGTAGGGCTCATCATTTGAATCTAGACCTGTTGGCAATGACACATCAAAATCTTGAACTAATATATTAGTGCCTCTAAAAAATGTGATGGTGTTAGCAGTCTGTGTGGCTGAGTCATCCATGCGTATTTCATGCACATGTGATGTGGCTAGGTCTAGTCTCATGGCATACTCTAGAGTGTTGCCAGCATCAGAGCCATAATAGTGATAATTATGCAGCAGGCGTGTTTGGTTTAGCCCCTTGTCAGTCGATATCTGATCGATGAGCGCCACCATAGGCACTAAGCTCAGGCTCACTGTATCACCTGCCTCAATCACAGGTGTGCTCTCTATAAACCCATTGCAGACCACAGCCCATGAGCTGAGTGAGCCATCTGCATATTTATGAGCCATATAGAGTTTGGCCCTGCGCCCTCTAAATATGGTGATCTCAGTAGAGATCTCTGGCACTGATACGCCCTCTAGATCAATGCTGTGATTTTGCAGAGGGGTATTGCCTGCGCCACGTCCTGCACCACATGCCAAAACAGAGGCAGTGGCAGCGCTCACTCTCACAGACTCTGCACCTATGTGCATTAATCTAGGATAACTGAGCGCAGTAAGATTTGTATCTACTCTGATGAATCCATCTGCTCTGTCTACATTAGCTGTGATGCGTGCTGATGTGCTGACAGATCGAGCGCCACAGCGCCCAAATACTATGCCAGCATCAGATAGACCTGCTTTTCGATTAATGCCTAATGTAACAGTAATAGGCTCATATTGACCTACTCCTCCGCTTGGATCGATTGACGCACCAAAGGCCCCCACTGAAATGATGCCCTCTACATCTACATAGTTAATCCCTGTGGCTATGGTAGTGAGCAGGCCATCTGTGCCACCTCCGCTATGATAACGATAGATGAGGCCCCCCACCTCTAGTGCAAATACTCTGCGCCCTAAATCAGATGTGTAGCTCATGGTGTCACCTGTAACTGATAAACATCATAGATATGCAGAGCTATCAAGCTCAGGCTATTTACTGTGATTTTTATATTGAGTAACTCACCTCTATTAGCAGAGGGAATCACTAAAGGGCGTGGCTTGTCTAATGGGTCTGTGATGAGAGGGTTCCCCACCTCAATAGACCTGCACCCTGTGAACGCCCATTGATCAGATGGCACTGCCTCACCTAATGGTGTGCTTAATGCTGTGAGGTAGGTGGGGGCTGTAAACTCAATGCCATAATCTAGCACAGTGCCATTGTAGCTGTTTGAGCCTGTGGCCCTCACCTCTGCTGTGATGCTCACAGAACCTGCTGAGTAATCTGCCCCATATACCATGAGCAATGCCAGACGCTCACTTAATGCAGTGCTCTGATATAAAAAATTGTACTCATAATTTTTATATGTAGATCTCACTCTAGTGCCACCTGTTAGGCGTGACCCATATTTTTCAGCGCCCCACAGCGTGCTGTAGGTGCTATGAGATATCTGATAATGTGCCTCACCTAGATATTTGCAGTGGCTGAGCTGCGCCAATGCAGAGGCCATCTGTGAGAGATTGCCACCCATTACCAGCTGATTATTATAGCACCCCTGCTCTGCTGGCATTTGTCGATAGGCTGTCGGTATTAGCATGGGCTAAACTCCAATGATGCACAGGCCTGCCACATAGCCTGATGTGCTCGGTGGATATGTGGGTGAGGCTATCCCATTTATGTTAGCGGTACGCTGATCAACTCCTGCTCTGTACATGCTGAGCTGAAACTGATCAGAGAGAATCAATTGATCCTGCATTAAATCAATATCAAACTCTGTCCATCCATTGGCATTAATCTCTAATGCATTGCCCATCACAATAAATGAGAATGAATCACCAACACCTAGATTTTTTACATTGAGATAGGCTTTAACACTTAAACCATTTTCAACAGTGCCCATGAATATGGCTGCAGGTGAATAGAATGATGGTAGATCACCTGGCCCTATTGCGCGTGGGGGTGATTTTGCCTCATCAAAATCATAAACAGCTGATGAGGCACCCTCAACTCCTGACCAATTAAACAGCACACGCCCACGCGCTCTGAGCGTGTTAATGTTGTTAATCGTTTGAACTCCAAATCGAGAGGATAGAGGCAAATCTGCACCCTGCCTAGTTTGGCCCTGTGGCACAAATGATCTGCTATTGATCTGTAAAACACCTGTGCTGAGAGGTGAGGTGAGCGCTTGCCAATTGGCCTGCACTGCTAAAATAACAGCCTCCTGTCCTGCAGGTGCTTTTAACTCCATTGAGAGCTGTGCTGTATCTCCTGCATGTGAGCCTGTGATGCTGACTGTGCCTTGATTAAATGAGCTTGTGTATCTGCCTTGATCAGTGATGCTGATCTCAGTGCTATATGTGGTGGCATCATTCATGGTGAGTGTAAAACGCGCTGTGGCATTGGCTGCTGTGGGGCAGTAGCCACTCACATTAATCACCAATGAATCATGCTCTTTGCTGAGTAATGGTATAGTCCACTCACACATGCTCACATAGGTGGTGCTATCTTGTATAAAGCAGAGATCATCAAACATCTGACTGAGCACATTATGAGTGCCACCTGTTGCAAATATATAATTCTGCAAATCAGCCAAACGCGCAATCTCTGTAGTGCGTATCGTTTGCCCTGCTGTGAGTCTACCAGGGTCTACTAATGTGGGTGTAGATGTAAAGCTATTGCTCATAGGTGCTCAATCTCCACAGACACAGGCACGCGCCTCTGCAGTCGTGTGGGGTAGCTTAGATCATAAGTGGCTGTTTTTAGGCTGCCTCTAATTCGACCATAAGCCCCATTATGCTCTGATGTATATAGTGAGTCATATGCAGGTTGATCAGCATTAACATCAGCAGTGATCAAAGCGCGTCTGCTATCACCCCATGATTGGTAGAAATTGATGCGCTCACCCTCACTCACTAGAGGTAAAAACTTGTTTGTAAAATGCCTGTAATCATCAACAGCATCAAGCAGCGCATCGAGATCAAATGTAAGCTGTGAGCTCACATATGTGCCTATGTAGTTTGCCACATAGCCCCCACCTATTTTGCGTCTACTCTGGCTCACCTGCTCAACAGAGAGATGATGTGATTGATATGGGCGTGAGGGGATGAGTACACCATTGCATTTGTAGGTAGATGTTAGCCTGCGAGTAAGGCCATCGAGCACAGGCTGCTCATCTCCTGTGAAGCCTAGCAAATTGCGCAGCTCATCATTAAGCCATGTTAGATCACCCACTGCAGTGGGGTAGTGACATTGAGTATGGCCACTATCAGTAATGAGCCATGTGATGCTACTTGAGCCCATGGCAGTATTATCAAGCTCCTGCAGAGAGGTGAGGCCAAAATCATCAGCATCATTTGACCCTGTAGCCCTCACCCATGTTGAGACATCCTGCACATCAGGTGAGAGACTAGAGAACAGATCAAATGTGCCAGCGCCACCTACCTCATCAATCGTATAACTCATATCACTCAGCACACTCACCCCACGCGTCCAATCATGTGGCGCAGTAGCTACATAATCAGAGCCTACTAAAACAGAGCTTACTGTGACTGACCCAAAGCCTAGGCCATCTATAGCACCTGTAGATGTGATCTCAAACTCAGTGTCTGAACTAATCCGCACATGGTCTGATGAGTTAATACTGATGGCCCATGATGCGCCAAATGTTTTAACTATAGCAATATGAGCATCAGCATTAACGCTCGATGATGAGATGCGCCCATTGAGGAACAAAACCACATCATCATAAACACCCTCACCTGCTGAGTAGCTAGGCAATGTGATGAGTGTGCCACCTCTAGAAAATGGTGAAACCCCGGTAAGGCCGCGCATATCCCATGAGGTTAATAGCCCAAAGTTTGGGGCAGGGTTATTCAGTGGCATAATTATCTCCTAGGTGCACCACGCCTGCGCGTGTTTTGCAATGTTGTGATTCTGTCTGCCATGGCCTGTTCAGCAGCTCGCTGTGTGTCATAGATCACAGCCCCACCGAAATTGATATTAAACACCATAGGGGCCTGCTCAGCTTGCTCACGCTGAGGGGCAGGGGCTTGAGTAGGTGCGCCTGATGGCGTAGCACCCCCACCACCACCACC
>Ga0196905_1000166_pt1 | contig 25976 bp, 18 predicted proteins | sample CB_VirMetaG_3_FD_169098 | JGI IMG/M metagenome (GOLD analysis project Ga0196905, IMG submission 169098) | Freshwater to marine saline gradient viral communities from Chesapeake Bay - CB_1508_1S Viral MetaG (v3) (version 3) | ecosystem: Environmental > Aquatic > Marine > Coastal | place: USA... | reverse complement strand
GCTCTAAGGGGTCTCCCATCAAGGGATTTGGCGGTACTGCTTCGGGGCCTGAAGACTTGGTGTGGGGAATGTTTGAAATCAACAAAATTCTCAACAGCCGAGCAGGACAACAGCTTCGTCCTATAGACTGCCTTGACATCATGAACATCATTGGTCGTATCGTGGTGGCGGGTAATGTTCGTCGGTCCGCTCAGATCGCATTGGGTGATGCTAACGACATCGAGTACTTGCGAGCTAAGCGCTGGGACTTGGGTGGCATTCCTAACTGGAGGGCCATGTCAAACAACAGCGTTATCTGTGATGACATCAACCAACTCCCAGAAGAGTTTTGGGAAGGGTACAATGGCAATGGCGAACCTTATGGACTGATTAACTTGGAAGCTTCTCGCCGCATGGGGCGTACTGGAGAAACTCAGTATCCTGACGAGGATGTAGAAGGATTCAATCCGTGTGCTGAGCAATCACTTGCCAACTTCGAAACCTGTTGCTTGGCTGAGGTGTACTTGCCGAACATTGAGTCACCGCAAGAACTTCGTAAGGTGTTGCGATACTTGTACAGAATCAACAAGCACAGCTTGGCTATCCCTTGCGCGATCAAGGAGACCGAGGATATCGTTCACAAGAACATGCGGATGGGTATTGGCGTTACTGGATACCTTCAGGCTACTGAAGAGCAGCGGTTGTGGTTGATGGACGCATACGAATACTTGCGAGCATACGATGAAGAGTACTCTAAACTTGCTGGATTCCCAACGTCTATTAAGTTGACCACGGTTAAGCCTTCAGGTACGCTTAGCTTGCTCGCTGGCGTTACTCCTGGAGCTCACCCTGGTTACTCCCAGTACTACATTCGCCGCGTGAGGATGGACTCCAATTCCGAGCTTGTGAAGGTGGCAAAATCTCACGGATATCACGTAGAACCTGTGCGGAATTTTGACGGAACCGAGGATCACGGTACAAGCGTTGTAAGTTTCCCTTGCTCATTCCCCGAAGGTACGAAGTTCGCTGGTGACATGTCGGCTATTGACCAGCTAAAAGTCATTAAGCGGCTTCAAGAAGAGTGGTCAGACAACGCTGTCTCTGTCACCATTTACTACCGCAAGGAAGAACTTGAGCCGATTAAGGAGTGGTTGCGGCTCAACTATCGCAACGTAAAGTCTGTTTCCTTCCTGTTGCATAACGATCACGGTTTTGATCAGGCTCCGCTGGAGGAAATAAGCTATGAGACTTATAAGGCTATGGCGAGTATAGTTACTCCAATTACGTCACTGGAAGCGTTAAACATGGATGAAATTGACATCCAAGACTGCGAAGGCGGAGCATGTCCAGTACGATGAAACGAATAGACCAATGTTGGGTGATGCAGATGTATTATCTTAGCGATGCGTTACACCAGAAATAGTGCAGACGCTACCTTAAAGAGAAAGGCCCTTCGGGGCCTTTCTTACTTTCTATACCTTACAACCTTCTTAGCTATTTTCTTTGGCTGAGACACAAACTGCTTGCCTTGAGCATTGCCTTTCGATTTTGCTCTGTTTGTTGCCGCCTTCTCTGAACTCGACAGAGACTTCCAAGCTTTGTCTGGAAGGTATCTTTTTTTTCCTTCTGATGGTGAACCGTCAGAGGTTCTCCATTTTTGTTTAGTCCATTTAGACAGGCTATTGCTGCTGCTTTTTGGGCCTGAATACCCGCCTCCAGCGCTCTTATACTTTTTCGTGGCTAGCTGAGCTTTCCTGGCTGACCACTGACCTGGTCTACCTCCCTTGCTTGACGATTTAACGCTTGATACTATCCGACTCCACAGTTCTGGATTTTTCTTTTTTGCAGTCCCCATTATTTCAGCTCCTCTACTTTTCTCTGAATTTCCTCGAACGGGACCCTGAGCGACAGGCTAATGTCCGCTACATATTGAACGGCAGGAATGTCTTTGTTGTATATGACAACAACTGGTACAGACATAATGCTCTGTTGTACTTCTTTCGGTTGATCCTCAAGCCATCCAAACGCATAATCACACCCAGACAGATTAACTAAGTCTGTTCTTGTATTATTGGCGTTCCATTTAGCGTTTATTTGCACAACCCGTATTGGTTTCTTTTCTGTGCTTACAGACGCAACAGCTCCCAACAATACAGCCGCAAAAGATAAAACGATTAAAAAACTTTTCATCTGTTCTGCTCTATGCTTAATTCATACAATCTACTCTCGATTAGGTCAAGCTTTTTCCCATTTGCTTCTACTTGCTGCTGAGTGTTCATTATGGTCTCTCTTATTAGCTTGTCTTTTAGGTCGTACTCTGTTCGCCCTATTTCAGGCTCTGGAAGTCTTTTCGCTTCGTTTATATCGGACTTAAGCGCCCCCCACATACCAACTACTGTCACTACGAAAGTCAGTATTATTGCCAACGTCTTCAAGTCTACCGTGACTTCTGTTCCCTCTGATAGTTTCATGTTTGTGAATGGTTACTTAGTGCGTTCTTGCCTATACAAAGATAACCAATCCAAAAGTTGTGACATATTAACATTTGACGGCGGGCTGGGTGGAGCGTACTGTGCCGCGTCAGGATCGTTACACTCTGTACCCCAACGTATTAGCAATAACTGTACGTCTTGATTGTTGACTATTCCGTTGTTATCAAGGTCTCCTTCATTGCTATGCTGACCGTAAAATTGGATTATTTCCATTAGGTCAAGTATGCCAACAACACCATCTCCTGTTAAGTCGCCAAAACAGAATTGTTCGCCACCAAACAAACTAGCTCTTTGGAACTCTAGCATGGTGTGCATGCGTTCTATTTGTCCTTCAGTAAAGATCTGTCTGCACGAATCAGGATAGTAGTCCATGTGATTGTTATGCTCGTAGTTCGCCCAAGGACGAGCCGAATTCCATGCTGGAGGGCAAGCGCCATCATCACACGTCCATGAAGGATCAATAGGGGGTGTATCGGCTACCAAATCACCATACATATACCAGAACTCATCGTTTTGGTCAGCGTTCTGACCGCAGTATGTAGTCCCTTGAAATACGTGAAGAAGGCCGCAGTAGTGTCCTACTTCGTGCGTCAGTACTTTATTCTCGTTGTTCCTTACTGGCAAGTGGTCTGCTCCTACTCCAAACGCATTAGCGTTTATCCACACTCCATCTCGTTTGTTATAAACGTAGTTTGTTATGTAACTCCAACCAAGTATTCCCGTACACATATCTGGGATTACATAAATATTCATATATGAGTCCAGATCCCATGTATTACCCCTTATGTCATTGGCTAGCTGAGTATTGTGATTTCCATACATGGGGAAGCAAACGTTTCCATAAACAAAAGAGTCATGCCAGCTATAATCGGTCAGGTCGGTGTACGTTATGTCAACTAAATTGAACGAAATACTTGTCACGAAAAAATCGTCATTGAGCAAATCAATAGCGTTCTCGACATAAGCTTCATCAAAGTAACTGTAAGGCAAGCTGTCGGTATAGACAATGTGAACTACGCAATCTATCTCTTTGCTGCCAAACGACCTGTTCTTAGCAAACCCATACATGTACGGTTGAATACTTTTAGGATCGTGCTCAGTGCCACAGAAGTCCTGTGCTGCTGATGTAAGCGCAAAGGCTGACAGAAGCGTTAATATTGTAAGTCTATACATTACTTTCTTGTTTTTTCGATTGTTCTTCCAGCGAAGTATGCCCCGAACACCGTGAGCATCAGAATTTCAAGTAGCGATATGTAGCTCTCTTTTGGCATGAAGGTCTCGTCAACCCCATCCCAAACCATAACAATCATGAAGAACAGCATCAGAGTAATCATAGTAGCTGGTCGTATGATCTTGGCGATCTTCACGTCACTACCCATGTCGCTCTCCCAACGTTTTGTCACATTGTTCTGAGCGTTCATTTCTTGCTCATGCTTTAACTTCTGGAACTCCGCCTTTTGCTCTGGAGATATATCTGGGTCCACATCAATGATGTTCTTTAATATTCCAAGAGTACCTTGATCGGGTAGCAAATCACCAAAAACTTCAAGAGCTTTTGGGGCCTTTTCTTTAAGCCAAGCCCCAAGCCCAGTGTCTTTAATCTTATTCATCTTCCTTCATTTCTAGGTATTTCTGTTCTATAACGTCAAGCAGGTACAAAGTGTGAGACCTGAAGTTTCCGTCTTCGTCAATCTCTTTGAACCCGCTAAACTTTTCGTCTATCTTGTTGAGCGCTTCTATTCTTTCCATGTTGCTCATCTCAGACATGTACTCCTTAGTATTCATAAGCTGTCTTGCCAAAGCGTAACGCTCCTTTCCTGACAACTCCATTGCCTTGTTTATCTCTTCTACTGAAAGGTACACCTTGCTTTCTACAAAATCTGGATCATCTAAGAACGTGTATGTTTTTCCAGTCCTAGCCCAAGCCTCTCTTTCTTTATTTGAGCGTTCTATCATTTGGGGTACGCTAACTTTTCTGGTTGTGGCGTAGTAAGGAGTTCCGACAATGCTGCTCAGTTCTTCTGTTTCTTCGTACAATCTCCAGATCTCCTGCGAAACATCATCCGCTTCGCCTTGACGCGTCTTCATGATATCGAAGAACTGGTATGCAAAACCGCTGGTTCCTCTCGGAGTCTGTGTTATGGGTTCACCTTTCCAGTTTATTCTTATTGGCATGTTGTTAGCGCCAACTCGATCTCTTATGGTGTACTCCATTCGCTTAATCAATCGCTCAGCCAAAGGCATATCCTTGGTGATTCTGGTATCAGGCATATACTCTCTTTCTGCTCTGTGATACGCAGATAGCGAGTTTGGCAGAACAATAGACGATGTCGCTTGGAACATACTCGAATACCATCTTTCAAATTGTCTTTCAAAGTCATCTGCATCTGAAGAAGATATAACACTAATCAAGTTATTCATGCCCTGCAAGAAGCTCTGATCCATCATGTAAGCAATAGACCCGAATGCGTTAATACCGAACGCGTCTCTTATTATCTTGTTCACAGAGAATGGATCCTCTTCTCTAGCCTCATCTCTTGTCGTAGACTTTACAGTAGCTCCAATAATAGCTCCTATTACACCGAGCTTGTTGTACCCAACAAAGAAGTCGTCTTCCTGCTTAGATGAGTCTCCAGTATCTATCCAGCGTCTGAGGGCAGATACGTTAATGCTGTTTGGCGGAAACTGGTCATAAGCGATGTTCTTCTCTTCGTCTTCCGTCCATTCAATAGCTCCAGAGATAAGTCCTAGTGACACCATTTTAGCCGCAACCTGCATGGTCGTCGTTCCTATTATGAGTTTAGCTAGGTTCTCAGAAGCTGCATGAGTATCTCCCTTTGCGATACTTCCGAGTATTCTTGGTATAGCTACATAAGGAGTAACGAATGTGAGTGTGTCATACAGAATGTTTGCTGGGGTACGGACGTATGGCATGTTAGCTCTAACGAAGAACTTACCGAAAGCTCTTCCGTCCACCCCTGGCATCCAGTCAAAACCTCTAGCAAACAACCTTTCGAAGAATGAAACAGCGTCCTCAGCAGCCTTTGAAGCTGTTGTCTCTTCCTGGAAGGTTAGCTTGCGTCCTTCTCTCTCTGCGTAAGCTAGATCCTCCTTGTTTGGGTACTTGACAAACCTTTTGAGCGCCTCCCCTTCTAAGCCTTTGTTTATTCCCGCCTGATACAATTCAAAACCTTCAACCATTCGGCGGAAAGGAGTATCACCAAGGGAAAGGAATCTAAACATAACCTCTGCTGGTATGCCAAGAGTACCCTGGACAAACAGCTTAGTCCTCTGACTTGCGGAGGTCTTTCCGTCCGCGCCAAGAGGAAGGTCTTTATTGGACCATGCCGCCATGAAGGACCGTATCGGCATGAACCCTCTATTGACTCTCCACTCGGTTCCAGCCTCTTCCTTGCCTGTTATGATTTGATCTATAGCCTCTACAAATCCAGACCCGAATCTTCTCAGGCCGTACATGTATGCCCCAAGCGACACCCTGTGCTTTCTCTCTACGTTCATTCCAAGCACCTCAGCCAGTCTATCGATAGGCGCTGCTAGCAAGTCAACTGGGATTTTGATTAGAGCATTGGCTAGGTTAGCTCCAACGTTAGTGAACTGAGACATCGGGGTAAGTAGGTTACCCTGCATAATAGACACGCCTATCTCTCCCCACCCCTTCTCTACAACTTTGTTAACTAGGTTGTTGAGTTCTGACTCTGCTCTTTCTAGGTCTGCCTTAGCTTGCTTTATCTCGTTGTCTACGTTCTCTCCTCTTATAGCTCGCTCCATCAGGTCCTTGAGTCTGTTCTGATGATACATAAGGGCCTCTGTGATTGCCGTAAGCCTGTTAGCTTGGCTTTCTGTAAGCTTGTTGCCTCGGCGCTCTACCATTCCGTTGATGATACTGTAAAGACCTTGCGGGGTAGCGCGTTTCATCTCCCTGAAGTGACGAAGCAATCTACCAGCAGTGGTCCCCATCTTACCAAGCTCCTCGATTAGGGCTGGTACACCTTGAACGTCTCCAGCGTCAACCTTTCTTTGTATCAGTTCCGCAGCCGCCAACACACCAAGGTCATCATTTCTGTTCTGAAGCCTTCCAAGCGCATCGTCTGTCATTATAGCAACCAAGTCGTCGTTGCTCATCTCAGCTAGCTTCTCCTTGGCCTCCTTTATGTTTTGCTTAGAGATGTAGTTTTCTGGATTTCTCAGGATCTCATCTTTGACTGAGTTCAGCTCGTGAGACTTAGCCGCTCTTTCTGCTGGTTTTCTTAGTCTGGATGAGTTCCTGATTCCTGAGTTGTAGTAAGCTTCTGCTTGACCACTCTTCCAGAACGTCTGTCTGAACGGTATATTGGTTCGCTTGTAAATTGCTTCTGCTTACTCTCTAGTGACCTTCTGTTGCGTCTCTTGCTGAAGCTTTTGTCTAAAACCTTCGACCTCTATTTCTCCGCCTTTTCCGTCTCTCCATCTGTCAAAGTCACCGCTTGAAAGCTCTGTGTTAGACAACTTGAGTTCACCGTCTACATACGCCTCCCAAACTCCTTCTTTCTTTATGTAGACTATTGAGTCAGCCGACTTAATCGTTCTCAAGCTGCCATCGACAAGAGATCCTTCTGAGAACGGACTTAGGTACACTCTAGCTCCTTTTAGCGAAGAAGGGTCTACTGGGGGCGTATACTTAGGATCAAACTTTCCATCGACGTATCCGCTCTGAGAAAAAACAGCATCCCCATCTGAAATTTCAATCTGACCGTAATTAGAGTACCCTTCTGCAAAGAAATCTCCATCTCTCTTAGAGAAGTTTATTATTGCTGATGGGCTGTCTGCTATAACTCCTATAGTGTTTATCTCATTAGCGTCTTCAGTCATTCTAGCTAGTACCTCATCAAAAGAATTCATAGTAGATGACATCGACATTGGGTCCCTACTTGACATTTTCTCAGCTATGGAGCTATAAGAAAAGTTGTCTTCTCGGCTTCTTCTAGAACTGTTTATCTTCCCGAACACGAAAAACATTTGACCGAAACCAGCAAGACTTACTGGCTGCTTTCCTTGCGACTTCAAGTAATCGTTGTACTTTTTGTGAGCGGTCTTCAGTATTTCATTAGCCTTTCTTATGTTTTCAGCTTCGAACAGATCGCTGTTAGAGCGCTTTATGCCGACTCTTTCGTACATAAAGTCTGTTGCCTCTTTTCTTGCTTCGCCTAGGTTCATCAGGTCAGCAACAAACGCAACCATAAAGGCATCTACATTAGACCTGTTGTCTGGCTTTGCTTTACTTACGTTTCCTTTAATGTAATCCTCAACACTCAAAACCATCACCCTTCCATCGCTGTCAGTAACGACTTCTCCGCCCTTGACATAAGGAATGACTTTTTCTCCGCTGAATCCGAGATTGGTCATTGCATTTTTTATCTCAGACGCAATGTATGCATTGCTCTTTCCCTCTTTCCGTAGTTTAGATACTGCCCTGTCGAGAATTTTAACAGCTTTCGGTTGTGCGGACTTAGAAAACAAATCGTTTTCAGCTGCCGCTGCAAGTGTTCCGTGCGTAAGCAAATCCCCGCTTGATGCGGCAACAGTTCTGTGAACGTGAGCATCAATTGTTAGGGCATCATCCACCCCCATCAAATTCAGGGCAAAGTTTGGTATTTTCGCTCCAGTTGAAGCCTTGAGGCTTTTTTCTTGGCCTCCAGAAAGTCTCAGATGAAGCCTTCTAAAGTCCTCTCTGGCTCCTGTTTTTCCTCTTGCGAAATCTACAAATCCTTTAGTATCAAAAGATCCATCACCTGATACAAACTCAGAGGCGAGTATAGCCATATTAGAAAGCTGGAATGCCATCGTCTTTTTTCTTTGGCTTGACAGCTTTTGATTTGTGTTTCTTTCGAAAGAATTAACAAAAGACATGCCATCAGAAGGAAGCACACCGCTTGACTTATACATAGCCATCATTACTTCGAACATCTCTTGCGCTCTCGTTACGCTAACCTCTTCCATTTCTCCATTTGAAGTGATAGCTACAATCATATCAAGAAGCGGAGAGAAAGACTCAACTTTTTCTGGCATCCTGCCATCCTGAGCAAGCCGCGCCATGTAGTCTCTTCTAGCTTTTTGATAATCTTCAAATTGTCTGGACGGATCGGACTTTTGGTTTTTTTCGGCTAGGTCAGATACAGCCCATGCTATATCTACGAGATTGTCTGAAGCCTCTTCATTGCTCTGAAGTCTTATTTGCCCATTCTCGTCACGAGATCTTTCTGTTATAGCTACGGCTAGGTACTCAAATGGGTGAATCTTCCACCCTTTGTTTTTTCTGTATTCACTTACAGATGACTCTAAGTTCATCAGGTTATACTGAGTCTGAGCGGGCAGCGAGGATATAGGATTGAAAAAGTCTATCTTTGACTTGGACGTAGCTGGGGTTAGCCTTGAAGAGTTTCTAATGACCGCTTCCTCAACATCTTCGCCTTTAAAATATTGAGGGTATATAACCTTAGCCAAGTCAGACAGCTCCATGAGTTCTGTAGTCTTCATGGTCATTAGGATATCATTAGCATCGGTTATATTCGATCTAACTAGGCTCATAGCCAAAGAAGCGTCTGACTCCATTGCCTTCTTTGCCTTCCAACCAGAAGGCATCTTAAGCTCCATCAAGCCCGCAGAAGACAGCAAATCAAGAATCACGTAGTCTCTCTTAAACATGCTAAATGAGTGGTTGTGATTCATCTTCATGGTATCAGCATAAAACTGATCAGAATCAAACCCTAAATCAATAGACTCTTCTATTGATTTCCTAGCCTGACTTAGAGTCACTTTAGCTTCAGCTTGGGTTATTGGCTTGTATGAGTTTTTAAAATTCCAACCTGCTATCTTATACGCGTCTATCTCTCTGTTGCCTTTTTCAGACACCAGCTCAAACCCAAAGAAAGGAACCGATCCGTCTTTAGTGTTCCTTCTTACGAAGTTTATGAAGTCCCACTTACCGTTAAATGTTTTTTGAATCTTTCTTCCCTGACCGTAAACTTTTGATGCTATTCCTGGATACTTAACTATCACTTCAAATTTTCTGTCAGTAGGCAGAGCAGCTGGATTTAAAGATCTGCTTTCGCGAGTTTTTTTCTCGTCAAGCTTTGCCTTGTATGACGAGCTATTAACAATAGCTGTAGCCTCATCAAAAGACATGCTTTTGCCGTTTCTAGTATTCTTTCTGAACTGTCTAGTAAGTCTTTTGGAGTCTCCTATTTTGTCCCAAAACCCATTCTTTTCCGTCTTACTAAACGCTTCTTTTATAGAGTTCTTAGCTCTCTGAAGAGCACCTACATCAAGTCTTCCAGTAGCAGCGAATGAGGCGATTTCCTGCACAACTTCGTCGGCTAACTCTCTTTCAATCATCTCGTTTTGACGGTCGCTAAGCATAGATTGAATCTTACTAGCGTCTTCGTCGGTCATGTCTTCTACCGTAAGATCATTTTCTCGGATGTACTGAAGGCCCTGCTCTGTTCTAGCCAGAGCGTTATTTCTGTAGACAGCCTCTTTCAATCTCATTCTTTCACTTACCGCAGAATCGGACTTAGCCAAATCAATCCAAGACTGCTTGACAGCCCTTACTTTTTCTATGTCAGAAGACATGAAGTCCTGAGTCATGAAACTGTGGTTCAGCTCCTCTCTTATCGTCTCGTTAAACCCTTTCAGTTTTTTTACCCCAGGAATAAAGCTCTCCGCAATTCTATTTCTTTCAATAGCTTTTAGGTTAATATGAATGGTTCCGTCTTCGGCATTCCACTGGCCTCCATCCATGTCGGTAAGCCCAGCCTCCATAGCAGAAACATCGTTGTTATGTATTACAACTCTAGACGTTCTTGTCTGCGTTTCTGTCTCCCCTTCAGCTTCTGCAAATATGTTTATAAGTAACTCCTGAATTACATCGTTCAGAGCTTCGTTTTCTGACTCAGTCAGAGTCTGTATTGCAATTTTTGTGTCGGAGTCCGTGGTAACGTCTATCTCTGTGTTTGAAGCAGAATCTTCTTGAACGCTAAGTATTTTTTGAGTTCTCTCTGCTTGAGCCTCTACTTCTTGAATCTGTTCTTGTATTTCCTGTAATCTTTTTTGCGCCGATGAGCTTTCAGAGCCCTCAAGCATCGACTGCTCTATTTGAAGCTCCATTAGCGCTCTAATTTGAACGACATTTGCGGCTACACCCCCGTCTTTTGACTTGGGCAGTTTCTGAACCACTTGATATAGTCTGTCAAAATCAGCTAGTGTTTGATCTAGTGTTCTCTGATCGGCCCTTCCTAGCTCGATGTCCGCTTTCATCTGTTCCTCAATCATGGACCTAAATGAAGCTGCGTTTTGATCTCCTCCAGCTACGGACCTAGCAAAAGCGTCAATAAAATTGTCATCCACTTCTTTCATAGATCCGCTTTTAAACGCCCTTCCAGCTGTAGTCACACCGCTTATCATGAAGCCTCCAAAAGCTTCTTGAGCAAAAGCGTCACCAGCCTCCCTAATGAAGTCTTCTGGGTTTTGGAAGTATTGCTTGTCGTTGACTACGTCACTTATCTCTTTAATAGCCTCTGCAGACATGTACTGCATCAATCCCGTAACACCTTCGCCAGCTACATCGAGAACAAAATCTTTGAATTCGTTACGTAGTTTTCTTTCTATTATCCCTCTAAAAGCAGAGTAAGAAAAATCCTCTCCAAGCTCTTTCACAGACTCTCTAATGATTCCAGAAAAAACTCCGCTACCACCTATCGCTTTAGGTTTACCCAACTGCTCAAGAGCTGCTTCTGCGGTGGCAATAAGAGTGGATACAGCGAGTTTGTTCGCGGTACTCATTCCGCTATACTCCTCACTCATCATCTCCTTCATGTTTGAGTCAAAGCTCATACCAAAAAAACCAAGAGCTGTACCAGCTCCAGGTAAGAGCATCGCAGGAAGGGATTCAAGAGTACCTAAAGCAGCCCCAGCCATCCAGCTTGACTCTTTCGCTGTGTAAATAGAAGCATCTGAAGTGATTCCTGGAAGAGCTTCAGAAAGCTGAGAAACGTATGAAGCCTGCTCTGTTGACTTCTCCATAACACCTTCTACAGATGCGTCTCCGTCAAAAACCACATCTTCAATACCGTCAAGCACAGAGCTGGACATTCTGTCTATTGTCCTAGCAGCCGTATAAGCTCCAAGTTTTTCGAGAGCATCGGAAGTTAAACCAGACAGCGTATCCACAATAGTGTAATCAGCAAGGAATATCATTCCTCCTAGCGTTGTCATTCCGTTTAGCAGATTTTCTATCCCGTTTACGACAGATTTAAAAGATGCCCCATAGAAGGTATATTGCTCTGCAATCACACTGTTCGAGTATCTACTAAGAGCTTTTTGCATTTCCGACGACTGAGCCGCCAGTCTGTTTTTTCTTTCTTCTGCTTGCTGTTGAGCTTGGCTCATCAGCCCCTTTATGCTTCCACTATTGTCGGCAAACATTGGATTGCCATTATAAAGCACATCTATCTCGCCTTGGACTTGCCTAAACTTCTTAGCCTCCTCTTGATAGGCTTCTCTAGCTGAGTTGTATACCTCTACGTATTTATTGTAAGCGTTGATGTCATCTTCAGTCGCGTCAGAACTTTCCGCCAATGACTTAAGCCTAGAAAGCTCTTTGTCTGCTTCTTGTAGATCAGAGAAAGCCGATCTCATTGAACCGTTTAGTGCTTTTGCTTCAGACGCTTTTTCTGATATCTGGTCGTTTATAGAGGCAAGACTTTCTCTTAGCTTGTTTGTTTCAGCTTCGTCCACTCTTTCTGCCTCTTTGCCAAGAGCCACATATGCTTGCATCATCCGATCATACTCATCCTTAGTGAGTATTCTGTCTTCTACGTCAAAATCAGGATTAGAAACTCTTTTCTGGTTAATAACAGACTCAAGATCAGAAATCAACTCACCCCTTTCAGTAGACAAGTTGTACCCTCTGGAAGGTAGGTTGTATTCGTCTGGAAACTCTACAATGGCTTCGTTTCTCGCATCCGTTCTCTCTGTAAACTTTAGACCCAATTGCCCAAACATCTCATTGAGAATAGGAACATACTGCTCTTCGCTTACTCTATTACCTTCTATATTTCTAAGAACATCAATAGCCTGATCTAGATTGCTTGGGTTTGCTGTGTTTAAAGTGGTGTTTACTACACCTCTAGAATACATCGTGTTTTGGACATAATCAACAGCCTCTTTGTCTAATTTTGTTCCACTCCCATTTGTCGATTCAGAGTCTCCTTCGGGATCAGACGGTGTCATTCCAAAAAACGCAGGAGGTTGAGCAGTCTCGTTTTTTCCTTCAGAAAACCCAAATGGGTTTCCAGGCATCTGAGCTACCTGTCCTGACGCGACCCCTCTAAGATATTCAGCCTGATCGTTAGACCTGCTTATTATGTCGTCAAGCGACTGGTCGGCAATAGAAAACGGATCAGCTTCCGCAGAGCCATCCACAGATGATTCTTCGGAGCCATCCTCTTTTTTTTTTTCAGTGCCTGTTGGTATTGGTTCCCCTATAGACTCAAAAAACTTTTCATTTGTCAGTCCATCAGCGCCAGGAACCCCCTCCTCAAGCAAGCTATCTCTAGTTAGGTTGACTACGCTGTCAGCAAACTCAGGATCGGACTTTAAGTTTGCTACAAACTCCTCTTGACTGCCAGTAAAAACCCCTCTATCTTTAGCCTTTTGAAAGGTGTAGTTGATTCTGTTTTGCGCTGTGCTCATTATGAATGCTTTTCAGCGCTAAAATACGAAATGTTATTTAACCGAATGCATCTGCCCACGGGTTAGGCTCTGGCTGTTCTGGCACGATCATTCCGTTCTCACCTTTTGGAACTTCAGTTGTTTCAACCGTTGCAGCAGGCTCTGTTTCCAATCCTTTAAGGTCTGGCATAAACATTTCAGTGTCTAGACCTTGAATGAACTGGTCTAGATTTTTGTCACCTATCTCAAACCCTTCGCCTGGAGTGTAACGAATATCCCCATCAAAGGACTTACTTAGTTTCTCAAAAGCTTGTTCGTATTCTTCCCAAGTTTTAGTGTCTTTGAAGCCGCCATCATACTCAAAACTGCCTCTAGCTTTGTATTGACCTAACCATGTTCCAGCTCCTGGCTTGTCGTCTTCACTACCAAAAGTCAAATCGTAGTAACCTTCGAACTGATCAGTAGCGTTGTCTATCTGACTAAGAATGCCTTCAAATTCAGCCATAGCTTGAGGGGTTGAGGCATAGTACCACAAGTTGTCATTCACCTGCTCAGCCATCTTTTTAAGAACTGATTGGTGTTGCGGGTACATTGTCTCATCGACAGATGGTTTTAGCCTTTTGGCAAAGTCGACCATCATGTCTTTACGCTCCTGTCCCTTATCCTCTAAGGATTTAAATCCAGCGTTCCTATTTCTTACGTAATCTGCTGTGTTCATTGCTTGCTGTTGAATTGACGAAACAGATTCCGCATATATCTGTGAAGGTCGCTATTTCCAGACATAGCCATGCTCTCCATGCTCTTAGTCTGTTCTGGATTAAATATTGCTTCTCCTCCTGTCATCTCCCCTATTTTGCGGCCTTTTCTTACAATGTCTATCGGGTTGTTAGCATGAGAAAACTCTCCAGGAGTTTCTCTTACTTTCATGCCTCTTTCTGCCTTTTTAAATAACGCTCCAAGATCGCCGCTACCAGCCTGACCAGCAAGAGCCCCAGCAAGATCATACCAACCCTGCCTTTTTGCATCTTGTGCGTCAGTCTTTGCTTGTTGCGCCTCTCTTATTTTGTTCTCCATCCCAAGCCTGTATTGAGTGTTGAGCTGATTTACAGTCTGATCAACACCAGCATAAGTTTGCAGAGCGTCTTGTTGACGCTTGAAGCTGTCTGCTTCTATCTGGGCTCTCTGTCTTGCGGCTTGGTTAGCCATGCTAGTTCCAGCCCCGATAATCGCCTTAGCTCCACCAGCTTTCATGGCTCCTATGTTAGACGCTTGAGCTGCTTGCTGCTGCCGTCTAAGCAAGTCTGCTGCTGGGTCTTGACGGCTCATTGAAAGAAACTTATTCCATGAGCTTCCTACGCTAAACTGAGGAGTTTTAGACGCTTTAGTTAGGTCACTAATAATAGCGTCCTGTTGCTCCATTTCTTTATTAAGGCCATGCTTAGCCCCGAAGAACTGAGCAGCCATAGGTCCGTATTTGGATATGAGTGGTAGTATTGCTGCTGGATTCATAATGCGAATTTACTAATTATTGATTGAACGTGTGTGTTAGTTTAGACTCAGCTATGTGAGCGTTGATGCAGTATATGTGAGTGTTTGGAGAACTAGATGACAATCTTATCTTCATCCACCTTCCTCTCAAGTGACTTCCGTTTGCCTTGTTAGGGCCTCCTACGTAGACTTCTTTTCCTAAAAAATCGTAGTCATTGGATGGGGTTATTCCAATTTTGTCGTTTCCGTAATAGCTTGCTTTTAGCAGGATACCGCCACCATTTACAATCGCTGGGGATAGAGTATTATTATCCTCTACATACAAATAAGCGCCAAGAGGAAGAGCATGTCGGCCTAAATACATGTCAGTTTGAATCTCGTTTGTATCCGAAGATGTACATGTACCCACATAAAACTTGTGAGAGTCGTCCATCTTCTTGTACACTTGAGAATAGAACACACCTTCTTTTTCTATGAATGAAGTGTACTCTATTAACGTGCTTTCATTTTGGCTTGTTAAGTAATTAAGCTCTGAGGAAACTTCAGCCCTAAACGCTCTGCTGGACTCGGTTGATATAGCGTTGAATGTTTTTACTTTTGATGGGTTTATCTTTGAATAAACTTCTACAACAAGTGACCCGCCTTGTGACCCGTAATAGTTTGGGTATTGATCAGTACCTCCGTGACTCCACATTATTTGTCCTTCTGGGTTTGTTGCGTGTGGATTGAAGGTAAACATAGTGTCGTTCATGTAAGCGTAAAATTGCGGGTCGAATTCGTGAAAGCTTTGCCACACTCCCAGTCCTACATTGTAGCTTATAGTAAAATCTCCCTTCTTAGTAAAGAAGTAAGAGTCTATTAGCGGGTCATAACCGCTAATGACATCAGTGTTCAGGTTATTGTTAAATTCCCGATAGAAGAAATTCTTTACGCCTTTTTCTGTTATCGGTGTAAGCTGATCTCCTGCGTATCTAAGTATGGCGTTTCTAGATCGATCAAAGAAGTACACCTGATTGTCTTTTTGAAGAACTGAAGGCAGGTCCTTCTTGGACACGCCAAAGTCACCAGAAGAGTACTGCTCTTTGTTTATAACGTCAGTAGAGATAGCAAGGCCGCTTTGACCTTCGGAGTACGAGATAATGCTACCCTGAATAGGAATCAAAGACATCTTATTGTCTTGAATACCCACCAAGTTCCCATTAAAATTGCCTATGTAGTTTAGAGCGCCAAACTGCCTGTCTATGTAGGAGAAGTTAGATAGCGACAAGTTAAAAGAACTGAGAGACAGATTGTCTACATCTTGTTCATATGCGTCACTGTATGTTATTCCGTTCTTCCTTCTAAACGTTGCGGCCTTATCAAAAACATAATGAGCCCTTCCTTTGCTCCAGTCTTCAGAAGGCTTGAAGTCATTTATTGAAGCTGTCTCTATGTAATTTCTAAAATATGTCCAGCTTTGAGGAGCCCCTGTATTCCACGAGTTGGCACTAAGGCCCTTTGCAGACTTACAAGCTACTTTTTTCCACCAAATATCTCCATTGAACGTAGTTATCGCTGCGCCATGATTGCTAGTTCTGTCTGGAATCGGAGCTACTATAGGATGCCTCTCTCCAATCTCGTAATAAGCCCTACTCCCTTCTGATTTCCTTGAGCTGAGTATTTCTACAATACAGTTTCGCCCCCAGTAGCTTGTCAAATTTGTAATTTCGTTGTCTCCTGGGTATTGAGATCCAGTAATTTGATACCAGTCAAACCCTACATACTTCAAATTAACTTGTTCTTCGTTAACCGAAACGAGATTACCAGAAGTTATTTCTGGATGATCTAAAACTAAGAAGGTTCCTTTATGTTTTTCCTCTAGGTCTTCTACTGTAGCTAATGGGTTATTATCTGAAGACAAAACAACCACATCAACCACATCAAACTCTATTATACGACCATCGTTAGCACTAGGGTACACAGTCGTGTAAGTATCACTTGTCTCATTGTAGTCATCGTAAGACACCACCCTAAGTTTATCTCCAGGGGTAAAAGAGTAGTCTCTTAAAGCGCTCTTTTCCTCTTGATACTGATCTAGCGTCTTTAACGACAAGTATATCTTTCCTTCATTGACAAAACTTCCTGCAGCGTTTTTTGCTGGGTATGCATTAGCGGTAGTATACGTCAAGAAGTCAGAGTAAGAAGTTCTTCCAGTGTACACTATCTGAAACGACTTAGCCCAGTTAGGCGCATAACTATACCAAGGGTCATCTCCAGTTGAATTAGCAAAAGATATCTCAACGCCAGCAAAAAGATTTCCTTCACCTGAATCTCTTTCAGCTGGGTGTTTTACGTAGACACTGCCTAATTCGTTGACAAATCCAGATCTGTTATACTCATCGTAATACACAACTCCAAAATCATGAGAGCAACCCCACTTAAACCCGCTTGAGTACGTTCCTGTATCAGCCTCTACGTGTTGACTGACTATATATCCAGCAGTATTTGTTACAGATGAAAAATTGTACCCGTCTTGAAGAAGATCTTGATTTACATACCAGTCATCGTGGTAAGTCACAGGTTCTGAAAAAGCAAAGCTATTAAGCTGAATATTAGAGACATAAGGCTTTATTTGAAACTGAAGCGATGAGTTTGGAGTGGTTGCTTCAAAACTTATAGTAGCCGTGATAGAAACATCGCTGATACCAAATGGATCTAAGGGTTGGTAATTAGCGGATTGTGATGAGATTACCTGACCAAATATTAAGGTAGAGTTTGAAAAAGTTACTTCGTAAGACGTGTTCTCTAAAAAGTTTATGTATTGATCGCACAACCCCTCTACTGAGGTTTCTTGCGATATGAAGTTCTGGTAATCTACTGTAAGGCCATCACCAAAATCTACATCTACATCAAACCCAACTTCAAACATGTCATTTCCATCATAAAACTCAATAACCAGAGGGTCTGGAGTTAATGAAGCGCTAGTTGGCTTGTACCTAAATCTTATGAATGTGTTCGCTCCGTAAGGTATAACGCTAATAGAGGTAGTGGGATTACCATCAACTGCCCAGTCATACTGAAGAAAGTCTACATCTATAAAACCCTCTTCTAGACCATTTTCTTCGGCAGGATAGTCAAAAAAATTGCCTGCAAATTCTGGAGTATTTAGTAGACTTCCAATATAGACTGGACTTAATTCAGCTCTTATTGGGTTCCCGTCGTTGTCTCCGTTCGGTCTAAATTCAGTATAGTCTGAAAAAAACAGCCTGTTCGAAACGATTGCTTGACCAGTAGCGGTAAAAGGAACAGCGTCATATAGCTTGTTTACAGTTGTTTCTGGTACGTAATCATACACCACGCTGTTATAGAACCTATACTGACCAGAAAGATGATTCCAAACTAACTTCCTTTGACCATAAACCTCTCTGTGTAAGGTCTTGTTAGTAGGTAAATCGTCTATGACAAAAAAGTTACCGTTGTTTCCAACCCTGCCTAAAAGCCTTATTTTTACGACATCTTTGTACTTCGAAGCGTTATCGTACCACTTTAAGTCTATAACACATACGTTCTGTCCTCGATCAAATACCGTTTTTTCCCCTACGCCTTCATCAAAGTAATACTTAGAGGCTGCTAATGCGGAATAAGCGGACAAGGCAGACTCCTCTCCATCCTTGTATATTAGCTGTGTAGCAAACTGAAAGCTGTCTGATTTCAGATTGTTGCCATCAACTGATTCGTCACTATCAAACCTAAAAGCAGGCGGGTACGTTAGCGCACCTTTGATGCAGTTAAGAGCAAGGTCAAGCTGATCATTGGTTAACCCGTTGAAATCACCGTCAATAGCCCTATCTACGTTAATCTTTCTCGGCGGGTTTACGCTGTCAGTAAAGTACAAAATTGTTTCAGCCGATTCCCTTTGACCAAAGTTTCCGCTAATAACGTCAGCTTTTACAAAATCAACGTCGTTGAATTTTAGCCATGTGCTTTGGAAAACCAGATCTATACCTCCCCCGTAAGTGTACTTATATACGGCTTGTGCTGTTCCTTTGGTAAAGAAGTATATGCACTGATTTTCATTGTCCGACACGCTTCCTATGACAGTACTTCCATACGGAACATCAAAACCTCCAACCGCTGAATTGCCGTATGCGCTGCTAAGCACTCCGTTGGTGTTGTTAGAACCATACTTAGTCAGCGTTGCGTTTTCAGCATGCACCATATCCCCCTCCTCCAACAGTCTAATGTCGTCATCAAGGTTAAGTCTTTTGGGGTATATTTTGTCTACAGCCATTAGAACTTAGGTGATTGTTTGAAGTTCTTTCTTACCGTTCTAAGCAACTCCTCTTTGGTGAACGATTTCATTCTAGCGTTGGCTAGTCTTCTTTCGTTATAGTACTCCTGTCTAGCTCTAGCTTTCTCGTTGGCGGGAACAGATGACTTGCGCTCTACTATCTTGTAATAGATGTAAGCTCTAAGAGCTTCTTCTGCATACACATGAACCCTTGGGTTTTGCGACCTTGCCTCATCAGCTACATACTCAAGCACAAGCTCAGATATGTCGTCGTTGGCCCCTATCTCGATTCTATTCTGGTCTAGGTTAACTCTGAACTCCCCATACATATGACCTCCTCCTATTCCGTACAATCCGCCGTAATCGTTGTCGTAGACATAGTTTCTAAACACATACGATTCAAACCCGTCTTGTACCGAGTTGCCAGTAGAAGGGGAACCGCTGCTGGTAGCAGATTTGGAGTCTTGCCTGTCATAAATTCCATCGTTGTCGTAGTCAGCTTTATTGCCTAGAGCATCGTACAGATACGATTGAGAGTAGTTTATGTTCTTGTTTTCTCCAAGTACATATATCAAACCCTCTCCAGACACCACCCCAACCTTGGTCCAATCAACGTAGTCTTCTGGAAGCTCGACAGTATTGTTGCTAGTGTTCACAAGAAGCTTTATTGACCTTATAACCTTGTTCATGTCAAAACCAAGGTCCCTAATGCCTCTCAAGGCGAAGTTTCTCAAGGTAGTGTCAGGAACGGCCCCAGCGTAATCATCTGAGTCGATCGTGAGTATGAAGTCGTTTACTACTTGGTCTACAGTTATGTAGTTATTAGCCATTCTCTTCTATGTTTTTGTTTGTTCCCTCAGTAGACGCAAAGCTTGTGACTTGGTCGTCTCTTAGGTTTACACCAGCCATCTTGCAAATTTCTATTATCAAGTCTGTCTCGTATCTTTCTGGAAGCTCAAAATCTTTTTGATTGGTGGAAGCTTCATACGGGTTGTCGTCAGTACCAGACACTTGATAAGACGGCACAGAGTCTAACCTAGCGCCAGTGTCAGAATCTCTAGATTTCGGTGTCTTGTAGTACCTTACTTTAATTCTGTTGATGTTGGTTGGGTATACTTCTATCTTGTCAGAAATCATCGCCAACGGTGAGCTTTCTTTTGGTTTGCTCAACGGGCTTAGCATCAGTCTATCAAACTTGTCTTCGTCATAGCATACATCGATGATGCGCTTGGTGGACTGATCAAGCAAAATGCTTCCGTCTGTAGTTATTGAAATTAGCCTATTGTAATCTGCTGGCTTTGCAAACACATTGTTCTCTCTGACTATGGTCTCCGACTTAGCAAAGAAAGCCAAATCTTCTTCTATTTGCTTGATTCTAGACTTGTCTCGGCTTCCCATGACACTACCTCTAGACATCTTCTTAGCTTCTTTAATTTCACTGAAGAGTCTGTTGTATACGTTCAGCTGAGCAATCTTAGCAAACGTGTTGAAAGTGTCTACGGAAATGAACCCCTGCTGATCTTTATTGATTATGTCTTTAACCGCGTCAAATACGGTTTTTATACTTGCTCCAAAAGCTTGTGCCATGAAGCAAATATACGAAAAGAAAAAGGCCCTTATTAAGGGCCTCTTCTCTCCACCATCGTTACCTATCAGCTTTTAAGCTGGCGGTCTATCTCTGCCACTACGGGGGAAGCGGCCTCAGTAAGACAGTAACGAACAAATACGTCTGTCGGGTTTTGACCAGCAGGAATTGATATGATCATTTTACCAGTATCAAACCACGCCACCTTATCTTCAGACAAAGACAAAATATTGAAGGCTTGAGCCTGTTTAATCTTTGCTTTCATAGCTACGACTGGGTTGTCAAAAGACTCAATAAACACCTTTGGTGATTTCTTAGCCTTGATCATCAAGTCGTGCTTAATTTCAGACACAGGGCGATCCGTATCTATGCCAAAAGCAAGAGCTACTGACATCAAGTCTTCAAGGTCTTTGGTTCTGACCATTGTGATAGCGTCAGCCATCAAGAAGTCGTTGTCCAGGCTGACCTCTGCTTTCTTCTCCAGGTCAACACGCTCAAACTTGTTGCCTCCATTAGCTACGTTGTCTGGGTGGGTCTCTAGGTAGTTCATCAAGTTAGGCTTGTCTGGAGTAACGAACAGCCTACCCATTCTAAAGATGATGGGTGTCTTTACTGACACTTCAGACTGCTCGTCCCTGTAGATGGAGTTTTCTCTATCGCAGTAGCGAATCTCTCTCACCATGCCTGATTCTTCATCAAACACAGTAACTCCACTTTGCATAAGCATAAATACAGCCCCGCTGTTTTTAGCTACGTACTCAACAGTTTTAGGTGCTGAGTCTGTTCTTTGTGCGCGTGTAGGCGCTGCTTTAGAGCGCGTAGCTCTAGTCGTTGTTTTAGTTGTCATTTAATTAAATTGTTGGTTGGTTGATTATTGTGAAGTGAAAAGGAACAGGTATTTGAGTGTTCCTGAACAGGGTCCAGTTGCTGTAAACACGAAACCTTGATGATTTTTTGTGGTTATAGATCCATTCACCGTACCTTCTTTCTCTGTAAATATGATTGGGGAGTGAGCCTGGGCAGTATAAGGTGCGGCGGTAAACTCGAATGTTAAAGTATCTCCGCTAGCCCAATTTCCGCTAAATTGAATCTCACCTAAATTATTTGTTTGTCTTCCGACAAAACTTGCACCCCCATCGTCAGCCGATAAAACGGTAATAACTGGTTGATTATTATTATTGTTCGCAAAAGCGACAGAAGATTTTATTTGCGCAAGATTTGCTAGGTTGTTACCAATAGAATTTGTACCTCCGTTAAGGTTGACATTCGCACTAAAAGTCGTTATTTGACTAACAGTTCCACCATCCCAAGAACCAGCTCCAGCCAAATCCGAATCTATAACAGCCCACTCGCCTTGCTTGTTTGTTTCAGATGGACCCATCATCATAACAGTGCAAGACTCACCGTTTTTAAGAATTTCATCCTGTCCAAATGTAATATTGTTTTCAGTAATGATTTCAGTAGATCCCTCTTTCACATTGATCAAAAGGATTGTACAAGTATTTTCCGAGTCGTCATCTCTATAAAACCTTATGCAAGTTCCAGGCTTTATTGGCTTATCGTTAGAATTTCTTATGGGCAAAGCAACATTCATGTTGTCTGTAAGGCCACTGATAACAACAAAAGACGTGTCTCCAGATGGGGATACAAGACCCGATCCAGTCAGGGTTTCATAAGGTGTTTCTAAGTAAAACGGTGTTATGTCTCTTTTCATGATTCAAAGATAAGAAAAAGAGCAAGGGCCGAAGCCCTGCTCTATTTAGTTGTTGAGTTATGCAAACGTAGCCCCTGAAGAAGACCCAAAAACACTACCTAGGAAATTCGTTCCGTTTTTCAGCTCTCCATCCGCATTTACAAAAATGCAAGCTTGTTCTGAGGCAGCGTCAAAAGTAACAGTACTACCCGCTTTTGAAAAAACGACTTTTGAGGCAGCGTCACCGCTATTGCTGTTAAGGCTTGTTATATCAACAAAGAAGAACAAACCTACTGGAGCATCAATCTCTACGGTATACGTAGGTACTGCATCAGCTCCTTGGGCGTTGATCAATACTTTTCTAGCGTTGACAACAAAACCTACCGTTTTGGCTGTCTCTGCCGCGTCAATCTCAAGAGTTAGAGTTTCTTCGACTTCTTTTGGTATCAAAGGAAAAATGTGTGTCATATGTTCTGGTTATTCTAAGAATCAGAGAAAAGGGCCGAAGCCCTTCTCTCGTCATCTTGTGTTAAACAATTACTTCAACGCAACGTGTTGGTTAGCTGCACGAGTAACCAAGTTGCACTCAGAACGGTAGTTGAACCGAGCAACGTCTTCGCCGTCAGTCTTGTAACCGAGGACACCACCACCAGTTACCCAGTGCTCCATTTCTCTGGAGTAGTTGCCAGCCGCCTTGTAGTTCATCTCCAACGCAGGAGCCTTCGTTCCCGTCTTAGCGTCAGCCACTTGAGACAACGGAACCATTGCACCTTTGTAGTAGCCGCTCAGCGCACCCAGCGTAGGATCATTCAACAGCTTCCAGTCGTGCTTGTGGAACGTGTATCCACCGCGAGTAAAGCTCTTGAATCCGAGCTGAACAGCCATGTCAGCGCTGTTGTTGAACGCGCCAAACTGACCAGCCAAACCAGCCGTCACCTGAGTAGCGATACCTTGAGCGAGCAAGTCATCGATATCCAACGAAGTAGCTCTGTTGACGTACATAGCGTACTCTGCAGGTGCGCCTTCTTTGTCAAGCTCCAAGATGATATCATCGAAGTCAGACATAGAAGCGAACGTGCCTTGAGCACCGCCAGAAACGTCTGCAACGATACCTCTGCGCTCGATAGCTTGGAAGTAACCTTCAGAACCAGTAACTCCAAACGAAGTGCCGTCAGAGCTAGATTCAGTTCCAGGAACATTAAAGTCAGCAGTTCCATTAGCGAAATCTGTCGCGCCAGCAAGAGTCGTTTGTTTTGTTTGACCAAACAACAACATCATCTCTCTCTGGTTCAAGAAACGCTTACGAGTGTCCATTTCGTTCTTCAAGTACCATCTGTAATCGCCGTTGACGTTAATCCAGCCGATGTTAGTAGCTTGAGATCCGTTAACCTTGAACACCTCTTTAGTGATGATGAACGGGTTGACGTATCTCTTTACGTCTGACTGATAAAACTTAGAAGGTTGATCTGTTCCTTGAGCATAGATATTACCTATGATAGCGCAATCGGTAGCGGTCAACGAAGTCACCGTAGATCCCGTAGACATGTCTATTATCGTGGCAGTTGCCGTGACCACGTATCTTTTTCCGTTAGTACCGAGCAAAACGTCGTTGAGTCTTGGCGCGGAATACCCAGTGGCGGTAGAAAACGTTGCTGACGACGAGGTGACACTTACGTTAGCTTTAGCATGAAGTCTTCCTTCTTCCCACCACTGAACTTCGTCAGAAGTGCCTGCGTTCTTTTTTGCACCCGTCAGCTCCAAGAATCCAGTGATACCTTGGTCGCCATAAGTGCGAACCAAAAGATCTCTGTTGTCTGGTTTCGTAGGGTCGATCAAATCACCCAAAGAGACGTATCTTTCTGGGCTTGTTCTCAAAGCAGCATTGTCTGCCGCTTGATTGTTAGTTGAGCTTACAGCCATGATTTCTTAGTTTTTTTGTTTGTTATAAAAATCTCATACCATTGTCCATGCCTAGCGCTTGTTTTAGTTGTTGCGTAAGCGGATCTGGACCTTGGTTGTTGCCAATTTGAGGGGTTCGATTGTCAACGTTTGCGGCCTTGTTTACAATGCCTCTCTGTCCGTCAGACATACCTTGTCGGTATGCTGACTGAACGATCGAGTCAACATTGTCAACTACAGCTCTATGCATATTGAGCTTATCGAAATCCCAGCTCCCGTCCTGGCGGACGTATTGATCAAAGTACGTATCAAGGTTTGCGTTCCTGTTCCCAAGATCGTTTTTGTATCTGTCCTCAAGACCGAACGAGAATGTACTTCCGTTTCCCAAGTCAAACTCAATTGCTTCAAGAGAGTCCAACTCGTCATACATCTCGTTTACCCAGTCTTCATTGAACGGAGACTCATACGATTGTCCTTGGTTTTCAAATTCAGGAGCTGCAAATTGATCCCTTATTTCCTTAATAGAACCTCTAGCGTTCTCAGCATCAATCTTGAGCTGAAGTTGAGAGAGGCGAACCTCTTCCTCGCTGTAAAGGTCTGAATCAAGCTTGTACTTGCTTGATACGAGCGTCTGTATTTCTTCTTGGGAAAGGTTAGGGTAGCTAGAAGCCATTTCTACTTGAATAGCCGTCATGTCGTCCATTTCGGACGGATTAAGCGACTGATAGAAAAACCATTCCTCTGGACTACGACCAGTCGTTTCGACAAAGTCTGCAATCGCAGAAATACGCTCATCAAGCTTGTAGTCTTGTTGGACAAGGTCTTCTAGCGACTCAAATCTAGACCCAAGCCTTTCGCTAAGAAAATCTAGAACTGCGCTTTCGACATCGTCTTCAGAATACTGAGGGGCATCTTCTTGATAGTCCTCTTGATAAACTTCTTGATATTCTTGTTGCTCTTGTTCAGGTTGCTCCTCTTGATAATCAGGGACATAATCCGTTGACTCTTGAGAAATACCTTGAGCAGCCTCTTCTTCTGTTACAAAAGAAAAGGAGGTAGACTCCTGTGTTTGAGGAGTCTGTTCTTGTTCATTAAATTGATTTTCCATATTGGATTGTTTTAAATGTACGCGACTACACCTCCAGCAGCGCCGCTAGAGGCAAGTTTTACCGATGTGAATTCACCTTCTATGGTTTGATTTGCTGCCATGCTAATCGTAACTTCGTCAGAAGGGTCTTGCTTAGTATAAGCGCCAGAAACAAGCGTATACAGGTTATTTCCCTTAACGACAATACTTCCCGAAGTAGTGACAGAGATCTTTGAAAAAGAACCTTCACTAGGGGGTGTTGCCGCTACAGAAGAACTGGTAACTACGAACGTTCCTTTATGTGAACCTGGATATCCCATGATTTCTATTTGCTGCAAATATAAGTAATTACCACTTAACCTTGTCAGCCCAGTAAGCAGCGCTCATTTTACCCTTGGCTATATTCCTTCTGTGACGCGCCTTAAAGCTTGCACGTTTCTTCTTCATGCGGTCGCTCTCTCCAGACTTAGGCTTGCCAGCCGTAGACGCGCCCTGCTCGCCAAATCGTATGACTTTAGTCTTGCTTCCTACTTTAGCCACAACTACGTGTGACTTTTTAGGGTGGCTGGGTGTGCGTTTAGGGCTGTTATAGCCAGACACACCCGCGTTTGTTAGCTTAGAATCTTTGCTCATTTTGATGTTTTTCAAGTGTTTATGGTTTCATCTGGATGCTGCCAATCCTCTCCTTCAAGTATTGCAGAAACTTCCTCATGACTTAACCAAGTTCCTTCTGGGGCGGGACCTTTATATTCTAC
>Ga0196905_1000165_pt1 | contig 26017 bp, 36 predicted proteins | sample CB_VirMetaG_3_FD_169098 | JGI IMG/M metagenome (GOLD analysis project Ga0196905, IMG submission 169098) | Freshwater to marine saline gradient viral communities from Chesapeake Bay - CB_1508_1S Viral MetaG (v3) (version 3) | ecosystem: Environmental > Aquatic > Marine > Coastal | place: USA... | reverse complement strand
AGATGCGATTCAGCGTGAGGAAGATTCCCGCCGTCGCGTAGAAGCACAGGCTGAGCAAGTCCGTGAAACAGCGACCGGTACTATCCCGCTTACCGACGCATGGAAGCAGGTGGCCCGCCGCCAGCTGGCACAGAATCAAGAACAGGCCCGCATGCGTGAGCAGGGGCTTGACCAGATGGCTGAGGAAGAGGCTGCCAACTTCGAGTTGGATATGCAGTACGTAGATGAACGCGTACCAGAAGCGCCTCCTGCCACCAAGGCAATCTCCGCCATTTACGCCCAGCAGTACACCGAAGCTCAGGATGTTGGTGATCAGCAGTTGATTGACGCTGTAGACACTGAAGCGAAGTCCGTGCTGGGTGGACGCACTTGGGGCGCTGTTAAGGGCGGCTTGACGAAAGGTCGTCGTGCCCAACAGCAGGCTCTGATTGCCGAAGCTCGTGGCGAGGCTGCTCCTACTCAACCTGATTTGTTCAGAGATGTTGTTGCTGAACGCATCGCACAAAGGGAGGCGCCCAGTGAAGTTACCGAAGGACGAGAAGCCGTTCGTGGTGTTCCGCGTGGCCGACCGGAAGCTGCCGTTGAGCAGCCAGCAGCTGAGCCGCGCGTGGAGGTGGCTAGAGAACAGCCCGAACCCGAACCCGCCGAGAGGGCTGCGACACCTGAAGCCGCTGGAGTGGCACGCCGTGGCGAGCCTGCTGTACGAGACACTGGAAGAGCAAGAAGAGAGCCTGCTGCACTAGAGGAGCCTGCCCGTGAAAGAGAAGTTGCACCTGCTGTGGCAGAAGCTGAAGCCGTGGCTGAAGAACCTGTGGCAGAGCCTCGTCGTGAGCGGGCTCCTGAAGCTGCTAGAGAGCCTGTTCGAGAAGTTCCTCCAGTTCGCCCACAAGTGGCTCCCGCTGCCGAAGTCGTGGAAGCACCGCCTGCTGCTGAGGTGGCTGAAGAAGTAACGACAGAAATGCCCGCATCGCTGGTTCCGCTCCAGCGTGCGATTAACAGCCCGACTGAATCTAATGTGGGTGAGGCGCTCGGCGCCGCTCAGGCTGAAGGCTACTTCAGCGGCCCTGAAGTCACGGCGTTTGAAAAGAACATGCGCCAGAAGGGCGTGGTTGGCCGTATGCAGGTGATGCACATCATCGCCTCTCGCATCAGTGACGCTGCCTACTTCAGCAACAACCCTGAGATGGTCGAGACCATGTACGCCGAGATCAATGCGGCGACGGCTCGTGCTCAGCAGGAACGCAAGCAGATTCTGGAAGATGTGCCTGAAGTCACTGAGAGCATGACGCTCGAAGAAGTGAAGGCAGCCATCCGCCGTGCTGGTCAGGAATACGACGCTGAACAGGTCAAGATTGCCGCTGAACTCGACAAGCGGTACGCCGATGAAGATGGCAAGCCGATGTTTAGTCGCATGGCATTTAATGGCGGCCAGCAGCAGTCAACCGTTGCAGAATTAAAGCGTTACGGACAGAAGGTGATGAGCCGCATTAAGTCCGTAGCTCCTGTCGAGATCGTCCAGTCTGTAGACAACCTGCCCGAAGATATTGGTGCAACTCCGTTGACTCGCGGCGTCTACCATCAGGGCAAGGTGTACATTGTTGCGGACAACACCTCAGTATTTGACTTCGACACGGTGCTTACGCACGAAGTTGTCGGCCACCTCGGTCTTGAGCAGATGCTTGGCAAGGGTGCGTTCAATGGCTTGATCAACCAAGTCAACCAGCTCAAGGGTACCAACGAGCAGGTCAAGCGTGTACTGGAAGACATCAAGCGTGCCTACACCAACGTGCAGGGCGTATATGAACTGAGCCCAGAGCAGGAAGCACGTGAGATTCTGGCCCACATCGCGCAGGCTAAGACCGAATACCTGACTGACAGCAAGATCCGCCGTCTGTGGAACAACCTGAAGCTGAAGGTTAAAGAGTGGCTCGTGTCTCGTGGCATGTTGGAGCCGAGCGATCTGATGCTCGACCGCCTGATTCACGACGCGGCTTTGCATGTGCAGGGTGGCAAGAGCGCAACGCGTGCTGGGTTCCACTTCCTGAATAGCGAGTATCAGAGTCAAGTTCTGATGCAGCGTGCTTGGCAGCATGGCTACCGTGGCTACGACCTGAAGGAAGCTGGCCTCTACATGCGTGAGATTCTGTCAGGTGAGCGTCAGGTGCCGGTCAAGGAGACCGCTGAGATTGAAGAAATCGCGCTTGATGACGACTACCTAGATACTCCGGCCTTCTCCCGCACAGCCGCTGAGCCTGCTGGCGACCCACGCTACGCTGAATACAAATTCCGTCCTGAACCGAAGAAGACGTTCCGTGAGCGGTTCCAAGCCGTTCGTGGCCTCCGCCTGTTCGACACCTTCCGTGTCAACTTCGTGGATACCGCTGCGACTTTAGAAGACAAGATCATGGGTGCGTACAACAACGCAGTCACTAAGGACGGCGTGCTAAACCCGATGGTGTCTTATGTACAGGCACTGCGCTCTGAGGGTCTGGCTGCGATGGTTATGCGTCGCGGTACGCTTGAGTTGTCAGAAAGCGGCCTGTTCAAGGGCGTGAAGAAAGACGGCGTTCCGTCTCTGGCTGATGTCTACGAAGTGGTGCAGAAACTCGGCGACCGCATTGGTCGTTCCGAAGCCCGTGGCGTGATTAACGCTGCGTGGATTGCCCAGCGTGAAGACCAGATTCTCAAGAACAACGAGAAGCTCCAGAAGGAAGCGGATGCCCTGCGTGCCAAAGGCAAGGCTAAGGAAGCGCAGAAGCGGGAAGACAAGATCGTCGATCTGTATCCCGGCATGAAGGAAGCGGACATCCAGAAAGAAGAAGCCCGTATTGCTAAGGATCTCAAACTGTTCGACGAGATCCCAGAAATCAAGCAGGCGTACGACATGTTCGTCACCTACAAGAATGGGCTGATTCAGACAGGCATCGACACCGGTTTGTATGACAAAGAAACCGCTGAGGGCTGGATGGAGAACTTCGGCTACGTGCCGTTCTACCGCATACTGGAAGACGCAGAAACCGCAGGGCCGCAGCAGTACTTCAACGGCATGATGCGTCTGCCGACCATGAAGGCGCTGAAGGGTTCCACCAAGGAAATCAACGACGTCCTCGACAACATCGAGAAGCTCAGCGTTTCACTTGTGAACTCAATCGTGCGTAACCACGCTGCCAAGGAAATGGTCCGTGGTCTGAACGAAGCCGGTGGTGTAGAGACTGACGTCAACCGCCCGATGACTGACATCAAGCAGGTTCCAGAAAAGCAGCGCGATCGTGTTGTGTCTTACAAGGCCGAGGGCAAGGATCAGTACTTCCTCGTTAAAGACCCGCTGGATGCGTTTGCGTGGCGCGGCATTGACCGCACGATGCCGGGTAAGTTTGTGTTCGGCAGCAACGCTGCTGACTGGCTCCGTAAGGGCATCACGCTGACTCCTCAATTTATCTTCAGCCAGATCCAGCAGGATAGCTTCCGTGCGTTTGCGTTCGGCGGCTTGAAGAACGGCGCCAAGGCTGGTGTTAATGTCGGTAAGGAGTTCCTCAAGATTCGTCGTGATCTCAGTAAAGAGGGCAACTTCGGTGCTGAGAGCCTGAACGAGTTCGGCATCATTGGCATGTACGACATCTCACCGCAGCGTAGCCGTGAGCAGATCGAAGCTATCTTCAAGGGCAACCAGCAGCTTAGCTTCCTTGAGAAGACGATGCTTTGGGCTGAACGTAATGCTGAGGCATCTGACTTGGCGCAGCGTAAGGCTGTGTTCGATCAGACGATGGCCGAGACCAACAACGAAGCAATGGCTTTCTGGCGTGCATCCGAAGTTATCAACTTCAGCCGTCGTGGCGCGCACCCGGCAGCTACTGTCCTCCGTCAGCTGATTCCGTTCCAGAACGCATACATGCAAGGTATGAACGTACTGGCTAAATCCATGTTCGGTCGTGGCCTGAGTCAAGAAGAAAGGATGAAGGCCGCTCAGATATTCTGGGCTGCTGGTATGAAGCTGGCTGTCCTTAGCGTGCTCTACGCAGCATTGATGGCGGACGACGATGAATATGCTAAGCAGCCTGCGCATCTGCGGTCTCGCTTCTTCCTGTTCCCGACGGGCGACGGCAACCCACCGATCAAATTGGCGATGCCTGCGGACCTCGGCTTCATGTTCAAGGCGATTCCAGAAATGCTGGTTATGCAGCACCTGCGTGATGATTTCGATTTCGAAAAGTCGAAGACTGAACTGACCGGTGCATTGGCTACCGCCATCCTCGGCCCGAACATGATTCCGCAGATCCTGAAGCCTGCGGTTGAGGTGTACTTCAACAAGAGTTTCTTCACCGACAGCCCGATCGTTTCGATGGGCGAAGAGCAGTTGGACGTTAGTCAGCAGTATCGTGACAGCACCTCGCAGCTGGCTCGCTTGTTCTCTTCCATCGGCATTTCCCCGCTGAAGGCAGACCACATGATTAAGGGCATGTTCGGCACCATCGGCGGCGACATGCTGACTACGATGGACATAGTCACTGAGCAGGCTCTAGGGGTTGAAAAGACGCAGCGTGAACTGGCGGATTATCCGCTGGCTAAGGCTCTGTTTGCCCGCACCAAGGGCACCGGGTTCAAGCAAGACTTCTATGCGTTACGTGAAGACGTCCGTGGTGCAGTAGCTACCATGAACAAGATGATTGAGCGTGGTGATATAGAAGGCGCTCGTGAATACGTCGAAGAAAACCGCCAGCTGATCGCCCTGCGCAAACAACTTAATGCGGTAGACAACACGATTAAGAAGAGCAATCAGCGGATTAAGCAGATACAAGCAAATCCTAATATGGGTTCTGAAGAGAAGCGTGAGCGTGTAGATCGTGAAAAAGATTTACAGGCGCGTCTCGCCGGTCAGATTGCTCGCATGCGTCAGTACGCGTACGACTGACAAAAAAAGACCCCCTCGCTAGGAGGGGGCAACCACTTCAGAGACCAGTGACTCCTGCTGGAGGAGGGAAGCCCGAAGAAAGGGCCGAAGAAGAATCACTGTGCCGCTGATTTTACCTAACTCGCCACGTACGTAAACCTTTTATTAAATCCTCCGTTCGGGGCCTGATTTCTACCTTGATGCTAAAAGCATGCGCTAACCGCATGATTTCCCTGCGTATTTCCTCACATTGAAGGCACGGGATAAAGAAACTGTCTCCTATCCGCATGCCTCCAATCACGGCATGAAGATCCCACTTAGGCATCGTTGTCAGCCTTTTCAGTCGCTTTTTCAATCGCGCTGAATAAGGCTTCGGCTTCCTCCGGCGCACACCGGAATACGTGAGCGTCGACGCCCGGTGCAGTAATTGCAGTGCCTGCCATCATGCGTTTCTTCAGCGTCTTCGTGTACTGGTAGTTCGAGCCTTCCTCCTGACTCTTCTTCAGAGCCTGCGTTTCCGTGAACTGGCGGTCTACGCAGTATTCGCGGAAGGCTTTCTTGGAGATGTACATCAGGCGCTCATCCAGCTCGAAGCGCGCTACTAGCTTGGCGCTGCGGGACGGCATGTAGATGTTGTCGCCAGTCTTCGGGTTGATGCGGTTGCCAACAGCCAAGATGCCGTTGGAGTTGTCCATCAGGAACTCGCCGACCAGACTGCTGGCCTGTACGATTTCTGATTTCACTTCTTCACGCAGGTTCATCAGGTATTCGCAGATCCAGATTTCCAACGCATCCAGATCGTAGTCGTGTAAGCCCAGCTTCTGTGCGATACGCAAGCCGACCAGATTACAGGTCATGGTGGTTAGCCAGAAACGCTCTTCCATACGCTTGCCGATTACCTTCACGATGCGGTCGCGCTGCTTGTCCAGCAGTTCAGGAATCTTGTCGCGATTGTCGACCAGCCACTGTGCATACACAGCGCCCGCTAATCCGTAGTTCTTGTTGATGTCCGCGAACAGAACATCGGCGCCTTCCACGTAGATGGCTTTAACGTAGATTTCAAGCAGGCGCATCATCTCGCCGTCTGGTCTGGCTTTTGCCTTGGACAGCTTGGACATCATGGACGAGTTGGAGTTGGTCAGGAACATGGTCTGCCATGAGCTGATGTTCTTGCGCTCACGGTTGGTGTCCTTCTCCATGCGATGACGCCCACGGCCTTGTGAGATCGAGTAGATCAGCTGGGATAGCAGGTCAGGTGCCAGATTGGTCATTTCATCTGACATCACAGGCAGGTTGTTCATCACGCCAATACGATGCAGTCGAGCAAGATGCGTATCGTCTGCAATCAGAGCCGTGGCTTTCGGGTCGCCCCACACGCTCAGCGCGAGGTAGCCTGCGGTTGATTTGCCCGTACCAGACTCGTCACTGATCAAGTTGATCGTCGCACCGTCCAGTCCAGTAAACGACATCAGCGGAGAGCCAAACCCTGCGCCTGCTACGAGCTGCAATGCTTCCATGCCCGGACGAGCCAGCACGTTGTACGCAGCGCGCCACTTCTTCAGGTCGCCAACCGGCTCAAAGAATCGCATCAGGTCAGCGGTGGTGCTGGATGCAGGATTATGCTCAGGGCTCTTGTTAGCGAGATATGCAAGGTTGCCTACAACGAAGGCTTCCTTATCGTTCGACCAGCCAAACTGAAGGCGGGCTTCGTGTGCTTTGTGTAATTTCTGAAGTTCTTTTGTAAATTTAATTGCGTAGTTCATAATTTCTTTCATCTGCGGTGGTGTTGCCGCTACCCCTTGTTCCCCCATGAAGTCGCGGAATGAATCCGTAGCCATCAGCTTCTTCAGCGGAATCGTGAACTCACGAATCGCATCATTCGGCAAGTGCAGTTTGAAGACGATTGACTCGCCGTCATTCGGGTCGTGAATACGCTTGATCGGATACAGGTCATACTCGTAAACCGGAATCTCTGCCGCATCATCTCCCGTTCCGTCCTGCTTATAGACACCGCCATTCGCAGCTCGGAAATACGGGAACGGCGGCTTGTACAGAACCTGCTGCACCACCTGCGTTGAGATGCTTCCATCGCCGGGCTCGGATACTTCAGATTCTTCAGGAGCGGCGAACAACTCAGACACGTCTCGTTTTACTTCTGAACCTAACTGGATTGGGCTGGTGCATGTCTGCGTGCAGCCTGTACACAGCTCGCCCGCAAGACCGCGAATCACTTCGCAGGTGTACGGCCCCTTGGTTTGGCTGGCTTTCTCCAGCGTATCGTCTGGGTTGTAGTGCGGGTGGTTCTTCGACATCAGATGTATGGCTTCATCTCTGTCTTCACAAGCCCACGCAATCGACAGGCCAGCACGCCACAACGGCTCTTCAAGATCCGCTTGGTTCAGCACCACGTGCTTGATGACGTTACATCCGTTGTCCCGCACGCTTTTGCGTACGAGCTTCTTGAACTTAGAAGTTCTGTTGCCGATCAGAGCCTTGGCAGTTTCGCTTAGCTCAGCGGCGTCTACTTTGACACGAGGCTTCTTTTCTTCTGGCAAGTCAAGCTGGCTGAGGTGAGCATCAAACTCGCTCGCACTCAGCGGCTCGCCGCGTTGAATCTCAAAGACTTCCTTCGGCTCGCTCGGGTTCTTGAAGTTCAGCGTGGTAGGTATGCGCAGTATGCGCGCCTCGTCCGCAGTCACTGCGGGGTCTGCTTCAAGGCCAAGAAACTCACAAGCCCGCTTCAGCTTGCGCGCGATCGGCGACCAGTCAACGCTGCTGATGTAATGGTTGAGCAGCCAGTAGACATGAATCCCGTTGCCCGAGTTGACCACGGTGGGTTCAGGCAAGCCAGTTTCATTTCTGAAATTCTCAAGGGCTTCAAGCGCAGCGGCTTGATTAGGGAATGGCTTGTTCGGGCCGCAGTCGAGATCAAGCCAAAACGACTTCATCCACTGGGCGTTTTCTTGGGTGCGCTTTTCACTGCCTTCCTTAAATGAGGCAACAGCGAAATATGCGTTGATCTTTTGGTCGACAAGCTGCTGAGCCTTCTCAGCCATCTCGTCTATGTCGTGTACAAATTCTTGTTTGATTCTTCCATCGCTGCGAATGCCGACAACGCAGTATGTGCCTTCCTCTGGGAGAACGGCATCGAGAAAGTTTATGGTCTGGTTCATCAAGTGGTTCCGACGCATTTTAGTAAAGGCGGCAGCGGCTACGCCTGCCGTTTTCGGAGTCAAACTCCTAGCCGCCCTTTATGGCCTACAAAAGTTTAAGCTGGTTCGGATCGGCTTCTGCCCTCGTGGTTCGGTGGGCAGGGGTTGCCGAAGATAGCATCAGCTCGAAGCGATCAGCAAGCTCGTTAAGAAGTTGCTTATTTACTCCAACAACTGAACGTCCATCCTTGTGAAGCACATCCTGAACCAGCCTCAACAGTTCTTTATCTGTGAGGCTGGTGTAGATCATCAGTCGTCGCCCCACTCGTCCAGCACAGCTGCGAGATCCGGCTTGTCTGCTTGCACAGGTTCGGCCTTCTTCTTAGCAACCTTCACCGGCTCTGCGTCATCCGACTTCGCTGCCTTCAGCTCAGCCTTCTGCTGCTCAATCGGCTTCTCGAAACCATCGTCTTCGTCTGCCTTCTTGAACTGGCGATCCCCGGTATGCGCCTTCGCATCTGCGGACTCACCCTGCTTCTGCACAACCGCCCACTCTTCTTCATTCACCGGGCGAACTGCGCGGAACATCAGCTTAGGCACAGGGGACTTGGTGTCGAAGCGGAACTCAGTCACGACCTTCACCACGTCGTAGCCAAACCCGGCTAACTTCTTAACGTACTGCTGGAGCGAGCTGTACTTCTCGCTGTCCGCGTCGCCGAAGATTGAGGTGGCCGGAACCTGAACACCGTACACGTCGCCCTTCGGATCGCCTTCCAATACGACTGCCAGACGAGCGGAGTAACGGCACGCACGACCGCCACCCTGACCGGAGCCCTTCACGTTCTGCGGGCAAGATGCGCACAGGCTGGACTGCGGGCTTTCTACGTTCGGGCTTGGCGCGTTGCCATCGTCCGACCAGCAGCTTGGGTTGACGGTAACGCCTTCCTTGTAGCTGCCTTCGTAGTAGGTACGGGCATAACCCGGAGCCGACTTCACGATGATCATGTTCATGCCACGGTCTTCGTTCTGTGCGACTTCCTTGCTTCCCAGCATCATGCGGAATACAGATCCCTTGATACTGATACGCTTCAGGCCATCACCGCCTGCACCGCCACCCGCTAGGGCCTTTGCGGTTTCAGAGAGTTCGCCCCCTTGCAGGTGGGCTGGCAGGGTCTCCATGCCTTCAAACAACGCTACTTCATTAGCCATCACTGGTCTCCTTATTTGCATACGTAAACTGCTGACGCTCGACGTAATCGGCGAGCGCCGTCTTCTTGAAAAACACACGCTTGCCTAGCTTCACGAAGGGAATACTCCCGTCGTAGCGCAGCTTTTCGATGGTCGAAATCGACACCCGCAGAAACTCGGCTGCCTCTTTCTTGGTCAAAAGGCCAAGGTCGCTCACGATTTTCTCCCTCTCGTTACGACGATTGTGTATTTGCTGTCAGCGTTGACAGGTGGTTTAACATCTGGATTGTTCTCCAGATATTCCTTGAACCGGGTCTGGGCAATGCGCTGTTCCACAAAGTCCATGCCGTCTTCCCCGACCGAGTCAAAGAATTGCTTCAGGGCATCCCAGTCGGCTGCCCAATAACGGGTGCTGACACGCTTCGATACCGTGCCATGCTTCGTTCTCATATTCTCCAAGCCGTTTTCCTGAGCATGCGCCAGCAATTCCGCTGAGATCAGATCCAGCTTGTCTTGCAGTGCCTGCTCCTCGTCTTTGAATTTGGCTCGAAGGTCATCCCTCGCGTCGCGGATACGAATGTAAGCCGCGACCAGCTTATCTATGTCCATGTTGTATCTCCGAAGTTTGTGCAGCTTTAGCTGCTAAGTTCTTGTTCGTACAAAGCAACCAGATCTTTCTGATTAGCTTCCTTAGATTCTAACGCTTTATATACCCTTTTTTCAACCTCTGAGCCATAAATTTTTATCACAGTCATTTTATTTACCTGTGATGGCCTGTTTATACGTTCGTTCGCTTGTAGCCACGTTTCTACTGAGGCGATTGGGCCGAACCACACGATCGTATCCGCAGCGGTCAGAGTCACCCCGTGCGCGGCAGACTGAGGCTGAATCACCAGAACGCGCGGGTCTTCCGTAGTCTGGAAGTCCTTAAAGATTCTGGTTCTGGCGGTCATGCTCACCGCCCCGCTGATGATCTCGGTGCTGAACCCTTCCTTCATCAGCCGGTCGTACACGATGTCGATCGCATGCCGGAACGGCACGAACACGATCACCTTGTGTGCAGCTTCCCGCACCACGTCGACGATCTCATCCAGCCGGTTCTTGGCGTCAAACTGCACGGTCTCTCCGTCGTCGGAGTACACCGCCCCACAACTCAGCTGGAGTAACTTGTTAAGGCCAGCCGCCGCATGAACTGCACTGATCTGCTCCCCGGCAGCCTCGACGTACATCTGATTCTTCAGGGCTTTGTAGTACTTCTTCTGTTGAGCTGTTAACTCAACTTCACGGGTCTGGTAGGTCACAGGCGGCAGGTCAAGGCACTCGGCCTTGGTGAATCGGATAGCCGGTTGGAGCGCGGCGTTCACCATCTTCGTGGCATTCGGAGTCGGCACCCATTTGAACTGCGTGATCTTGACCATCACCTTGTCCCGCCATGAGCCGTAGTAGCGGGGCACACGCTGGGGCACTGCCATCTTCGCCAGCCCAAAGGCATCCAGCGGGCTCTGGGCCGCCGGGGTGCCAGTCAGCATCCACAGCTTAGTTTCAGGTGTCAGAACAGCGTTCAGGGATTTCCAGCGCAGCGTCGTAGCGGTCTTGACGAAGTTGGCCTCGTCTGCCACCACCAGATCAAACCCACCCGCCTGCAAATCCTCGACCACCGTGGGCACGCCGTCGTAGTTGATGATGACGAACTCACAGTCGCCGCCGATCACTTCCTTGCGGGTCTTGCGTGAGCCGTGAGCCACACCGGCTGTGCGGTGCATAGCGATGGTGAAGATGTCCTGCATCCACGCCGAGTGCATAATCGACAGCGGGCACACGATCAGAACCCGCTTAACATCTCCAATCTGCATCAGGTAATCAGCAGCCCAGATCACAGCACCCGTCTTGCCTGTGCCCTGTTCTGAGAAACAGAACGCGCGGTTGTTGGCGGTCAGGAAGCTGGCTGTCTGTTTCTGGTGGTCGTACGGCTGGTAGGCGCCGGGCCAGTGGTAATCCCGCAGGATGGGGCTGGGGGCTTTTCGCACGCCTAAGTTAGCTAAGCGGCGGGTGTTCTCCAGATTCCATTTGACCAGCACCTCGTGGGAATCTTCCCCGACTTGGCCGAGATAGCGGCTCTGCTGGATGGCTGTCGTATAGCGATAGGGTTCCCTGACGCGGACTAAAAGCCCTCTATTATCAACAATTTCCATGCTCTTCCTGAAGTGGTTTGCCAGCTGCGCTGGCTTATTACATTCCCCGTTTTCACGAGGCGGCACTCCACAGTCTATCGCCGTGGTAGCGCCCTGCCAAGACTTATTTCATCTTGCCAGCTTTATTTCTTGCGAAGCTGCGATTCTTGGATTTCGGAGCCACACGCAGGTTACTGCGTCCATTGCTGCCACCCTTGGAGAGCGGCTTCTTGTGGTCGACATCCTTGCCATCACCCTTGCTTACTCGGCCTTCCTTCTCAAGCATGCGGCGGGCTTTGTTGCGGAGCGCGTGCTTCTTCTTGACGGCGGGCTTCGCGTTGTAGTTCTTAGCTTCTAGGTCGTAGCGGCGTGGGTTTCTAGGCATCTCAGCCTCCTGAATACTCGCAATGTTTAACGGGGCACCACTTTTTGCACAGCCCGTTGGGCTTGGGCGGCCACTTGTCATTGTCGAACGCGGATTGCAAATGTCCAGCCTTTTCTTCCCAGCGGCTCCACATCAGGAACATCTCGTCGCGGGCGTACGCCGCCTTGATGACGACATCGTGCAGGAGGAAAACCAACGCTGCTTTAACTTCTTTTACATCTGGGTAGTGCTCGAACACCATGAGCGCCATCAGCTCCAGCTGCCCCTTGTCCGGGTACTTCGCCGAGCCGGTCTTATAGTCCACGATCCACGCCTTGTCGCCGTTCAGGATCACGAGGTCAGCGATGCCTCGCACCCAGACGTCCTTCGCCAGAAATTTAGTCGGCTTTTTGTCGGCAGTCAGGGCCATCTCCAACTCGCACAGCTTCTCACCTTCAATTCGGTTCAAGCTGTCCAGCGCGGGTTGGAAACGGTCGTGCCCTACTGCCAGTGGTTTGCCGTCTCGGATGTATTCCTCGGCGGCCTTGTGAACTTCCTTACCGTACAGCGTCTGCTCAGTCTCAACGAAGGGGTAGAGCTTTTCTACCTTTTCTGCGTGGTACTTCCGGGGACAAGTTTCAAACGTCTTAATCGAACTAAAGCTCCACGCCTTCATTGGTATCCTTATTTAGCGTCGCCGTAGGTATCGGCAATATCTCCTTCCGACCATGTTACCAGTTCAGGCCACCAATCAACACCTTGGCGCATAATGCTCTGAACTAAGTCGAGCATTTCCTGCGCGTGTTCTTCGCGGACAACGTAGACCAATTCGTCATGCACCGTAAGTGCTGGGGGATACATCTTGCCAAGCCGCGTCTTCGCAACCTTCAGCATGTGATCTGAAATGACTTCGCGGGCTAGATGCTGCACGATGTTTTCCGTCACCTTCCCAGCGTAGATGCGAGCCTTGCGTCGGCCTTCGCCGTATACCCACTCGTTCATGCCGGTTTCCTTGTCCTGCTCTTCACGCAGATGCGGATAACGAATCATGCCCAGCGGAGTTTTGATGCCGCCTTCAGTCACGTAGCACAGATCCCACGGGTCAATGTAGAACGTGTTTCTTTCAGGACTGAAGTTAGCGATGTGGCTCAGTGCTCGGTGGCAGGTTTTCCAACCCGCAGCAATCTTGCCGTAGGCGCCACGCCACTTGTACACGACGTCCTCGGATTCTTTCATGGTCAGGTCAACGCCGCCCATCAGCTTCGCCACATCCTTAAACGTCTTGGCACCAGCACCGAAACCCAGCCCCAAGTGTGCAACCTTGCCTACCTGACGCTCTTGCTTGGTGACTTCTTCGATTGGCTTGTCATACAAACTTGATGCGAAGTCTTTATACAAGTCCGCATTCTCAGGGTCATCTTGGAACAGCTTTATGCTGGTCGGCTCTTGCCACAGGAAGTGATTCACACGCAGCTCGATGCCTGACAAGTCAGCCACAACAACCTTGTACCCATCCGGTGCGCGCAGGGATTTACGCAGTGCATCCGCCGGTGACGGCTTATACGGGTTGATGCGTGGCAAGTTCTGCTGGTTCATCTTCATCGTGCCGGACCAACGACCCGTGGTGTCAGCGCCGTAGTAATTCAGAGCGACAGGCATCTTGCCTTTGGCAGCAGTGCCGCACGTCATAAATTGCTGAATGCGTGACTCGAGGATGGTGCTCTTCACTTTGAGTCTTGCTGCTGCGGCGGCAGCCACTTCAAAATCATCGTGCTCTTGCAGGGCAAGGAACTCTTCATCCGTTTTCGCCAACGCAGGAATCATCCTCTCTGGATCAGATGGCGACTGCTTCATCGGAACCGGCACGCCCTTGGATTCCAGATACTTCGCAAACTTCGGTGCGCTTGCCAGAATCTTCTTGGCGGCCTCGATCTTCTCTTCACGCGACAACAAGTCCAGCGGCTCATCAGCCACGTCACCTGCCACCTTGATCAGCACTTCCTCCTGCTTGGTTTGAATCTCTTCCAGCGTGGTCTCAAGCAACTTGAAGTCGAGTTCAAACTGCGGCTCGACCAGCATCTTGATGGTCAGATCAACCAGCTTCAGTTCACGTGCGCCGAGTTGTGGAGCCAACCGATTAAAGATGCCAGCACACAGCTCGGTATCCACGATGTTGTACGCAGTCATAGCGTCGAGTTCTTCGTCAGTGAAGTCAGCCAGCTTCTTGCCTTTGGTGTTGGTCGCTTCGAGGTCGAGCTTCTTGCCAAGGCCCAGATCCTCAGCCACCTTCTTCAACGAGCCGCCTACGGTTTTCGCGTAGCCCATCGCACGAGCCATCGCCAGCGTGCAGCCCCACATCTTAGGCTTCATGCCGAAGCGCCATGCGCAGATCATCGAGTCGAAGCCTGACATGTTGTGGCCGATGAGTGCAGCGTCAGAGAAGTCTGTGTTGTCAACCCAGTTCTGGATTGCTTTCTCGCCGAACAGAACGAACGGCTTGTCATCAGCTACTTGGATTGCGACTGACTGAATTTCAGTCTCGGGGTGCATGACGTATTCAACAGGGTGAATCTTCGTCAACGAGTGCGTCTGGGACCAATAGGTTTCAAAATCTAAAAAGATCGGTGTCATGTTGCTGCTCCTCATTTAGTCAGCATGTTTATCGAGGTGTGTCTGCACGAGGCAGGGGTGGCTTTCTAGCCGACAGAAAAGTGAATTGCAACCCCTACGTGGTAGGAATGTATGCGCCGCAAACTTCTCTGTTGTTCTTCGCGTAGTTTTTGTAGCGCCAGTTGTCAGGGTTCTTCAACGGCGAGTCGTCCGGCACGCTGTTAAACGTGCAGCGGTCTTCACGCTCTGGGTTGTAGTATCTGCACGTTGAGCACGCGATTATCTGATTCATTTTGCGGCGTCGATTGCTCGCTGCAAGGAAATAATTTCAGCCTGCATGGCTTCAGCCACCAGCCGTTGTTCGTTCAACACGTGGCCTAGCATGAGCACCAGTACCATCATCGCGATCACAATTAATTTACGCATCGTAACGTCTCCAAAGTGTCGACCAAGTGGTCTAAGTTGTTAGCGTCAATGACAAGCGCGACTCCACCATGCTCGTCAATTTCACGCAGGTTTTTTTGTTGTAGTGCGGTGGGCTTGTTCTTCTTCATATCGGCTTTGACTTCAATGCCGATGAACCGCCCGTTGTAGCAGGCTACGATGTCCGGCACACCCGAAGCACCGTAGCCGCCAGTTACCGGATAGAAGTAATACATTCCGTATTGCTTCAAGATGTCAACGATCTTACGTTTGACTTTTTTCTCCGGTGTATCAGCCATCCTTCGCCTCCAGTTCTTGTGTTTCCCACAGGATGTAGCGGGCTTCCTGCGCCATGTCATCTAGCGCGTAGTGGCATTCAACCCCATCGAAGTTTTTGCGTTCGGATAACTCCAACGCCTTCTTCGCAAGGCAGCGTGCCTTCTTCAGCACGGTGAGGTTGTCGTGGTTCATGTGTTCTTTTCCTCCAACCAATCAACCAGTATGCTGAGGGCAAAGCCAATAAACATACCAAAACCAAAATACATCGCAGCTTCAAGCCAATTAATCATTTGATTTCCTCCATGTTCCACACGGTTCTGATCTTGTTGATGATCGAGTCGCGCCGCTTCTGTAGTTCAAGGTAATCCTTGCCGGTGAAGTTCAGCTTGATTTCGTTCTGGCCTTTGGTGCGGGACAAGCGCATGGCTTGTTGGCACACCTCCTGCAAGTCTTTGCGCAGCTTGCGGAGGGAAAGGGAGTGTAAAAACTCAGGCGGTCTTGCTCTCATCGTCGGTTCCTTTGGTTTTGTTGATATAGTTGTCTAACATCTCAAGTGCGATCAGCGTCTTCAGCTTTGTCGATTCAGCTTCGTAGTTGACTCTGCGCTTCTTGTTTTTGTCTCTGGCCTCAGCACTCGCTCTCGTTGCCAGTAGGTGTCTGCGAAACCCGCTCAGACTCGGGCGGTTTATCACTCTGTCCATCTTTTTTTCCAAAAATTTTGTCGTAGTTATCCTCGTACGCTTTGCGGTCTTCGGGGCGGCGCTTGCTGCCCTTACCGCCATGCCATTTATCGCTCATCCTTGCGCTCCTAATTAAAGTTGCCAAACCATAACCTGCGTTCCTCACCAGAACATACCTCTCGCACCCCACCAAACCTGCCATACCAATCCTTATCTTTCCCAACCAGTTCTCACCCAGCCAGACCTTGCCTAACCTTACCTGCCAAACCATGTCCAACCTCACCTCACCAGACGGTTCCATACCTCTCTCACCCAACCTAACCTGCCTTACCAATCCGCACCGCTCCATACCCTTCCCAGCCACACCATAACGTGCCATACCCAACCTCACCTGCCTTACCAATCCGCGCCATACCTGACCTTGCCGAAACAAACCTTACCCCGCCTTGCCGGACCTGCCTTACCTTTCCGAGCCATACCATGCCCTTCCGAGCCATACCTGCCAAACCAATACCCACCCTACCGGACCCCACCAAGCCTTACCGCACGTTGCCACACCCCATACCATACCAATGCTCTTAGTGGAGCATATCAAGTGCGTTGTCCATCATCTCGAACGCCTTAGCGAGAACAAGCAAGCCCTTCTCGTTTTCTGGCAATCGAGCCTCTGCCGCTTCTTCAAGCCTACGCATCGACGCACGCAGGGAAGCGACTCGGGTCTGGAACTCGTGCATGCAAATGCTGAAGTCCATCGGGTCAGCAGCTACAACTTCGATTCGTTTGTAGCCACCATCTCTTGAGTGAACACGTTCACTTATCGCGATCTCTTGAGCCTTCGCCCGTTCAGACTTGACGACTGTGATCTCAACAGTTGCACGAATATGTTTACGGGCTACGTGCTGGCGGTACTTCTCCGCTTCCGCTGCATCATCCCACGAACACAGGTTGTGAATCGGCGAGTCATCTGGGCGAGCCGCGTCAACTACATCTTGCGCGTCGACTTTACCCAGCTTGTCTTCCAACTCGTCTAGCACTTCACCGAGAGCCTGTGCAGGCACAGAGCCTCTGAAGTTTTCACGGTACGTGTATTGCCTAGCCATGTGCATCCTCCAAAACAACGCCAGAATCGGCGCTTACTTGATAACGGCCATAGTCACCACCCTTCTCTGGGCGCCATTCCAGCAGACCAACACCGAAGCCAGCACGGTTTGCCAGATTCAAGATGTCTTCCGCAGCGATCAGGTCGTTGTCGAACACGCACGAAATCTTCGCTTTCCATTTACGGAACTCAGGACGGTAGCGAATATCCGCTGAGCCTGCGCCGACACGCACCATGTCTTCGCGAATCACCGGTTCAGGGGTTTCGATCTCGACGATCATCTCAGGGTCGTTGCACTCAAAGAACACAGACTTACGCAGCAGCGTCTTTTCCAAGCCGATGTCCTTGTGCGCAGCGCCAATCATTGACGCCTTGAACGCCATCAGCGGGATGCCGTACTTGCCATCCGCAGTGAAGTGAGTCGCGTCGTGCGCTTCCTTTTCAGGGTTACGCGCTTCGCGATTCTTCGTCGTTGCAGTCTTCTGACCTTTATCGCGTAGTTGCTTCTTGGCTTTCTCTGACCACTTGTGTTGGATCAGCGGGGAGGTGCTCTCCACGGTGAAAGTCATACGCTTGAGGTTCATCTCTTTTAAGTTTGCCATTGCTGGTCTCCTTACCAAATGTTGAAGTGGATGAGCGGTTTTGAGCCTTGCTCAGGGCTATATCGTTATTCGGTTACTGGCGTTTTTATTGTGAAGTTGCGCCAGTTCGGATTCTTCGCCGCCTTGTGTCCGGCTTGGCTTCTGTTCATCTGGGGTGTGTTCAACGCGTCGTCTAACTTCCAACCGCGATTCATTACGCGGTTCCAAACAATACGTTGCGGGAGGTTGTGTATATTGCGGGTACTATCCCGCACAGCATCGCGGATCTCTTTGAGCCGGGCCTTACGTTCTTCTTCCATTGTTGTCTCTGAGTTGTCGTCCTAATTAGGACGTGTAGTTATTAGTACTGGCCGTAGTCTCGGCAGCCAGCGTGCCGTCCTTAACCCCCACCGAGGAGTTCTCAGGTTCCGGTGGGTCCCCGACTACTGGGGATTTTCTTTAGCCAGCAGCGCCTGTGCTGCTTACACCCTTCAATACGCTCAGCACCACATCGCGCTTGATGTCATCTGCGCTGGTTTCAGTTGTCGGATCAGCTACATCCGATGCAGCCTCTACATCGTTTGCATACGTTGCGCCAGTCTTAGCGTTCGTGATTACCACGGTTTCTTCAGTCGTTGTCGCCATGTTCGGTCTCCATTTCGAGTCTTGGGTCGGCATCCACCACCACGCACGGGAAGCCATGCTTGTGTAATAGGTAGGTGTTCGACAGATAATACTCCAACGGGCGGTCAAATCCTTTACCCGCTGCCTCCATTAGCAGTTCCTTAATTTCCTCGTAGTAGTTAAGCCGTTGAGTCTGGTGCGTGATGGCGTGTTCGGTGCGCTTACTTGCCATACCAAACGCCACTTTTTCCGCATACTTCTTCAGCTTGTACTCGATGCGTGCGAGGACTACGTTGATTTCTGCAATCGCCTCACCAACCTGCGACTTGTCCATCAGGGAGATGTTCGCCTTCATCGCCATCTCAGTCAGGCGGCGAAACTCATCTCGTCTTTTCTTTGACTTGTTGCGTAGGTAGCGGGCTTTCCGAGCAGTCCGGCGACGGCAAGGTGTACATACTTCCTCCCGCCGCCGGTTGACTCCCCAGAATTGCTCGACCGGTTTAGTCTCGCCGCACTCAGGGCAAGTGCGGTCTGCCATCACTGCCCCCTTAGACTTAGCCCTAGCTGAACTAAATCACCCACGGCAAATATCAGCGTGCCGAACAGGGCGATGATGCCTATCAACAAGAATAGAAATGCAACCCGCTCCATCACAGCACCCCCGCTTGGCCGAGCGCCAAGATGAATAGGCCGAGGACTGCGGCGATACCCAAGGTCAGCTTGATGCCATCCATGAAGTCGTCGCCCCTCTTGCTGACTGGAGGAAGTTCTGGACCCTCGTCGGTGTAGATCATGCCGGCTGGGTGATGCGTACCCTCTGGCTTAGCGGAAGGCAGTGGTTTGTTTTCCAGATACTTGGCCTTGAGCGGATCGCCTAGCTTCTTGAGGTGACGCGACACGGTTGCATGGCCGATGTTCATCATGCTTGCGATCTTGTCGAAGGTCATGCCTGCTGCACGCAGCTCAAGTATTTCGTCCGCCATCGCTGAGGTCACAAGCACGCGCGGCTTGCGGGTCTTGCCGCCCTTACAGATCGACTTGATCGTGTTCGGGTGGACATTGTAGACAGCGGCCAATTCGTCGATCGGCGTGCCTGCGCCCTTCAGGCGGATTACTTCACTCTTTTGTTTCGGTGTCAGAAACACCTTGGTCTTACGCTTTGCTTTAGTAGCCATTGCTGGTCTCCTTCAGATTAGAAATTACTGGTCTCTGTGTTGACAAAAGTACTTGTCATTGTTGCTGTTTTGTGTTCAGCACTCGGGTTTGTAGCTGACATAAAATGGGGTGTCAACCCTTTCCAAAAAACATTTTTTCGCTCCATTGTCCCAGTTCGTACCAAGAGGTCTCAGGAGGTATCAAGAGGCCCCATACTCTGCAACGCCGTCCTAATTAGGACGGTTGTACACCCAGTAGATGTTGTTGCTTATCCGCTTTCCAATCCCGTCCACAGTCACTCCAATCTCGGAACACGAGAGTATGGTCAGCTTCTCACGCAGCCACTCGGGCCACTCGGCGGGGGAACCAACGACTTTCGGTATGTCCTTCACGTCTTCATCCGAATAGAAGTTGATGTCCGCCCACCACTTGCCTCGCTCATCCTTCCATACGCGCAGCATTAGAAGTCGAACGCACCGAGGATGCTGTCGATCTGGTCACGCACGTTTCTGCGCAGGGCATCGTTCTGCTTGAGCGTCTCGCCATCCAGCCCACGGATCGCGTTCTCAGTCTGGTTCAACATGGCGTCGACTGCTTCATCTTGGGTGATGTTGAGCTGACGCACCTGAGCAAGCGCACCGCCCACGTACTCGATGATGTTCTTGCGGAACAGCTTGGGCTTGCCATCTTCCTTGTCAGTCAGGCGCTCAGACAGATGGGTTAAGTTGTCCAGCAAACGCTTGCGCACGTCGGACATCGCCTCATCTATCTTGGCCTTGTAGTCCTGAGCGTAGTGTTCACGCAGCTGAGCCACAGCCTCGTTGCCGATGTCCACACGGAAATCACCCGCATCCGGTACCGGCATGTATGACACGTGGAACTTGAACTTAGCCTTGATCTCATCCGCTGTCGGATACTCACGGCGGTCGAACATGTCGCCCAGCTTGAACGCTTGCATGCTGATCAGGTTCGGATACTCGGTAATGAACTCATCGACGAGCCGGTGGAACTCAGCCTCATGCTTGTCGATCTCCTGCTTGAACTCAAAGAACGTAGCAGTCGGTATCAGTCTTGCACCGAAGTCAGACCACGGCAGCGTTTGTGTGTACATCCAATTACGTACTGAACTCGCGTACTTGGTGATGTTGTCGAGATGCTCCACGCCGGGCAGCAGGTTCTTGTTCACGCGCGAGGCTTGCGAACTGGCCCGCTTACTCACGTTGACTTCATCGGTCACTTGCTTGTCCAGCTTACGCGCAGTCCACGTACCGATTGATAACTCAACCAGCATGGCGCTTGATGATAGTGAAATACTCATGGTCTCTCTCCTAATTAGGACGTGTTACTTCAGTTTTATGTTGATCGCGTTCGGTGCGATCTGGTCAGTTGTCATGGCCCACAGCGTCGGCACTGTGAACTTCGGCCAGTCAGCGACGTAGCCATCGGACAGCATCAGTACAAACTCAGGCGGTGTGTGCATCTTCTGCACGTACTCTTCAACACAGCGTGGGTCAGTGCCACCACCACCGGCAGGCTTGGTCGACGTCACGATCGAACCGTACTCGCCCGGCATGTAATGCTCCTCACGCGCCACGTGCGTATCCCAATACAACAAGTCAATACGCTCAGGTGGCATGGTCTCGGTGATCTGCTTGATCTCCGCAAGGAACCCAGCGATGTCGGCTTGACGGATAGACGCCGAGGTGTCGATGCCAATCACAACAGGCCCGATAGACTCCGCATACGGTGTCGGCATATACATACCCTGCGCCAGCCAGCGACGGTTCGGCTTACGCCATGTCGATGCGTCACGCCCTGCGGTCACGCTCTGCACAAAGTCACGCAGCTCATCACGCCAGTTCACCTTGGGCTCAGGTATCGCACCGATGTCACGCGCAGTCGTACCCTTCAGCTTACCGGCAAGGATTGAACCCTGACGGATCGCTTGCTCAATCGCCTTGTCGAGTTCTTTCTTCTCGGGTTCGGACAATGACTGCGCTTCTTCCCAGCCGTGGTCATCCATGCTGTTGCCACCCTTGGCCTTGCCCTTCGGTGGGTTCTGCTTGAGATGTTCAAACACTTGGCCTGAATCCCAGCCACGGAACTGCTCATCGAGTAGAACCTTTACAGCCTTGGGCACTTCAACAAGTTCACGCTCAGGGTCGAGGTCAGCGATCTGTTGGTTGATCACGTAGTCGCACGCCATGTTGGCAAGCTGCGCGTCTTCCTTCCACAGCCGCTGCCATGTGGTCATGTGCTTGAACAACACGTGGAAGTTCTCGTGCGCCACAACAAAGTTGAGTTCTTTCTCGTTCAGCTTGTCCATGAACGCACGGCCATACATCTTGTCGCGCCCGTTGGTCGCAGCAGTCGGCATGTCATCAACCGCTTTGCTATCACCCAGCATCATAATGCCGGACAGCAACGCGAACTTGGGTGAACGCATCAGCTGAATGTGGCTCCGCTGTATGCGCTGTTCGTGTGTTAAGTTCATTGTCATCTCCTCAAATAGCCCAGCTATTCTCACGTGCCCAGTTGGTAAAGCCTGTTATCTTGACAAGCATGCCCGCCTTGTTTGAACGCATAGCGTTCTGCGCAAACATGAACTGAACCTCACGAGGCAAGCGTCCTAAATAGGACATCCACGCGTCTGCATTCTCAGCAGTCAGGCGCATCACAGCACCCAGCGCAAGGATCACCGCAGCGATTGGCGAGTCCGGTACACGCGCACGCTCAGGGTCAGCCACGATTGAGTTGAACGATGGCAACGCATCAGCCACGGACAGGAACGCCTGCATATCACGCGCAGCAGATTCACCGATCGTGCCGGACAGTGCTGCGATCAACACGTCGTCGTTCAGGTTATGACGCTGCTTGATGATGTGTGACGCATGGTGTAGCGAACGCGGCGAGACGAACGCAGCTTGCTGCTTGCGTGGGTTGAAGATATACGGGTTGTCATTGGCAGCATCCACGTCATCTGCATACGTAGCCATGCAATGCGGGTACTCCTTCACCCAAGCCATCACAGTTGGGTCAACATCATTGGCAACACCCCAGTCGATCCACTCGTCGGCGGTCGGCTTACGCACGGTCAGGAATGTCGCACGGTTCTTGGCATGTGCTTGCAACGAATCACCTACGCCATCGCTTGCCATGTTGGTCGTAGCAAACACGATGCTGCCCTCGGGGAACTTGTAGCTACCCAAGCGATGCTCATAGATGGCGGGCAGTAGCGCATTCTGCACAGGGCGCATGGCCTTACCAATCTCGTCGAACATGTATATACACGGCTCGTCGCTCAGGAATAACTCGTTGGGCACGAATGACACCGCCTCGTCGGATACACGTGGCATCTGAAGATCGCCGAGGTCAAGCAACGCACAGTCGAAGTAGCGCGTAGGCATCTTGAGTTGTTCACCTAGCAGTGTGAGCATGGCCGACTTACCGATGCCGGGCTCGCCCTGAAAGATGAAGGTGTTGTTCTTGCCGCAGGTCGATACGAGACGTGCAGCTTCGGTCAGTGATACTGATGTAGTCATGTTGAGAACTCCGATGTTGTCCTAATTAGGACGGGTTGGTTTGTGTTATTCGCTGTCTTTTATGTACGGGCCAGCGAACTTGCCCTGCAAATATGCGGATTCATCAATCAAGGTGAACTCCACGTTGGGCCCAGCGCCGCCGATGTAGTGCATCTTCTCGTCGCCGTAGCCTTTCGACTCATACTTTTCCGCAGCCTCGAGCGAAGACAGGATTGCCGCCGCGTCTTTTACCGGCACGACGTATTCGTTCCACCCGAGTTTGATTATTGCCATAGCTTTGGCAGGTGTTGGTCTAGCCATGTTGTGTCTCCGAAGTGTTGTCTTGTTTTAGTGTGTATATATTACCACACCTGTGTTGATTTGTCAAATCAAGTCTCAAGTAAATAAGTAGCCCGTCTCGTGGGCTAGTCGGTCGGTTCCCAGAGCAAGGATGTGTGCGAGGTATAGCACTACCCTGTGCCGACTGTGCGTGTTAAGGGGGGAAACTCGGATGCCTACACATCTAAAAAACCCCAAGGGCACTACGCACTCACCCAGCGGTTACGCCGCCAGTCGTGTTGTCCAGTCCTCAAGCCACGTAGGCTTGGGCCTGCCTCGGTATGTGAATCGCTTCATCTTGGTTTTCTCGGCGGCGTAGTACGCACGGTAGCAGTCAACCGGCGTCTCAAAAAATTTATACTCGTCTGGCATTGCCAGTGCAAACGGTGTCTGCCTGTCGGTTTGTGTAATGCCCAGCGGTGGGTAGTGCAGCCTGCTTCCAAACATGTGCGAGGTCTTGTGTCGCTTGTTGTACCGGCGCGTGTATTCCCTACCCAATTCCTCGAAGTGATACCACAGCCAGCCGTAGTTGCAGTTGCTCTCCGCTGCCCAGCGCACGGACGGATGATGCCGGTGTGTTGGCTTGTACATCCAGTCTTTCCACTTGCCATGCAGGTCATGCACCGTGCATAGAATCTGCGCGGACTCGAGAATCATCTTCACCACGTGCGCATCGCACAAGTCTTGCGCTGATGCTTTCGGGCTTTCATCTACTGCGAATATGTTCATTTGAATAACTCCCTCGTTATGCTTTCTCTGATCTTCGACTCGAGCCCTTCCCGATCTTCCGTCGGTGTGTGTAGCCACATGAAGTCGATCAACGACGATAGCAGTTTGTTGTTTTGCATTGCTAATTCAAACTCACCGCCAACCTCGTCGCGCACCTCATGCTCATCCCAGCTGTGGTCAGGATCGTACAGCCTACTCATGCTGCCTTCCTAATTAGGACGCCGCGCTCATGTTCTAGCGTCTCACGTGCCCAGTCAGCCAGCCCAGACTTCTCGTGGTCGCTGCCGTAGAACCCCCAGCATGAATCCACGAAGTCTTCGCCGACCACCTCGCCATCTTCATCGACTTCGATGCGCACAATCTCACAGCCGTACACGTCGCCGAACATATACGCACCGAACACGTCAGCCGCTGACTCCAACGCCTTGTCGATGTCGTCAGGTTTTATGCCGGTCTGCTTCACCCAGTCAGGCGTCGCCGCAAGCAGCACTTCCATCCAGTCTCCTTGTGAGTGGCCGGTAAGCGTTTTACGCAGGGTCGGCACACCCATCCAGCTCCACACCTCAGCCATGCGGTCGAGCATGTCGCCGTCCATGCTGCCGGTGAGGTAGTCGTCGAGTGAGTCAGCGATCAGCTTCTCCACGGTGGAGGTGTACGCACGCCCGCCGAACTCAACCGACTTGCCGCCGATCACATACTCCAACAAGTTAAACTCAGCCGCTTCGCTTTCTGTCCAGTAGTCATGCAGGTTCTCGTCGCGGATGATCTGCTCGAGGGCCTCGTGGTTGTCGATTATTTGTTGTCGTGTGAGTCGGTTTGTCGGTGGGTCCTCCGCACCGCCGCTGCGGTAGTTGTAGTTTCTCCCACCGTAGGCAACGATCGGCGGCTGGTTGTCCCATGCAGCCCACGGGTTGTCTGCGCTGTCGTCTGGTCGCTCGACCACCTTGTACAGGGTCTCGCCGATATACACATCCGCCTCGTGGTTGCCGTTCTCGGGCTGGTACTCGAAGTGCAGGTCGATGGGTTTTGTGTTGGTTTGCTTGTTCATTTTTACCTCGCTGTCCTAATTAGGACGGTGTTTGTTAGGTGTCCATGATGATGGGTGCGATATTCAACGCGTAGGTGCTGGAGCCCAGCCCTGCCACCGTTACGCCCAGCGTGTTGCTCCGCTCGATGATTACCTCGAGCAGCTGTTCTGGTGTCGGGTGCAGCAGCAGGTCGATTGCTCCGGTGTCGGGGTCATACCCATCCCGCAGCACGTACAGCCCGTCCGGTTTCTGGAATTTGTACTCGTCCGCACGTTTCACTCGCGCGACGTACTCCTCGTCCAGCAGGCTCATCACTTTCGCAGCGGCCCACTCGGGGCGTGTAAATATCCCAAGGATTGCGCAGTTGTGCATGATTACCCAGCACATAGGGTTGTTGGTTTCAGTTTGCATTTTGATTCTCCATGTATTCGCTCAACACTTCGCTCAATGCTTCATGTATGTACCCCCAATCCGTATCGGGGTTGGTTTCCATGTAGTCGGCAGCGTCTACCCATTGCTCTGGGGTCATACCAGACGTGTCGAATTGATCCCGACCCCACCACTGCACAACAATGGCATCGTCTGGGTCGTAGTTCTCATTCAGGTAGTTCATCAGTTCGCGTATCTTCATCTCAGTTCTCCAGCAGGTCGTGGCTCATGCCTTCGGGGTCGCGCTCAAGTATTTCTGCGCGCAGTTCGTCGTCCGTGTAGTTGTTGTAGCCGACAAACCCAACGCGCAGGAGCATGGCAAACCAGCCCATGTCGTCCGTGTCAATGTCGTTTTCGATCAGCCAGTCAATCATTTCTGCTCTGTTCATCTCAGCCTCCTATCGCCCACAGCGTGGCCGATATTGCGATCATCACGAGTGCATAAGTCATGCTGCCTCCTTTCTCAATTCGTACGCTACCCATCCGGCGATGCCTCGGTTGGCGATCGTCCGCATCGCATCGGTGTCGCGCCATTCGATTTCTGAACCTGCGACTGGTGGGTGTGCTTGGCCTTGGTGCTTGGAGGTCGAACGACTGTACTTGTCGCTGTTGCCGTACCACTTGCCATCGGCCCAGATATACATCGGAAAATGCTTGCCGTATGAGTACACGATATAGCGGGCATCGAACGTGTCGTCTCCACGCCACTCGGCAAAGATGTTGCTGCCTTGGAAGGCTTCGCGGTTTTGCACGCATG
>Ga0196905_1000162_pt1 | contig 26279 bp, 10 predicted proteins | sample CB_VirMetaG_3_FD_169098 | JGI IMG/M metagenome (GOLD analysis project Ga0196905, IMG submission 169098) | Freshwater to marine saline gradient viral communities from Chesapeake Bay - CB_1508_1S Viral MetaG (v3) (version 3) | ecosystem: Environmental > Aquatic > Marine > Coastal | place: USA... | reverse complement strand
TTTCTACGCTGGCAACAATAATGTCAAAGTCGCCGTCGTCTGGAGTGGTAAAACTACAATATGTCTTTTTACTTTTGTGTATCTCCTTTAAGATATCTCGGTTATTGAGGTAGTTGTGTCGTTTCATTTAGTACTATCCTTTATATAAGCACTTAATTTAACAAATAAATAATAAAAGAGCAAGAGGAATTTTAATAAAATGGCAAGTTTAGCAGACTCAACAAAGACCAGAGGACCTGGTAAAGATGCGGCTTCAAAGTCTAAGGGAAGGCAAGGCACCGGCTCGTTATCGGCTGCACAACCTGGCGGACAGTCGTCTCCAATGGGTTCTACTTCAACTGCGCCTGACCCATCGGCAATTAGATTAGCACAAGGAGGTTTGGCTCCTGGAGGTGGTAGCAAGGATACCTTTCAGAACAACACACCAACATTTGCCTTTAACGAAACCGGAAAGGATTGGCGTGTCAGAATAAGTGTACACCCTAATTCAGGAGTGTTATATCGTGAAGATGGTGCAAGTGTGCTTGCACCACTATATGCCACTGATGGTGTCATTTTTCCGTATGTTCCTCAATTACAGATGTACCATAGAGCAAATTATAATACATCCGACATTACTCATAGCAACTATAAGAATTACTTTTACCAAAACAGCGAAGTACAAGAAATACAAATTACTGGAGAGTTTTCTGCACAATCTCCTGCTGATGCCGAATATGTGCTTGCGGCAATAACATTCTTTAGAGCCGCTTCAAAAATGTTTTATGGTGATAGCGGAAAATATCAAGGTTCACCGCCACCTGTTTTGTATCTTGATGGTTATGGACCACACTATTTACCGCACGTTCCCTGTGTGCTCACCAGTTTTAACCATACTATGCCTAACGATGTAGATTATATTGAAGTAGACATGACAGAGAAATCAACAACGGCTAGTGCAAGCGGTAGCTTCACTAGAATACCTACTGTGAGTTCAATATACGTTGCACTACAACCAATTTACAGTAGAGCAAGACAAAAAGAATTTAATTTTGATGCCTTTGCTAGAGGGGACCAACTTAATAAAGGATTCTTATAATGGCAAACATCAAGTATTCAGAAACAAGCCCATACGCTAAAACTGACAAGTTTGGTAAATTTTTAGACGTTATGACTAATCGTCCTATTACTACTAAGTCCGACGATGTTTATTATGAAATTGACTCTGTTTATGAATATCGTCCGGACGTATTAGCATTTGACTTATATGGAGACAGTAGATTATGGTGGGTATTTGCACAGCGTAACCCCGACGTTCTTAAGGATCCACTTTTTGATTTTAAAGCTGGAGCGAGGATATATATACCTAAGAAAACTACATTGCAGTCAGATCTAGGAATTTAATTGTGGCCACCGGACAGACCAACACAAATGTACTACACCAGTATGCCAGTTCTACCTATAGAATTACCTGGTACTTATTAAGTAATCAAGACCACGCTGACCTATGTGATAATCCCGACACATTTAGACCACGACATGTTTTAATGAGCAGTGGCGGAGGATATCCAAATCCTGTTAGCTTAAATGCGGCAAGACATCCCGATTTCCAAGAAGATTTTTTTATCAATGACCTGAGAATGACGACTATCGTCGGACTTAATTCTAAAGCAAAAGCCAGTAACGCTATATCAGTTAGTTTTAACGTTATTGAACCGTACGGATTAACCTTACTTGATCGTTTATTAAGCGCCTGCGGATCAGATCCTATAAATTGCCCTAACTACCTAGAACAACCTTATCTATTAGAAATTGATTTTTTAGGCAATGCTGGTGATTTAGCTGACCCGGACAACCCTGACTCTACTAGAGAATTTTTAATAGATAGAAAAAGAATAGCAATTAGATTAATAAGTTTTGCAATTAAGCCAGATGTTGGGGGAACTGTATATAAAATAGATGCTGTACCTTTTAATCATATGGCATTAACTGACTCTGTAGCATCGTGTCCGGTTAATCTTTCAGTTGAGGCAAGCACAGTTGGAGATTTCTTTGGTGACGAAAGTGCAGATGAAGTAGCAAGTATTACTGACAGTAGTGAAAATAGAGCAGAATCTGAATTTAATAAATGGAAGAAGGATCAGCCATTTGGCGGCGCTGGCCTGTCGGAGGATGCTTTAAAATCAGCAAGAGCTCGCTTTGGAGTCATACAACGCACAAATAGTTTTTCTGCCGCTTATAACAATCATTTTAAACAAATTTCTGGACCCGAAGACGAATACCAATTTAAATTCCCTCCAAACATTGTTAAGTTTATAGTTGATGAGAAGTTTTCAAGTAAAAAGATTGTTGATGCATTAGTTACTGAAACGAGAGCCACTCCAATGGATGCAGTAGACGAGCGAGCATCGAAGTCTTGGACCAACGCTCCGTCAATTAAAAATGCTAAAACTGTTCAAATTTTTCAAGTGAATGCAGGAACAAATATTGTGTCAATCATTGACAGGGTAATGACTAGTAGCGAATACATCACAGATCAGCTTCACGATTTTAAAGCGTTTATGGCGTCATTTGGCAACTCGGCTAGCGAACAGCAAGCTCGAAATAACGCATTAAATTCTGGGGCATTTAAGTTTCTAGACTGGTATAAAATAATACCTCAAGTTAAGGTGCAAGATTTTGATGTAAACACACAGGCATATAGTAAATTAATTGAATATCATATTGTACCATATCGTGTTGCTAATCAAAAACACCCCGACTTTGCTAAAGCAAAAATATCTAAAAGCAATATTGCTAGGACTTATAACTATCTATACACTGGTGATAATTCAGATATACTAGACGTTAACATTGATTTTGATGCGGCTTATTTTACAAGTATAACCAGTTACGAATCTCGTAAATCAGAATCTGGCGGTTCAAGCCAAAGTAAACGTGATGGCGGTACAAGTAATCTTCGTAAGTTAGATGATAATCGAAGAACAGACAAGGTCAAGCGAATAGCGCAAAATCCGCCAAATGTAATTCGACCAATTGGTAGTAGACAACAACGGTACGGCCAATTGAATAAAGTTGATGATCCTACAAGTATAACTGTTAGTGACTTGGTATCTAGTTTATACACAGAAGCCCGGGGAGATATGCTCAATATTGATCTTAAGATAATTGGAGATCCAGCATTTATAAAACAAGATGATGTTTATCTTAATCCATCATCAAAATTATATAAAGCAACACAGGCACGGGCCGACGATGCGTCAGTGGTCACTAACGACAACGGAACTAGCCAAGTATTGTTTGATATGAGTGAAATATATGTACAGTTGACTTTTAATACTGTTAATGATCTAGATGACGAGACAGGTATATTTGACCCAAATAAAAAATTACAATTACAAATAGGTGAAGTTAACAGTACATTCAGTGGTGCATATAGAGTAATATCAGTTGATAGTAATTTTTCCGATGGGCAATTCACACAAAACTTATTTTTAATCAGAGTATTGGATAATGCATTTGATAGTGCAAACGATCAACCTGCTCCTCCAGCATTCACACAAAACTTTGGAACTACAGGTAGCCCCGGTGTTTCGAGCCCGTTTAAGTTAGTATAATGGAGTATCAATGGCAGATCCAATAAATTCAAAGAAACACGGCGGGATAAACAAACACTATACCAATGAACAGTCTGGTATTAAAATTGACAGTGGCCCTTACATTGGCATTGTAAAGAATAACTCAGATCCTGCTAGATTAGGCAGACTACAAGTTTACATTCCTGACATTGGTGGTGATCCCTCTCAATCAGCAAACTGGTTCACAGTAACCTATGCTAGTCCATTTGCAGGAACAACAATAGGTACAGCATCGCCACAAGAAAACATCGGCAATGAAAAACAAACATACGGGTTCTGGGCAGTTCCGCCCGACCTAGAAAATCAGGTGTTGGTGACTTTTGTTATGGGAGATGCTAGTCGCGGTTACTGGTTTGCCTGCTTGCCTAATGCAGAATCAAGGCACATGACTCCGGGTGTATCTCGACTTCCAGCTGAGAACACAATTATCAAAGATGATCAATTAACAGGTAGACAATTAGATTCAGGGGAAGTATTCTTACCAGCCAGCGAAGTTAATCTAAACAGTAGAGAATCAAGTTTGCGTGGGGATATGTTAACATTGAAAAGAGTTGCACATACCGCCCAATCTGAGACAGTAATACAGCAAGGATTAGAAACAGATTCTATTAGAGGTACAATAACAAGTAGTAGTCAACGAGAAGCACCCAGTAGGGTGTTTGGCTTCAGCACTCCTGGCAGACCCGACCCTGATTTAGCTAACATCTATAGAGATTTAGAAGGCAAAGAAGCCGCAAAGAAAGTAGTTGACGATTATATCAACAATGTTGACACTAGAATAGACAACAATCTAATAAACACTCCTCCAGGACGATCCGGTGGGCATACGCTTGTTATGGATGACGGTGATGTATACGGCGATAACGATTTAGTAAGGCTACGTACTGCTGGTGGGCATACTATATTAATGCACGATACAGAGAATATTATCTATATTACAAATAAAAAAGGTAATGCTTGGATAGAGCTCACAGCCGACGGTGCGGTAAATGTATACAACACGAAATCATTTAGCCTACGCAGTGAAGCCAATGTTAATATACACGCAGACGGAAACGTTAACATACACGCAGGCGACAGCATTAATTGTTTTGCAGAAAAGCGTATAGAAACTGAAACACATATCAAGAGAGAAAAGATCAAGCAACTACACAATATTGACACAGGTAGTTTTGGATTACTTGTAGGAAGTGATACTAGAATTAAAACACTTAACGCACACATCGAGACAGAAAGATTCTTGCGTATGCATAGTGGAACAACCAGTGGTTGGACAGTTAAGAGTGGTGAAATGCAGTTAACTGGTGGTAGTGATATACACTTGAACACAGCAGGTAAAAGTATTCGTGCCCCTGAGAATCCCGAAAGCAATGCCCCATTTGAACAATATCAAAAACAAGATGTTAAATTTGATACCGCTATTAGACGTTGGGTAATAGATGAGGACTCAACACTTGAAAGTATCGCACACTTTACACCAACACACGAACCATGGAGCCGTGAGTCGGGTCCACAGCAACTTAATGATGGCACACTTAAACCTAGTCAACAGCAAAAGGATGAATAATGGCTGACCAAGGTATATTACTATCAAACGCACAGCCATTGAATTCAGATCAGTTGGCTCCTAGAACAACTCTTGGCTTGACAACCACTGCTCCCGGAGTTGGTATTAAAAGTATTAATAATGATGTCCCTGGATTACGCAAAAGAAGTGTTAAAGCATTAATGGCACAAATTGCATATTTAGAAACAGGAGACAACATTGCTTACAGCCAAGGATCAAGATTTGGTAGATATGCAACACATCTCAAGACACTGATCAACTATGGGTACGTAGGCGAAGATGGTGAGACCTGGACGGGCAAAGGTGGCATAGATTCCATAGAAGCATTTTTATTGAGCCGCACAACACAAGATGATGTCATGGAGCGTTTTTTAACAGAGCAGTACACATCTTGTGTAACATCTGGTGTTATGAAGCCTGGGGATAGCAAGGATGTTGTTGGAGGATTACTAGCAGTTGCATATCAATTCCAAGACCATATATCAACTTATCGTACAAGTTTTTTTGTCCCCAACGAAAAATTTTCTATTGCTAGTGTAAGTAGAACCGATAACATTGCTTTTGTTAATACATACCCTACTGCACATACATTAGGCAGTGGTAGACAAGTTGTTGTAGAAACCAGCTCAAACGTTGATTTAAACGGAACTCAAACAGTTGGAAACGTAGTAAGTCAGTATGTCTTTGACTACACTAGTACTGGTGGTAATATTGCATCAACAGTTGATACCGGAACAGTAACTAGTTCTGCAACTTATCCTGTAACCAGTATTGGAAGTGCCGATAGAACATTTTCAACATTATGGGAAGCAAACACAGTATTTGACACCGACAGTATTATTGTAATTAACAATGTTGTATATAAAGTGTTAGGAAATGTTTTTGCAGACACATCTGCAAATATTAATCCTTCAAACATAGAAGAATTTGGAGTGCCCAATGGCGGAACAGTTAGTGATGTTACACTAAACTCTAATAGATCTTTATTTTCACAAGGTACACTAGTGCAGGTTAACGGTGCGTCTTCGTTTAACGGAATATACGAAATACATACCATTACAGACACTGACAGTAATACAACATTTAGACTAGGTAAAGCTATCTCAAGTAACGTTGCATCAGGTAGTGTTTCAAAACTACGTAACGTAGACCTTAGTTATGTAATTACTAGAACATCAAACTTAGCAACACAACTATCAAACACCTTAGGTTACCTAGGCACAGCAGACAGTGCTTATCAAAACTATACCGATAGCGGTATTGGTGATTTATTAGAAGATTTTACAATAACCTCAACCACACCGCTTGAACAAAGGCAACTATACTCTTTGGCTGAAGACCTAAATAGTAGCGCACTAACAGTGACTAAATTAGTGCAATCAGCATTATTTTCTAACATTGACGGATTAGTAAAACAACGAGCAATAACTTCAGCAGTAGCAAGTATTACATCATTTAATACTAAAATTGTTACTACATACAATTCATTAATTTCAAGTAAAGTTAAAGATTGGAGATTAAAAGGTGACTTGATTGTCGATAGTCAAGGACGCCCAGGTTCGTTATTTTATAATGCTGGACGATATGCGGTAAAAACACTAGGAGCAGACATCAGTGTTTAATCAAATTGAACAAGAAAAAATAAAAACATTTTTGGGTGCAATGTTTGGTGTAAGTCACGATATTGATATAGATCAAATCATTGAAAAGTTGCGATGGTCCTGCGCAGTATCGCCTAAGGATGGACGAAATGACATATTAGGATATATCACAGTATTTTGTCAGTTTGCCGATGCACCAAATCCTGCAGTGGCTACAGCAGAGTTTAGATTCAACCCTGCAATTGAAGATAGTCAAGGAAGAAACCCAGGAGAGTACTTCCTTGCTGGTCAGAGATTATTAGCGGAGTAAATATACATATGAGCACACGATACAAAGGTTTTAGTACTGTTGATAGAATTAAGAAATTTAATCTTAATGATATTGAAATAGTAAAGAGAGACTTGATTAATCACTTCACTATAAGAAAAGGTGAAAAATTAATGAATCCAGACTTTGGCACAATCATCTGGAGTATGCTCTATGAACCAATGACAGAAGATGTTAAAAGTGTTATCATCTCAGATGTAAAAAGAATTGTAAACTACGACCCAAGAACTAAAGTACTTGGTGTTCTAATAGATGAGTTTGAACACGGTCTGCAAATACAAATAGATTTAAATTTCCTCCCCGGAAACTTCGCTGATAAACTTGTATTAGACTTCAATTCTAATACAGAAGAACTTACTGTTTTATAATAATAGCCGTTTTTAAATGCCATAAATACTGAATATAGGTATTGATTACATATGGCTACTACTACACGACAGACCAGTTTACTAGTTCAACAAGATTGGACTAAAATATATCAAACATTCAGAGATGCTGATTTTCAAAGTTTTGACTTTGAAACTATTCGCAAATCAATGATTGATTACTTGCGCACATATTACCCAGAAGACTTTAACGACTTCACAGAATCAAGTGAATACATTGCATTGATCGACTTAATTGCATTCTTAGGACAAAGTTTAGCCTACAGAACAGATTTGAATGCACGTGAAAACTTTTTAGACACAGCCGAACGCCGTGACAGCATATTAAAATTAGCTAAGTTAATCAGCTACAATCCTAAACGTAACATTCCTGCATCAGGATTCTTAAAATTCCAAAGTGTAACTACAACAGAAAATCTGTTTGACAGCGAAGGTAACAACCTAAGCAATACAAGTATTAATTGGAATGATAGTACCAACGAGAATTGGTTAGAACAATTTACTGCTGTACTAAATGCTACATTACTAACAACACAGGCCATTGGTAAACCTGGAGGCACTAAAACATTTAATAGTGTTAAAACAGACGAATATGGTATTAGACTCATTAATAACATTATACCTGTACAACCATTCACTGCATCCATTGGTGGCAACAACACAGTATTTGAAGTAGTTAGCCCAACAACAGCTGACTATAATTATGTGTATGAAAGATCTCCTAGTCCAACTGGACAATTTAACTTTTTATACAAAAACGATAACCAGGGCAACGACTCCAACAATACAGGATATTTCTTTTACTTCAAACAAGGTTCGTTAAAAAATCTTGATTTTGCAATAGGAGAGAGTTTACCAAATCGTGTAGTAAATGTCAACTTTGACAATATTAATAACAATGATGTCTGGTTGTATAGTACAACCACATCAGGCAACGTAGATACAGAATGGAAAAAAGTTCCTGCGGTAAATGGCGTAAATGTGATCTATAACGACGATGCTGAAAGAAATTTATACAGTGTTTCTACTAGAGCAAATGATCAAATTGATTTAGTATTTGGAGACGGTTCATTTACTAACATTCCGAGGGGGTCATTTAGAATATTCTATAGACAATCTAATAATCTTACATATAAGATTACTCCAGAAGAAATGTCTAGTGTAACAGTTAATATTCCATATCGTTCCAAGACAGGCCAAACAGAAACACTTACTGTTAGAGCAAGTTTACAGTACACAGTTACCAATGCTACTGCTAGAGAAACACTCGATGAGATTAGAACTAAAGCACCGCAACAGTACTATACACAAAACCGTATGGTGTCTGGCGAGGATTATAATGTTTTACCTTACACCACTTTTAGCACAGTACTAAAAGCAAAGGCAGTTAATAGATCCAGCTCTGGTATCAGTAGATACCTTGATGTGATTGATGCTACAGGAAAATATTCTAGCACAAACATATTTGCTGAAGATGGAAGAATATACAAACAAAATTCTACTGCACTAGAAAATTTTCAGTTTACTAGCACAAGCGAAGTTAATTTTATTGTGCAGAATACTGCACAACCTCTTATATCAACAACCGAGGTTAAAAACTTATACTACGAAACAGCAACCAGGCAGACCCCCACAGCAACATGGACTCAGTTAACAAACAGCAGTGGCCGAAGCACCGGTACTTTTTCATCTGACAACTACACATACCTAACCCAAGGTGCTCTTGTTAAATTTACAGCACCAGCTGGTAAGTTTTTTAATGCACAAAATCAATTGGTTACAGGTAGCGTTGAAACAGAATATCAACGTACAAGTATATGGGCAAGTATAATAAGTTACCCAACCCCTGGTATTGGCAATGCTATACTAAGCGTAGTAGTACCAAGTACAGCGATAGTATCGCAGGTCATTCCGGTATTTAAAAGCAGTTGGAGTACTACACTTATAACCAGTATTATTAATAATATCTTAAGTTATAAGACGTTCGCACTTCGCTACGATGTTACTGATACTGAATGGACTATCATTGACGAATCCAACATTGGTACTGGCGATTTTAGTTTATCAAAAGCTGGAGACATCACAGGAACTGGGTTAGATAATTCTTGGTTTTTAAAATTTGCATTTGACAATCAAGAGTATACAATTACTTCTCGAGGATTGAAGTATTTCTTTGAGAGTACTAGAGAAACAAGATTTTATTTTGACCCAGATGCTAAAGTATATGATTCTCGTACCGCAACTACTAAACTAGATGCTATTAAAATTTTAAGAACTAATACCAACCCCGATGATGCTAATAGTATCTTTTATAGTCAAAGTTGGAGAATAGATAATCGTGTATTGGGAGCCGACGGTATTGAAGATAACAGAAAAATACTTGTAAAGTTTCCTGATGATAATTTAGATGGTGTTCCTGATGATCCTGACTTATTCTTAAATTTTGTTGCGCCATCGGTCAACCCAGAAAACAAGTTTGTATACTTTAAACAAAGTACAAGCGAAACAAGTTTTTTACAGTATGATCCTATTTTGCGTGTAGAAGTTGTGTCAAGTTACACAACAGAAACAGAAATCTTAAACAATATTACACTTTATGCAAATGGTACAATTTTTTATGCTACTAGCGAAGACAAATTTTATCAGTCAAGTAACTCAACACTAACTCTACTAACAAATTATATTGCTAGAATAGGAAGAGAAAGTGTGTCGTTCCAGTACACTCATAATAGTCCTAACAATAGACGAATTGATCCAAGTCCTAATAACATCATTGATCTTTATTTGTTAACCAAGAGTTATAGTGATGAGTACAGCGCATATATTACTGACTCAACGAATACATTAACTGAGCCGGTTGCTCCCACAAGTGATGACCTAAGAACAGATTACAGTACAATAGAAAACTTTAAAACTATTAGCGATAGTCTAATTTACAATGCGGCAACATTCAAGCCATTATTTGGAAGTAAAGCAGACCCAGCACTTAGAGCAACGTTTAAAGTAGTTAAAAATCCTAATGTTAATATCAGTGACAACGAAGTGAAGAGTTTAGTAATTTCCAGCATCAATGAATACTTTAATATTAATAACTGGGAATTTGGCGAAACATTTTATTTTAGTGAACTAAGTGCTTACTTACACAGCGAGCTCACTCCAAATGTTAGTAGCATTATTATTGTGCCTGACACAGGAACAAATAGTTTTGGTACGTTATATCAGATCAATGCCGAAGCCAACGAGATACTAACTAGTGCGGCAACAGTAAGCGATGTACAAATTATATCTGCTATCACAGCAGGACAACTTAATAGGGTATAGAAAGGTAGCACATGGCTGTAATTAAGACTCATCAGTTTTTACCTAGTGTTTTTCAAACTGATACTAATAAAAAGTTTTTAAATGCTACAGTTGATCAGTTAGTCAATGAACCGCAACTTAAAAAGATAAACGGCTATATTGGTAGAAAGTTAGCACCTTCTTATAAGGCAAATGACAGCTATATAACAGAAGGTGATGTAAGTAGACAAAACTATCAACTTGAGCCTAGTGTAATTGTAAAAAATCGTTTATCTAATTCAGTTGATTTTTCTACGACCTATCCAGACATTGTTAATAAGATTTCATATTATGGCGGACATACTAACAATCATAATAGATTGTTTGACAGCGAATTCTATTCATATGATCCAAGAATTGATTTAGATAAGTTTGTAAACTTTAGTCAATATTACTGGTTACCTCTTGGCCCCGACCCTGTACAGGTTACTTCTAATAATGTAAGTATGAAGAAAACTTACACAGTAACCTATAACCCAATTAATAATGCATACGAATTCTCAGACAACGCTAACGTGCCTAATCCAAGTATTACGCTGGCCCGCGGAGGCGTGTACGAGTTTGTTATAAACGAACCTAACAATAATTTCTTTATTCAATCTAAGCCAGGTAAAGATGGTACAGATCCTGACCAGAGTAATCTTACAACACGAACAGTATTTGGTGTAACCAATAACGGAACCGACAGCGGCACAGTAACATTAACTGTACCGTCATCTACAGCACAAAACAGATTTACTAGTATGCCAACTGCAAAAGTTGTTAGCTATGCAACTAGTTTGGCATTTAATCAAGTACAAGGCGCGAAACCGCAAGAACTAATAGACAACTATGGCGGAATTGACGGGCCTGTAAAATATTTAGATGGCTCTACCGTTGTTTTTGTTAATGTTGAATATATTGACGATGCTTTTTGGGTAGATACAACCAGGACTGTAAGTGGTGTAGTTTATTTTGATCAAAGTAATTTAATACCATTAAGCGATCGAACAAATGTTTATACCATCTCAATTACCCCCGACGAGGATGGCAACGATCGTATATTATTGTTGTCAGAATCAAGTGTATCTGAAGATACAAAAGTACGTATAAAGGGTGGCGCATTTAACGCTAGTAGAGAATACTTTGCAAGATCACAAGTGTTTGAACTAGTACCATATATTACTGCACCACTAACAACACTTTACTATCAAAGTAGTCAAGATCCTGATGCAGTAGGTTTTATTAACATAATAGATCCCGCAACAGATAGTATAGATCCTGCGGTAGACATCATTGGAAAAACAAATTATACCAGTCCGAACGGAATAGTTTTTACCAATGGTATGAAAATATACTTTGATTCATCTGTACCGGCAGCTTTCCGTAACAACTACTACTACGTTGAAGGCGTTGGTTCCAGCATTAGGCTTATATCTGAATCAGAACTTATTAGCGTTGAAACACTTAATGATAGTTTTGTTGTGTCAGGAGGACTAGGATATAAAGTTGATGATCGAGTTACCATCCAAGGCGGCACATACACAACTGCCGCGGTAGCAGTTGTAGACACTATTACACAAGACACAGCAACAGCAACAGCAACAATCAACTCCACCAATGGATCTATTACAGCTATAACAATAGTAAACGGCGGAAGTGGATATTTAACTGCCCCAACAATTACATTTAGTAATCCGTTGCCTGGTGGAACTACAGCCAGTGCCACAGCGACAATAACTAATGGTGTAGTAACTAGCATCAGTATAGTAAGTAGTGGTAGTAACTATGAATTTCCTCCTACTATAACTTTATCAGCACCTGAATCAGGACCTATTGCTACTTTTCATATTAAACAAAGAGGAGCATATAGTGTACTACCTACTAATCCAGTGTCAGTCACAGGCGGAACCGGAGTAGGTGCTAGGTTAGAGGTATACCTGCAACCTGAATTTGCAAACTACATTACAATCAACAGATCAAGTCTTGACCGTAATCCGTGGAGTCGTGGTAATCGTTGGGTGCATATGGAAGTAATACAAAGAACGGCAGTATATAATAACACTGATGTGGTGTATGACCAAACAAAACGTGCCCAGAGACCTATTATAGAATTTGAACCAGATTTTAATTTGTATAACTTTGGTGCAGTTGCTAAGTTACCAATTGATATTCTTGATACTACTATAGAGCGAGCATTCCAGGAAATTCAAGGCAAGGTCTGTATTGATACTACAGTATATGAAGTTAGTAGCACACTAACATTAACACACGGTGATAGAGTTGTTTTTGCCAACGACGAAGATAATACTGTACGAAATAAGATCTTTACGTTTACCATTGAAAAGGCAATTGACAATCCTAGTGATGTTTATAAGGCTTACCTAGTAGAAGCAGATGATGCTTCTGTCCTTGACAACAATACAGTACTAGTTTTGTCGGGAACAAATGGTGGCAAACAGTGGCACTTCAACGGTACGTCATGGACAGTTTCACAGCAGAAAACTAGTACATCTCAAGAACCTTTGTATGATATCATTGACGACAAAGGTATTAGTTTTGCCAACGGAACCACTTATACAGGAACAACATTTACAGGAAATAAGATTTTTTCTTATAAGAGAGGAACTGGAACCAATGATCCTATTATAGGTTTTCCGTTAAGTTACAAGAACTTTGTCAACCAAGGCGATATTGAATTTGAAAATAATTTTGATAATCAATCTTTTACTTACTTAACAGGCAATAGTGTAGTTGAAACGGTAAACATTAATGCTGGATATCTGCAGAAAAATATTTCAGAGTCTACATGCACAAGAACAAACGTGTGGCAAATTGCAAAGACATTTAGTAAACAATTTCAAATTTATGATTATGTGTACGACGGGGTAACAAACTTATTTGCTATTGATAGTTTACCTGACACAAGTACAAATTTTCCGCACATAAAAGTTTATGTAAACAATAAAATTATAGCTAACACTGATTTTGCAACAGGTACTGTAGTAGATAAATTTGCAGTGTTAGTCAACCCAGATCTTATAAGTAAAAATGATGTTATTTTTATTGCAGTGTTTAATCAACTTACCCCAGCTGGTAAAAATTCTTTTTACGAAGTACCAATTAACCTTGACATCAATACCTTAAACAAGAATCTTTCTACATTAACATTGGGTCAAATGCGTAATCATTTGATTTCATTGAAAAATCATAGTTTAAATGTTGTTGGAAAAGTACCAGGTAGTAACAATCTAAGAGATATAACATATAAAAATACCTGTGGAAGTATTCTTCAGCACAGTGCACCAATGGTGTATTCAGGATTATTCCTAAATCACCCTACTATGAATTTTGTAAATTCTATACGTTTAGCCAATAGAGAATTTACAAAATTTAAAAATAAATTTTTAGAAACAGCAGGGTTAATTGAGATTGATAGAACTGATCCTGCAACAAGTGTTGACCAGATATTAACACAGATGCATTCTGTAAAGAACAGCTCTTTCCCGTGGTACCAGTCTGATATGATTCCGCACGGTGAGGATAATATTACTAGACTTCCACAAATTGAAATACTTGATCCTGAGCTTACAAGTTACGAAATCACTAGTATCTTTAATGATAAGACTCCTAGCAATAAAGCAGTTCTTATCTATCTCACAAGAACAGTTGATAATGTAACAACTAAGACATTGCTGGTTAAAGATAGAGATTACACATTTAGTCAAACTAGACCTGCTGTAACTTTTACAAGTTCCTTTAGACTACTGTTTGGCGATAAGATTAACATTGTTGAATATGACGATACATCAGGCAGCTTTGTTCCTGAAACCCCTTCAAAGATGGGAATGTATCCTAAGTTTGCGCCTGAGAAATATTTAGATAACACACTACGCACACCAGCATACATGATTCAAGGTCATGATGGGAGTTTAACTCCTGCGTTCAACGACTTCAGAGATGATCTACTAATTGAACTTGAGCGTAGAATTTATAACAATATTAAAGTTGACTACGATGTAAACACATTTAATATCGACGATTATATGCCCGGTAAGTTTAGAGTAACAGACTATACTAGAACAGAATTTAATCAGGTATTAAGTCAAGGTTTCCTAGCCTGGGTAGGTACAAACAGACTAGATTTTACAACTAATAGTTATTTTGTTAGTAGCGATCCTTTTACATGGAATTACAAAGAATTTAGAGATGTTATCAATGGCGAGAGTTTACCAGGAACATGGAGAGCATGTTATCGCTACTTCTACGACACAGACCGCCCACATACTCACCCATGGGAGATGTTAGGATTCAGTGAAAAGCCAGACTACTGGCAAGATCGTTACGGACCAGCTCCATACACAGGTGGCAATAATACGTTATGGAGTGATCTAAGTTTAGGTTATATACATAGCGGGCCAAGACAAGGATTTGATCAACGATATGCTAGACCAAATTTATCACAGATTATTCCAGTAGACGACAACGGAAATCTTCGTAGCCCAGAATCTATTTTAGTGTCAGACTTTGACAGCAGTAAGGCAAATACAAGTTATGCTGTTGGTGATATTGGTCCAGTTGAATTAGCCTGGCGTCGTAGCAGTGAGTTTCCATTTGCTACGATTCTAGCATTGGCATTAACAAAACCAGCAAGATTCTTTGCATTGCAAGCAAATGTAAACAATTATCTAAGAAATTCTTTTACTGGCCAGTTTGAAGTAAGTGAAACTTCTCAACACCTTTCGCCAACAGCCTTGCATGTAAATGGGTATGTTAATTCAGCTGGAGCAACAGTTTATACTGCTGGATACTTAAACTGGATTAAAGATTATATTGTTAACCTTGGTGTAACAGATGCACCAACAACTATAATTAATAATTTAAAAAATCTAGACGTAAGGCTAACTTACAGAATGTCTGGTTATACCGACAAAAGATTTATCGAACTATTAGCTGAGCAAAACAGTCCTAGCAGTATTAATGACAGTGTGGTGATACCTGAAGAAAATTATAGATTAGATCTATACAAAGGATCTCCTATCAGTAAAATAACATATAGTGCTGTAATTGTAAACAAGAGCTCAAATGGTTATACAGTAAGTGGTTACAATTTAACTGATCCTTATTTTAATATTATCCCTAGTCTTATTAATAACAATGCATATAGTATTACAGCTGGTGGAGTTCAAGGAACTGTTTATAGAGACGCCCAAAAAACAACAACGTCAATTCCGTATGGTTATGAATTTAATACAAGACAAGAAGTTGTTGAATTTTTAGTAAGCTATGAAAGATATCTTAAACTTCAAGGTTTCTTATTTGATGACAGAGACTATTCGTTAGCTGAACAAAAAGATTGGATATTAAGTTGTAAAGAATTTTTACATTGGTCCTCACAAGGATGGAATAATGGTAACATTATAACACTTAGCCCAGTATCAACACTTCTTAAAGTTTATAACAAACGTGCAACTGTTGACGCAATAAAGAATGTACCAAATGGTAGCAGAGTATTAGACATTAACTTTAAACCTATTGTAAAGAATAATTTCTCTGTATACAGAGAAGACAATCAATTTACTCTACAATCTAATAGAGATCAGACAGTAGGATTTGCTGAGTTTGATTTAGTACAATACGAGCATTTATTATTACTAGATAACGTTACGGTGTTTAATGACGTTATCTACGTACCAGAGTTAGGTAACAGACAATATCGATTAAAACTTGTTGGGCACAAGACAGACTCATGGAACGGTAGCTTAGAATTACCTGGATTTATGTTTAGTAGTGATAATGTTGATCTATGGGGTTCAGGAATTGATTATCTTAAAGGATCAATAGTAAAGCATAAGGATTTATTCTACACAGCATTAGAAAATATTACAGCATCAACTGATTTTCAGACCGCTAAATGGAAGCAGATAGACAAGTCAGACTTACGTAGTGGCATGATACGTAATTTTGCTACAAATGCTTGGTTAGGAACATCGTTCTATGACATAGATAATCAGCCTCCCAACGAAGACATTCAGCTATTCAGCAATGGCCTAATAGGGTTTAGAGAGCGTGATTATTTTACTAATCTTGGTATTGATGTTACTACACAAAGTAAGTTTTATCAGGGTTTAATAACACAAAAAGGAACAGTAAATTCTATCAACGCACTTGCAGGAGCTCAGTTTGGTAATCTTGACAGTAATATTGATTGGTACGAAAACTGGGCTGTTAGAGTTGGCGAGTATGGATCATTAGAAACTAATCAATTTACTGAGTTAGTACTTGACGAAGCCCAAATTGAAAGCAACCCTCAGCCCGTACAACTAATTGATAGCAGTGTTCAAGCTGAGCCAGGAGTAGTAACTTTAACTGAACGTGATGTTTATAAAATTTCAAACGAATATCGAGCAAACTTCTTAAGAACAGAAGATCGTGGTACCCCTAGTGAATTACGATCTCTACCGGTTGCTGGATTTGCTAATCTGTCTGACATTGATGCTACATTATTTGACCTTAATAACTTTAAGAGTTTGACAAATATTATTGATAAAATTGGCACAGGTTATAAGATTTGGGTAGCGAGAGATTTTAACAACGAATGGAATGTATATAGAGCAAGTTATATCGATGGGCTAGTCTTTACAATGAGATTTATTGCAGATGATATTGTTGAGGTTATCTTTAACGCTAATCACGGATTGGTTAAAAACGATATAATTGTTATTAAGTTGTTTGATGATAGATTTGATGCTGTGTATAAAGTAGAATCTATTGTTGATTCAACAAGATTTAGAATTGCAATGCATCAGAATCTGGACGCCATTGAAAAAGAGTCAGTGGTTGTTGCCAGCGGCACACTTTACAAATTAACAAGTGCAAAAATAAATTACCCAACAGATATTAACAACGCTATGCCTGTCGAAGGATGGATTAAGAATGACAAGGTTTGGGTTGAGAACTTAGATGCCGACGGCAATTGGGCAGTATATAACAAAACCGATCCATGGACATATAACAGTACAGCAGAGTTAGACCCAAGTAAACTAAGTGGCAACGACAATTTTGGTTATAGCGTTAGCATTGAGCCTGACCTTGCACAGGTTATGTATGTAGGGTCACCGGGCTCGGGTGCAGGTCGAGTAAACGAATTCTTCAGAGGTACTACAAACAATTGGTCATTATCTACTGGGTTTAGAAGTAGCAGTACCGGTGTTGATAGTTTTGGAGAAACAGTTGTTAACGGAAATGGCATAGTAGCTATAAGTGCACCAGATAGTTCTAGTGGCAAAGGTTACGTATATGTTTACAAAGAAGGCATCCTACAACAAATTATAACTGATATCAATGGTTCTAGTCCAAACGATCGTTTTGGATCAAGTCTTGCTTTGAGCAGAGACGGACTGTATCTATATGTTGGTGCTGAAGGAGCAGATAAGGTATTTTGTTACAAATTATCTACTAGAACAGCACGAGGCCCAGAATCTCTTCCAGTTTTACGATACGTACTGACATTAGATGCAAACATAAGTGTGAGTGTTGGAGATTACATTACTCATGCTGTTCCATCAACTATGGGAACAGCGAATGCTACAGTAGTTTTTGATAGTACAAGAGATTTAACAAATACAAACGTTATTGTAGTTACAGGTAACGTTACGGAATTCAGCTCAAACTTATTAGCTATCAATAGCGCCAACTCAGCCGCATCATATACAAGTGCAGTTATAGACAGTGCCACTACAACATTCAGTAATGTTACATTAGCAGTAAGTGACCCAACTGAAGTTATTGTTTATTCACAGCTACGTGCTGTTGAATATGTACCAAAAGTTGAATATGAATTTAGCGGGAACACTATAACATTCACAAGCGCACCTGGACTTAACGAAGCAATACAGGTTTTCCAAAGAGAAAACTACTATCAGAAGATTTTTGAAATAAACGGGAACGCAAGTACAAACTTTGGTTCGAGTTTAAGTACTAACAGAGACGGAAGTGTGATAGCAATTGGTGCAGACAAGAGTATTGTAGGTACGCAAGGCAACGAAGGATTATCTTACATATATCATAGAACAATTACAGAGTTCTCAACCGACGGTATTACTTCTACATATACCGCTCCTGATGCACTCAATTCGTCATATCGTGTTACACTCAATGATGTGGAGTTAGTAGACGGTGCTGATTACTACACTGTGTCTCCATCTAGTGTTCAGTTTGGTGCGTTTACTGTTCCTGTAGCAGGACAAATTCTAAGAATAGAAACCAATCAATTTGTTGAGGATCAAATTATTACTCCGAGCCAAACTGGAGTAAATGGACAACGTTTTGGTACTGATATTGCTCTCTGCGGAACAGGGTGCAATTTATACGCCAGTGCTCCGTCGTATTTTAAGTATGGTTATTCTTCTGGTGCAGTTTATAGATTAGTAAACGTAGGACGAGTTTATGGAAACATAACAGGTACAGTTTCTAATGCTACTGTTACTGCTGGTGATTCTATTATTATTAACGATAGATCTGTTAAATTCTTAGGTGGCGGACTAGATACCGTTGTACGAGACATTAATGCTAAGAATATTCCTGGTGTAACAGCCAGCAACACACTAGTGTTTGTTTCAAATGTTACTACAGGAGAAGTTGAGTCACATTGGCGTTTAGGCCTAACAAGTAATGTTGCGGTTGCTAACGAAAAACTTAATATTAAACCAGCGTCAACAGGAACAGCACTAACTGATCTAGGTATAGAGATTTACAAGCATACTCAAGTTATCGAACATCCAAACAAAATTGGAGAAAAATTTGGAACAGCAATTGGACTAAGTCAAGGTTACGGAAAACTAGCAATTGGTAGCGAGGGTGCTGACATTGAAATACCAACTACATTTGATTCTAATAGAGAAGAAACAACATTTGATAGTTTAGGAACAAAGTTTGTACTTATTGCTAAAGATACTGGTGCAGTGTATATGTACGACTTAATGCCAAATCCGTTTGAGTCTGAAGATAACCCATCAGTATTTGCATTCAGTCAGAAGTTAATTGCCGCAGGAGTCCAAACCGGATACAACTTCGGTGCTGATATTGACTTAGTCAACGACATCATGGTAATTGGTGTTACAAATGATGCTAATATTGTTGTAGGTGGCGGAAGTGTTTATAGCTATTATAATGAAAATAGTAAACCAGGTTGGACTTTATTAAGATACAAGGAACCAAGAGTCGCTACAGATGCAATTAATAGTGCATTTATATATAATAAAGATACTAAACAAATTCTTAGCTTCCTGGATATCCTTGACCCTGCTAAAGGCAAGTTACTTGGAATCGTTGACCAAGAATTAGATTATATAGAAGAGTTTGATCCTGCATCGTATAGCACTGCAACAGCCGCAAATACTATTGTTAATAACTCATTCTACTGGAGTGATAAACACGTAGGTCGTTCCTGGTTAGATACTGGGCAGTTAAGTTTTATTGACTACGAGCAAGACACACTCGTATACAGAAGTAAAAATTGGGGCGGGTTATTCCCAGGTAGTACCGTTGCAGTCTACGAATGGGTAGAGAGCGAATTTTTACCTAGCCAATATACTGCTAACGGTGGTAATGGCACTCCGAAGCATGTAGATGATTCTGCCTTCACACAGATTACCACTGTAGATCCTGTAACAGGAATTATTGTTAATAAATTTTATTATTGGGTAGGGAATAAAACAAGTGTTGATCCTATCACAGCAAAACGAACTTTAAGTGTCAGCTCGTTAGAAAATTATATTACAAATCCTAAGGATCAAGGCATACCATATATTGCTCCTTTAGCACCAAATAGTCTTAATTTATATAATATTTCTGACAGCACAGTAGGAAGTGATGTTATTCTACATGTTGATACTTCAACATCTAAAAATCCAAACTTAATTCACAGTGAGTTTGAATTAATACAGCAAGGCAATTCTATTTCAAACATTCCTAATAGAATAATTGCAAAACTACGTGACAGTTTACGAGGATTAGATGCATCTGACAATATAGTGCCAGATCCGTTATTAAATGTACAAGATAAAATAGGTATACTATCAAAGCCAAGACAAAGTATTTTTGCAGATAGAACAAAGGCTTTAAAAACTTACGTTACTGAAGTTAATAGCATCCTTAAAAATTATCCTACTTTATTAACTACAACACCAAATGGATTATATACCGAAGAAGCTTTTCCAACACAATACGATTCGCAAGTTGCATCGTTTACAGAAATTAGCTTCTTAGATACAACAGGCTTTGCTGATGGATACAAAATCCTTATCCCTGAGGATAGCCGATATGACAATCGTTGGAGTTTGTTTGAATTTAACGGAATTACAAGAGAATTTGATTTAATAAGATCACAAAGTTATAAAACAAAACTATTCTGGACTACCAAAGATTGGTACGATGCAACTTATATAGTAGGTAATGACATTCATCACACTGTTAACACATACGGAGATATTCAAAAGCAAACACTATCTACAAGTGACTATGTTAAAGTTCTCAATGATGGATCAGGTCGTTGGTTAATTTACCGTTATGAAAGCACAGGGGAATTAACATTAATTGCGGCACAGAATGCATCAATTCAATTCAACAGTAGTTTATACGATACTACAGTTTCATCTGGATATGATAGTGCTGTGTTTGACGCAGAGGCCTGGGATAGTCAAGCAACAATTGAAATAGGTAAGATCTTTGACAGCGTTTATCAAGAAATATTAATAAACAGTTTCGCTAAAGAATTTAACAATCTTTTCTTTGCATTAGTTAATCATATATTTGAAGAGCAGAAAAGTCCAGATTGGATTTTCAAGTCTGGATTCATCGATGTCTACCATAACTTACGAACATTAGAGGAAATACCAAATTATAGTAGAGACAATCAAAATTTCTATGAAGATTATATTAATGAAATAAAACCTTATAGAACTCAATTACGTGAATTTGTTCCTACATATAGTAAGACTGACGAAGCAACAGGCAATTGGACAGACTTTGATATACCAGCAAGGTGGTTTGCTGATGAAAGTACAATGCGTTCTCCAAACATTCAGATAAGCTCAGATAGTACTTTCTTTACTAAAGATTTATACAAGCCATACGCTGACAATTATAAATTTAAAATTAGTGATATCATAGTTGGTAATGCAGGTGTACGATATACTTTGGCCCCCAATGTTGAAATATCAGGTGGTGGCGGGTCTGGTGCCGAAGCAGTTGCTACAGTCAACCCAGCATCCGGAACAATCACTAGCATTACTATGACTAAGCCAGGTTCGGGATACACTAGCATACCTACTGTTGTTATCAACGGAACAGGCGAAGGTGGTACAGCATACGCTATTCTAAATAATGAGTACGACACTAGTGGAAGTTACAACACTGTTAGATCAATTGATAGTACAATTAAATTTGATAGAATTTCCTATACAAGTAATGTAACACAATGGAAAGCTAATACAGCATATCCAGACACTATCGTGGTTAACGGAAATAATGCTAACTGTTTCGATCTTAATAGGATTGAGTACAATAGTTACATAGGGGTGGGCTCACAAGATATTGATGTGACTGACGTTTATTTTAAACCAGACGGTACTAAGATGTATGTAACCGGTAACAATACCGATAGAGTATACGAGTATACTCTTACTACACCATGGGAAGTTAATACAGCAAGTAATGTTGCTATCGCTAACCTCGCACCGCAAGACTCAAGTGTACAAGGATTGTATTTTAGGGAAGACGGATATAGAATGTACACTGTTGGTATTACAACAGATGCTGTTTACGAATATAGACTAGCAACACCATGGAGTGTGAACACAGCCGCTAATATTTCAGTTAAGAGTATTGTAAGCGAAGAGGCAAGTGCTCGTGCTGTTGAATTTGATAATCATGGTACTAAAATGTATATTCTTGGTACCCTTGGTGATACTGTTTATGAATATGATCTAACCATACCTTGGAAAGTAAGTTCAGCAAGTTATAGCTCACGTAGTTTATATGTTGGCGGGGAAGAAAATATACCAACAGGTATGCGTTTTAGGGAAGATGGTAGAGAACTTTATATTACTGGACAGCAGTACAACAAAATATGGAGTTATGTATTAACTACACCTTGGGATGTAAGTACAGCATCATTACATAATTCAGCTGATGTCAACACGACACAACCAACCGGTCTTTATATTAGAGCCGACGGAACACGGTTGTTTGTTGCTGATCCAATTAGTGATTGGGTACAACAATATAACTTTAATACTGATGGAATAATTCCTATAGAAGGTAATTTGTATATTACCAGCGGTAACATTATATTCTATAACAATACAGCATACTTGGCAACTAATGCTAACGTAAGTTCACAGTCAGTGTTTGACTTTACACGCTATACAGAAATAGGTAGCGGTAATGTGTTACTTAATGCCGCTGATAGAATTACAAGTTACTATGTTCCTAGTTACGGGCGACCAGCAAAAGATTTAGATCAATTAATGTTTGGGGCAACTTACCCGGGAAATAAAGTACTTGGAAAAAATTTCACATCAAATAGTTTTACACTTACAAGTAATGTAATCAGTTTTAATTATACTGGTCATAAAATTACTAGTGCTAACACACAGCAAGTTGACTTTATTGATGCAGGTTTTAATTTGAATGATCCAATTAAGATTGAAGGCCTGTATGATAATTTTAACTTTGAGAATAATGCAACATTTAGAGTTGTAAGTTTAACACGTGACGAAATGATGCTGGCAGGACAGCCAATTGAAACAACTTCAATATTGCACTTGGGATCCAATGTTACTGTTAATGCAGGTGATTATATAACACAAGCAAATACTACAGCAAATGCACGGGTACTTAATAATCATACCAATTGGGGTAACATTACAATAATACACGAGAAGTACGGATTTACAAATAGCGCCAATGTTATTAGCATTAATGGGGTAGCAACTACAGCAAATGTTGCTGGTGTCAGAAACGGTGAAGGTACAGCTAACGTTAAGATAAGCAACTTGTACATTGACGATCTACTAGATAGCAATATTGTAAGTTTCTACACAGATACAGCAATTGGTACAAGACCAGAAGACATTAACATTGTTGGTGGTTTCTACTTAGATGCTTACAACAGTCACGCACCAGAAGAACTTGTTCCTGGTAGAATGTTTGATGCACTTGAAATGCGTGTGTTTACTAACACAGCATCAAACACTGCAAGTTATGGCTTTAGAGTATTTGAACCAATGAGTGGTAACAGACGCTACTACAGAATTAATGCTAACAGTTCAACGACACTTAGTGCTAACTTGTCTATAGGCGATGTAAACTTGTTTGTTGATGATGCAAGTGTGTTACCAGATCCAGGTGCCGCAGTTGGTATTCCGGGTGAAGTATTCATTAACGGTGAACTTATTCATTACTATCAGAAATACGATGCCGCTAAGATACTAACAGCAAGTACATGGACAGCAAACACAGAATTTGCGACAGACAGTTTAATTACATTTGATAGCAATGTGTTCTTAGTACTAGGCAATGTATATGCTAATGCTACAAGTTACATTGATACAACAAACATTAAGCAAGTTTATGTTAACTCACTATCACAATTACGTCGTGGCGTTGATGGAACTGGATCGCCGGATGTACACACAGCAAATACTCGTGTAGTTGATAGTTCATTGGCACAGATATTACCAAATATTGTACCAACAACTACAACAACACTGACAGGTGAAAAAACAGTCACCGCTAATGTAACATGGCGTGTATCACTAAGTGATACAATTACAGCATTTGTTGGTGATTACATTACAATGACTACTCCAGCAGCCAATGTAAAAGTATTAGGAAATGTCTCAAGTGCTAATGTTGTTGCTGTTCAATTTATTAGTGGTAACTTAACTATTGGAAGCACAGCAAATATTAAAGTTAATGGATTTAGCACTACAGCAAACGTTACAGCAATGCAGATACTAGGTGATGTTGAAAGTGACGGAAATGTTAGCGTTACTGGCAAGACAATAACACAGGACTACTTATGGAAAGCATATGGCACTGGTGATACACTAGAGTCTAGCACTACAGAATGGGCTACCTGGATTAAAGATGAGAGGAGTTATACTCCATGATAAATTCCCAGATAAATACTGAAGATACGGAAAATACTAATATGCAAACTCTACCTGAACAATCAGATCTTGAGCGTAAACCCGACGAACAAAGCGGTTTACACGTACAAGGTCATATTAAAATCTTTGACCCAGAGTCTGGGGAAGTATTCATTGACAAGCGCAATGCTATTCACTATGAAAACATCAGTGAAGCAATAGCATATAGCCTTGCCAACAAAGGACAAAGTTACATTTACGAAATGCACTTTGGTAACGGTGGTACAAGTGTTGACCCAACTGGGGTCATTAACTACTTGCCATCAAACACCAATACCAGCAACAGTAACTTGTACAATCCAACCTTTGCTAAAATTGTAGATAACACTAGCGCACTAAATGCTGATTCTACACGTAACAAAATGGAAATTAGACATACACCTGGTAGAGTGTATACAGACATAGTTGTAAGTTGCTTGTTAGATTACGGAGAACCGACAGGACAAAGCGCATTTGATAATTCAACTACCCTTGATGATACATATACTTTTGATGAGCTCGGACTTAAAGCACGTAGTACAGATGGTACAAGTGGATTAGCAACAACAGGTAAACTGTTAACACACGTTGTATTCCACCCTGTACAAAAATCATTGAACAGATTAATTCAGGTTGATTACACAGTTAGAATACAGACATTAACTAACTTAACCAGTCAATTGTAAGGGTAGAGGGTTATGGCATATTACGTAAACAAAACAGATGGAACAGCAATTATTGTACTTGACGGTACTAAAGATATTACCAGTACAAGCCTAACACTCTTTGGACGACTAGTACAAAACTACGGTGATGCTACTAACGAAAACTTTGTACACCTATTAGAAAATTTTGCCTTATCTACTGAGCCAGCTAATCCAATTACTGGACAACTTTGGTTTGATACTACAGTAAACAATATTAAGCATTATGATGGAACAAGTTGGGTTCCTGTTGGATCTAATCTTACAGGTAATGTTGACATCGCTGGTAACTTAACTGTTGGCGGTGGTGGTAATTTAGAAATTAAAGAGTTAAGTGGGTTGGTAAACATTACCAATACAAACAACAATGGCAATATTGCTTTCTTTGCTAACGTAGGCGGAACATACACCAATGTATTAAACATTAACGGTAGTACAGGGCTTGCTGATGTATTTGCTAATGCCGCAACAAATATGGGTATCACAACTAAACTTCAAGTTGAGGGCATTGATGCTGATAATAGATATGACACTCATGTAGCAATATTGGCCAATATTGCAAG
>Ga0196905_1000160_pt1 | contig 26395 bp, 35 predicted proteins | sample CB_VirMetaG_3_FD_169098 | JGI IMG/M metagenome (GOLD analysis project Ga0196905, IMG submission 169098) | Freshwater to marine saline gradient viral communities from Chesapeake Bay - CB_1508_1S Viral MetaG (v3) (version 3) | ecosystem: Environmental > Aquatic > Marine > Coastal | place: USA... | reverse complement strand
GCAATTGAAAATTGGCCTGGCTATCCGGGAAGACCAGTTCAACAACAGGAAGACTACTTGCGGTTAAAAACGTTTTTATTTAGTATGTTATGTGAAATGATCTTGAGGGACCAATGAGAAAAGGCGGCAATTACATACAAGGATCTCCTAAAAAAACTAAACAAGGACAAGGCAAACATTCAAAATCCAACCACGGAAGAAAGAAATTACGTGGCCAAGGCAAATAAATTGTTATATTATTGGTAATGATTTACCAGTAGTACTTTGAACTTTTCAAAAGCAATACAGTTAATCTGTAAATATGAAGGGTTCAACGAAAAGGCGTATCCCGATGTATGCACTGGGGATGCGCCTTTTACTATTGGCTATGGAACTCAGTACTATCCAGATGGACAACCTGTATGTAAAGAACACTGTTGCACTAAAAAAAAGGCATTAGAGTATGTCAAAGATGAAATTAATTTAATAGAAGATGATTTAAATAAATTAAACTTACATTTAGATAATTCAATGAAAGAAGCTTTAATTTCTTTCATTCATTCAATTGGTTGGTCCGCTTTTATTTTTACGAATCTTCCTGAATACATTGAAAATGAGAACTGGTCAGAAGTCGCTGATCAATTTTCTCGTTGGATTTTTGACTGTGAACATAATGTTATTGGAAATTTAGTAGATAGAAGAAGAGAAGAAATTCATTTGTTTTTTCAAGAAATTAATGAATCCCCCTGGGGTTCAACTGAAATTCTTTTGCATGCTTTTCGGAATTATGCAGCTACACCAAATCAGATACGTGCGATCAGAACGCTAGAAGAACATATTAATCCTCAGATCCTCGCAGATTTTGGAAATGAATTTGATGTAAACAAAGGCTTTTGGTTAGATTAGAATACGAAAAGAAAAAAAGGAATCTAATGGATAGCATCCCAGAGCCCCAGGAATTTACGATTCCATTAGAGCTTCAATTTTCTATGCGTAAAGCAGAAATCCAAGCTCAAGATATGACTTGGGAAGAATTGCATAGCGCTCTTTTAAATCTTTATTATCAAAGATTGTTAGAATGGCAAGCAATTAAAGAAATTATGGATAGTGAAAACATTGAAATTGATTTTGATGTTCCAACTGATCTTGAATTAGCCGAGCTAGCTGCTTGTGCAATGCCTGAAGACGACGAAGAAGATCCTTTTGAATCTGTTTAATAAAATTATTTAACTAGAGAAACAAAATGCTTTCAACAGAATATCGTTTACGGTTGCAATTTATTTGCAACCGTATTGCAAAACAACAAGAAGTTCAATTAACCGATGTTATTTGGGCTGAAAAATTAGCAAAAGCAAATCGATCTGCTGCAGAGCTTTTAAGAAAAGCTAGAAGAGTTGCTTGTAATCCAGAAATTGAAACAAACAGTTTAGATAGTTTGCTCAACGATTTAGACCTGGGTGATCCTGACCCAAGTAATCACAGAACAGGTTTTAAGAGCGCAGATGATATTGTCGATTGGTTTAGCCAAGAAAAAACAGATGATTGGAGACAAAGAGATTAATAAAACCTTTTTAAAAGGTTTTAAAAAATTGATTAAAAATTAAGAAGTCGCGACAAGTACCATTGTGCTTTCTTCAAAGACTCAGTACCCCCTTTTTGTTTTTCTCTCCACAAATATTTTGCGACGTTACCTTTTAGGTATCCTCTATATTCTTCTTTGGTTAACTGTGCTTCGATTGCTTGGATGCATTCAACACCATCTCCCAAATAATGTGGGGGATGATTAACCATATCAACAAGTTCTGGCATAACGCCAGAAAGAGTTACAACCATTGGAGGCTCGTTTAATTCGCTAAACCACGGCGCTGAAGGGATCTCAGGCCCTCTAGCGTCAGCTCCGCAGGTGGTAAGTCCATGCCGATCCTCTCGCTCGCCATCGGCAATGTCCCTGGATACAGGTGAGCTTCCTCTACTGACGGAATGTAACCAGTTTTCCCCGGTCTCTTCATTCCCTCCAAAGCCAAGTTTTTTCTCTCCATCCCTGTTTCGCATGCTGAAAGACCACGATTGTACATATCATACAAAGGTACATCGTTATCTGCATTTTCAAGAGGTTGACCAAAATCTTCTTCAGTCAAACAACGACAAGCAATTTCATCTTGTACAAAACTATCTAAAAAACCTGCAGCGTTCATTAACATTTTTAGTTTGATTTATTCCTCTTACAATAATACTATGGCAAAATCAGATAAGAACCTTGTTTAATTTAAATTACGATCCACTAAAAGATTCTGCTAGCTCAGGCAGCGAAGTAACAGATTTAAATCCAGAACGTATTTACGATACAGACTTAAGACGTTTGGATCAAAAAGATGCAAGTATTGTTAGTCCAATTAATTCAAAACAAGAACAAGTTTCTAAATTTATGAAAGCTGTTAAATCAGCAAATAAATATAGACAGAAAGCAGAAATAGATTACCCGTTAGGACCTGGTGGAGATGTGCCAGGTTACTTTGAGGGAGATCGTTTTGGTCGTGGAGGCGGAACTAATTACGCAGAAAAACCAAAACGATTCTCTGGTAAACCGTTTGGTTAAACTTTGGAAAAAACTACTTCCTTTTTTTGGCTTTGATACTTGCCCTTTCGATCTTGATAGCTAGTAGCGCAAGGTTTGCCCCGGTGAAATATTAATTGAGTAATACCTTCATCTGCATAAATGCGATTAAAAAGGCCAGTGCAATTGCTAATTTCTAAAGTAAGATAACCTTCCCAACCAGCTTCTGCCGGTGTGATATTAACAAGAATACCAGAACGAGCATAAGTTGATTTGCCAACCGCAACTACAGTCACATTTCTTGGAAGTTTTAAATGTTCTTGAGCAACACCAAGACAATAACCATACGGAGGCAAAATAAAATATTGACCATTTTCATCTTCCAGTAATTCGGCTGGCTTTAAAATATCTTCCGAATCAAAGTTTTTTGGATCACAATCCCCCCTTTGGGTGCCACCAAAAATTAAACATTGGCTAGGAGATAGACGGATATCATAGCCATAAGAACCAAGACCATAGCTAAGAATACGTTTGCCATTTTTTTCCTTACATGAATAATCAATAAAAGGAGAAATCATATTTTGCTGTTGAGCGAGTTCTTTGATTTCCCAATCTGACAATACAGACATAAATTTGAATTTTGATATAACCAGATTAAACAATTATTCGCCCCTTTGGCGAATAAATTTCAATAAATCTTTCTGTAAAAAAAGTAGGATCCCCCTTTGGTTGCAAATAAACCAAAAGAGAAGTGCATGTACGTTGCGTGGTAATTCCTTGACTGGTATTTTTAATTAAAGTAGGAGCTGTTCTTAAAATACAAACTGGAAAATCAAAAATTTTTTGTTCATATCTAATCATGTCAGGACAGTTTGTAAAATATAAACCTTGTTCAATGTCGTTATTCCACCAAGATTTATACAATTTACGAAACCATACAGCATGAGAAGAAGTCAAAGAAGGAGAAGATGCTCTAGTCATCTTCCAACGTTCTTCTTTTTTATTCCAAAAATAAGCACCGGAAGGGGGAAATAAATAAACACGCCCATACCAATCTTTTATATTTAAACCATCTTCTGAAGGGGTAAAATAATTTTCTGCTTGAACATACTCATTGGCTACTTTAGAGCTAGCAACATCTAGCTCAATACCTCCTAGTAATTCATGTGCAGCTGCAGTTAAATCATAATTTGTAATATATTCTCGGTCTTCATTCAAACCCTTTTTAATATTTGGAATTGACATTACTTTTTCTCTTTTTCGTAATCTACTTCAAAATAACGAATGCCTTCACTGTCATTAATAATATAACCAGCTTTTTCTTCTGGATTAATTTTTTGAGCAGCTTCTAGAATTCTTCTAAAAGTTTCTGCCAGATCACCATCATTGTTATTCTCAGATTTTTCTTGAGCTGAATGAATTTCTTCAAGAGTTAAATAAAACATAACTCTATCTGAGTCAGGTTGAAAGCACATGACACCAGGGCCTTCAACTTGCCAAAATTTAAAGTATTCTTTACCCATGTCACCCAAGATAAACCTTACGGTTGTATCTAACATTTTTACTTTTTCTTGATCAATGTTTTTTCCAAGAACACTACGAATTAATTTTTCTCTTCTGTTCATTTTTTTATTAGACCCTGTTTTGATAAAGATTCTAATAGTTTTGGAAGTGGTTTGTAGATTACAACTAATTTGCCAAGGTTGCCTCGTTTTTTAATTAATTTTCCATCTTCATCTTTAAGTTTATCAAATTCACCAGACCGTATTAAATATTCAGCAACACATCTTAACCTTCGCTTTAGAGGTAATTCTGCGGACGGAAATTTACCACAAATTGTATCTGGTTTCATATCTTTAAATGCGGTGCGCAGTCTATTTGCTAATGTCATTTGAAAGCCTTCTTCTTCTTGTTCATATTCTTTAATATTTTGTAAATATCGTTTTAAACAATCAGAATCAAAAGAACCATTTGGAGGAAGAAAAAAAGATACTTGCTTAACTAAAGAAGGAGGTAAAAGCAAATTAAAATTTTCAAGTGAAATAGATTTTAAATCTATATCATCAAAACGATTTGACATTTTAAATTTCAGTTGGATGAGAAGTTTTATATAAAGGTTTTTGTTTATAAAAATCTTCAGGTTCAATTTTTTTATTTTTTATAAAAGATTGAATTAACTGGTTCCAGGGGATTCTAATAATTGCTTTACGCCCACTGTCGGGAACAATATTGATATAATGAATACCTTCTTTCCAACCATTGTCTGGTTTGTTTTTCCCTATTGCTATCCAATTTCTAATTGTTTGATCAGATACATTTAACCTACGACCACATTCTTCTGTTGAAATATATTCATCAGCATAAGCGTCTGGACACAAAGAAGATGAATTTTTATCAGGATGCTTGTCATACCACATAGAATTAAGGACGTTTTTTATTCCTCTTAATTCGTGTACGACATCTTTCATGACTTTATAAAATCCATTCATAATGCAATAGCAGTTATTTATTGCTAGTCTATAAAAAATTCTAGCTAAAAATGGAAAATCAAGTTGAGCCCTCTGTTCAAATTCCTCAATTTAATCCAGAAGATCTGGAAGAAATGAAAAAACAAGCTAGAGAACTAGCCATTCAACAGGTTTTGCAAAGAAGAACTGAAATTCAACAGCAACAACAAATGACTCCTGTAGTGCCACAGCAAAGAAATTTAATGCCAAATTTACAAGGCAATCAAAAAAGAAGTCTTACAGTTGCAGAAATTCTTTTGATGTTTGTTCTTTCTTGTCTTTTGGTTTCAGGGCTGCAAGCTGGATGGCATGCAGTATCTAATATTTTACCTAGTATTGAAATAAAAATGAAAAAATAACTCAGATACAGTGGAATTATAATTACAAATAGGTATTAAATATGTTAAGTGGCAGATAGAAAGATTTCGGAATTATCAGCAATTGCCGGTGCAGATATTGCAGATGGCGATTTATATACTGTTGTTGATGTTTCCGAAGTAGATCCTGGGTTAAAAAATAGAAAATTTACTTTTCTATCTTCTCGGGAATATTATAATGTTTATTATCTACAGTTAACAGGCGGCACGATTGCTGGTAGTTTAACTGTAGATAATGATCTTTCTATTGGTGGAACTTTTGCGCCGTTAAACGTTAATATATCAGGCACTGGAACATTTAACCAATTAATTTGCACCGGCACTGGAGAGTTTAGAAATTTACTGAGTGGCAATACAATTACTGGTTCTGATTTAAGAGGTACCAACGCTAATATTACAACTGGAAATATCACACAAATTATCTGTACCACAATTACTGGAACATCTGCAGGTTTTAATGTTGTTACAGGTGGTACCGTAACAGGATCTACAGGTAAATTCACAGAAATTACAGGTCAAAAATTCATTGGTTCAAGTGGTTTATTCAATACTGTTAGCGGCGCCATCATTACTGGCGCACAAATTAACACAACTGGTACGTTATCTGGTACAACTATTACAGGTGAAACCGGTAAGTTTACAAACTTTACAGCAACAAATATTACTGGAACAACAATTACTGGAACAACAGGTAAGTTTTCAAATATTAGTGGAACCAATATTACAGGTAACACAATTACAGGAATAACAATAAAAGGTGCAACAATTACAGGAACTACTGGAACGTTTATTTCTTTAACTGGCACCAGTATTACTGGGCAGACAGGTAAATTTATTAATTTTAGTGGAACAACTGGTAATTTTGTTTCTTTAACAAGTCAATTTATTACAGGTTCTACGCAAATATCTGGATTAACAATTAAAGGTTCAACAGGAAATTTTAATGAAATTACAGGTGAAACAGGAATATTTACCACAAAATTAAGTGGAAAAACAATTACTGGCAATACAGGTTTATTTTCTACACAGCAAGCAGTTTCAGGAGTTTTTACCACTAGAGTAAGTGGTCAAACAATTACTGGTATTACTGGACAATTTACTTCTTTAACAGCTTTAACAGGTACTTTTACAGATCAAGTAAATATTCCTAGTATTTCAACAACTGGTAATGTTGAAATTGGTGGGAATTTAACGCTTACAGGCACGGGATTTTTCCAACAAAATATAAACGTTTCAGGTCGCGTAAGTGGTGTTACCATTTCAGGTATTACAGGTACTTTCGGTGATATCACTGCAAATACTATTACTGGTTCGACTTTAATAACAGGTGAAAATATTAATGCAAATAATATTACTGGCACCACAATTACCGGAGTTACAGGTAAATTTACATCATTAACAGGAACAAGTATTACTGGTGTAACTATTACAGGTGAAACAGGTAAATTTTCAAACCTTACAAGTACAAATATAACCGGAACCACAATTACTGGAACAACTGGTAACTTTCAAATTGTTACTGTTTCAGGATTAAACGCCACAACAAAAATTTCTGGCGTCACTATTACAGGTCAAACTGGACAGTTTACAGTAGCAACTATTAGTAGTTTTACAGCTACTTCTATTACAGGGACCACAATTACTGGTACTACTGGTAACTTTGCATTTATTACAGCAGGTTCAATTACAGGCACCACAATTACTGGAACAACTGTAAAAGGTACCACTATTACAGGTACAACAGGTTTATTTGATAATTTAACTGGTAACACGATTGGCTTTTCAACTCTTAATGTTGAAACAGGTAATTTTACAACTGTAAGTGGTACATCGGGTACTTTTACAGATACCCTATCTGGCGAAAATATTGTTGGTCAAGATTTAACGGTAAGCAGAATTACAGGTACTACTAGGGTTGTTACTGATTTATTAAGCGGCACCACTATTACTGGTAGCACAGGCAGCATTCATTTTATTTCAGGCTCTACTGGCATTTTTACAGATCGAATTTCTGGAGATTATATTACTGGTGGCACTTTAATTGAATCAGTAACAGTTACCGCTATAACGGGTAACTTTACTGTTGCTAACTTTGTCACCACATCAACAGGTAATATTCTTTCCAGTGGTTATATTTCAGGCGCCTCTGGATTAAGAACAGATAGGAATGTTAGAGGTGCAATGCTTGAAACAAAAGCTGTGTATGATATTGACCAAACTGTTGAAAGTGGTTACAACGCTTTATCTATTACACCTTTAGAAATAGCAACCGGAGTTACTGTTACAGTACCTACCGGTTCAACTTGGTTGACATTATAAATAGATTTAAGGCGATTATAATTGAAAATAAAACAGAGACATGGCATTCGGTAAAGTAAAAGTTGATCAAATTATTTATTCTAGTGGCGCCAGTGAAGTTACTTTAAATGTTTCTGGTTTGCTTGATGCAAGCGCAAGCAATCTTACTATTTCAGGAACTATTTCAGGTGTAACTGGAGAGTTTCAAACTGTTGTTGCTCCTTCAGGTAATTTTAGTGGGTTAGCGGTTTCTACTGGTGATTTTACCTATATTACGGGTGTTGAAGTTAATGTTTTAACTTTATTATCAGGAACAACAATTACTGGTCAGACTGGTAATTTTGATGTATTAAACGTTGGTGGTCATACGTCTACTGGTACTATTTCTGGTACTACTATTACAGGTCAGACTGGTAATTTTGATGTATTAAATGCCAATACAGCTACTTTTGTAACTGGCATTACAAAAGAACGTTTAACTGTTACTGGTGATGCATATTTTGTTGAAGATATTTTTGTAACTGGTTCAGGTGTTTTTGGTTCAGGTGTTTATTCTACAGGCGGTGTCATTTCTGGTATTACTGTCCAAGGAGGTACCGGAGACTTTACAAACATTACTGGTGCAAATATTTATGGAACAACTTTAATTTCTGGTCAAACCATTTCTGGTGTTGACATTAGAGGTACAACCAGTATTTCTGGTAATTTAATTACGGGTGGTAGTTTAACCGTTACAGGTACAATTAGCGGTAGCGTTATTACTGGCGATACTGGTAGATTTACAAGCATTACAGGTGCAGATATTATCGGCGTTACTAGTATTTCTGGTGGTGCTATCTCTGGCAATAGTTTAGTTGCAACTTCTGTAACTGGTGGTTCATTATTAGTTACTGGTAATGTTACACATACAGGTAATGCAACAACTGATTTAAAAGGTTATCCATTAGAGGAAGGTAGTGGCACTAGAGCGCTTCGTTTTTATGAAGCAAATAATACAAATTATGTTGCACTTAAAGCTGCAAGTGGTATCACTAGCAATGTAACTTGGACGTTGCCTGATGCAGATGCAACTGTTTCTGGTTATGCATTAGTTAGTGATGCAGCTGGAACTTTAAGTTGGGCATCTGCTGGTGATGAACAGGTTTATTCAACAGGTATTAATTCAACACTTAATTTAGAAGAAGGAACTAATTATGTTGTTTTAAAAGCAAATGCAACAGGAAGTGGACTTGCTTATTCAACTAGTAATTTATATTACAGTAATGCGACAAATTACTTAAATGCAGTTGGTTTAAGTGGAACAACTATTACTGGCGATACAGGCAACATTGGAACAGGTAATTTTGTTTTAGCTAAAGGCACTACTATTTCAGGTACTACTATTACAGGTCAGACTGGTAATTTTAATATTGCAACTATTGGAACTAATTTAACTTCAAATGGAGGCAGCACCCTTAAAAAAACTACGACTATTACAGGATTGTCTAGTTTATTACAATTTAAAGATAATGCAGATGGTGATAGTACTGAAGTTAGATTTTACCAAGGGAACAGTGCAAACTATGTTGCATTTAGAGCACCAACAACATTAAATGGTAGTAATACTACATTTAGATTACCTAGTGGTGATAGCACATCTGGTGATGTGTTAATGACTGACGGTGCAGGTAAATTAAGTTTTACTACTATTTCTGCAGGCTCTACTTTAAGTGGTATTACTGAAACAGGTATAACACAATATGGTGCAAATCAAGACACTCTTACTCAAAGTGGTGCTGTTGTTATTGGCACAGCAGCTGGTAAAATAGCTAATGCTTTTGGCCGAAATACAATTTTGTCTGGTGTATTAATCGGCCAAAATGTATGTTCAGGCACAACTGGATTTGCCAGCAATGAAGGAAAAAATGTCATTATAGGTTGCGAAGCAGCAACAGAATTATATGAACCACAGCGTGCTGTTATTATTGGTTTTGAAGGTGGCAAAGGCGGTAATAATACTTATAGAACATCAGATGATTGCGTTCTTATTGGTTATCAAGCAGGTAAAGATGCAAACTTATTTGGTTATTCCTCAACCACTAACAAAGCTATTGTTATTGGATCTAAAGCTTGTAACTTAAATGCAGGTATTGCAAATGGTATTTATATAGGATCAGAGGCATGTTCTGGATTTATAACAAGTCATACTAACAATACAGTTATAGGACACAGAGGTTTACGCAAAGCAGGAACTGCTGATTATAATGTTTTCATTGGTAGCAATGTTGCTGAATCTGGTGAATACTATACAAATACTGTTGCTATAGGTTATCAAGCTGCTGCATATAATGCATATAGTCAAACCAAAAATTCTGGTAATGTTTGGATAGGTTATCAATGTGGTAAGTATTTACAGGGCGAAACTTATAATAGTGTTGTTATTGGTGAGAAAGCAGCTACTACTGGATTTGATGTTAAAGATTCTGTCATTATAGGTAAAGATGCTATTGGCTTTGCAAATAGTGTTTCTGGTATAATTGCTATTGGCTATAAAGCTGGCGGAAAACCTAACAATGTCGGCAGGCTAAATGTATTTATAGGAAATCAAACAGCTTCAGGTCATCAAACTGGTCAATACAATACTTATGTTGGACATGGTATTGCATCAGGTGCATTTGCTTCTTTTAACCAGAAGAATTCTGTAATGGGTTATGGAGCTGTTCCATTTTTATATGAGGCATCAGGCAATGTAATTCTTGGTCATCAAGCAGCAGTATCTACTCGTTATGCTAGTGGTTGCACATATATTGGTGCTAACTGTGTTGCTTTTTCCTTCTCTGGAACTGGTAATACTGTAGTAGGCAACCTAGCAGGTAATGATTTAGATTATGGAGCATATAATACACTTATTGGAACAGAAGCGGATGGAATAGGAACTGGTTCTAATAATACAGTAATAGGATACCAAGCAGCGGCATCGGCACTTATTGTTAGTAATCAAATTACATTAGGTAATTCATCTATTACATCATTAAGATGTAATGTAACAAGTATTAGTAGTCTTTCTGATGAAAGAGATAAAACAAACATTACAGATCTTGAGCATGGTGTTAATTTTATTAAACGATTAAGACCTGTTAAGTTTGACTGGGCGCGTAGAGATGGTAGCTTTGAAGGCAAAAAAGATTATGGTTTTATTGCTCAAGAGTTACAAACAATAGAAACTGAATTAAATACTATTGAATATACAAATTTAGTTGATGATTCAAATCCTGAAAAACTAGAAGCAGCTCCTTTTAAAACGTATCCGATTCTTGTACAAGCTGTTAAAGAATTGATTAATCGTTTAGAAATAGCTGAACAAGCAATTGTTCAGTTGCAAGGCACTTAAAATTATCTATAATTACCATAGATTAATTTTTTGAATGCCAAGTACACCCAAAGGTGGAACTGAAATTTTAGTTGAATCCCTTCGTAGTCATCTTGACTTTGAAGGGATTAATTTAATTGTTTGTACATGCGATAAAAATTTAATAGTACCAGGGCAAAAAAATATTCTTTTGCAACAATTAAGCTATGATCAACCTAATGTAAAAGGAATGAAAAGTGGTAGTTTTGTAAATGAAATTGATTATTTTATTTATAATTCTCACTGGTGCTATGAAAAATTTAGAGAAAAATTTAATAGCCCCCCTTGGAAATCAATTGTTATAAAAAATGCAACAACAGAATTTTTACCCAAACCAAAACCTAAAGGGAAAAAATTAAAATTAATATATACTTCAACTCCCTGGCGGGGGTTAACAGTATTGTTAAAAGCTTTTCAAATTTTAAATCGAAATGATATTGAATTAGATGTATATTCTTCTACTAAAATTTATGGTTCTGTATTTGAAAAAGGTTTAGGAAATAGCTTTGAACCTTTGTTTGAAGAATTAAAAAATACCCCTGGTATTAACTACAAAGGATATGCAACAAATCAAAAAATAAGAGAAGCTTTGCAAGAAGCACATATTTTTGCGTATCCAAGTGTTTTTGAAGAAACATCTTGCATTGCAGCAATAGAGGCAATGTGTGCTGGGTGTCAAGCCGTAGTTACAAACTACGGAGCATTATATGAAACATGTGGAGAATATGCTGATTTTGTTTGTTATGATTCTGATTATTCTCGTTTAGCTAAAAATTATGCTAACGTACTGAATGAAGCAATTGACCATTACTGGACCCCAGCAAATCAATTAAAATTAAAAAAACAAACTGAGTTTTATAACGAAAATTGGACATGGCAAAAAAGAATTCTTCAGTGGCAAAAATTTTTGAACCAAATAAGAAAAAAATAATTACTGCATTTATTGCTACACCAGCACTACATGGAAATGTAGAAGCTCATTATGTAGCATCAATAACTGAAGCTTGTAAATTAGGAATTAAAAATGATATTGATATTATTTTTGGCTCAGTTAGCAATGAAAGTATTTTGCCTATGGCAAGAAATCAATTATTAACAATAGCGTTTGACTTAAAAGTAGATTGTTTAGTTTTTATTGATGCAGATGTTTCTTGTGATCCTAAAACATTAATTAATATTATTAAAAACCCAGAAGATGTTATTGCGGTACCTACAGTTAAAAAAAATGACCAAGAAGAACAATACGATTTTTGGTTTGAAGATGAAAAACAATTTGAAACAGTTAAAAACAATTTACAATTAGTTAAAACTGTTAGTACAAGCTGTCTTAAATTAAGCAAAAAAGTTTTAGAAAAATTAGCTGAAAACAGTGTTAGTTTGAACTTCAGGGGGAAAAAATTAAAAAATATATGCCAATATGACTTTGAAGGCGAACAATTTATTGGAGAAGATGTTTATTTATGCAACAAAATAAACAAACTAGGATTTAAAATTTGGATTGATTTTTCAAGCACTTGTATGCATGTAGGAAGTAAAGTATATAAAGGTGATTACAAAAAAACAATTCTTAAACAAGATGACAATTAAATTTACAGATGCAGCAAAATATTACAATGGTTTACCACATCAAGACGAAGCCTGGAATTGGTTACAAACAAAAGTAAGTCCAGAAATTTTAAATATTTTTGGATCTAAATATAGAGAAGAAAAAAAAGAAACTGTTAAAAATATAAGAGGAATTGAACAAGTTGATAATAGCTGGGATGCAGTATTTGAATCAGCAAATCAAGCTGGCGCTATTTATCCAGAATGTGTGGCTGCTCAATGGGCTTTAGAGTCTGGTTGGGGTCAACATGTTTCAGGTCAACACAACTACTTTGGATTAAAAGGACCTGGTGGATCAGACTGTATAACTAATGAATTTATTGATAATAAATGGATCACTATCACCGATGGGTTTTTAAACTTTGATTCATTAGACGAATGCGTAAACTACTTGGTAAATAGATGGTATAAAGATTACAAAGGCTATAAAGGAGTTAACAGAGCAAAAAATAGAAATGAATGCGCTGAATTATTAGTACAAGAAGGCTACGCAACAGATCCAGAATATTCAAAAAAATTAATCCAGATAATGGACAGACAGTTGCAGGTACCTGGCTGCAACTTAGAAAATGTTATAGATGAATTAGTTTTAGACATTCCTTATGAGTATCAATTAGACAATAAATCAGGCACTGGCTTTAGAGAATGTTTTTCTTCTACTTGTGCCATGATTGCACGTTATTATGGCGTTATTGATACTGATGATGAGTACAACCATCTTAGAAGCAAGTATGGAGATTCAACTGAATATGTTGCACAAGTAAAAACATTACAACAATTAGGATTAAACGCAAAATTTATTACTAATGGAAATCCTGCGGTACTTGAAAATGAAATCAGAAATAAACGACCAGTAGCAGTTGGTTGGTTGCATAAAGGCCCTGTTTCTAAACCTCAAGGAGGTGGGCATTGGACTTGTGTTATTGGTTTTGACAAAGATAATTTTATTCATCATGATCCCTATGGTGATGCTGATATGATTAATGGAGGATATATCAACACTGACTACGCTGCTGGAAGAGCCATCTACTACAGTCGAAAAAATTGGTTAAAAAGATGGGAATGCGATGGCAATGGCACTGGTTGGGCATTAATTGTTAAAAAAAATGAAACCTAAAAAAGATAAACCAATCAAAGTAAATATTTGTTGGGAAGTAGGAAAAGAAAAAAAATGCGTAACCCTTGATAAAGAGAAGGCTTACGCTACAAAACAATGGGTTGATGAACAAGGAGGTGTTGTTTTTTGGTTTCAACCTGTTGAAAATTAACGTTGTTTGGCTTTACCAACAACAAGTGCAATAGCTTCTAAAATTTTATAAAATTTTGAAACCAGCGCATCGTCTTTAGGGGTAGGTGTTAAAGCGGTAATGACACTAGCAGCTGCATGCACTGCTAATAATGCTTCTAGATACCCATTTAAATGTTCCATAATAAACACTACACTCTTTTATTCTACTGACAAAGATCTATAAAAGAAAAAAAGTTTTAATTTTTCATCTATAATCCATTGATTATTTTCATGTTTTTCAAACCATTTTTTCCATACACGAAATTGTTTTTCATTTGCTACGCACTCACAAGTAAACGATATAGAATCCCCTAAAGGAATAACAGAAGTCCATCCACGTAATGTACGCATGGCTATGGCTTGTGCTTTGTTAGCAGATTTACCTGTCAAATTCATAGTCAATTTTAGTTTTCTTTTGTTTTTTCTTTCCTCCATCCAATCGTTTGCCTGGCGGTTTGACTGGCATACGACCATGCTCGCTGACCACACACAACCACTCGGTGTCATTATCCATGGTTTTAACCATAGCTTGATAAATTGTTTCTTGTTTAGTTTTATTTTTTGAGTTATTAGTTTTCTTTTTTTTCGATACGTCATCTTTCACGGTCTAGTCGCATATGGTATCAAGATAGCAGGAAAAGGTTTTGTTAGTTGTTGTTCTCGTTCCCAAGCTGTTTTCCATTCAACAAGTGAATGAGAATGTTGTACGTCTTCGACAAAAGTAGAATCAATTTCTAAACTAATTAAATCATCATTTTCCCATAAAATATATTCAAAGTTTTCAGCTAGTAAATCATTGTCTGCTGAACTTGGAAACTCTATGACTATTGCTACTTCATAATCAATTTTTTCATTACGAGTAGAAGAAATACATAACAAATAACTTCCTGTTTCTAAAGGAAAATAACGATCATCTCCTTTATCAAATCTATTAGGATTAAAATTATTATATAAATCAGAACCAGCAGCCATAACATGCCCTTGATATGGATAATAAACATCGCCATTGTCAATTTCTTTAATGCTATCGCGATCAAAAATTCCTCTACTAAGAATAGGTTGAAGATTTAAATCATAAACAGATAAATTAATATATTTTTTTCTTGGGCCTCCTTTGGCCAAAATAATCCAAGCCGGAGAAGAAATTTCTATTTGAAACCAATGATTATATGTTCCTCCACCATAACCACCAGGAATTACTTTATTTTCAGGACCCAATGAACCAGTTAAATTTCTAATTGATAATTCACTAAAAGGTCCCAGTAGTAACGGATTATTTTGAGTTCTTTGTCTTTGAGTAGAAGAAACGCGAGGCATGTATTTAGTTTATATCGTTATTTCTATTTTACTCTTTAATGTTTTTATGTTCTAAAGGGTTAGCAATATTTACTTTCATGCCTTTATTTTGCAAATCAAAAGTATCTTTACAATTGTTATACAACATAATTTTTTCAGCATCAAAATTTAAAATTAATTGATTAATTGATTTAGGCGGTAAAGCACGATTCCAAGAAGAAACTAAATGCAAAGGATTAACACACCTAGGGTTTTGACAAATTTTAGTAACTCTAAATTTACCAATGTCCCCCCAGGTACATTGATAAATTGCTTTATGAATAGAAACATTTTCAGAAAGATTTTCACTGTAGTTGCTTCGATAAGAAGGCATTTTAATTCTTTCAGGAGTATAAATACTTTTACTTTTTACTTCCCAGCATTCTTGTGGTTCTTTAATGTCAATACGTTTCCAAAGTTTATGGTATTTGATTTTATAAGAAGGATGTAAGTAATTTAAATCAAATCCGCATGAATTAGAAAATATTTTTTGAACGCAAAAATAACACCAATGTTTTTCTTTATGCCGAATGGTGTGACCATGGGGACAAAAGAAACCACGATAAAAACCAAGTTCATCTAGTTCTTTGTCAGAACGTACACCAATTTCTGGATCATAAACAAATTGAGTCGCATGAGACACTTCTCCGTACAGTCGGTTGAGGTTGGCCATGCAGAGTTTCAGACTTTGGTACTAATTTTTCTTTAGTATAACCTACAGTACATTATCCGAGTATTGTACTGGTTAAAACTTTACATCAGTACAGTATTTTGTTTTAGTACTGTACGTGACGGTAAAGTATAAAGGGTCCGAAAGTCTGAAGGTCTGCAGCCCTGGAAACAGCCAATAAAAAAGACCGGTGGAACGCCACCGGCCTTTAGTACTATGCCCCAGTACCAGGTGAATTATACAGATCTTATGCGGTTATCGCTGCTTTTTTTCTTCTTTTTTTAGGTTTAATAATTTCAGCCACAGGTTTGTCTGCGACTTCAAGAACTTCCCGGAATACACCATCAAATTGAGATGCAATAGTCTCCCAATCAAACTGTGAATCGGTTACGCGGTCATAACAAGCCTGGGCCACTTGATCCAACAACTCCCTATCTTCGTAATATTTGCCCAAAATTTCAGCAAGATGGTTGTCGTCTGGACAAGGCATGATGCGACCAAGATTATGGTCTACATCATTGTGAAGAGAACGAATCATTTCACCCGTTCCTTCAAAAATTTCTTTACAAGAGGTATGGTTCGGCACCACCTGGGCGACCTTGCAAGCTGCATGCTCAAAATTAACTAGGCCCCATCCTTCGCCTTTACAGGTGTTAACGCCTACGTCACAAGCGTTGTAGATGACGTTTAGCAGTTCAAAAGGAACAGAAGGAGGGTGACCAGATGGACTCGTCATGATGATTCGATTATTCGGATCTAAACCTTGACGTTTCATTTCACGAGCAAAGAGAGGCATGATATCCCAGCCCATGTCTTTCAAACCCATGTGCAGATATAGTTTTGTATCTGGGCGATCAACAGCAAATTTAGCAAAAGCACTTACTGTAATATCAATACGTTTTCTAAATTGATTTCTATTACCATTAAACACAATAAAATCATTGGGCTGCAAACCAAGTTGTTTACGTGCTTCAAGTTTATCAATCGGATAAAATTGTTTTTGTGTTAATCCATGAGGAATAACATGAATTGGCTTTTGAGATCCTGCATTAATAGTTTCTTGAGCACCAAATTCTGTATAACAGATAGCTGCATCCCAATCATTAAGTGTGTCCATTAAACCCCCATACCATTCGTATGAATCCATGGGGTAATAACCTACAAATTTAAAGCCAAGACTTTCTCTTAAATCTTTAATTCGATTCCATTGTTCATTGATAATCCAACTGTCATTAATGGTGCAAATAACATCTGGTTTAATACGTTCAACAATTTCTCGAATTCGATCTTCACCAAAAGGAGCTTGTTGAAATCTATTGGAAGCAGGGTACAAATAATATTCTTGCTGAAGAGGTGTTGCATCACCATGCCAATTACAACCAAGTACATGAATCTCATAGTGCTCAGTTGCTTTTAATCGTTTAAGAACATTTTCAGAAACTCTAGCAAAACCCGTAGTTGCTACTACATCACCAATCCAAAGAAGCTTAGCTTTGGTATCAACCATTTGTTTTAATTAACTTCACATACTATACTCATTTTTTTAAAAAAATGTGCCACAATGCGCTATCAACTATTCCGATAAAAACCATATATCAACTATTCCGATGAAATGACTATTAAAGAAGCCCTGAAATTTCAAAAGGACGTTCAATAAATAAACCCATATCTTTTTCTTCATCTGTGGTTGAATTTAATTTTTGTTTAAACATATCTTTGATAGCAACTGGATCAAAATCTTTACCACAAGTATACAAATCAATAGCTGCAAAATTGTGTTCAGGCCAAGTATGAATAGAGCAATGAGACTCAGCAAGCAAAGCTAATAAGGTTACACCTTGAGGATCAAATTTTTCCCCAATCAACCTTAAAAGTTTTGCGCCTATTAAATGCAATGCTTCGTACATAATGCACTCAAGACGATCATAGTCATTTAAAATTTCAGGGTCACAGCCATGAATGTCTAAAATAAGATGCTTGCCGTTGTTCAAAATTCTTCCTCGGGTACTTCTATATTTTGATCGCTTTTATTTAAAAGAGATTCTCCATATATATTAGTCCATTTGTCTTTATTTAAACCAAGTTCAACAACAGAAGGATAGTTTTTATATTTAGGAAGATCGGATTTCCTGGTAGCAATATTAGCAATTCTCATTCCACGAGATGTTGATATTTTATAAACATTTAAATCTAATTGATGAGCACAGATATCTAAAACTAAAGATTCAAATCTGCTGCGGCCAAGTATGTTTGTATTACTACCGCGAGAAAATTCGCAATAACTAGCATATAACCATTTATCAGAATTCTTGTAAAGAGTATCAGTACCACCAGGTGCAAACTTAGCTAAACCAACAACAGTAGAAACACTGGTATCAAAAACTAAACAATGGCTCATCCAATCCATAATTTGATTCGACTTAAGGATTTGTTCACGATGATGCTTAGCAAAGAAAGAAACTTTTTTGTTTGTTTCCATAAGATATTCGCGCATTTCATCTGCGCTCATATCAAGCAACCAATTAACTAAACCAGGCAACAAAGGAGCAAATTCACCAAATGGACGACCTTTATCATCCATGTCAATAAGAGTTTTTTGTTCTGATGAAACACCTTTAAAGGGTTTATCAAAAGGAATAGTTAGTCTTCGACGTGCAAGACCTGAAGTGGGATCAGTTGTTTGAATAGGTTCATTAGCCGTAATAATTACAAGGCCATTAAATTTAAAAGGCTTTTGTGAGTTGCTTTGAAATTTTCTTTCATTGCGAATTAAATCACGACCAGTAATAGCTTTTAAGATAGAAACTGAGCCGCCATATCTTTCAACATCATTAAACAAAAGCAATTTCTTTTTGTAAAGATTAGCTGTTTCAAAACGATTTTTTTCTAAGTGCTCAAGGCTAGAGATCATGGCGTTTTCGTCTCCAACCAAAGCATGAGCTAAATTTGCATAGGTTGATTTACCAGATTTACCTGGGCCAACAATTTCAACAAATTTTTGAATTTCAGAATGACTTAAAAGAACAGCACGCAACCAAGCACGCAAAACCTGAGTGCGTTCCCAACTATTGTCTTGTGTATCTTTTAACCATTGGATAATAGGTTCACAATTTATATAAGGATCATAATCATAAGGAAGCTGTTGAGTCATGTATAAATCTTTTTTAAATTCAATTAGCTCTCTTGTTTCGACATTTAAAATGCCATTGGTAAAAAGCAAAAGATCTTTCTGATCATACCAATCATCGAATATCAAACTAATTTTTAATTGTTCTAAGACATCGTTAATCATGTTCATGCTGTACCCATTAGGTAAAACATCCTGTTTAATTAATTCAAATTTATTTTTAATATCTCCTTTAATTTCTGATTCAAATAAACGTGACCATAAACCTTTGCTGCGATACTCATAAAGATAAAAAGAATTCTCTTGTTGACTAAACAAAAGATTTCCTTTATACATTTGAATCATGACATCTGTTACGACATCAGAAGAAGAATTTCTTGGCTTTTGTTCTTTAAAATTTTTCTTGTTTTTTTGAACTAAATTAGATTTGTATGGATTATTGGTTTGTTTTTGAATATCTTTTTCTAGTTCAGTTAATAGATTTGTTACTGGATCCAAAGCAATTGCCGATAAAGTTTCGTCATCAACATTCATTGCTTTGTAATTTTGACTACCTGGACCAGAAGGATTATAGCCATATTCCTTTGCCGTATGAATCAATGAACCTATTGTTCGTCCACCATCTTTGCAAAAACTAAGCCAACGCTTATGGCACTCGCCTTCTTTATATTTAGACGATTGCTTAGACCATTCATCCCAAGCCTCTAGTAATGAATCGTCTAAACTATGAAGAACTTGTCCAAATAAAATCCAAGAATCATAATCGTCAGCAGCTGCAGAATCAGTTGCCCACATTGCATTTAAAGCATCTGAAATATCTTTTTCAGGAGTTGTAACACTATTTATTGCAAAGCCAGGGCCAACAATTCTTGTTGTTACCTTTGGAGGAATACCTTGTTTTTTATTTTTTTCGATAATTAAATTTAATAACCATTGAGGAAATTCTGGCAAAGAATCAACTAGCTCAAACCCCATGTTTTCAGCTGTAAAATAACCTTCAGTTTCTGGATGAAGACCCATTAAAACACCTTGATGTCTTGCCCAGAGAACTTCTAGTTTTTCTTTGTTTTCAGCGCCATGCCAGTTATATTTGTTTCTGATTAAATGTTCTTGTAATTTTTTTGAAATCCTATAAAGCTTACGTTCACGACCTAATTTTCCGCTGCAAATAGTTAAAGTCTCTGGTAATGCTTTATCAAAATCATCTTCTTTTGACAACTCTTTAACTAACTGATAAACACTAGGACCATCAATGTCTACCCAAATTAAACCATAAGGTTTGTTATAAACAGGACCAGAGATAAGTCCGATTGCTTTGCAACGACCGGTTAAAAGCTCGGCTTCAATTTCATCTTTTGTAAAAGGTTTGTTTTGCCAGCCAGTTACATAAGGATCTTTTCTAGCGCCTAATGGAGTTAAAGGCCAATCAAGAGGAATATAATCAACGCAAATTTCACCAGGGTTAAGACTGCGAGGCTGTTGGTTGGTCATGAAATTCAGAAGGTGTTTTGATGTAAACGTTTATTTTTTTATTTGTTGCTAGTGATTCTAATGCAAGGTAAAAAGCGTGTAAATGCATGTCAGAAGGCAAAAAGAAATCAGATCCATCGACTGCCTCATCAACTTTTTTTAAAATGGAATAAATCCATTCCCCAGTACGCACATGAACTTCCATGGGGAATGACCATCAATATCTGTATATCCTAAGTCTGCCTGCTTAAAAAATAACTAAGTATTTTACGCAAGTTGATAAACATTGGTTTGGAATTTGGGGCAATACCAATCTAGACCCAGTTAATAGGTGAAAATATAAATTTGGCATTTATTCTTGGCATTCTTAAATTAGATCCGCGTCGTAAACATTACAGTTTTCAATTTGTTTGTAATATTCTTCAACAATCTTGAGCCAATCTTTGTGCAAGATATCTAAGAATCGTCTTGAGATTTTAAATATTTGTGTTCTTAGTGGAGTTGAAACAAGAATTGCAGCCTGATCTACTGTGATCCCTAGCGTTTGTTGGATGGCGATATCGTATGCTGCCAATTGTTTACATGTTTTTTTAAACTTCATGTGACCACCCAATAAGTCACGCCATTCTTGTGAACCTTTTTCTACATCTTTTGGCCAACGTCTTGAGTAAGGTTTTACTGATGTTTTGAGGTCAGCAAGAGTAAGTTTATTGTTAGCAACTGCAATAATATCAGGAGCGCCAGCCCACGAACGTCCCTCGTCATCACTGCCCCATACACGAGCAACGTCATCACCACCGATAGTGAAATTGAACTTTTCCAGAACTGGGGTTTCAGCCCACAAGACTTCTTGAAACTGGTCAAGTACAGCCGGCATACCCTGCCAAAATTCCTGGTACTCCGTTTCAATTTCTGGATTCTTATTACCTTTAAGATATTGTTCCATTCCATAGTGAATACAAGTGCCTCTGTGAGCAGCTAATTCTTTTTGGCCAGGGTTGGCCTTAGACCACATTTCTAATTTTCTTTTGTTTGCTTCTGAAGCCGTTTCAGAAATAATTGTAGTGACTGATGGAGCAGGCCCTGTTGGAAGCGGAGTGGTGTAGTGACGCTTACCATTTAATGTAATGCGAGCAGCAGATCTATTTAATTCTTGAATTTTACGCATCACTGTTTGTATATTATAAATATGTTACAGGATTTTTAAAATGATGACAGGTTTTGTCAACACGATTGCTGCCATTTTGGGATCAATTTTACTAATCGTTACAATTGATTTATCTTTACATTTTTTAAAGCAATGACTTTCAAGGAATTTCAAAACAAAGTTCAAGCAACTTGGTATTGTATTAGTAGTTTTCTTTTATCTTTTTTAAAACGCAATGACAAAACCCATTGAAATTATTGGAACAATGATTGTTAATGGTGGAACAGATTTGTTAAATCATTATCATTCAATTGACTATCCAGTTAATCGTTATTTTATTATTGATAACTCAATGGGAAAAGATCCTAGTGTTACCAATGTTTTAAAAGAACTACAGGAACTTTTTTCTACAAACTTGCCTGTTGCAAGAAACACAAACATTAAAGAAGTTTGCGTGATTAAGAACAGATTGAATCAAGGATTTTCAGGAAGTGTTAATCAAATCATTAAACAGAATACAGATTGTCCTTACTGGTGTATCTTTTCGGTTGATTGGCATTTAAAAAAAGGAGAGTTAAAAAAGTTAGCAAAACGTTTAGAAAAACCATTCACTGGAATTTTGTGTGATGAAACTCAAAATGGTTATTCAGCTATGGTTTTTGGCCCTGGCTTAGTCCAAAACGTAGGTTTAATGGATGAAAATTTTTTTCCTGCTTACTACGAAGACAATGATCACCGTTATCGAATGCAATTAGCAAATATGGAATGGGAATATTTTCCACTTGAATATACACACGCAGTTAGCAGCACGTTAAAAAGAGATGAAAAATTTAAAATTAAAAACCAATACACATTTGAACAGAATAGAAAGTATTATCTAGAGAAATGGGGAGGTCTTCCTGGTCACGAGCAATTTGAAACGCCATTTAATTTGGATTTAACTTGTGACTATTGGTTGTACGACCCTACTCGCAGCGAACGTCACCGATGGATCTAAGTGTTTATGGTGCCAGTGGAATTATTGGCACCTACTATCAGGGTTTGTTTCCTTGTCTACCGATAGAAAAAAACCAACTAGACCCTGAGTCCAATGAGATTCTATATTTAATTAGTACAACAAGTAATCAAAATCTAAAGACTGATACTTTTTTAGATATAGAGACTAATCTAATTGTCTTAGCTCAAAGACTCAATGCTTGTAAAGAAGCCGGTATCAACGTTTTTAATTTTGTTAGTAGCTGGTTTGTGTATGGCCCACACACCGAGCATCCGAATGAAGATACTCTCTGTGATCCCAATGGTTTTTATTCAGCCACTAAACATTGTGCTGAAAAATTAGTTAAAGAATATTGCGAAGAATTCGGAATCAATTGGAGAATTTTAAGACTTGGCAATGTTTATGGTGGTCCAGATAAAGGATCGTCTAAACGCAACTCATTACATTTTCTTATAGAAAGACTTAAAAAAGACGAAGGAATTATTGTATACCATAATTTATCAAGAGATTTTATTCATATCTTAGACACATGCAGGGCTATTGATTTAGTAACTAAACAAGGAGAATATAATCAGATTTACAATATCGGCACAGGAATTGCTACACAACTACAAAAATGTTTAGAAAAAGCTAAGTATTTTTTGCAAAGTGATAGTGATATATTTCCAACAAAACCTCCTTTTAATTACTCACAAGCTATTAAATTTCGTTTAGACTGCAAAAAAATTGAATCATTGGGTTTCAAACCTTTAATTCAAATAACAGAAGGTATTGAGGATTTATGTCTAAGTCGAAAATTATGTATGCCGGACCCTACTTTTCTGGAGATGAAATAGAAGCAGCGGTTGAAACATTAAGAGAAGGTCGTTGGTATCCTGCCGGGACAAAGGTTGCAAAATTTGAAAAAGAATTTTCTAAAAAATTTGGATTCAAAGATTCTTTGATGGTTAATAGTGGAAGCTCTGCAAATCTTGTAATGATTGCAGCGTTAAAAGCGTATTACGATTGGAAAGATGGAGATGAAATTATTGTTAGTGTTGTTGGATTCCCAACAACAATTAATCCAATCATTCAAAATAATTTGGTTCCTGTTTTTGTAGACATTAATAAGGTTGATCTTAATTGGGATTTAGATCAAATTAATAAAGTTATTACAAATAAAACAAGAGCTGTATTCAGCAGTCCGGTTCTTGGAAACGTATACGATATGGACAAGCTGCTTAGCATTTGCAATGAACATAACATTCATTACATTGCAGACAACTGTGATTCTTTGGGATCAAAATGGAAAGGCGACTATTTAACTGAACATGCTGTTGCAGCATCTTGTTCTTTTTATCCTGCGCATCACATTACTACTCTTGAAGGGGGTATGGTTTCTTCTAATAATCCTGAAATTATTAAACTCGCCAGACAGTTTGCTTGGTGGGGAAGAGATTGTTATTGCGTAGGAGAATGCAACATGTTAGCAAATGGTAGTTGCGGTAAACGATTTGATAAGTGGTTAGAAAATTATGATGTAGTTGTTGATCATAAATATGTATTCAGCCAGATTGGTTATAATCTGAAACCTTTAGATCTTCAAGGAGCAGTAGGTTTAGTTCAATTAGAAAAGTTTAATGAGATTCATGAAAAAAGAAGAAACAATTATAAAACAATTTATGATATTTTTAACAAATGGGAAATGCTTACAGCACCTCCAGTTCGTGTTGTAACTGAAAAAGAAAATGCAGAAACGTCTTGGTTTGGTGTTCCTCTTGTATTTGAAAATCCAAATTTAAAACAAAGCTTACAACAATGGTACGAAACAAATGGAATCCAAACTAGAAATTATTTTGCAGGTAATTTACTTTTGCACCCTGCTTACAAACACCTCGGTGATCCTAAAGATTATCCAAATGGATATGAAGTATTAAAACATGTTTTCTTTTTAGGCACTTCTCCTACATTGACAGAACAAGATCTTGAATACATAAAAGAAAAAACATATAAGTTTTTTGCAGGTTTAGTGGAATCAGCTGATGGGTATTCCGTATGCTATAAAAAATTAAATTTATGCGAGGATAAAAAAAATTGTTTAACATGTACTCATGTTTTTAATTAAAGAAGCACAGATGAGTTTATCTACACAAGTAAAAGATTCTGTTACCGAAGCTTCTAAGCTATTGCGCGAAGCAATTGCTTTTGCGGCTCGTTCAGAACATCCGATTGTTTTAGTTTCTCTTTCAGACATTGTTCATAAGTTAGATCAGTTAGATTCTATGGATGAATTCATGAGTCATTTAGATGGAATGCGAAGAGGAGAATGCAGAGAAGTCGAATGAACAAAAAAGGTTTGATAAATTTTTTAAAGATTTAGAAAAATTAATTCCTGAACCTGATCATTATCTTGTAGAAGACATGAGTACCTTAGTTGCAAACATCCCGCCAATTAAAGTGTGGGTCAGACGAGAATACTTAAGAGATTTTCGTGATGGCCATGGTGATTATACACCGGGATACTGGGTTACTTGTAAGTCTTTGACGGGACGTGCTCTTTATTTTGAAACATATTTAACTGAGTATGGTGCGCTTTATGACAAACTTCCTATTAGTGCTTTTCTTGCTTGGGATAGTGACCATCCCGACTGCCCCGTGGATCCTACTCCTGATCTCCCGTTAACGGATCTACAGTTTTGGAATGGATTCGATACTGGAATTACTGTTGTAGAAAAGAATTTAATTTATAATATGGAATTTGAAGTGATGACCAGATCATCTGGCACACTTAAAGGTACTTATTTATTTACAATAGATAACTATCACCCTCATAGAAACGAAGCTGATTTTTATTTTTCAGAAGTACCAGACGAACATAAATCTCACAACATTATTGAATTAGAAAACGGACAAATCGGAGCTTATCCCAACAATCGTTGTCGTATGTTGGATCCTTCTCTTACTCATAATGAATTAAAGAACCCTGATTTCAAAGTTTCAACACGCTATTTTAATGTAGAGCACGCTCCTAAATGGGGTCGGCTCGGTGAAACAGACGATTATTTTTGGAGGACCCCACAAGAAAATGGATCAACACACATTCGACAATTGGAAAAAGATCAAGACAGCCCTGGAGAAAGCTAATAAAACAGATTGCATGTTTTATCTAAGAGCTTGTTCAATCCTTAAACACAAAGTAGATCCTTTAGATAATGTATTGTCGAAAAAACAATGTGATCAAAGTGAGGAAGAAATTACTTGAATATAAAAAAACTTTAAAGTGTCAAGAATGTGGACTCCAAGACTATAGAGTCATGGAGTTTCACCACATTGAAAATAAAAAATATACAATAGGTTTAATGCCTAACCAAGGCTATTGTTGGGAAACAATTAAAAAAGAAATAGATAAATGTATTCCTTTATGTTGCAACTGTCATAGAATTATTCACTACGAAGCGTAGCTTTAATAAACCAAGCAGCTTTAAATGCTTCACCACAAAGCTCAGCCATGTAGTTTTGAACATCAATAGCTTTAGCTTTAGCAGCTTGCTGTTCCAACTTCTTGGTCATCATGCCAAGGTCTTCTAGATTTTTATAGTAAACGCCCAACATATCGTTGGGCTTATAACTTTTTACATGGTTAAATTTAGGAGAAGCATCCATTAATCCTTCAT
>Ga0196905_1000158_pt1 | contig 26486 bp, 21 predicted proteins | sample CB_VirMetaG_3_FD_169098 | JGI IMG/M metagenome (GOLD analysis project Ga0196905, IMG submission 169098) | Freshwater to marine saline gradient viral communities from Chesapeake Bay - CB_1508_1S Viral MetaG (v3) (version 3) | ecosystem: Environmental > Aquatic > Marine > Coastal | place: USA... | reverse complement strand
ACAATGAGCACTATCAAGAAAACAACAGAGGACGGATGGGACTGCGCCCCATCTCTCCGAGAGACAGCCCGTGTTGTCGATGACTTCGGCCACCTGTTCTATGAGATTAAGAACTGCGTCCGTGCAATGTCCACCGAGGATATGCTGACCGAACTACGATACTTCGTAGAGTGCCTCGATGAGGCCGTGTCTCAAGCAGAGAATCAACTCGATGGCGTTGAATTTCAAACCGTGAGCGATGAAGACTGACATCTACTGGACCTATTGGACTATCTACAACGAGATAGACGACCGCATCTACGATGGCACGCCATTGTTTTACAACAGGAAGGACGCTGTGATGTGGTTTCACAAGAACGATGGTAGACCATCAAGCATGGTCATTAAAGTTCAGGTAAGAAAGAAGGATTAACATCCGTTAACACAATATCCTACACACTAATCCGTTCTAATAACAGAACACAATACAACGCACAATGGAATACACAAAAGAACAAATCAAACAGGCCGAAGTAGCTTTCGACAAACTCCCCCCTGCCAATCGTCTAGCCACCAAGTACATTCAGTCTGACGACTACAAGTACGTCCTGTACTGCTACAAGGAACAAAACGGGTGGAGGTTCCGCTCCAAGGCATATGATATGGTGAGAGATATTGTCGGAGATGAGGCATATGGTGTCGCGCGTGATGCGGAATGGCAAGAGAAGCTGATGAATACTGACGTTGGTTTGCGGTTTCGTCGTTACACCCAAGATGTTGCAGACATCATTCAAGATAGCCTTGACAAGGCGCTCGCTGACTACCGCTTGGCTGACAGCTTTGGCAAGAAGTTCGATGTCGTTGGCACACAGGGTGTGCGACGAGTGTTGAACTGCCCAGTCCGCAACGCATACGTCCTTAGGTTCGATGGATACTTTCAGCTATCAGTCCTCAAGGGTGAGCTCGGTGACAACTTCGGCCTGAAGGCGGGAGACTACGAGTACGTTGCAAGTGCTGATTCACTCAAGGAAATTGCTCTCGGACTCCCCTACCTCATCAACCTCAACGTGGAGCGGTGCGAGCGTGAGCTGACGCTTCTTCGTGAGCGTGGACAACTGCCTTCCAACAAGGTAGTATACAACAAGTGGTTCCTCACCGACGAAACCTTCAAGGAGATTTTGGACAAGACTATGAGTGTTGAAGAGCGGAAATTCTCTGTTGTGTACAGGGGGTACAGCGAGTTCCAATCACTTCAGGTTGTGCCTGACAAAGAGGTATCCGAGTTGGGTTCTCTGTGGAAGGTTGTGGGTAGCGGGATGACGTTCGTGCTCGCTAAAGAGATGTACAATCGTATTGAGCGACTAATCTTCTCTCGCAAGTGCGCCGAGAGCTCACGCGAGAGTGTCAAGGCGCTCCGAGATAAGCTTGCTGAGGCAGAGGATAGTGTAGAGAAATATGATTTGGAGTACCACAGTCAGGCACGCAACCTCGACAAGTTCCTGAGCAATAACAGCATCCCTGACGACGTTGTAATTAAAATCAACAAGTGTTTAACTAGAACAAATCAGAAGTAATGAATGGTCAACTGCCACATGAGGTCATCATGACACTCGAAGACAAAGCCAAGTTGTTCGACAAGATTGTGCGCTACCACAAGATTAAGGTAGACCTGATGAAGCAGTCCAACACCAACGGACAGGCAATCTCAAACCGATTCATGATTCAAGTCACAAAAATTATGAGAGATGCAGAACGCTATGGATTCCTTTGACCACATGGGATTTCAACAGGTCATCCCCCCAGTGTTAAACAAAATTAACAGACACATCCTTGCTTTTCAACAAAATACTTCCGAACTTTGTAAAACAAATCAACCAAGCGATACTGCTTCGCTCCATCAAGAAGCAGGAGAAGCTGTTGATTCAATCACTAAAAACCAAACTCAATGAAGATACTGCATTGGATTGTACTAATAACAGCACTACTAGTAAGTCTTCTAATGTGGCTGCCAATGTACATCATAAGAAATGTATTCATACACAGCCTCATGGTGGCAAGCGAAGCAAGCGAGAAGGCATTGGGTCTTAAGATAGACCTACCCAAAGAATAAAATTAGAATCTCAAATTAATTAATCATGTCAGAACAGACAACAACACCAGCGGCCATCGTAGAATCAATGGCAACCATTCAGTCTTCCCTCAAAGCCCCCAAGGGACAGACAAATAAATTCGGAGGATACAAGTACCGCTCATGCGAGGACATCCTCGAAGCAGTGAAGCCACACCTTCAAAGCCATAACCTTGTGCTCACCATCACCGATGAGATTACCGAGGTTGGTGGTCGGGTGTACGTCAAGGCAACAGCAGTTGTGCACAACAAGGAAGGCCACTCAATTCAGACCACGGGGTTTGCTCGTGAGGAAGAGAACAAGAAGGGCATGGACTCATCGCAGATTACAGGTTCAGCCTCTAGCTATGCTCGCAAGTATGCCCTCAATGGATTGTTCTGCATTGACGATACCAAGGACAGCGATGCAACCAACAACCATGGGCGCACTGCCCCAACAGCCAAGGCCGCTCCCGCCCCCAAGCCCCCAGTAAAGAAGGCGGAATCATCGGGTCTGAGTGACGAGGAGATGGAACAGCTAGAGAACTATATCCGCAACAGCAAGAACAGATTGGCAGCATTCCAAGCTGTTGACGAGAAGCATGGTAAGCGCATGTCAATCGAACAGAACGACTACCTCAAGTCTGTTTGTTGATGATGGAGTTTGCTAACAAACTTGCGGAGCGAGTGGGCAAGGGATACTTGTCCTACTCCTCCTGCAAGGAGGCCCTCAAGGACATCAAGCTATGGGAGATGTACATGCAGGGACGAATCCGCAAGGACAGCGACGCCCTTCGCTTCGGTTCCATCTACGACAAGCTTTTGTTTGAACCACAATTATTTGCAGACGAGTTCGTTATCATGAACGACGACAAGATTGTGGCAGAGATTGGGGGTAAGTCTCCGAGAGCTACGAAGAAGTACAAGGATTGGTTGAAAGAGAGAACTATCCAAGCGACCACTGACGGGAAGGTTGTTGTCAACGACAACGACTACAAGCAAGCGATTGAGATGATTGAACGTCTAGACAGAACACCTGTCCGCAAGGAGTTCCTGAGCGGGGACTATCAAGTAGAGTTCAACAACTTCATCGAGGGTATCCAAGGGGATGACATTCCCGTCCGAGGATTCCTAGACTGCAAGGGGGATGGGTACATCTCCGACAGCAAGACCACCCAGCGCATGAGTGGATTCAAGTACGATGTATTCAAGTTCGGGTACGACATCCAAGCTTACATCTACTGCCGAGTCTTTGATGTGGATGAGTACTACTGGGTTGTCCAAGAAAAGGTTTTCCCTTACGCTGTCGGTGTGTACAAGGCATCTCCACAAACATTAGAATCAGGAGAAAGAAAGTTTAACACAGCAGTGGAGAAGATTAAGGAGTACCTTGACGGCACGCTTATCTCCGACGCATACTACAATTACCAAGAGATATGAGTACAGAGGACATCATCAAGCAAGCCAACAAGTACTTCGGTACTGACGTGACCAAGGCCACTAAGTTTCAGACACCACTATGGGATGCCAAGTGCAGTGTGGTTAGGTACCTCGTCGCCGACAAGAACGTTCCTTACACCGAGCTTCATGCCCCGCTCAACTGCACAAGCAATGAGCTTTGGTTTTTGCGAGTACATGGGGACAATAAGATGATGATTCCTGCGTTCAGAAATCAGTACAACGACTTCGTTAATACACTAAACCCTTAATTTTTTAGCCATGTCGAAAGACAAAAACAAGAACTACGTAGGATACGTAGAACCACACGTCTCACTCAAGGTCAAGTTCAGCTTGTCTGAGTTGGAACAGATGAAGCAGTTCGCCACTGAGAAAGGCAACGTCTACATCAAGGTGAACATCACCAAGAACAAGGACCAGAACAACAAAGGCAATGCCTGGGCTATTATCGAGGACCCTGCGTCCTGGAAGTCTGAAAACCCAGCTGAAACGTCAGCTGACGGCATGCCGTTCTGAGCCTAGGGTGGCGCATGGTGTGCAGGGAGAGCCTGCAACGGGCCTAAGTATTGGGCCTTAGGAAACAAAGCCACCCTACTTATGCCCTCGTAGCTCAACAGGATAGAGCATTTCACTTCTAATGAAACGGTTACAGGTTCGAGTCCTGTCGGGGGTACATCCCATTTATTCTAGCCCTTGTGCGCAATTGAAACTCTACCTTGTCGGGTGAGGTGGGATATCCAGTCAGCCAGCCATCTGTTCGAATGAATGGTATTGGATTAGATGATGTTTGGAATGATTAAGTCGGGGCACAAGGTTGATGACTCATTGCCCGTTATGGATATCAAAGACTGACAGCTTGGAAAGACAGGCCAATTATCGGAAGTATCTCCTCAAGCTTATACCTTGTAGAAAGAGTAACTGGTCACATGTGGGTTCAAGTCCCGCCTTCCGAACGAATCAGGGCGCATGGTGCTCGGAGGTGTTCGATTCCCCTCCGCCCTCAACACAATAGAGCCATGAAAAAAATTAATACAAACCCCTTTGTATCTCAGGTAAGAGATAGGTACTTTGAAGAGATTGGCATTGGCCATCTGAGCAGAACTTCTAAGAGCAGGTGGATGAAGAACAGGAAGCGGCCCAATGTAGAGGCCCGTGCCGCACTCTTTAATGCTATCGCTCCATTCGTTGGTAGGGTTGAGTGCGCCTCCATGTTCGGCAAGGACCACGCCACGGTACTCCACGCAATTAAAAATCATGAGATGTACCTAGGCTACAGCGGGCACTACGGTGAGTGCTACGAAAAGGGTACTCGTATTGTCTCGGAGGTGGCCAACGAAATGAACATGCACCCCATCGGGAGATACAGACACTACATCAATAGCGAATCAGAACTAGAGGTTTTGCAACGCACACTCAACAACATTCAATCAACCATCGACAATGTCAGAGAACGCATCAAAAAGAATCAAAGCTCAGTGCGACAGTATCGCAGAGTTCTTGATAAGCAAGAACAATAAGTACGGAGACTCAGCGTTAGAACCACTGAACATCTTCAGCAAGGCAACCCCTGTCGAGGGACTGCTTGGGCGCATCGACGATAAGCTCAAGCGCATGAGGAACTACGACTCAGTGACTGAAGATGAGGACGTCATCAGAGATTTAATTGGATACTTAATACTACTAGAACTAGCAATACAAGATGAGCAACCCAATCGTAACCATCTTCCCTTCCATTCATCAAGTGCAGGAACCAACCTATATCCGTTTGGAGACAGCACTTCAACGCATCAAGGAAGGAAAGCACACAACGAGGATTGACCGCATCCGAGAGGGTGACAAAAAAGAGAAGACCAAGCTGCCTATTGTCCTGTTCTCTGGGGAGTTCAGTGGTAGGAAAGACGATGAGCTGAAGAGACATAGCGGGCTTATCGTCCTAGACTTTGACCACGTTGATGTGGACAGGGCTAAGTCTGTGATAGGCTCGGACAAATATGTTCGTAGCTGTTGGATTAGTCCAAGCGGCAACGGCATAAAGGCATTGGTCGAGGTGGCCGAACCCTCACGACACAGAGACCACTTCCGTAGTCTTCAGAAGTACTTCGACAGCCAGTATGGTTTGGAGGTAGACTCAACAGGCATCAACGAATCCCGTGCCTGCTTTGAATCTGCGGACCCCGACATCGTAGTGCGGGACGCATCCGACGTGTTCACTGGCATGATAGGTGAGCGAAGCAACGATGATTACATCCTCGACATTCAGAGCAAGACTGACTACGAGAAGCTGAACATCGCTGCCCGCATGATTAACAGGGCTTCGGACGGGGAGAAGCACGCGACACTCATCAGGGCATCACACCTTATCGGTGGATACATAGCGGCGGGAAAGATTGAAGAGGACGTAGCGTTTTACGTACTTGAGAGGGAGATTGAGAAGCACGACTTAGAGGACATGGAGTTGGCTCGACGCACCATCAGAGATGGTATCAGCCACGGTAAGACGATGCCCATTAAGGAGGTGATTGAGGATGAGGAGAAGATTAAGAGGGACATGCTCCTACAGGATGGCGACATGTCATTCATCTCGTCTGACGACGCAGACTTCTTGTGGATTGACCAGTATCGACAGGGGAATATTGAGGTTGGCCTGTCCACAGGCAACACTAGGGTCGACCAGAACTTTAGGTTCAAGAAGGAGTTCGTTATGATTAACGGGCACAGCAACATCGGTAAGACTACATTCACCCTGTTCCTTATGGTCAGCGCAAGCATGAACCACGGGTGGCGATGGGTTATCTACAGCGCAGAGAATAGTACGGCTGCTATCAAAATGAAGCTCATGCAGTTCTGTTTGAACAAGCACGTCAGCAGCATGAGGTATCAAGAACAGAAGCGTGCATACGAATGGGTTAAGAAGCACTTTGTTGTAATAAAAAATGATGAGGTGCTTAGCTACACAGACGTGCTGTTGTACGCAGAGAAGCTGCACAGAAACAAGGCTATCGACGGGCTGTTCATCGACCCCTACAACAGCTTGCGCATCGACGGCATGAAGGGTAAGCACCTTAACTCCCACGAGTACCACTACGAGGCAGCCTCTGACTTCCTAACCTTTAGCAACAGGCTGGGTGTAGCTATATGGGTCAACGCTCACAGCGTTACTGAATCACAGAGACAGAAAGACCCTGACGGATATCCCCGCGCCCCATACGCAGAGGACACAGAGGGTGGTGGTAAGTGGGTGAACAGAGCGGACTGCTTTATTACCCTGCACCGCAAGGTTCAACACGTTGACCCCAACATTAGGTACTGCACAGAGATGCACGTTCGTAAGGTTAGAGAGACGGACACAGGCGGAGCACCTACCCCGTTTGCAGAGCCACTGTTCTTCAGATTCAACCAAACGAACAGCGCGTTCTACTTAGAGGGGCCAGTGCAGGATTTCTTTTCTCCACTAGGTGAACAAGTTGTTGGTGAGCAGTCTGCTTTTCATCCAGATGTTTTGTAAACTTTAGCGCATGCAGAGGAAGCCACGTAAGAACCTCACGCGACCAAGAAAAAAGACTGTTAAGACTAGGAACCTTCGACGCGATGGTAAGCAGCTAAAGTCTAACCTTGAGACTTATTGTTACGACCAGTTGAAGGAGACGGATATTGATTTCGTTTACGAAGGGGAGACGTTTGTGGTGCAGGATGGGTTTAGATACCCAGGCATATACTACAAATCAACCAAAGCCAAGGACTACATGATGAACGCAACGGGCAACGCAGTCTTGCAGGTGAAGTACACGCCAGACTTTGTTTCCCACAAACACAAGTTCATCATCGAAACCAAGGGCTATGTTCCATCGCAACACACCTTCCCTATCAGGTGGAAGATGTTCTTGAAATATCTAGTTGATAATGGTATGGAGGACTACATGCTCTTCATACCCAAGAACAAGAAGCAAGTAGACGAAACCATCCAAACAATCCGTCGTGAAATTAGAAACTCTCAGTGAAATTTATTTCACATCAACCTCAAGCATACAGCGGGAAGCGACTGAGCTGTACGAAGCACTGCATACAGAGTGCGGCAACCCGCACACCAACTGGGTACGAGTGCTTGACCTAGTACGCTCGTTCAAGAACACCGTGTCTGTAGAGCTTGATACCATAACCACCGCTTGCGAAGAACACAATGAAGCCGAATTTTAAGGGGGCTCTTGGGTATGGCAAGGAGGGTGAGATGATGTTCGAGGATTACCTCGTGTCCAACAATCACACCGTAATAAACTCTGACGACCAGAGGCAGGGCAAGAACTTGTACTGGGACCTAGAGATTGAGAACGGGACTAGGTTCGAGATTAAGTACGACCAGAAGGCGTGGGTTTACTACCACATGAAAGAGCACCAGCGCTGCCCAAACCTTTTCCTTGAGCACTGGTCAAAGACAAGAGGTGAGAAGTGTGGCCTATACTCTTCGCTTGGAGAGGCAGACATCTTCGTCTATATCATGAAGAACATTGATGCAGACGGTAGGCATATTGGCGATTACGCTCACACCTTTTACCTTGAGCCATTGATTGTGTGGTGCGAGGGTAAGAAATTCAGGACCGCACCATGCAGCACATCTGGTGATGACAATGCAGAAGGCTGGCTTGCTCCTGAGTGGGACATCATAGCAGACCAAGCGTTTAACGGATACATAAAGAAGATAACATTCGACAAGTGATTTCACGCAGAAGAAGAGACTACTCAAGTACAACAGGCAGGGTTTCTGAGGTGAGATTTAAGCGTGCTGCTGAGGCACTAGGTTTTGATGTAGCAAAATCATCGAAGGGCTCAGACATCCACCATCACATAGACTTTCACATGACCATGGGCAACAAGACATGGTCTGTTGATGTCAAGGGAAACAATCTTCCAGATGAGATATGGTGCGAGTTCAAGAATGTTCATGGAAGAGACGGGTGGATGCGTGGTAGAGCAAGCATCATAGCATTTGAAATGCCAGAGGAAGGGGGGTTCTGCGTGGTCAATAGAGACAAGCTTCTTGAATGGTGTAACGAAAACATATCTGATGTGCTCGTTGACAGTAAGGACGTGGCCTACAAGAAGAAGTATACAAGGGCCAATAGGAAAGACGTGGTGACTAAAATTTATCTTGATGACCTGAGGTCAATAGAATCTTTCAGAGTCTGGAAATACAGAACTGCGTAGCTATTATATACGTCTTTGGTTCGGATATGAGGGGCGACTACATAAGTTGTCCCTCTCTTCTTTTCGTAACTTGCAGTGTTAAACAACTGACCAATGAGATACTTCTTACTTGCAGTAACACTGCTTATTATCAACAACGTAGCGGCTCAAGAATGCTCTCTTCTTACCGACGGAGTAAGAACAATGGGCCTTGTTGAGCGTGACTATCCCAGCCTTGCTGATGTAGACACAGTCACCATCCCTATTGTGTTTCACATCGTCCACACTGGGGCTGGAGAAGAGAACAACATCTCTGATGCACAGGTATACTCCCAGCTTGATGTGCTCAACGAAGAGTTTGCCGACAGCAAGATTCAGTTCTGCATGGCCGCACGAGACCCTTGGGATAATCCAACCGATGGCATTACTCGCTTCGACGGGAGCATCTGGGAGGACTATTTGTATGAGGGAATCTCAAACGGGAACGACACCGACGCCATGGACCAAGAGGACCTAAAGGAGGCTGTGGGGTGCTGGAATCCTAACGAGTACATCAACGTATACGTGGTCAACGAAATAAACGGCAACGACGGCGGCTGGGGAATCCAAGGGTTTGCTTACCTCGGACCCACGGGAGATTGCCGTGACGGTGTCGTCGTGCTTTACAACGTAGTGGGGACCGTTGGGGTACTGAAGCCAGGAAGAGAGCTGGGGTTTACCACCGTTCACGAGATAGGCCACCACCTCTCGCTTTGGCATACGTTCTCCAACTCGTCTGGATGTGGGGAAGAAAGCAACTGTGAGAGCCAAGGGGACCAAGTATGCGACACCCCACCGACGTGGGAGAACAACCAATGCACGGCCCCGAGTTGCCCAGACGCGCTCGTTGAGAACTTTATGGACTACACACCAGAGACGTGCAGGAATAGCTTTACTGTGGGGCAGTCAGAGCGTATGCACGAATGCCTCCAGACTGTACGCACGGGTCTTGTAGACAACATGAACTGCATCCCACCTATGCAGTACGACGCAGCCCCGACGCTAGCTACATACCAACAGCAGTGGTGTACCCCTAACCAAGACATCTGGATTCAGGTCAAGAACTTCGGGAGCGAGATGATTGATATGGTTGATGTGCAGCTGTACTGCAACGGCATCCAGTATAATGCCGAGGTGTTCGACCTTACACCCAACGTCGGCCAGGATGTGCTATTCGAAGACGTATATGTTGATGGAGCGCAGATGTTCGAGGTTCAAGTAGTCGGTTCTCAGAACGATTACCTCGAAAATGATTACGGATATTGGCCTATCGAGACTACGGCAGGTAGCTTGATGAGCGTGGTAGTATCAACTGATAATTGGGCTAACGAAACCGACTGGGTAATCTACGATAGCGCTGGCGAGATTCTTATTGGTGACGGAAACTACCCGCTCGGTCAGGCTACATACACATACGAAGCGTGCATCTACGACGATTGCTACGACGTGGTTATCACAGACACCAATGGGGATGGGTTTTGTGCCTTTGACTTCGGCAACGACGGGGTGTGCGACTTTGGTGGTGAGGGTATGACGGCAACGGTAGGTAACGACACGGTTTTTACGACGGGCTTTGGGGCTTCCTTCGACGTATGGGAGACATCGTTTTGCAACACCCTCCCCTCATGCCCCTTGGACTTCGATGGAAGCGGAACCATAGGCAATGGCGACGTTCTCATTATGCTGTCTAACTACGGGTGCCAAGGAATTTGTGATTACGACGTCAACAACGACGGTAATGTAAATGTGTACGACCTGCTAGAAATGCTTTCGAATCAAGGTGACTGCCCAGTTGAGCAAGATTTCAGTGTTGGGACGTACAAGGATTTGACAGTAGGTAACAGCGACGGGTTTTCGTGGCCATCAGGACCGCCTAGAATATATGACGTTCTTGGCAGGGAGATTGATAAGCCTTTTGATGAGTTGGCTACGGGTGTTTATATCTTGCGCTGGAAGCGTGTAACTAGAAAAGTATTTGTACAATGAAAAGATTAATTTGGTTTTTGTTCCCACTAATGTCTTGGGGGCAGGGCGTATGTGATATGGAGATAATCGGTTTTAACCCTATCTCCACTGACATGACGATTGCTGTCAATGGGGGCTACTGTACTCCTGCGGCTGGCGACTCTATCGGAGAGTTCCTCCTTGGCATAGCCTTCAACCCAGCACTCGATGACTATAGCGAGTTCCCCTGCTTCTACGATAACGGATGGGCATTGCTCATCTTCCCTCTCGACTTCCCTGGGTTTGAGGTTGGGCAAGGTAGCGACAACATCCTTCAAACAGGAGACACTATTTCATTTGCGCTTGACGAAATCCCTGCCTTTGGGAGTGGGACTGCAGCCTGCTGGATAGATATCATGCAGAGTGGTGCGTACTACGAGGAGTGCTTGGTTATATCTATATGGCAAATCAATGACTCCGATGCTCTGGATGGAGACGCTGGGCTAGGAGGTTTCCCATATCCAGACGCGGACGTGATGAACTCGTGGATTATGTGGAGCTTGAACGGAGCCTGTTCTCCACCTCCACCACCTATCGTGTACGGATGCACTGACATGTTCGCATACAACTACAACTTCGCTGCGTCTCAAGACGACGGGTCGTGCATCTACCAAGGGTGCCAAGACCCCTTGGCTCTTAACTACTGCGAAAACTGTGAGGTTGAGGGGGACTGCATCTATGACTCACCCGCTGGTGAGGACTGCGGCGACCCACTTGTGTTTATCCCCAACACCTTCAGCCCCAACAACGACGGCCTGAATGATTACTGGAAGCCAGTGACTAGACCTGAGTGCTGGCTTACATGGGAGCTGCGCATCTACAACAGGTGGGGTACACTTGTCTGGATAAGCTACGACCCTAGCGATAAGTGGTTGGGTGAAAGGCTTGAGGCCTTTGTTCCAGACGGAGTGTACACGTGGGCGCTCAAGGCTAAGACATTTGAGTCCACCAAGGTGATTGATACAGCAGGAAACGTAACGGTGTTCCGTTAATCACAATCCTTTAGTTTCACTCTACTTTGTTTTTGGCGAGCAACAACTTAATTTCTTGGATGTCTTTGAGTAGCTGCTTAACATCAGCCTTGAACTCTGCGTTATCAGCTTCGAGGGCGTGGACACGCGAGCTAAGCTTTGCGTAGTCGTTCTGGAATTTCACCCATCCCATGACCAGCGCACCAGCTACTGTCAAAAATTCAAAGTGGCTAAGGTTGTCGAGCATGTCCATTCTTTTAGCTTCCGCATGCTTCGCAGTCCTCTGGATTATCAATGTTGCATGTCACCTCACCAGACTCAATCTTCTGCTCTTGTTTTTTGAGCTTGTCTTGGTCAAGAAAGCTGATGTCAAAATCTTCCTCCATTATTTCTTTGATTTCTCAATGGTTCTGCCAGCAAAATAAGCACCGAACGCCGTTAACATAAGTATCTCCAGCAAAGATACGTAACTCTCTTTGACGTTAAATGGCAGGTAATCAAGTGAGTCAAGCACCATGGTCACCATAAACATGCACATCAAACATATCAAGGTCACTGGTCTTATGTACTTTGCGAGCTTGATGTCACCACTCATGTCCGCCTTCCACCTTTCGGTTACGTTGTTCTGAAACTGTATCTCGGCATCGACGCGAGCCTGAACTTCAGCAGGGTCCATACCCTCCATGCCGCTCAATAGATTCTTTACAATCCCCAGTCCACCGCTGTCTGGAAGCAGGTCACCTACGGTGTCTAAAACATCGGGAGCTTTCTCCTTAATCCAGAGACCAAGCTTTGTGTCTCTTATCTTCCTTGATTCAGCCATCGTAATCTATGTATGTTATGGTTACTTCTTGGTTAGATTCAATAGCACGCGCAATCCTTGGATAAATTTCGAAGTACGCTTGCGTGCTGCGTCCAATAAACCCGTCGCCCTTTTTGATATTACTTTCCTGAGTTTCGCCAACGAGAAGGCAACCAGCAGTGTGCTCATCAGTATTGCCACAATGAATAAGTACATACTCAAAATTAGGTACGTCACGAACCCAGAGCATGCCTTTGTGAATATCCTGAAAACGATGGGCATATCTGCTGTGAAAGCCGCCAACTGTTCGTAGCGTAACTCGATACGTTCCAGCGGGGATACGAGTTTCTCCATCAACTTTGTCAATTCTTTTTTCATCTTCTAATGTGTAACACAGGAACTCCCTGCCGTTGGTTATATCAAACAAAACTCCAGAGGTTGAGTCCCCCTGGCTGCTGATTCTTAATACTTCTAATTTCATTCTGTTAGATTGTAGAACATGCTCTCTTCGAGGGTGCCGCTACGCATGCCCGCCATGTAGAAGTCAGCAAGGTTCTTGAACTCAGTGAACTCGGATGCATCCATAGAGTCCTTTCTTCTGTTGACCATGGCAAAGTAATCCTTTGCGTCGCCTGCGTTCTTAAAGATAACGCGGATGTCTCGGATGTGTTGTGCATACCCGTCCATGTCTCGCATAGACAGCTCAATAGCCGCAGCCTTAGCTCCTTTCTGGAATTTCGAAGCCGCCTTCTCAGCGTCGTATGGTGAGTAGTCCAGCTTCTCGATAAGGATTCTTTGGAATCTTTCAATACCACTGCCATCTTCAAGAGTGGCAAGGAAATCTGCGTCATCCCTGAACACAGACTTAGCAATCATCTCGTATGCAGCCAGCTCCTCTTCGGAACCAAGTGACCTTTCGCGCGGGAGGTCGTCGAGTCTTCTTGCGACGATGTCAATCTCCTTGGAGGAGAACCCAGCCATTTGGCCCATAGCCATCAGGAACTTCATGGCAAAGAACATATCCATTTGGTCCTTGTCTTCTGGCCTAATGAAGTATTCCTTTCCTGTAGACGAGTACACCTTGTTGCCATCTTCCATAAGGTTTCTGACCACGTTGGCGGCATCATTCACAAACTCTCCGTATGGACCCATGGCTACCTGAAGCAGCCCGCTTGCAGAAAGCTCTGGGCTACTGCTGTATGTTGGGATGGTGGCAGATGTATTCTTCCACCTTTCGTATCTGTCATCATAGCCTTCGCCCTCAAGGAATGAAGGGATGCCGTCCATACCCTCGGAGATTGGGAACAACAAATACTTGTTGGTCATTTCCTTTACCACATCCTCAAGGTATCCCAAAGGTGGGAGTGGGTTCATGTCAGCAAGCATGCTGCCTGCGATATCAAGCCATGGATTTTTCCTGTACTCAGACTCCTTTTCCTCGTCATCAACAAACATGGATGCGATTGCTGGGATAAGAATCTTTCCGATAGCGTGGAACGTGGCAAGCTCAGCCATGTGGCCAGCCATAGCAACAGTCCCCTCCTTTACCGCTGTACCTGTACGAATCTTCTCAAAGTCTGAGTACACGCTTCGCTTCTTGTTGACTGCAAATCGAGCGAAGGGAAGGATGATGTTACGCACCATGGCCACCACCGCGCTCATAGTCCCAGAGGTGTCTTTGTATATATCTGCCGCTTGACGTGGTGTTGATGCCGCCTGGTCTTTGGTAACCATAGAGTCTGCGTAACTAAGCGCGTCGAGATTGGGCCGTGCGGCCTGTTCCTCCCAGTTGATTTCATCGAAGCTGTCGGCCAGCCCCTCCGAAATAAGGTAGTCACCGTAAAACGTGAACCACGATGCAATCGCAGCAACCTTGTCTGTTGACTTCAGGTTTTGGAGAGCGAGGTCATTGAGCTTGTCCCTTGTTCTAACGAACCAGCTTGTCTCAGTATCAATGGCTCCCGTGTACGGGTCAATGTTGCCCGCCTCATAGTCACGAGAGAACACTGGTGAGTTCTGAAGAAGCTTGTATCTACCGTTGGCCTCAAGAGCAATCTTAGAATCTGTAAACAAACCGTTGCGAACAGCAAAGGCAAACAGCTCACCCACCGTCTTAATCATATATGGAATAGACTGCGTAGGAACCTTTGAGTTAAACATGGTACTGAGAAGTACCGTGCTTTGCTTCAGGGTTTGAGTAAGCACACCCCCGAAAGCCTTGACAACAACTGCGTTACGAATGGTTTTGATTGGGTTTCTAAACTTCTTACCCCCAACCATGAACCTGGACTGGAATACAAATGGTGCTCGCCCAGCATCCTGAGTGATGTACTGCATCAGCTTGCTGTGGAGCTGTTGTCTTACTCCGTCGTCAGCAATAAGCTCAGACATCTCGTCGCTTGAGAATACAGACTGCAATGCCATCACCTCGCCCACAGTATTGGACAGGATGGTATTCTCTCTAAGTGTGCGCTCGTTAATCTTGGTGAAGTCAAGACCAATGATGTTACCAGAGCCCGTGATACTCTTTGGGTTTCTCTCGTATGAGGAGCCCGCAACCTTCTTGGCGTTAGACAAGGAGCTGCTTCGCATGCTGTCCATGATAGCTTGCCTCATCTGCAACCCCTCATCAACAGCTTCGTTCTTCACCCTCACCTTAACGCTGAATGGCGTATAGTTATTCTCCCTCGTAAGGTTCTTGCCGAGGTATCGCTCAACGTAATTAGCAAACGAATCTTCAAGAGTGGAGTGTACCCCAGTCATGAAGTCAACCATTTGAACAAGGTCAGGTCTTTCTGTTTGCACTTTAGCAAGGAGGTCAGGCAGGTTCTTCTCTGTGAACAGATACTCAAAGGCAGCTTCCATCTGAGCTATATCCTCATCTGAATACAGCTCGCGCTGGTCTCTGTAGTGGTCAATGCTACGACGCATTGCGTCTCTCAAGGCTAGGTACCACTCTGCTTCATTCTGACCAGGCGCCCCCTCTTCAAGGACTGGCATCTGTCTGGCCATAGAGAACAGCTGCATGATGGCATTGTCTGACACAGTCTTGACACTGCCGCCCTCCTTTTCAATCCTATCAATCTCCTCGCTGATTGCCTCCACCGTCATGGCGTGAATCATGTCCGCCTTTGCAAACGCTCGCTCCATATCAGCAAAACCAATGAGCCTTCTAATCTTAGCAATGGTCTTGTTGTCTGTCTTAAACACAAGCCTAAGGAAGGAGTCTGCTGTATCAAGCAGAGACAGGATGGGTCTCGCCCCAGCCTTGATTCCCTTTCTGGTCAGCTCACCCTTAATGGCGTCTGCCATCTCGATACGCCCCCTTACTCTAGCTGCTAGATACCCAAGACCCATGACGGAGTCGTTCATCAGGTAATCATCCAGCTTGAACTCCAGGTTGGCCAGATGAATCTTATCTAGCTTACTGAGTCTAGCGACCAACTCACTAACGTTAAATTTCGTGGCGTCGTACAGACCCAGAATCTCAGCAATGTGTCTATCCTCAAGAAGCTTGTCGAGGTTGAATGCAATTTGAGGGAGAAGCACGTCCGTGATGATAGCCTCCTTTGATTGCTCCTCCAGCAGCGCCTTGTTCTCAGCCAGCTGTTGCAACACGTACTCCACGTCTGCTGGGTTGGCTGGGTCGAGACCAAGGTTGGGGTTCTCCTCGATAAAGTTTAGGATAGCCTTGCGTGTACCGCTAACTCTTCGCAACCCCTCGGCCTTAAGAAGCTTAGAGTACTCGTCTTCAAAGGTGGTGCCGTTCTTCTCTGCCAAGGCCTTCGCCTTAGCCACCATGACTGCATTGCGACCGAGTTCCTCCATGGCATTGAACTTGTCAGCCAGTGCGCTCAATGTTTCTACCGAACGACGTGCAGGCGCTTCAGCTACAATGCGTTGCTCCTCAGCACTGAAGGATGTCTTGACCTTAGATACTGTCTGAACTGCTGCGTTCAGTGTATTGATAAAGTCTTTAACATCTGTTGGCGAGAGCAGGGCAGGGTTTATATCCGCAAGCCTAGACAGTACCTTGGCGTAGGATGCAACAGACTTGAGCGCCTCACCCTTCTTGCGCTTCTTTGTTATGTTGTTGAGCCTCTGTTGTAGCTTTCTTGCCGCGCTAATAGAAGCGAGGTAATCACGCATGGCTGCCTTTGCATCCTGCTTATCAAAGATGTCGATAAGCTTCTCGATGAACGTGTCCATTACCTCAGCCTCTCCCTCCTTAGCAATACGCTTGGCAGAAGACTTGTGTGCTTGGCGTACAATCTTCAGCAACCTCTGGATATCAGCGTTGCCGAATGGCTGCTGCCCCTTCCCCTTCATGCGCTCATCTACAAGCTTGATTGCAAATGATAAGAACTCCTCTACAGTCTTTGCCTTGTTCTTGAGCTGGTCGAGTTCTTTCCTGAGCGCCTTGGCTTCTGTACTTAGCTCTCTATTTCTCTTACCGAGTGTGCTCTGAGCCTCCTTGGTTGCGAGTTTTCTGCCCGCAGTCCTTCCCTCCTTGTACGCCTTGGCATTGGCATACAAAGCCTGCGCATTTTCTTTGCTCATGCCACTGGCAACGAGCAGGTCCACGACCTCCCCCTTTCTCTTGTTCCATAGCTCGGTTTTTGAGGGCGTAATAATAAGCTTTCCTCGCTTAGTGACCCGAGCACTTGGAGTAGGAATTGAAGGGTCTACCATATCCGCTATGAGCTTCATCAAGTTACCCTGTGACTTTGCTCTTACACCGATAGGCTTGCTCTCATCCATGTTAAGGATGTCGCGTGTAATAGTATCAATAGGTACTGGTGACTTGACAGTCATCCTTCCCCATGTGGCCTGACCCATACCACCCATCATCTCAAATGCGGCAGGAGTTATGAGCTTACGCTCTCCCTTGCTGTTGATGTACATATCACCTATCTCTAGGCCACGGTTTGCTGGGTTGACACCCCTGGTAACAAGCGTACCTGCAGCAGAACGCATAGTCTTAAAGACAATAGTCCTTGGGCGAGGGGCGTTAGGGTCTGTGTTGACAAGCTTAAGTGGATATGATGCTGTTGGGTTAGGGTCTTTCTCAAGCTTGACTTCAGACGTCACTTCGATAGCTCCGTAGATTTCATTAACCTGTCCCCCCTGCAAAATCTTTTCTTGGAAGAAATCGAAAAAGAAATTCTTGAGTGTAGAGCCGAACTGATTAGCGTTGGGTCTAAATCCAAACACCCTCTCATACGAATCAATAATCCGCTTCTTTTCTTGAGCACTTTCCTTTGACTTAACAACCACTGCCTTGCCAATATTCGTTGCGAACTTATCTACAAACTCACGTCTTTGTTCAAACGTAGACTTGTATGGAGAGGCAAACTCTACAAAGAAGCGTTCAAACAAAGCCTCGATAGTCCCACCCATAGAGCTAAGCTTTGTCGTCCCATTCTTAATTGGATTCGGTTCTTTGCCCTTCTTTACTCTGGCTTCGTTGGCGGCTATCTGCTTCTGAACAGACAGCTGCTCTGTCTCGGCAATAGTCTGCTTAAGAACGCTCTTGAGTTCTGTCTTAGTTATGACGCCCTGGTTAACAAGCTCAAATCCAAGAGCCGCCATAGACATGACTCCATTGGTGGAGCTTCTGTGCTTCTCACGGCTGCCGCTGATGAGCAGGAGGTAGGCTTTTCCGTCAGGTGACTTTTTGAGCAGTTCATTAAGTTCGTTGGCCATGTTGTTGCCAGCGCTCTCGCCTGCCACGGCCCATACATCACCTGTGTTTGCAGAATAAAACAGCCCGCCTCCATTATTCACCAGCACCCTACCGTCAACAGACACCGAGCCAACCATCATGTTGTCTGGTGAGTGTGACAGTACATCTCTCCCCTCCAGAATGGACATGTCTTCTTGACGGACGATGCCTGACTTAAGCCAGTCCTCCATCTGCGTGGTGCTTGCTGCGTATTTCAGGTCAAAGATTCCAATCTTCTGTGACTTGACCAAAGACACGGGGTCGGTAACATCAGAGCCTGGGCGCTGGAACTTGATGGCCTTGCCCCCCACCTTGCTTTTCGCTTCAAAGCGTGGGTCAGATTCTGAAATCTTAACCGCATCCTTAGCAAGAACAAGTGCTCCAACCTGAATAATTTCAGAGGCTTCTGCCAACGGGCGTCCATCCCTCTTGTCGTAGAACCAGCTGTGTCTAAACGGGTTCATCCCCACCTGAACCCAGCCCTCCATCTTACCAATCTCCTTGTAGTCAGAGTTGTAATCAGGACCATTCATGATGTCAACCGCACGCTGCCTTGTGGCTTCTGGATTTTCATTTCTCCAGTCTCCAAACATCCTGGCTATTGTGGTCTTGGCTGTACCGCGCGCGATGTTCAACGCCGCTGTTGGAGTAGAGTCAAATGTGGCGTTTGTAATAACAGCGGTCTGACCATAACCAATGGACTTGCCACCAAGGAACGGAGACCTAGCTTCCGCCTTCTTACCCTGGTGTACAGACACCACCCATGTGTCATAATTGTCGTAAGCTGGGATGTCTAAACGAAGGCCAACGTAGTATCCATCCTCAACCTCTTTGTTTACGCCAATGATTCCCTTGTCAACCTTGTTTGCGTCAAGAGCAGAGGCAATGTCGAGTACCGTTGGGATTTCTGGCACTACCTCGAACGCCTTAATCGGCATATTCTCCCTGACAGCACGCAAGTAATCCTCTTGTGTGATTTCCCCAAGCTCATACTTATTGAGCACACCCAAAATAACGTTGTTTCTTACCTGCCTCTGAGACTCTGGAAGTTTAATCTCAGTACGTCTCTGTTCCATCTGCGACGGTGTGATACCCGAGGCCTCCTCAATAGACACCTCGGCATTCTCTTGGAGTTCTGGGTTTGGTAGTGCTTGAGCCTTGGGCTTCTCACCCTTGGCCATAGTCTCTGCGGAAGAATACGCCTCCATGTAGTCGTCGTACATCTTGCCGTCGCCAACCTTACCCTCGCCTTCAACGAAGAACACTACGTCAGGCTGCTCCCTCAAGGGGGAACCCTCCTCGTTCCACCCCTCTGGGGCAAACTCAGGGTTGAACTTAACTCTAGCCACAGGCTTCCACCCGTTCTCTACGTACTGTCTCTCCAGGTCTGTTGCATAGGCGTCGAAGAAACCGCTCTTCATGCCCCAATTCTTAGCAAGGTTGTTCCTCTTGTCTTGAAGAGGCTTAGACACCCTGCTCAACGAGGACTCTGGGCTCTTCCACAACCCACCCATATAGCCATCTCTCTTGACGTAGGCACCAGCCTTGTTGTCTGACGTGGAAAATATGGCTCCTCCCTCATCGGCAATCTTCTTTACGTCTTCTGCTGTGAGAGGCGTAACCTGAATACCTAAGTTAACCCCAGACTCCTTCATAAGCTGAAGGGCCTTGGCCATATTCTTAGCAAAGGCTTCATGGTCCCAAGCCTGAACCGAGTACACGTCCTGCTCGGTGGCCTGAACTTTGGTCCTGGGCCTTGGTTGCTGCGACTGTACTGCGTCCTTTCGCTTGTAATCCACACCTCTATACGTACCCTCTTTGATATAGATTTCGTCGCTCTCCCAACCTTTGTTTTTCTCCATCCACTTGATGAAGTTTTCAAGGTGCTGCTCATTGTTGAACACACGGGTAACTGGATATCTTCCACTCACCCTAGTCTTACCAACTTTGAATATGATTGTGGCCTCAATCTTAGAATCACCAGCATCCATTGCCTGTGATTTAGACTCATCAAATCCTTCATCTGAATCCTCATCAGCAGCGATACCAATCTTTGTAGCCATGCCAGCATACCCCGCTCGGATAACAGCCTCGTTCAGTCTCCTCTGTCCCTCAAGCCTACGACCTTCGGAGAACTCTTGAGTCATCTGTTGGATAGCAGATACGACGTTGTCAATCTTCGCGTCAGGAATACCTCTGACCCCAATGCGCCCCAAGTGCGGAGCAAGGAACTCCATGAACTGCCTAATTACACTCTTCTGAATGTCTATAGATATGTTGCCTGCTGTGATGTCAGCAAGAAGTTCTGTAAGGAACTCGTCGGCAACCTGAACCTTCTGTTGTTCTGTTAGAGATTTGTCATCAAGTGAAGACGTGAGGTTGCCTCTGCCGTCCCCGTAGCTTGTTAAGAACTGTGAATACCTTTTGGATAGATTGTCTGGCAGGGCTTGAAACAACTTCTTTGCCAACCCAACAGCAGCCTTAGTTCCAATAGTCTGCAACACGAAGTCGTGGTACCCCTCGTGGTAGGCCGTGTTCTCCAATAGTGATGGGAGGAAAAGCTTAATCTGACCCGAGCCTGTCCACATACCGCGACCTGCTGCATTTACAGCTTCCTCTCTGGTCATGCCACCCTCCTCCATCAGGTCGGCGATGTACGTATCGTAATCTCTGTACATGTCAATGGCGACATCCCCCAAGGAGGCCAGACCCCTCACCACATTCATAGCGTTTTGCATCCCCTTGACAATGCGCTCACCAGTAGTAATAGACTTTGTCTTGCCCTCACCATCTAGGGTTGTGTGGGGAAGTACGTCAAGAGAAGTGAGCCTTGAGACTAACTTCGATACCGAGTCTAAATTGCCCGCTGTTACAGTAACCTTTCCTCTGCCCTCCTGAAACAATCCTCCATAGTTACGTCTCTTATTCCCAGCCTTTCTTCCCTCCTTGGCCAGGATGCGAGACTCAAGGTTGCCATCGGTCTGGAGCATAGAATCCATCTCCCCCTCAATAGTGCCTCTTTCTTGCAGAAGCTCCCTGACTTCTTTCGTAATCTTTCTTCTTCCGTTAGAGTCAGCCCTAGTATACTGCTCGGCAAGAATCTCCACCTTATTGTGAATGTCCACGAGTCTTTGAAAAGTCTCTGGATTTGTTTCCGCCAAGTATTCCATCAGCTGTTGGCGTCTATCGAACAGCTTGGTGTGCGCATCAATGGCATCAACAATCTTCCTGCCAATGCTTGCTCTTTCAGCCTTAGACTCAGCCTGAGTAAACTGCTTCTTGAGCTCGTTAATCTTCGCTGTTGTTCGGAGCATATCGAGCCCCTTGGTGGCCACCGTCCTAGTGACATTACCCAAGCCCGCAAGTCCCCCACCCATAGCCATACCAGCCAGCGCCCCTTGTTTCACTTGAGAAATAAACTCGTTGTAGTCCCAGTCAACAGCCTCGCCACCTCTTCTCTTCGCGTCTATCATAGCATTGTACTGCCATGCAGCAGTAATGCCCTCAGTAACCCCCTCCTCTATTGCGCCAAGGCCCATACCCGTAAGCAGGCCCGCAGTGTATTTCGCAACTTGATTCTTTGCTACTCGGCTACCCAGCCTTTTTGCAACAGCCCCAGCCACCCCGCCACCAGACAAAATGTTTGCAGCCACCATCGCTGGAAGACCCTCTGCAATACCGCTGCTTGCTACAAACCCCACCTGCTCAGCAGAGCTCAGGTTTTGAAACCACTCATTCTCCCTGTTTTCAGAGTAGACTGTGGCAGCTCCAAACACAGAAACGGCTGCCATTGAAGCCCTAGGGTTTCTTGTCACCGCACCCGTAATCATTGCCGCCCCCATCATGGGCAACGAAGCACCAAACTGTCCAAGGGTATCAGTGAAGTACCCCTCGATGTCGTTCTCAGCAAGCTTCTGTTCAAGGTTCTTGGTCGCCACGGCCATCTCTTGACCAACCTCTTTAATCCTTTGCTGCCTGTACGCTTGGTCCTCCTCGTCCCCACCGAGAACGTTCTCAACACTAGTGGCGATTCCGTCCCATGCCTGAAGCATGCCCCTCTGAAACCCAGGGCCAAACACATCTGTCACACCAAGCCAACCTCTTCCAGATTCATTTACATATCCCTCACCTGTAAGGTCTGCGGCGATGTTGTAGTTGCGGTATAGGTTTTGCTCAATAGCCCTGCGCTGTTCCACGCTGAGTTCCTGCCCAAGAAATTGTGCGTACTTCTCAGAGGCGGTGGGCTCTACTTGGCTGTTGACGTATGAAAAGGTTTTGTTACCAAGATTTCTTTTGTGCCAATCACCAAATCTATCCGCAAAGTCATCCTCTCTTTCCTCAAGGGACATCGAATCTCTTGGGTCTTCGGCGGCGTAAAGCCCAAGCGGGTCTGGGTCAGAAACAAATCCGTCAAACAAACCTCCATCCTTCCCGTATCCGCTGTACAGAGAACCTTTTGCGCCACCAGCCAGGAGGCTGTTGACCTGGTTGTACTCTCCTTGGTCTGGAGCCCCATCCAATCCCTTGCCTAGTTCGATATAACCAGAGTTGATATCGTCATCTATCAGGCTGTTGATGCCGTCAAGGACAGAACCGCGCTCTAATTCTAGTTGTTCTGGAGAGAGCTGCCGCACGCGCTCGGCGTCAGCAGCCATGCCGTTGGCGCTGTAGTAGCGTGCAAGGTCAAAGTTATTTTGTATAAATGATTGACGTTCTGAGCCGTATACCTGACCATAGTCGTACACCAGTTGCGCGTCAGCCCCAGGGATTTGCTGTCCCCCGAAGTCATACGTCTGGTACGGGTCAAATGTTACTGGCGTAGAAGCCGAAGCTCCACTGTCGTCCTCGTCCTGCTGAGCTGGAGTCGCCAGCCCTGAGGAAGAATCCGTAAAATCCACCTCCGAAGCTGGCTCCAAGGGTGAAGTTTCGTCTTTTTTTTTTGAGTCCTCTTGTGGCGCAGTAGCGGCCATAGATTGGAACTCATCAATCATTGCTTGCAGCTCGGCTTTAGAAGCGCCAGCCTCTGCAGCCGCATAGTAGCGTGCAAGGAACTGCTCTTTTGTCTCCATAGAGACAAAGATATGAATTATTACCGCAGTTCTTCAGGAAGCATTTCAGCCGCCTGAGCTCTTGCTTGCAGTTGAACAAGTACGTTTTGGTCTATGCCAGTCTGACCGAGTCCGTCTTCAAACAATCCCTGACTGTGACCAACAATCTTAGCGGGGACAAACTGTAGTCTGCCTGCAATCTTATCATCGTTTACAACAGATTGACTGATTGACCTGAACTCTGGGTCGTTAGAAGTAATTGTTCTGTCTCTAAACCTTGCAAAGAACGCTCTTATTCTAGCTGCATCGTCCTCTGTGTCTGCGTTTTCAAGAGCAGATGTGACAACATCGTTAGGAACCATTGTTCTATAGCCAACCACATTGCCACCTTGGTCGTACAGAATGTCTGTAACATTGACCCTGCCCGCACCGCCTGGTATATCAACCCTTACGTTATCCCTTGGCGGTAGTGAAACAGAGTATCCACCTTCTCTTTGGCTCACGGCATACGTGGCTCCAAGGGCTTCGTTCATAGCTTGCTGCTGGTCTGCCTCGCCCTCCGCCCGCGCATTGGCTCTGTCTTGATTGAGCCGAGCATACGCCGCCCTTTCGTCAACAGGCTCCATTCTGCCAGCAATACCCTGGGCAGTAGCCTCGTAATATTTAGATGTTGCTTGACGCCACTGTTTCATAGCCCTCTTCTGCTCAGAGTTCATGTCGTTGTTCGCATCAATCTGAGCGTCTGTTACATTAAATACGAATCGCCCTTGAGCATCAAGCTTTCCAGTACTAATACTTTCCCCATCAATAGAAATCTGAGACAGGGTCGGGTTGTAAGTATTGAGAGCTGACTCCTGGTCGGCCTCGGTCATGTAGTCCTTGCCTGGGTTGTCTCTCCTCCACTGCTCAAACGCCATCTGGCGCAGCATCTGTGGGTTGGTTCTAATTCTATCTGTGATAGCGTTTCCAACGTCGCTATACAGCCTTTCAGAATCTAGCACGCCCATAGCAAAGTTCTCGTCGTTAGTGACGGTGTAGGATTTGCGCTTAGCATTGAATGACTCATCAAACATAGTCTTGCTATACTCGCTTGAGGCAAACGGTGTTTCTTCAGCCCTTACCTGTGGGACGTACACATCTTCAAGGCTGGCGTATCTGGTTGTGTTCCAGTCAATTAGCCCATCATCTGCGACAATCTTTAGCTGACCGTCTTCCCCAAGAATCCATTCGGGTGCTTGACTGTAGTCCGCGTACATCTCCTCGGCCCTGTCAATACCACCAGCCAGGTTTTGCATCTTACCAGCTCGCACGTTATTAATTGTCTGGCTGTTCATAGCATACTTAGCAGTAGCCACGTTCTTAAGCTTTTCATATTGCTGCTTCGCCTGCTGCATGTAAACCATATTCTGTTCTGTTGGCTCAAGCCTGTGCTGTGTCGCCGACTCCTGAAACTGGTCTAGAGCTAGTTGCAGCCCCTCAACAGCCCAGCCCTCCACGCCTGTAGGAGGAACCTCCATAGCGGCTTTCGTGTATCCGTACAGCTGGTCGTTGTATCTCTCCTCTGCGCGAGTCTCGCTTCTTTCAGTGCGCTCCTCCTGCCTTAGGGCACGCTCCTCCTGCAGCTGGTATCGCCTTTGCTGCTCTTGATATCTTCTCTCTTCTCTGGCTCTGTCGGCGGCTTGTTGACGGGACTGAACAATCCTGTCAATATCACCCTGTATCTGCCTACCAATATCTCTGGCGTAATCAGACGCGAACTTGTACTCCATGGTTATGCGAATTGTGGTTCATCAAGAAGGTCGTCCATGTATCTCATGAGCGCATCCTTGTCTCCAGACTCCACTAGTTTTTTGATTGACTCAGCTTGCTCGGGGTTGAGTACGTACTCCCCACCAGTTACTCTTACTCCAGTATCCTCACCGTCCTCGGTAATAACAGCCATCTCGTTTTCTTCATGAGAGAACTTACCTGGGGTCTTTTGAACCTTACCCCCCTCTGCCATAGGAAGTGGGACTGGGTTTATGGCACCTAGGCCTATCTGAGCAACGCCACCAACAGTACTGGCAATGCCAGCCATTCTTTGCTGCTGTGCCAACAGCTCGTTTTGCTGTGCTGTTTCAAGCGCAGATTGAGCGTACTCAGTTTCCCTAACGTTTCTGGCCTCTTGCATACCAAGAGTTCTTTCTTGAGCAGCTGCAAGGTCACCAAGAGCCGTGGTCTGAAGCTGTTGCTGCTGCAACACCTCTTCTCTCTGTGCTCTATTTGCACTCTGCGTAGCTCCTGCCAGAGCGCCAAGGCCTCTTGAACCAAAGGATGCAGCGGCGGCAGTTGTATTAGCCAGACCCCTGTTGATATCCTCTGTTCTCATCTGCATAAGGCGAGAGTCGTATGCGTTCTTGACTCGCTCGTAGTATTCCGCAGGTGTAGACAGAGATGGTTGCGAGGCTTTAAGCCTGTCTATCTCTGATTGCCGCTTAGCCTGTTCAGCTTGAGCCGAACGCATGTTCTTGCCGCCCTGTATGATATCTGTAACACCACCAGCAACACCCAATACCCCGCTGGCAATCATACCAGCAGACTGCATGTTTAACTTACCCGCTGAATCGGTAGCAGTAGATGCTGCAGCAGCAGCTCCCTCAGCAGCTTTGTTGTTTGAATAAGCCATCACCGCAGGCCCCGTCATCGCTGAGTCAACTAAACCACCCGTATTTGGACCGCTACCTCCAGCAAGTTGCTCAACGCCAAGCGTTTTCATGCCCTGCATAGATGTGTCAGCTACAGACCCAGGGGTCGCATAAGGACCTGCATCAAGCGTAGGGATTCCCAAACTTGACATAGGGGACAGTGTGTTTTGCTGATTAGTTGGCTTGGGCTGAATAACAGACATGCCAGTAATCCCAATAGGTGTTTCGAAAGGAAGCGGGATGTCAGCCTCTGGAGCAGCACTGAAGCCCTGCATGCCAGCAAGACCTGGAGCAAAGTTGCCGCCGCCAGTAGTGTTAAATCCACCCGTGTAATCCGTTGCGCCCCCCAAACCATACGCCTGTTGTCCGAGGTCTGGCATCTGGAAGAACTCGTTCTGGTTTCCTGCGGAAACACGTTGAGGTATTTGCATTGTGGGCATCAAGCCGCCTGCGTTACCCGCACTCCCAGGAAGCATTGTGGGTGGTAGGGG
>Ga0196905_1000154_pt1 | contig 26613 bp, 28 predicted proteins | sample CB_VirMetaG_3_FD_169098 | JGI IMG/M metagenome (GOLD analysis project Ga0196905, IMG submission 169098) | Freshwater to marine saline gradient viral communities from Chesapeake Bay - CB_1508_1S Viral MetaG (v3) (version 3) | ecosystem: Environmental > Aquatic > Marine > Coastal | place: USA... | reverse complement strand
ATGGTAACGACTTCCGCAACTCTCCCGCGCCTATATCGTGGCTAATCAAGGGCTGGATGCAGAACAATAGTTTAATGATGGTTCACGGGCCATCTGGATCAGGCAAAACATTCTTGATGCTCGACTGGTGCCTGCGCCTGGCCGCAGTTGATATGGAGAATCGTGACTGGTGCGGACATAGGACTAAGCAAACGCCAGTGGCTTATCTGGCCGGTGAAGGGCATCACGGATTGCGAGGACGTATCGCCGCATGGCTCCAGCATCATGATGTAGACAGTATACAGATGTGGATATCTAAAAGCGGCACTGATCTAAATACTCACGAAGGCCTTGTAAAGGTAATTGAGAATATCAGAGCTTTGCCAGTTAGCCCGAAGGTTATCGTTGTAGACACATTGCACCGATTTTTACTTGGCGATGAGAACTCAGCGCAAGATGCCAAGACGATGCTCGATTCGTGCGCCGTGCTAATGGAAGAGTTCGACTGTACTGTTATCTTGGTGCATCACACTGGCGTATCTGAAGAGGCACAGCACAGGGCCAGGGGATCAAGCGCCTGGCGCGGGGCATTGGATATCGAAGTGAGTGTGAAGCCAGGTAACTCGGATCGGCCAATTGAAATTGTGCAACGCAAGATGAAAGATGCCGAGATGCAAAAATCTAAATTCTTTGATCTCAAGCCAGTCACAATCAATGGTTGGCGTGATGAGGATGATCAATTGGTGTCGAGCGTTGTGCTTGATCCGGCGAATGAGCCTATTAAAGAGAACAAGAAAAGCTCAAAGGTTTCTGAGTTCAGAAAACGATTTGAGCGCGCTTGGCATGCATCACATCGTGAGCGAGATGCAAAAGGTCGTCCATTTGTAGATAGGAACGCAATGCTTGATTTCTTAACTGGGCCCTTCATTGGCATGTCAGAGCCAGCCGCTAAAAAGGCATTACAAAAAGATCCATCACGCATGATTGGATGCTTAATTGATGGAGAAATAATCGTGCCATTTGGCAATGGATGGTCTGCAACTGACGCGGCAATGATCTTGGATCTTGAGTCGCAATGTCGATAAAGTGCTAATCTTGAGGACAAGACTTTATAATCAATATGTTAGAGGCGAAAAAGGACAGAGGACAATTGAGGACAAGACAAAATTGTCTTTTTGTGATCTCTTTAAAATCAATGACTTACAAGCAAAAAAAGACAAATGCAAGGACAAAATAATTGGAGGACAAGACAAGACATACTCTTTAGAGTATGTCTTTTGTCCTTTTTGTCCCCGAGATTTGCGAGTAGAATCTGAGCTGTGGATAACTTGTTGGAGTTAGAGATGAGTGAAGAAGTGAAAATGGGAAGGCCAACTGATTATACCGATGAGTTGGTGGATAGAATTTGCGAGGAAATTGCGGCTGGAAGATCGCTGAATAAGATTTGTAGCGATGAGTCTTGGAGTCCAGATAAATCTACGTTTTATCGTTGGATGTACAGGCATCCAGAGATCCGCGACAAATACGCGCGCGCGAAAAATGCGCAACAAGAATATGCGGCTGAAGATATTTTGGAGATCGCTTACGAAGCAACGCCTGAGACTTACAACGTGGCTCGATTGAAGGTTGACGCGCACAAATGGGTCGCATCAAAGCTATTGCCCAAACGATATGGCGAAAAACAACAGCTCGAACACACTGGCGAGTCTGGCGGGCCGTTGATCATCAAGTGGAAAGGCGAGAATGTCTAATTTTGATAAGTTTCTGTTCGTGATGGTAACTTGTTTGGTGTTAACTGTATTCGCGATGTTCGCGGACTTTTTGAGGTGGCATGCCTGAGATAGATATTCCTTATGAAGCTAGAGATGTAATGATGCCGTTTCACCGGCGCAAGCAAAGGTTCGCTTGCCTGGTGGCTCACCGAAGGTGCGGCAAGACAGTAGCCGCGATAAATGACCTGATTCGAGATGCGCTCGTGACCCCGCGAGAGAATGTGCGCGTTGGTTACGTTGCGCCAACTTTTCGCATGGCGAAACAGATTTGCTGGGATTATGCGAAGCATTACACCCAGCACATCCCTGGCATAAAGGTCAACGAGTCCGAGCTTCGGATCGACTTTCCGAACGGCGCAAGGCTTAGATTGTTCGGCGCTGAGTCTGCCGAGTCGATGCGAGGTATCTATCTCGACTCAGTCGTGATGGATGAGCCAGCAGACTTTCCAGCGAACGTGTGGCCTACGATCATCAGGCCGACGCTTGCTGATCGTAGCACTCCAGATTCTCCAACTCGCGCCACATTCATTGGTACGCCGAAAGGTAAGAATGAGTTCTGGGAGATATTTGACAAGGCCAAGGATGATTGCGATTGGTATACCGCAATGCACAAAGCAAGCGAGACAAATATACTGCCGCAGGCTGAGTTAGAGGACGCGCTGAAGATCATGGGCGAGGATCGGTACGAGCAAGAGTTTGAGTGTAGCTTCGAGGCCGCAATCATGGGCGCGTACTACGGCACTGAGATGAAGCGAGCGACTGAAGAAAACAGAATCACGAATGTGCCATATGATAGATCGATTGGCGTTGTGACCGCATGGGACTTGGGCGTTGGAGACTCGACATCGATATGGTTCGCGCAATATGTCGGTGCTGAAGTTAGGCTGATCGACTACTACGAATCATCTGGCGTTGGCCTCGATCATTACGCTAACGTGTTGCAAGATAAGAATTATGTTTACGAATCTCACATATTGCCTCATGATGTGCAGGTCAAGGAACTAGGCACGGGCAAATCCAGGCTTGAGACGCTAGACAATCTTGGAATTAGACCTGTCGAAATAGCACCGAACCTACGAGTTGACGACGGCATTCAGGCAGTACGATCCATGTTGGATCGATGCTGGTTTGATGAGAAGAAATGCAATCGAGGGATTGAAGCGTTGAGACAATATCAGCGAGACTTCGATGAGAAAGGCAGAACGTGGCGAGGTAGGCCAAGGCACGATTGGACTTCGCACGGTGCTGACGCAATGAGATACTTGGCCGTCGGCCATAGGCCGATGCAGACAAGCTGGGGCGAACCGATTAGGCGTAACTTGAAAGGTATTGTGTAGTGAATCTATTGCAATTGATCAAGATGGGCAGAGTGATAGATCCGCGTGTTGCCCCAAAAGTAAACGATGCAGAGAAAGTCCGTGATCTTTTATACAGAACTGAAACCACTGGAGTTACAGATCCAAATCCGGTAAGCATATTTGATTTTGAAGGACGGCCATTTATATCTGGCATGTCGGATCGAAGCCAAGCTGGCGAAATGGTAACTAACATCAACGGCGTTCAGTTAGCAAGGCCTGTCAATCTTGAGGGCGGACAAAATTACATGTTCCAGAATCCAGGATTGTTATGGGCAAATGCTCCGAAGGAGGCAAAGTACATAAATGATTTTGCCCAGCATTTAAGGGGCCTATACGGGAAAGATCCGCTATATTTTCCTTGGCGGATGGGGCCAGGATCAGCAGACTCATCAACAATGACCGGCGACGTGATGTTAAGTTACGCGCAATCTGCGTTAGGAAAACGTGACAGAAATGCAGTTAACAAGTACATCAAAGAGAATTACATACCAGATTGGTACGGGCTTGATGATCCAAGATCGATTGGTCAATGGAATAATTTAAAAGCAAGCCAAAGGGCTGACTTTGTAAAAAAGTTTGGCAACGTAGGCAACGTTAATCAATTTGGCGGATTGACAACTGGGGAGGCAAGGGCAATCGTCACTGAGCCGTTCCAGTATTCAGCTCCTGACATGAGATTGCAAAACGTCGGACTGTTAAGTGGCCGAAATATAGTTCCATCAAACCACAGCACATATAAAGCGGCTTTTGAGGGCGAAGGACTTGGAAGGCTGATAGAAGGTGACGTAACTCCTTTTGATCTTAATCCTACGATGAAGGCAAAAGCAGGATTTGCTGATTACGAAAGAAATGTTAATCGAGCAAACTTGACTGGCGACGATATGACTTCATTGATGTACAACGTCGTCGGAGGACAGATAACCGACAAAGTGCTAAAGAATCTTGAGAAGGCAGGAGTAACTGCGGCTGGCCTTGCAACGATAGGGGCGGCCGGAGCCGCACCGCCTGAGTTCTTGGATCGCATATACAATCCGCAAAACCACAAGTTCATCATGAATGATGACGGCTCAATATCTACGCATTTGATGGCGGCCGAAATGGACAGCGATGGCAATTGGTATGTGTTCCCGCTAATTCAAGAGGATGCCGATGGCAACTTAAACGATTACAGGAACGACTTTGACACCGCGATGGAGAAGGCCATTACTAGTGGCAATTTCTTGCCGTTTGGTCAGAACAAAGATGCGGCGTTAGAGTTCAGCAAAAACTACAAGCAAGGAACGCCGCTCGAAGATTTCAATCCGATGAAGCCAACTATTCAGCAGAATATGGAGTCAATGATAAATACTCCAAGACGTGCTGAGGTAAATCCGATTAGGAGGAATGCGGCTTTAGGTCTTATTTCAGATGCATTTAAACTTGGCAAAGATGTTTTGAACGATATGCCAAATTTAAAAGCCTTTGTTGGGCAAGCCTTTGGAGATGTTGGATTTGGAGCCGAAGTAGTAGGCGCAGAAGGAAGAGAGCCGGTTAAGGTAGAAGGAACATTGCCTATTGGAGATTTTATTTATGGGGAAGCTCCAGAAGGACTTAATGAGCTATCTTATGGATTTCCTATGACTGATCAACAAGTGCTAGATGCTGGCTTGATTGGCGCTGGATCTGCAAAGCCATTAATAAGTGGCGCAAAAGCAATTGGCAGAGGCGGCAAAGCATTGTTAGAGGGCGCTCCAGAAGTAGCTGGCCGCATGTATGAAAATGCTATGGACGCAATTGGTGCAAATAGATATGCAGTTCCACCAGGAGGAAATCAAGTCGCACAACTAGCACAAAGAAACGAGCAAGGATTTTATTCTGCTGTTGAGCAAGCTGGACTAAACTTGAAAAGAAAATCAGGCCCAGGGCAAGGATACTTAAACGATATAAAAAATAGCGCAAATGTAACCAATGAAGAAATTGAATTTATGGGGCTTGATAAGTTTTTGCAAAGCAAGCCAAATTTAACTAGAGAAGAAGTCCAACAATACATTAATAGGAATAAACCTAAAGTAGAATTTAAAAACTTAAATATCTCGAATGAAGGGGCTTTTGATGTTCCTCAATATACTAAATGGACTTTGCCTGGAACAATTTCAGATGATGTTGAGCTATTAATTAAAGCTCCAAACTCTCAATTCAAGTGGTATGGAAGACATTACGAAAACGAAGAGAATGTAGTTGGATGGGTTCGAGGCACAGGTAGAATCGATGCCGACGGCAAAAAAGTTTTCTTGGTAGAAGAAGTCCAGTCTGATTTACATCAAGTCGGAAGAGATAAGGGATACGCAAAATATTCAGATAGCAAATACAAAGTAGTTAAAAATGATATGGATCAATACGACTTAGTTAATTCTGACGGAGACGTAGTAGATACATTTAATTCAAGGACAGTAGCAGAAGAAGAGGCGGTTGACAGAATGTCTTGGGATTTAAAAGGTCAAGCTCCTGACGAGGCTCCATTCAAAGATAGCTGGTATAAAGTTGCGATAAAAAATGCTATAGACGCGGCAGTTAAAGGTGGCTACGACAAAATAGCTTTTGTTGATTCTGCTGTGCAGATAGAAAGATATAAGTTAAGTAGAGTCATTAAACAGGTAAATGTAAACACTCTTGATGGATCTCCAGATATTAGAAGAATTACTTTGATACCTACAACTGGAGGTGTTGACAACACTATAAACCTGACAGTAAACAAAGAGGGCGTAATACAAACAGGCAGAATTGGCGATAACCGCAACATGTACAAAGGAAAACCATTATCTGCTGTAGTTGGCAAAGATTTGGCTAATAAAATCATGGCTGGAGGCGAAAAAAATTCAATATCTGGATTGGACTTAGATATTGGTGGTAAGGGCATGAAGGAATGGTATGACAACAAGATTCCTAATTATGTCAAAGATTACGCCAAAAAAAGGTTAAATACAAAATCTGGTAAGACAGTTATCAATGCTGGTGTTCAAGGGGACAAAGAATTTTTGTCGATAGACCTTACAGAAGATTTAAAATCCAAAGTATCTCAAGGCCAGCCATTATTTAGTGCCGCCCCAGTCGCAACTGGCGGTTTAATTAACCAAAATAAACAAAATGATAGAAAAAATGCCAGAAATCTGGATACTGGACTCTTGTTTTAAGGGATAGAACATGGATATACCACAAAGAATACGGGCGCTGATACAGTTACAAAGCAATTTGGGCTTTCAGGGCGAAGAAATAGACGCTTATCTTGGCCCAAATACTTATACAAGAGCAAAAAATGCTGGCGCTGATACAGTTAAAGAGCTTCAGAGGATATTAGGCGTTCCGCAAACTGGAGTTATAGATAAAGCCACTAAATCTGCCGGATCTGCCAGCAATAGCGATCTCAGAAGCGTAGGATTCAAAAACAGAGGCGGAACTCTTTTGGTGGATGCGCAAGCAGATCCTCTTCTTGCTGGAATTTTATCTAAAATAGGCATTGCAGAATCTGGAAATGATCCAAACGCAGTAAATATCGGAGGTTTTCCAAAAAAATTCTCAGATATAGATAAAAGTTATAAAGCTAAAGACATGACAATTGATGAAGCATTTGCCGCAACTACAGGTAAAGGTACTGGAGCGTCTGGGCTTTATCAAAACATGCCTCAATATCTTGTTAATAGGGCAATCTCTGCCGGAATAGATCCATCCACAGGAAAATACGACGAAAACGCTCAAAGAGCCATTGCTGAATACCTAATTAAGCAAGCAAATGAAGGTTCATTTACTCCAAAAAGAGCGTACGAAGATCCTACTGGTTTTGCTAGTGATCTTGGTGGAATTTGGGCAGGAGTGCCAATAGGATATAAATTAGACGATCAAGGTAATCAAATAAATAGAGGCGCATACGATCAGCCTGGAGTAAATGCGGCAACGCAAGCATATACTTACGATGATATGTTGATGGAAATTGATGATTATTATCAAGCCGCAAAAAGGGCCGCAATGGAGCGTCAAAGACGGCTTATCGGCGAAAAAAATTATGGCATATTGCAAAATATTCCGGAGAATCTATAAATGACAATCACAAACTACTCAACTCTACAATCGACGGTTGCAGACTTCCTAAACCGTAGCGATCTGACTAGCGTCATACCGACGTTTGTACAGTTGGCCGAGTCGCAAATTAACCGCGACGTTCGCCATTACAGCATGGAGGCAAGAAGTTCTGCGCAACAAGACGCTGGCGACGAATATATGCAAGTGCCATCGGACTGGATCGAAACTATCAGGATGCATGTACAAGGCACTGGAACCACAACGCTTGACCTAATATCCAGAGCCTCCATGTCTGATAAACGAGAAGGCGCTGAAGATATGTCTGGCAGGCCTGAGTATTATTGTCATGCAGATGGCCAATTTCAGCTTTATCCAACACCGGATGCCGAATATACTATTGAGCTACTTTACTACCAAAAAGTGCCTGATTTGGCTTCAAATAGCACGAATTGGTTGTTAGATGACGCTCCAGATGTATATTTGTATGGAACGCTAATGCATTCTGCTCCATACTTACAGGAAGATGGTAGGGCAACGGTTTGGGCTTCTCTTTATTCTGCGGCAGTTCAGCGTTTAAATGAGAGTTCGGAAAGATCCAGGTATTCTGGTTCAGGTTTAACACTTAAAGTAAGAGGACTAGGCTAATGAGCTTTTCAAATTATTTAGAAACAGAGCTTTTGGATCATGTATTCGCAAACAATGCTTACACATCTCCAACAACTGTTTACGTTTCATTGCATACAGCAAATCCAGATGAAGATGCTTCTGGTGCTGAAGTTTCAACGTCAGGAACTGGATATGCTAGAGTTGCTGGAAGTTTTTCAGTATCTGGAAACACCGCAACAACGACTGCGGCAGTTGAGTTTGCAACAGCAACCGCTAGTTATGGCACAGTAACTCACGTTGGCATTTGGGATGCATCGACTGGTGGCAATATGCTTGCATATGCCGCATTGACATCATCAAAGGCAATAGATACTGGTGACGTATTCCGCATCCCAACTGGCGATTTGGATATCACCTTAGACTAATATGGCGTACAGAACTGGATTTGGCACTGGTAATTATGGCGTTAGGGCGTTTGGTCTTGACGGCACTATTACTGATGCCATCGGTTCTGCTACAACAGCCGCAACTACAATATCGAGCGCTGAAGTTGTAAAAAGCGCAAGCGCAAGTACAAGCGCAACAGCATCTTTAACATCTGCTGGACGTATAGTAAAAGATGGATCTGCCGCGAAAACGGCAACTGCATCTACATCTGCATCTGGACAAAAGATATTTCAAGGATCTGCAACTGTTTCTGCAAGCATTACAAGTGCTAGTGCGTCAATACAGTTTGTAACAAACGCAGAGGCAAGCACAAGTGCAAGCGCATCTTTCTCTGCTAGTGGAGTTCGCGTAAGGCTTGCCGATACAGCAATCTCAGCAAGTTTAACGGCAACATCTAATAGCCAACTTGAAGCAAATGCAGTATCTCAGATTAATGCGGTTGCTACTGTATCACCATCAATTGTAAGAGTAAGATTTGGTGGCGGAAGCACAACTCAGAGCGTTTCATCTTTTGTTGCAATTGGCCGCGAGAAATGGGAGATAATTCCTGTAAATTCTGTAACATGGACACAAATAGCCGCTTAAAAGGAGTGAAAAATGGCTGATACTACAACGACGACTTACGGCCTCACTAAACCAGAAGTCGGCGCATCTGAAGATACTTGGGGAACCAAGTTAAATACTAACTTAGATACTCTCGATGATTTGCTAGATGGAACAACGGCGATTGCGCCAAACTTGACTGCTGGAAGCTGGAAAGTTGGCGGAACTGCGGTTACATCGACTGCCGCAGAACTTAATATTCTTGATGGAGTTACAGCTACAGCCGCAGAACTAAATACGTTAGATGGCATTACCGCAACTGTTACTGAGCTAAATTATACTGACGGAGTTACGTCGGCAATACAAACTCAGATAGACGCAAAAGCTCCAATTGCAAGCCCAACTTTTACAGGAACTGTAAATATACCTACAATTGATTTTGGCGATTGGACGATTACTGAGTCTGCTGGCGTTTTGTATTTTGCAACTGGCGGAACAAACAAAATGAAGTTAGACGCTTCCGGCAATCTTACAGTTGTTGGAAACGTGACCGCATACGGCACAATGTAAAGGATAGATAAATGGCGTTACCAAGTAGCGGAACTTTAAGTATTAGCCAAATAGCTTCTGAGTTTTCAGATACTGCGCCTCACTCTATGAGTGAGTTTTATAGAGGTGGAGGTCTTGTTCCAGACTCACCAAGCAATACTGCTGTGCCTACTTCTGGGCAAATAGCTATCGGTAATTTTTATGGCGCTCAAAATAGAGTTGGATTGCCGTTAACAATTACTGGAAATACTCAAAACTACAATTTGTATAACACAGTTTCTGCTAATCCGGGATACTCTGCCGGATCTACAGATATTACATTGACGATTAATCCGGGAGTATATGTAGGATCAAGTTCTACTGGAAGTTACGCTCTTTCGATTCCCGGAAGTTTTAATCCCGGCGACACTGTAACCGTTGTAAATAACGGAACTGTAATTGGAATGGCAGGAAACGGAGGATCTGGAGGCCCCGGAGGATTTCCGGGAGCGGCAGGCGCAGGTTCAAACGCAGGAAACGCTGTATATGTAAGTTTCCCAACTGTAATGACCAATAACGGCACACTAGCAGGAGGCGGCGGCGGCGGCGGCGGAGGAAGAGGATGGGAATATGTAGCTCCGCCTGCACCTAAAACACCAACACGAATTACGCCTCTTGGCGGAGGCGGAGGTGGCGGTGGCGCAGGATATAACGCTGGCTCTGGAGGCGCTGGAGGGCCAGCAACTACAGGGAATCAAACTCCATATCCGGGATCGCCGGGGAGTAGCGGGTCATTTACTTCTGGCGGAAGTGGTGGGGCTGGCGGAAGTTTCCCTAGCGGATCAGGTGGGCCGGGAGGCTCAGGTGGAGGGCAAGGCGCAAACGGAAGTTCTGGAGGAAGCACTCCATTTGGCGGCGGCGCTGGAGGCGGCACTAGAGGTTATTATTTAGTAGGCAATCCATACGTTACATATCCAGCAACCGGAACAAGATTAGGTCAAGTTTCTTAAAAGAGGACATTATGCAAACAGTTACAGTAAAAATAATAGATTTTGACGAAGAAAGTGGATCATTAATTTGTTCATTTGCTTCTGACACTACGCAATCAAATAATCCAGATGATTACAGATCGTTTGCGTTCCAGCCTGTATTAATGTGGCCTGACGCGAACACTACCGAAGAGGTAATGGCTGAATTGGCTAAATGTGGAATTTCTATGTGCCAAGATGCTGAAAGGCAAGAGTCTTTCAAGAATAGTCCTGATAAGATTAATTCATATAAAAACATGGTTAATCAGGTTAAAACTTTTAATGTTTCAGACCTTTTGGTTAATAACTCTCCAGAAGAGCAAACTCCATCGGTGGAGGTATAAAAATGCAGAGGAAAGTATATAGAGCATTTGGTTTTCTTGTATATAACAATATATTTAAAGATGCAGAGCCATATTTTCCAGCTTATGCCGCCAATAGAAAATGGTTTAACTATTTCACTAAAGGCTCGATGGTAAATAACGTCGTAATGTCTACAAATGAGGCATTACCAGACTGGCCAACTGGATCTTGGATTACTCCAGATGATTTAACGTTTTCAGGAACGGTAAGCCATACGATTGTTGGCGATACTGAGGTTTGGTGCGTACCAGCAGAAGCAAATAACAACTATTTGCCAGATTGCGAGAAATGGTTTTTGGCGGCAGGAAGCTCCGAGACATTGCCAGTTGGGACGAAAATCATGTTTTGCGATGGATCGTTGGCAGTAAACGGACAAACGATTACAAATCCAACTCAATTAAAGATTAAATCATCTGATACAACGGTTACCGCCAATCAGGATTGTTTTGGTATAAAATTTGTTTGATGTACGCCAAACAGCTAGATATCAGTTTTCCAATTCCAGAGGATCGGGATAGAGAGATATTAAGCGAGCATGGAAAGCTAAAAATATCTAACAGACCAAGTTTAATTAGGCGAAATTTGTTAGAAGTTGACGATTACTTAAATCTCTTACCGCAAGTAAGAGATTTTTGTATTGATTCATCTATTAGCGACTTAAAGTTATTAAGCCCTCATTTGCATACAAAAGATAAGTCTGTTATCAACTTTTATCTAAGCACAAACAATGAAATTACATCGTTCTGGGAGGGCAAAGATGAATTCGACGACAGATGGACAACCGATGGTGGCGACACTTATTACAACGTAAAACCTGAAAATCTTGATGTTGTTTACAGATTCTGTGCCAAGCCCGGCGACGTATGGATACTCAATCCTCAAAAAATACATTCAGTATTGCCTGACATTCAGGCAGAAGAAAACATCAAAAAGGGCAACAAAGATAGAAGATTGATACATTACGTCAGAAAAAACACAAGAAAGATGATTCAGTTAATTTTTAATATAGAAATTGATGAAATGATAGAAAGGATTTATGCGTAATTTTAAGTTGGTTGAGAATGCCTTACATCCAGATAATTGTGCTTATTTAACTGATTACTTGAGAAAGCATTCTGAATCTGGAAATTATGTTCCAGACGTTCAATGCACAATAAGCGCACCACTAGAAAATGATCCTATACTTGAAAAATTGTTAGAAGAATTTTTGCCAAAAATGGAACTAGAGACAGGCAAAAAACTTTTTCCAACATACGCATACGCTAGATATTATAAAAAAGGCGAAGTTATGCTTTGTCATACTGACAGGCCATCGTGCGAAATAAGCGCAACAATTACTCTTGGATTTGATTCTGAAGTTTGGCCTATTTTTATGGCAGATCAAGGATCTGAAACTGATCAAGGAATTATTGGCCAAAATGGAAAAATATCCAGAATAAAAAACATTCAAAAGTTTTTAATGAATGTTGGTGATGCGGTTATATATCGAGGATGCGACGCTCCACATTGGAGAGAAGAATTTAAAGGCGAATGGCAGGCGCAAGTATTTTTACATTATGTTGACCAAGACGGCCCAAACGCAGAATGGAAGTTTGACAAAAGGAAATGTTTGTCGCACATGGATAATAAAGATACATCAAACGATGAAATATTCTTTTGGTATGTGGACGATGCCATATCAAAAGCATCATGCGATTTGATGATAGAAAAGTTTGAGCAAACAGAAGGTTTTCAAAAAGCTCAAATTGGTGGTGTAAAAGATGGATCTGTTGATCTCAATGTTAGAGATGTCAACAAATTAGCAATTACAAATGAGATTGGCATAGGCGCAACCTTGACAGGCATTGGATTTAACATTAACCAAAGATCATGGAAATTTGATGTAACAAGGAGCAATCAGTGCGAATACTTACGTTACGATCAAAACGGACATTACAAGACTCACGTTGACTCGTGGATTAATCCAAGTGAAAAAGAGTGCAGAAAAATAACTGTATTGGCGTTTTTAAATGATGATTTTGAAGGCGGCAAATTTTATCTACAACATGGTTCAGAAAGGATATATCCTAACCAAAGCAAAGGAACTGTTATAGCGTTTCCGAGCTTTATGAATCATGGAGTCGAGCCAGTAACGTCTGGCATAAGGCGTAGCATAGTTACATGGATTGTCGGGCCTTGGTTTAGATAACATGAAACAACACCATAAATTACTTATATCTCAGGCGCTCATACATCTAATTGGGATAGTAGGCATTTTTCTATATTTTGACGCTAAATTCTTATGGTTAACTGCCGCAGGAGTGTTTTTGTTTGCTCATTTGGGCATAGGAATTTATTGTCACAGATATCTAGCTCATCAATCGTTTGAAACTAGCGCTTTTGTTGAGAAAATATTAAATTTTTTATCAATTATGTGTTTGCAAGGGCCGCCAATGGTATGGGCGGCAAACCATGTTACTCACCATAAGAACGCTGATCAAGACGGAGATCCGCATCCAGCAAGCTCATGGTTAAGGACTTGGTTTTGGATAGGTACGGACAAAAACTCTGTTATATGCCAAAAGACAATAAAAAGGCTGTCAAAGGACAAAATACACAAAAACACAAATAAACACTATTACAAAATATATTGGTCAATTATCATTATTTCTAGCTTTTTTGACTTTAAGGCGACTTTGTATTTGTTTGTTTTGCCTGTTATTTACGCATTCCATATGTCTTCATTTACTAACGTAATACTGCATAAATTTGGATACAGAAACTTTGAAACTAACGATAAATCGATGAATTTGCCGATACCTATACTGTTAGATAGCGCATATCACAACAATCATCACGCTATGCCTAAATCTTACAATATGGCAGTTAAATGGCACGAGTTTGATATGTTAGGTCATGTGATAGATTTAATAAGGAAGTAACAAATGGCTCTAATACCACTACAGATACAGGCCGGAGTTTTTAGAAACGGCACAGAATTTGAGCAATCAAACAGATGGCGAGATGCTAGTTTGGTTCGCTGGCATAACGGCTCGATGAGGCCTGTGGGCGGTTGGTCTACCAGAGTTGCTTCTGGATTTGATGCCGCCGCCAGAGGAATGCACACTTGGGTTGATAACTCAGATGACAGTCACATAGTTGCTGGAACTTATGCAAAATTGTTTCACGTTACCGCGTCTGGAACCGTAGTTGAGATCACTCCATCCGGGCTAACTGTTGGATCAGAAGATGCCGCAGTTAATCTTGGATATGGAGGAGGATATTATGGACTTGGATATTACGGAGTTGAAAGGCCAAATACTGGAGTATTTCAGGAGGCCACAACTTGGTCATTGGATAACTGGGGCGAGTATCTCGTTGCCTGTTCTCCTCAAGATGGCAAGTTATATGAGTGGCAACTTAATACTGGAGTTGTAGCCGCGCAAATATCAAATGCTCCTGTTGATAACTTAGGATTGATAGTTACAGAAGAAAGATTTTTATTTGCTCTTGGCGCTGGCGGCAATCCAAGAAAAGTACAGTGGTGCGATAGGGAAGATAACACGACGTGGACTCCTGCCGCGACAAACGAGGCTGGCGACATTGAGTTGCAGACAAATGGCCAAATTATGGCCGCCGTTAGAGTTAGAGGTAAAACTTTGATCGTAACTGATAACGACGCTCATTCTGCTACTTACCAAGGGCCACCGTTTGTTTACGGATTTGAAAGAGTTGGAACCGCTTGCGGTCTTGTATCTCGAAAGGCTATAGCTTCAATTGACGATGGCGCTTTTTGGATGGGGGCAAGAGGCTTCTTTATCTTCGATGGATCTATAGCAAGAGAGATTCCATGTGACGTATCTGATTATGTTTTTGCTGATATAAACAAAAACCAAATAAGCAAGACCTACGCAGTGCATAACAGTCAGTACGGCGAAATATGGTGGTTTTATCCAAGCAATGACTCATTAGAGAACAACAAATATGTAGCTTTTGATTACCTTGAAAAGCACTGGGAAATAGGCGAAATCGACAGAACTTGCGGCGTTGATAGGGGAGTTTTTACAAATCCAATATGGGTTGACGCGAGTGGAAACCTTTACGACCAAGAGTTAAGCGAGCAATTGGGGCATGGATCTTATGACGTTTTTGCAGAAACCGGCCCAATAAGCCTTGGGGCTGGCGATAACATAATGAAAGTTACAAGCCTCATACCTGACGAAAAAACACAAGGTGACGTGACCGTAACGTTTAAAACTAGGTTCTATCCAAATGACTCAGAATCGTCGTTTGGGCCGTATACCATGTCAAATCCTACTGACGTTAGGTTTAGCGGCCGTCAGGTAAGGATGCGCGTTGACGGCGCGAGAAATACTGCTTGGAGGTCTGGCGTAATGAGGATTGAAGCCAAGCCGGGAGGTAACCGTTGAGTTCGCCTTTACCGCCAAATCCAAATACTGGAAATTGGCAAATATGGGCTGAAAGGTTAAATGCATTCTTAACTAGGACAAGAGATGTTCTAAGAAGTTTAACCAACGGAGACTCAGCCGCAGAAGATGGCGTTCTCATGTGGGATCGCTCAATCGAGCATCCAGTTGTTTCTCTTGACGGGGAATGGGTTCCTCTTGCCTATGGCGACAATGAATACATGGGCTATGGATATGGCGCATTTTTAGATTTTAGCGATCAAACCGCAGGAACAGTTGACACCGCAACGGCTATAACTTGGGGCCAAACGGCATATTCAAAAAATATATCCGTAGGCAGTCCCAGCAGTAGAATAGTGTTTCAAAAAGCAGGAAAATACTATATTCACTTTACTGCACAACTAAATTCTCAGTCAGCGAATGCAAAAACATTTTGGTTTTGGCCAAGGTTAAACGGAACTGACGTAACTGGTTCCACCATGAGAATAACTATGCACGATAACGATGAGGCAAAAACCATAGCAAGGGCGGCCATATTCGATGTATCTGCAAATGACTATTTAGAGGCAATGTTTGCCGTAGATGACCTAGATACAGCCTTGAAATCATACGCGGCAGAAACATTTTGCCCAGCAGTTCCATCTGTAACTTTGATGATAAAAAGCATAGCTTAATGACAAATAATGCCAGAAATACTCTTACAGAGGAGCTTGTCAGGTGTAAAGTTTGGATTGAAAACGCTTTGGCTTACTCTGGCGATACTCACACTTTCGACGATATTGCTCTTGGCGTTCTTGGTCACCGTTATCAGTTGTGGCCTCTTGAGAACAGTTGTGCGGTGACAGAATTTGTTGAATATCCTAGACAAAAACACTTTCACGTTTTTTTAGCTGGTGGTACGCTTAACGAAATTTTACAGCTAAATGAGCCATTTGCTCAGTTTGCTAAGGCCCATAAATGTAGCGCTATGACAATAGCTGGAAGGCCTGGATGGGAAAAGATACTAGACAAGTTAGGCTGGGAATACCAGTTTACAACGCTTAAAAGGGAGATTTAAATGGGCGGCGGCGGAAAAGGCGGAAGCAGAACTCAAACAACTGAAATGCCAGCATTTATGAGGCCCTATGTTGAGAGAAACTTACAAAGGGCAGAAACTGCACAAAAGGTTGGATATCAGCCGTATTTTGGGCCTGATATTGCCGCTTTTAATCCTACTCAAGAGGCGGCTTTTAATGCAAACATAGGAGCCGCAGAAGCGTTCGGATTAGTTCCTAGAGGATCTGTAACTGCAATGCAAGGCATGGCTCCAGAGCCACAAACATTTGAAGGTGGTCTTAGAGCATATTCATCTGCGCCATTGTATGAGCAAGCCCTGGCTGAGTATAAATCAAGGATGCCTGGACAAGTTGCTCAATACAACAAATTGTTTGTTGATCCTTATAACGTTGAAGGTAGCGCTGGATATGCTAATCCTGTGAGCGAAAATACTTCTCAATACACTCCAGTTGGAACGATAGCAAGTTTAAAGGCGCCCAATTCTTGGGCAATATGGGATCCTCGTGTTCGAGGAGCATTAGCTTACAACAGCCCTATTCCGCAAGGATGGCAACTTATAGGTGACGATCTGGTTTATAAAACAGAAGAACACGGTATGGCGGCTGATTTTATCGATGGAAAGTGGTTTCATCCTACTAAAGGTAGTCCAAAATATTAAATAAAAGGAAATAATATGGCTGGCGCAGGAGTTCCAAATGTAAATCAAGCCGCCGCGCAGGGAGTATACAGCGCTGGAATTGGATCGGCACAAGGTATGGGATACACGCCACAGCAAGTACAGGCTGGGCAATTAGCAACTACGAATATTGCTCCGTACATGAATCCTTACACTGAGCAAGTAATCATGGCTAACGAAGCGGATATTCTTCGTGGCGCTCAAATGGGGCTTGGTAGTCTTGGCGCACAAGCGCAAGCCGCTAGGGCTTTTGGCGGATCTCGACATGGCGTAGCAGAGGCAGAATTAGGCAGAAATGTTGCCTCTCAGTTGGCGCAATCGTCTGCCGGATTAAGGCAGGCTGGATTCCAAAACGCGCAACAGGCCGCATTAGCCGATATTCAGAACCAAATGGCGGCTCAACAATATAACGTTGGCTCAGGATTGCAAGGGCAACAACAAAGACTAGCCGCCGCTAACCAGCTTGCTAACATTTCAAATCTTGGCTTTGGTATGGGGCAAACTGTACAGCAAAATCTCATGCAACAAGGCGCTCTACAGCAAGGCGTTCAGCAGGCATTGATAGACGCGGCAAAACAACAATACGCCGGATATACTAACGCACCTGCGACATCAATAAATTACTTATCTAACGCAATTGGAGCTACTCCTACTGGCGGGACAACAACACAGAGCGGAAGCCCTGGGCTATTTAATATGCTATCTACAATAGCAGGCATAGCCGCCCAAGCTGGAGCTTTTTCAGACGTAAGGCTTAAAAAAGACATTAAGCAAATAGGAAAACTTCCTAACGGAATGAATCTGTACAAATGGGCCTGGAACAAGATTGGTAAAGCCATTGGTGCGGATAAGTTTCCAACCTTTGGAGTTTTGGCTCAAGAAGTTCAAAAGACTAATCCAGAATTTGTTGTTAAAGGTGATGATGGATATTTAAGAGTTAATTATTCAAAAATTTATTCTGTAGGATAAGACATGATTAATCCTTTTGATCCTTACGGGTTATACACAGATCCAAATCAACCTGGTGTTGGTAAAAACATCATAGGAGCCAATAAAGCTATGGCTCCACAACAACAGCCAGTTGGATTGTTAGGCATACAGCCAAGACAAATTCCTCATGCTAAATTTGAAGAAGAACAGGCAAATGGCGCTGGATTTAAAATGGCCGCAGATGCATTTATGAAGGATAAAAAAAATATTCCTCAGCAAGGCCTAAATGCACCGCAACAGACAAGTGGACTGATGTTTGGACAAGAAGGAATAGCTCCTAATTATAATTTTGAAGCCCCAACAACTTTTGGTTTGGATCAATATCAAGATATTGGATTAAACCAAATTCGTCCAGATGACTATACTCGTAGCGGACTAGGACTGTTTTTGAATAAATATTTTTAAAAGGCTAAGTGATGACGGAAGAAGAAAGAAGAATTAGGCTGGCTCAATTAGCTGAAGAAAGAAGAAGAATAGATGCTCAAAGGCAAGCAAGAATGAATATGCTTGGATTAGGGAGTGATTATTATAATGAGCAATTTGATGCTTCTCTTCCGCCAATGTTGACTGGCGTAAATTTGGCTGAACAACAAAATAATGGTGTACAAATTGATGAAAACGGCAATCCTATTTTGCCTACTCAATCTTCATTAATTAAGCCAAATCAAATGCCGCCTGAATTTCCTATGCAAAGGCCGCCACTTCCTGACGTTTCTTTTTTGAGGCCACAACTTCCAAATGTTAATACTCCAGATGTACAGGATATTAGTCCAGAGCAGAATAATTTGGCAGAAAATGCTACTCAATTTGCAAATAACGTTATAAATAGAAGAAATAACAGAATTTCTGGTTCTCCAAACATATTGGATACTGTGCGCTCGATTCAAAGCTATCAAAACCAAAACAGATTGCCTGTTAATCAAGTAGCGCAAAATGGCCCAACAGTTGGATCAATAGATCCAAGATCACCTAATCAATATATGTCTGCAATGGAAGCGGCCGGAGGAGGGCAAGGACAGATTACAGACCAAATGGGGCTTAAACCAGGCGGAGGCGTTGGCCTCAAATCTGATTTAATTGATTACGCAAAAGATGGTAGCGGTGATGTTTTATATAACGGCCAAAGCACTGGAGTAAAAGCTGACGAATTGAATGAGGCCCAACAAAGACTTTCTGGAAATTATGGTTCTCAAGATCATTATCAAAAGACTTTTGGTAACCAAGAATTTTTATTGGCATTGGCTATTGGTCTAAACTCATTAAGCACATTCCCGAACCAGCAATGGGGGCAATTTTTGCAAGGTCAAATGCAAAGCATTCAAAAGCGCAAAGGCGCTATTGATGGCGCTAACTGGTTATTGAGCAAAGGCAGAAGGGATCTTGCAGAGGCAGTAGCTACTGGTACTTTAGATTTTGATAAAGCATATGCTGAATTTACCAAAAAGCCTGAAGAAACATTTAGAGAGTTTACTGCAGAAGAATACAAAGCAATTGGACACGATCCATTAACAGGTGGTCGAATTCAAGTTAGCGAGACAACTAACAAAATAATAGGTGGCCCATACACTAAATCAACTGCTCCGACCGTGAATCTCAATGTTGGGGACAAAAGCATTGGAAAAGGTTATGAAGAAATGGCCAAAGAATTTGCTCCTGGAGACGTTAAATTAATTGACGATGCAGAAAAAGCAATTGGAAGAATTTCTTCTCTAAACAATACTGCTGACGCTATTGTTCGTGGCTCAGTTAGCGGAGGCAAAGAAGGATTTGAAACTGGCCCATTTGCTGAATTTAGAAAAGGTGTTGATGCGTTCTTGGTTGGATTTGGAAATAGAGATAAAGCAAGAGTAAACAGATTAACTGACGCAGAGTTGATTAACGCAACACTTGGTGCTGATGTATTTGGCGCAATTGGAGAGCTTGGAATTGGAGCAAGAGGACTTGATACTCCAAATGAAAGGGAATTTTTGAGGCAAGTTCTTACAGGAACAATTGAAACAACTCCAGCCGCTTTGTTGTACATGACTTATATAAGACAAAAAATTCAAAGAAGCGTAATTGATCGATACAACAACAGGCTTAATGCTGGCGTTTATGGCCCATTTGAAGAGCAAAGAAGCTTAAAAAACATTGAACAACCATCATCTATATTTGTAGATGACGAAGGCAAATTAAAAGAGTTTAATAGTTACAAAGAAATGCAAGATTGGCTTGAAAACAAAAAAACTCAATATTCTGAAAGCACAACTACACAAGGTGCTGGAACAGTTACAAAAGACGGTGTTGAATACGAAATTGAGGAAGTTCAATAATGCCTATATATAAATTTAAAAATCCAAACACCGGACAGGCTGTTCAAGTATGGGCTGATACAAAAGATATGGCGATTCAAAAGTTTCAATCTGAAACAAGAGATCCAAAAACTTTTCGTATTAAAGATCCAAGATCAGATGTATCTCAAAATATAACCGCATTTGATGCTAAAGAGGCAGTTAAAATTTCTCAAAATATGCCAAGTGGAGGCCTTGGAACTCAAATTCTTGGTGGAGTAACTACTGGACTAGCTAATCTTGCTGGGCTACCTGTTGACGCTGTTAGTTCAGCTATGGGCGCTTTTGGGCTTCCAACAAGTGATAAGCCTATAATGGGATCTGAATTTTTAAAAGAAGCATTAGAGGTTCCATTTTTTAATGTTGATACATTGAAATTTGAAAACAGACCGTCACAAATGGCTCCACAAACTGGGCTAGAAAGATTTGCCAGAAGAGGCGCAGAGTATGCCGCAGGATCTGTTGCTGTGCCAGGAGTAGGTGGAGTAAGACAAATTCCATCAGCTTTAGCGGCCGCAGGCGGAGAGCAAGCCGCTTTGGAATTGACTGAAGGAGATATTCCAAAATGGTTACAGCCAATCATAGGCGTTGCATCTGCTATTGTTCCTGCTGGTCTGAAAGCTGGCGCATCAAAAGGTTTTCAAAGATTTAAAGGCACAAATCCTTATCAAGTATATTCTTCCGAATTAAGAAACGAAGCATCTAATCTTTATTCTCGAATTCGTGATAATAAAAATCTAACAATAGATCCAACTATTTTTCAAGGATTGGAGAATGATGCATTTAACTTTGCAAAACAAAATGGATTTACATTTATAGATGATGCTGGAAGAGAAGTAATTAAAAAAGATTTTGAAAAAACAAAAGAAATATTAAGCACATTGAAGGCAAGAGATCGCCAGAATTATGTTACCGGCGCTCAAGCAATGTCTGATAGACAAAGTATCCAGAATGCAATTGAGGACGCAGTAGGCTCAGAAAAAGCAATGCTTTCATACATCTGGGGACAATATAAAAATAGAATTGCATCTCAACTTGGGCCAGAATTTGAAATGGCCAATGAGTTGTGGAGACGCTCATCAAATGCTGACAAAATATTGACTGAGTTGAATATTGCTGGAAATGCAATCGATCAAGGCGGAGACGCATATAAACTGGTGCAAGGTAGGCTAAAACAGTTGTTAAATAGAATTGAAAAAGGTTATGAACCTTTCTTTAATGAAAAAGAAATAGAAGCAATACGAAATGCATCTAAACAAACAACCGCACAGTCTATGGGAAGGTTCCTGCAACAATTTGGATTTAGCGGATCTTCATTAACTTCCCTTAAGCCGGCAATTCTTCCAGGGGCGGCTACAGCTTATACCGGAGATTTAACTACTGGAGCGATTGCCGCCGGAATAGGGCAGGGAGCATCTATAGCTGGCAAAGGAATGGCCAGAGGATCTCAAAGCGCAAGAGTAAATAAAATGATTGAAGAAGTTTTGGCAAATCCAAAATTAGGGCCAGAAGCTAAAGATCAATTAATTAGGGCCATACAAACTTATGCGGCGCAACAAGCAGGCGGAGTTGCTGAAGGCGTTGAGTCAGCCGTAGAATCTATAATGCCATAAGGGAATATAAATGAAGCCAGAGCGCATGGATAAAACGAAGATTGAAGGCATTGTACAGAATGCTGTGCAAGATGCTGTTGACTTCATTGAAAGCGAAATAGCAGAAGATAGGATTAAGGCACAACGCTACTTTGATGGCGAAGTGGATATTGGCCAAGAGGACGGCAGATCAAAAGTAGTTGCGACTAAAGTACGCGACACGGTTCGAGCTATCAAGCCAAGCCTTATGCGCGTATTCTTATCTACCGATAAGCCTGTTGAGTACGTTCCAAAAGGGCCAGAGGATATAGCAACGGCTCAAATGGCCACTCAGTATATGCACTGGGCATTTGGCGAGCTTGGCGGATATCGCATCGTAAATGACGCATTTCATGACGCATTAGTTAAGAAAGTTGGCGTTTTAAAAGTATATTGGGACAAATATACAGAATCTGAAACATACTCTTATACGAATTTAACCGATGATGAATTTACCGCAATTGTTAGTGAAGATGACATTGAAGTTATTGAGCATAGCGAAGAAAGTTCTATGTCCATTGATGAAATGGGCATGGAAATGGAAGCTAGAGAACATTCTGTCACGATTATACGAAAGAATGAAAAAGGGAAGTTAAAGGTCGAATCAGTTCCGCCAGAGGAATTTATGGTGGACAGAAACGCTCGATCAATTGATGACTTCTATGTCATAGCTCACCGCACCGAAATGCGCGTATCTGACGTTGTAAACATGGGATACGATTTTGATCAAGTATCAAAGCTAACCGGAATTGGTTCAAGTGACACATATTCAGAGCAAGAAGATTTTGAGCGTCGCGGATACCAGATGGACGAGGATGATCAAACGCCAGACTTGTCAATGAAGCTGGTGGCGATTACCGAAGCCTACATGAAGATGGATATTGAAGGCACTGGAGTTGCACAGCTATATAAATTTACGCTTGGCGGTAACGATTATCAGCTATTGGATTATGAGCCTTGGACAGAAGTCCCATTTGCAATATTTGAGATAGATCCAGAGCCACACGCATTCTTTGGCCGATCTGTTGCAGATTTGATCATGACCGATCAAGATGCGGCCACAGCTATGCTTCGCGGAGTGCTGGATAACGTGGCATTGACTAACAATCCAAGGATTGGATTTGTAGAAAATCAGGTCAATGTAGACGATCTTTTGAATAACGAGATTGGCGGTATTATCCGCATGAAGTCTCCAAACGCCATTCAGGACATTTCTGTGCCGTTTGTAGCCGCGCAAACACTTACGGCTATCCAGTATATGGATCAGATGATTGAGGGCAAGACAGGCGTTTCTAGGGCCGCTATGGGCCTAGATCCAGATGCCCTACAAAATACTACCGCTACGGCGGCTCAGTTGACCGCACAAGGCGGCGCGGCTCAGGTAGAGGTAATGGCAAGGAATCTGGCAGAAGGCGGCATGAGGCGCTTATTTAAGCTCATGTTAAAGCTGTTTGTAGAGAACAGTGACGAAGAGCAATTAATGCGTATGAATAGCCAGTTTGTGCCTATTGATCCACGCTCATGGAACACCAATATGGACGTTATGTGTAACGTTGGCCTTGGAACTGGGCAAGACGATCAAAAAGCCGCCGCACTGCAACAAGCTCTAGGGCTACAGATGCAGATATGGCAGACATATGGCCCAGGCAATGGCTTGGTAACGATGACACTAATTCGCAATACGTTGGCGGATATGTTGGCCGTTGCTGGCATTAGAAACAGTGACAGATACTTCTCGCCAATGAACGAACAACTTGAGCAACAGTTGATTCAGATGAAGATGATGGAAGCATCACAGAGGCCTCAGCCACTTGATCCAGGAAATGCAATGGTGCAAGCAGAGCAACTCAAAGCTCAGGTTAAAGCTCAGACAGATTTGGTCAAGATGCAAGTCGATGCTCAAAAAGCTATTGCGCAGGATGACAGAGAGCGCGATAAGATGGATCAAGATTTGCTTATTGAGGCCGCTAAAATACTTGGGCAATATGGAGCAAAAGTTGATGTTGAGGCTATAAAACAGGCTCAACAGGCTCCTAGATATCCAGATCAAGCTCCTGCTCAAGCTGTTACTGGCGGAAGGTTTTAATGAATATTAAAGATAAAGCATCAAAGGTTAGACAGCTTCAAGGCGACGAGACTTTTATCTCAGTTATGGAGGCTATCAAATCTAAGCAAGTTGCAATTTTTTTAAATTCAAACTCTACTGAAAAGGATCGAGAAAAGGCGCACAACGTTATTTGTGCATTAAGCGAGGTCAATGATTACATTAACTCAGTTTTAACTGACGAAAAAATCTTTGACAAAAACAACTAAGGGAGATAAGCACCGTGTCTGACACGACTGAAAACCAATTTGACGGAAGTATTGAGCAAGCAGTTGGACTTATTGTACGAACTGACGAGCCAGAAGAAGTAGAGACAGAAGAGGTTACTGATTCCGAAGATGCCACTCCAGAAATGGAAGCGTCAGAAGAGGTATCGGATGAGGTAGATGACGCTGAGGTCGACGACAGCGAGGAAGAGGAAGTAGAAGTCGAAGCGAAGGATAGTGACGAAGAGGCTGATGACGAAGCCGATTCTGAGGAACCAGTTTGGCACACCGTCAAGGTTGATGGCGTGGAACAACAGGTAAGCCTAGAGGATCTAAAGCGAGGTTATTCAGGCCAAAAGTATATCCAAAAGGGAATGCAAGAAGTTGCCCAGTCTAAAAAAGAACTTGAGGCAATGTACGGCGATCTCAATGCTAGACGGCAGAACGTAATGCAACTAGAACAGATGTATCAATCTGGTCAAATTCTGCAAGAACCAAAAGCACCTACAAAGGCTCTCTTCGACGAAAATCCATTAGGATATGTGGAAGCAAAAGCCCAATATGAAGAGGACATTCAGAAATATCACGCTCAAAGGCGGAAAATTGCAGAAGAAATTCATTATGCAAAAGAAGCCGAAAAAAGAGCTAAGGCTTATTATACTCAGCAAGAGGCAATTAAATTGATTGAATTAGTGCCTGAGTTAAAAGATCCGAAACAATCTGAATCTCTGAAAAATAGGATGTATAAGTTAGCTACTGAATACTATGGTTACACCCATAAAGATATGGAGGAACTAATAGATAGCAGGGCGGCTAGGATCTTAGCAGATGCCACGAAGTACAGGAATATGATGGATGGCAAGTCGAAAGCCGAGGCGAAAGTTAAAGGCGCGAAACCAGTCATAAAGCCTGGGGCAAAGAAAGTTGAAAATACGCGCCAGAAAGCAATGGAACGGCAACGGGCCAAATTTAAACAGAGCGGTCGCATCGAAGATGCACTTAGCTTTATTGTTAATGAATAACTTTGAGGTAAATTAAAATGGCACAACCAAGTAACACTTTTGACAGCTATGATGCTGTTGGTATTAGAGAGGATCTTTCTAATATCATTTATGACGTATCGCCTTTAATTCTTGGGGCCAACCTGAAGTAATTCGGGATTGATAATCGCGTGAATTTCTGGGACGCTAAGTTGGAAACAATAAGCCAATCAGAAGCCAAGCGCCGTAGGAATACGGTGAAGGTTCAGAGACTAGAGTATGGAGTCCAGAACGGACAGTAAAACTCCACGAGTGCGCGACATCCTACGGGATGAAGATATAGTCCGATACTCCTCAGAAACGAGGAGAGCCAAAGATAAAGAGCTTTGGTGTAACAATTGGAAGATACACCTTTCTACTCAAAGTGTAAGAAAGTAAAAGCATCTAACACTTATCATGAGTGGCAAACAGACGCTCTTCGTTCTTCAGCAGCTAACGCACACGTTGAAGGCGACGAGATTACCGCTAACGCTCGTACCGCAACTACCAGACAAGGTAACTACACTCAAATCTTCGTTGATGCAGTGTCAGTTCCAGATACAGACTCAGGTCTGAAAAAAGCTGGTCGTGCATCAGAGATTGCATATCAAATGCTCAAGACTGCTAAAGAGCAGAAACTTGACATTGAGAAGGCTCTCTTTGACAACAACGCTCGCGTTGCTGGTAACAGCTCAACTGCTCGTGAACTTGCTGGCGCTCCAACTTGGTTGATCACCAACACTGTTTTTGGTGACAACGAAGGTGCTGACGCTACTGGTGACGGAACGGATGCTCGTACTGATGAGACAACCACTCTTACCGCATTCAACCAAACTGACTTTGACACTGTCATGCAGTCAATTTGGGAGCAAGGCGGCAAGCCAAACACTGTTTATCTCTCAGCATTCCAGATGAACAAAGCTCTTGCCTTCACCGGCATGAACAACCAGCGCTCAACGATTGGTGCATCAGTTGGTGGAACAAATGCTGTTATCAAGGCAGTTGATGTTTATGTAACGCCTTGGGGAACAGTAGACTTCATGCCATCTCGTGAGAACCGTTCTCGTGACGTGTTTATCATGCAAGATGATATGTGGTCAGTTGCAGTTCTACGTCCTACAAAGAACATGGAACTTGCTAAAACTTCTGACTCAACTCGACGCGCAATCGTTACTGAGCTTACTCTCGTATGTAACAACGAGAAAGCATCAGGCGGTGTGTTCGACAACACAGTATCTTAATTGATACGGGGGGGCTAAATGCCCCCCTTTTTTTAGGAGCTTGTTTTGAAAATCAAAGAAATAGTCCATCACGATGACGGCGGAGATACTCTGACTATTGAAAAGGTTTATGACAATGAGCCTGTATTACGCCAAGTAGAGGAGATTAAGCATTCTGGATTGGGGCAAACTGGAGACAAAAGACTGGTAGGCCGTATCCCAATGCATATAATGTCGCAATGGCTCAAGGAAGCCGGAGTGGACTGGTCTGATCACGGCGCGGCCCAAGAGGTCATTA